>MDTD01052787.1_pt1 | contig 155191 bp, 117 predicted proteins | sample 811221 | NCBI WGS metagenome assembly MDTD01 (sample SAMN05326646, study PRJNA326480) | marine metagenome | isolation source: seawater | place: Pacific Ocean: South West | collected 2011
ATCGGGTAATTGGTCCCTCCTCTCGAAAGGCTTGAGAGGAGGGAAGAGCCGGAGGCTCAGGGTGGAGAGTTTGTTGAGGCGGACGATTGCAAGTGAAGACGCAAATAAGCCCGACGAAGAAGGAATAACCCCCTCAGTCCGAGCTATCGCTCGTCCAGCTCCCCCTACGGGACTTTCGCTTCGCTCCTGTCGGCAAGGGGAGCGATGCATATCAAACGAGATGTCGCGATATAAACGAAAAATCCGTGTATATCGGATGAATCTCAGTAGGGTCGGGCCTTGTGTCCGACCTCAATCTTCGTATATGTCGGTTGGTTTGTCCCTCCTCTCGAAAGGGTTGAGAGGAGGGAAGTCGCGAAGCGACAGGGTGGAGAGTTTGTTGAGGCGGATGATTGCAAGTGAAGACGCAAAAAACCCACTGCAAGTAGGCGAGTAGAAGGGAATCCAAGGATATGGCTTGCTATATCCGCCTGCAAGAAGGGGATTGTAGAGTGGAGTCGGGGGAGTTTGCGGAGACACAAGTGCAACGTCCGCCGGAACAACATTCGAGTATCCCCCGTGTAGACGGTTTGATCCCCCCTTCTCCAGCCTTGGGAGAAGGGTTGGGGATGAGGTTTGTCGAGGCGTATGTTGGTGCAATGTCTGCCGGAGCAGATTTCGACTAAGAGGGGTTGTCACATTTGATGTTTGCGTTGACCACCTGACCAGCCGAGGTTTTGGCAGCATGTATTACAGCCTGCGTTGTTGAGATTGCCTGCACATGATTCGTAATTCCCGCCATTTCCGGTCATGCCATTGCAGTTACACCATGTGCGGTTGGTGTCATCACCAATATCGCCTGGTTCGGTGTTTTGGTCGTTTGTGTCGGCTTTGTCTTGTGTGTCTGTGGTGCTGACCGTTTTGGTGCTGGTTTTGGAGATGGTCAGAGATTGTGAGTTTGTCGATGGTGCTGGCATTCCGCAGGCAACGAGGGATACGAGGAACCATCCGATGATGAGAAGAAAAGATACACGAGTGGTGTTTGAGAGATACACTTGCATGGAATGTCTCCTTTTGGATAAGCCTATCCATCACATGCTGGAGATGTTTTTGTACATCCACCGGACTCGATGGAGGCTCTGTTGTCATAGTTTTCTAGCCTTACACATATCAAGTGTGAGGGGTGATGGAGAGCGTTCACACTTTGTTGGGCTTTCTTGTTTGGGCCGAACCCGGTACATTGTGTCCGTTTGATTTGGAAGATTTTGACAGAAGGAAGAGAGAGCATATGACATCAAAACCATCAGGACGTGGTTTGAGTGATCTTCATTTGAGTGCATTGATCATCGCGAGTATGATCGGCACGGGTGTATTCACAACCTCTGGATTTTCGTTGGCGGCGTTGGGGACGAGAGAGGCCGTTGTGTTGGCTTGGATTTGCGGCGCGTTGTACGCTGGATTGGGCGCTGTGTGTTATGGATGGATGGCTGGATTATACCCCGAATCAGGCGGTGAGTACGTCTTATTAGGGCGTTCTCTGCATCCCTCTTTGGGATATACGGCTGGTTGGCTCTCGATCCTCGCTGGCTTTACGGCACCGATTGCGGCAGCCGCGCACGGACTTGAAGCGTATCTTCAGCGTTCGGGTTCGTTGTGGATTGGTGCGTTATTCATTCTTGTGAGTGTGGCGCTTCATGGTATCAAACGGGACGCTGGTGCGGTCCTACAGACGAGCGCTGTGGTCTTGAAGTTGTTGTTGCTCGTGGGGTTTGTGTTGATGGGAGTGGGTTCCATCTCACCGAGTGTCTCGACGACGTTTGTGGCAGAGACGAAGTGGGCGCAATTTGGTCCAACATTGATGTGGATTTCGTTTTCGTATTCTGGCTGGAATGCGGCGATTTATTTGGCTGGAGAGCAAGATGGTGATGCGAGCGCCTGGGTGCGGAGGGGTTTGATCGCCGTCGCGTTGGTCGGTGTGTTCTACATCATCTTGAACACAGTCTTTGTGTACGCAGGACCGATGTCATTGTTATCGGGGCGTCCTGATATTGGGATGGCTGCGGCGAAGGCGATTGGTGGCAGCAAGTTGGCCTGGGCGTTGTCTTTGGTCGTCGCGTTGGCGTTAGGGACGTCGATCTCATCGATGATGATGGCTGGACCTCGTGTGATCGCGAAGATGGCAGAGGACGGTGTGTTTCCAAAGTTCCTGACGAAGGGAGGGGACACACCTTATAACGCGGTGATGATTCAGGGGGTGTTGGCGTTGATGGTGTTTTTTGCGTCGACGTTGTCGTCATTGCTTGGGTATATCGGTTTGACGTTGAGTTTGTGTACTGCGTTGACGGCGCTGGCGTTGTTGTGGGAATGGAAGAAGGGGCGCTTTCGTCCCAAGCGTCCCTTGTACCTGCTTGTCCCGTTGGTGTTTGTGTTGACGACCTTTGGGATGGCAGGTTGGATGGCGTGGATCAAACCTCAGCAGGCGTATGCGAGTCTCGCGACATTTGCGTTTGGTTTGGTCGCGTGGTGGCTTCACAAGCGTTTCGTCAAACGACCTGATGTGAACGGATAATGTTTGTGTGGGGTCGTTTTTTGTTGGGGTTATTTGGTAGGGGTTCTCTGTTGACTTATTGGCAGGCTTTGGCGAGTTGTGGTGTTTCGAGCTTGGCTTCTTCGCGTTGTAAAATCAGCTCTGACTTTGTTTTTTCAAAGGCATCATCTCGGAAAGGACAGTTGGCAAAAGGAGTAGCTTTTGTCTCAAAATGCTTTTGTCGCTCAAGAGGATTACAGTACCGATATCCCGGCAAAAATCTTACTTTGAACACATCGTCTTGGAGGTGAATGTTCTTCTTCCATTGAGCGACTGTGACAGCTTTTGGACCACTCGCAGGATCAATGACTCTCCTACCTTTCTCTGTGTGGACGACGATTGCGACGTGATTGCACCATGCGTACTTTTTTCCCTTGTATTTGATCCAGATACGCTTTTTTTTCTCTGGGCAATCTTTTTTTGGTAACGCCCAGATCTTTTCGCTGTAGATCTTCTTTTGGTGAAGGAGTCCCCACATCGCATGGGCTCTTGCAACACAATGTTCGGATGGAATGATTTTGTTGATCGGGAAGCATGGCTGGTTACTCAGGTAGGTGTACATTTCTTGTGCTTTTTTCTCTGTGATTTTTGAAAATTGTGGGAGTTTTTGAAACTCGATCTTTGGTAACCAAGATGCTGGGCGGCTTGTTTGGGCTTGTAGGTTTGCAACTCCAAAACACAACAACAATCCCATCAGGGCAAAAAGTGCTTTGCGTATCATGTCTTCTCTCCTTGGGGTGGTAAGTCAAAATGCTTGATGGTGGAACCTTCCACAAAGCATCAAGATAATTTCAGAGGGAGCAAGCAAGAGGAGTCCACCAGAGACTCAAATTGACGACGTAATTCTTTGGCTCTCCTTGTGTCTTCCATCAAAATACCAGCTTCAATGTTACGTTTGTGAGCTGCCTCACTAAAGTTGGCTGAGGTGACAAACATCCATCGATCATCCACAATGATATTTTTAGCGTGTAAACACGAGCGCTGATCCCAATTTTCGTCAAGTGATCTGGGGTCAAAGTATACTTCGGGAAACCGACTCCCTGGCCACAATTTTCGAAAGTTTTGCGCAAACAGGTGCTCTACTGATCTGCGTGTTTGTTTCTTTCGTAGATCCCGCTTTATGTTGAGAAACAACTTTACTTGCAAAGCTCCCTCTTTCTCCATACGTGTTGCCAAGTCACCAAAGATCGTCTTCATGTTGGACGCCTTGTCCAAAGAATATGTCGAGATCAAAACTGATTTCTGGGCCCGTTCAAAAAGCTCACGAACGATTACCGCTGTGTCTCTTGCTGTTGAGCCCCACTCCTCTGGTCCGGTCCACACAAGCTCTAGCCGGTCTTCTAATCGTTGTTGTCGTCTCTTTTCTTCTATCAACACACCCAGAATATAAATTAATAATTGGCTTCCACCTTCGAGCGTGTAGCACATATTCATTTCTTGAGTGATGAGCGTCTTGTCTGCGATAGGAACGTATTGCTCTAAGGCTTCTTTTGTAAAAGGTGGGGTCAATCGATTCTCTTGAAGAGCACTTTGTAGCGACTTCAAATGATGCGTCGTAAGCTGATGAAGTGGGGAGGTATGTGTCATTATTTTTGGTCACTCCAAGGAAAAAGTGAACGAAAGAGGTCAATTGATGGTGCCTGAAGCAAGGCACAAGGAGAAGCTTGCTGCTATGTCAATGACGAATGAGAGAGTGCACACGCTGCCCCTGAAACCTTGGTTTCGTCTCTCAAATCGTTTATATCAGACTTCACCTGTCATCTCTGTGTGCATTTCTTCTTCCCTGCTCTTTTTTTCTTGGGGTGGGTTTCTTCTCGTCTCTCGAAAGAACGCTGCGCCTCGGTTGTCTATGGTCTCCACCACAAGAGAACGATCAAGATCCTGGTTCCATGCCTCACATGAAGTCTCCGAAATCAAAAGGCAACCATGACAAGCTGCACCATGACGGAATCTTCCTTCATGAATGTTATCCGGCACATGTTGTGCACATACCGGATCATTTGAACACAATCGTCCCAACTCAAGCGCCTTTCTCAAATGGTGTTCTATACGATGTCCCATCTGAACCAGTCCACCCAATGTCCCTTCTGAGCCAGAGCTGCCTGTATACAGCAAAATACCATAGCCATACTCGCCTGCGTAAATACGCTCTCTGATCGAACTCGAAGCGTAGCCACTCTCCAAAGAAACAGCCGTGATCAACAGGTGAGAGAGTGAGTGGAGCATGATATGTGCAACACCAAAGAACGATTGGCTGTGTTTGTTTCGAAATTCTTTCCAGGCATCAAAACCTCTGTAGAGACTCTCACTGCGTTCGACAACCTCTGAACGGTTCATCCACTCTTTGATCGCCTCCGTGCGAAATGAAATAAAGATCCCCTCACCCAAGTTCTCAACAGCAGGCAACCAACTTAACTCTCTCGCGATACTTGCATTTTTAACACCGATATTTAATTCCACCTCACCCTCTAGGGATTTGGAAGGGGCTTCAAAGCGGGTAAAACCTGTTTGGGCGAGAACTTCACGGAGTCGGTGGATTAAGACGATACCATCGATAGACTTCCCAAAATCATCTGGAAAGTGGCTCATGTCACGCGATGTTGCGGTGAAGGTCTTGTCGTGAATATCCTTCTCTAATACCGAATGTATCGTTTCATACTCAGCTTGCTTGAGACCTTTGACCTCTTCTTTTTCGTTCTTTTGCCTTCTTTGTACTTCTTTCCAAACCTCTTCATCGGAGAACGCACCCAAGGCAGCCTTTACCTTCTTTTTTCTGCGCTCTCGCTGTAGTTCCTCAAAGGACTCTGCGTACTCCAAATAATCATCAAAGACTTCATCTACAGCGGCCCGTAGTTGCTTGTCTTTTTCGGGGATCGAGATGACACGCTCCACAAGTGAAAAATAAGCATTGCTTGCTGAACGGACGAGCAAACGGCTGAAGTGAGGTTTGTTAGAGCGTTCATCTATACACGGTGATTCTGTACTGTTTGCGCCGAGCCATGGACGGTGTCCTGGACAATGTCCCAGAACATTACTCTTTGGGAGCTTTGTTTCTGATAGTGAGCGATACGCACCACAGTTGTTGCCTTGTTTGTCTTTGCCTGCGCAACGAATATACACCTGAGACAAATCGCCACCAGAGCCACCTTCCTCCAGCCATAGTTCGGCGTGTGTGCATTTGGGTTGGTTTGCGTGGACGTATTTCACCCAGTTGATATCGCTAAGGTGCCCGTTTGGACAAGCTTGTACAAATCGAACGGGGACAACTGGTCTCTTCTTCTTGTTCTCTGTGAGATAGTAGCGTCCTTGTACGAGATTTTTCTTGTGGATGAGTGGACGAGTTCGCATCCCTTCATGTAAAGGTTCCCAATCTGCAGGAATATCTTCTGGTCGGACTTGTGCGACAAACCACAGCGGAAAAGGGAACACTTCAATACCCGTCTTCCCTTGCTGGTGTGAAAGCTCTTCATCGACAGGAGGCGTGTAGAGCGCGATCTCTTCCAGGTCAAGTGAGCGACAGATCATTTGCTCAAGGCGCTCTTCGCGAATGCGACGTTTGTTTCCGTACCAAAAGTCCAACCCACCGATCACAACCGAATGATCCGGAAAATCAACCATTGCACCCGGACCAAAAGTCGTTACAACCTGACTCTGTCGGAGTTCTCCATCAGGTTTACCTTTCCAACTTCGCTTTGCCATCATCCCTCTCCTTCGGTGCTATTTGGTGAACGCAACCATAAATTCACCGTTTGTTCTACATCACGTAAACTTCGTTGGGCCTTGAATTTTCTCGCGTATCGAGGAAGCTCTGCGAGCGCTGGATCCAGCGGTGTATAAAGAAGTGGTGGGTGGCGTCCCTCTTCTCGTTGGTATTGTAAACCTGCGTGAGCCTCTTGTTGTTCTGTCGCGATTTTATCCCAAGTGTCCAATAAATCCTCTGTCAACGCACGGACTTCTTGGCGGAGTTTTTCTGCGTCTTCTGATGAGATCTCCTTGTTGTGATGTTCTGCGCGACGGGAAAGTGCCTCTGCAACAAAGTTAAGCTTTGATCTGTGCAAAGTGATATCCAATGCGTTTCTTGGTGCTGTTAACGTCTCCAACCCCAGGCGTGCGAGAGCGACTGTTACACCTGCGAGGCCACGCTCCAACGCTCTTGGAGAAAATGGCGTAACGCTCGTTGCTTCAACCGCTCTATAAAAACTCGTATGCCAGGACTTGAAACGTTCGTAGTGTGAACGATCCCTCGGGCGATATGTGTTGAGAAGCGTGATAACCAAACCTGGGCGCTTCTCATCTCGACCAACACGCGACGTCGCCTGAATGTATTCGGCTGTCATCTTGGGTTGTCCTAAAACAACCATCAAGCCTAACCTCGTAATATCCAAACCTACGGAGATCATGTTGGTCGCTAACGCAACATCCACACGTCCTTTTTCATGGAAATCCAGGGACAATTTTCTCTTGGCTTTGGCCACATCACTTGTGCTCACGCGAGAGGTCAATTCGACAGGTGAATCGTCGATTTTGCGCTTTGCAAACCATCCCTCCTGTTTACTCTCTCCTACACGAAGGCGATCATCATAGCTCATCAACCGAGCATTCACCTCATCCTCCACAATCCGACGACTCCCTCCTAACTCGCGTAATGAACCAAAGTAGCCCAATAATGTCATGTATGGATCTGCAGGGTTCTTTTGGTTTCTTTTTCCCCCAGCATCCTGCCAGGCCCGCTGCGCTGCACCTAACAGGGTCAAGTAAGTCCGCAGCAACACAACTTTCATGCTGCGTCCTGGCGCTGCGATACCTATGTAAGTCCTGGGGTTGGCTCTCTCTGTTGACTCTGTGTACGCGAAAAACGAATCTGTGCGGTTTGGACCCGGAGGCGGAAAGATATCGACCTCGCTTCGACCAAATAGCGCTCGAATTTGGCTGGTTGCTCGTCTGACTGTCGCTGTTGAGGCAATATTCTTTGGGTAGTATGTGATGTCATCGCGCTCGGCTCCACTTAGGGTATCCAAAGCTGTCTCGTACAAACCAACCATCGTCCCAAGTGGTCCTGAGATCAAATGCAATTCGTCCTGAATGATCAAATCTGGAGGCAAAAGTGGCCCGCCCAAGGGGTGCCCCTCGCCTGGGTTGCAGGGACCATAAAAGCCGTCTTTGTCATATCGATGAACTTTCCCAAAGAAGCCCCCTGTGTGTCCAACCCAAGGTAGGTTCGCAAATTTGTCAACGGTCGCGATGATAAAGCACGGGAGGCGTCTGTAAATAGGCTCATCAACTGATACGATCGGCAGTGGCAGGCGCTGAATACCACGTCTGCCTTTTTTGATGCCATACGTGCAGTCGTGGTTGGCGCACTCTACCTTGAGATCCTTTGGGTGGTCTGCGTCGGGGACGAGCTGAAAAGATTGGTTGGTGAATGGATGTCCACACCATGGACAATCCGCTAATGGGATAGGAGATGGGTGTCGCTTATCGTCCTTTTGAAAGTCCAGCGTTTTTTTACGCGCTGTGTATTCATCTTTGTCACCTTTTTGCCCCATCCTGTTGGCTGTTGCACTTTGTCCGACCCATAACCCTATCTCAAAAGGCCATTCCCCCAAAAGGTCTTGGTTGGCTCGGCGCTCAAGCTCCAACGCACACACGAGGATGGTCGCGCGACCTAATTGATCCAGAGTCAACAAACGCAACGTATAGCGCATCAACACACTCAGCCCCGCCGAACGAATTCCTGGATTGCGTAACCTGCGCAACAACAATGTAAACGCAGCAAGCCCAAGATAGGCTTCTGTCTTACCACCACCCGTGGGGAAAAAGAGCAGGTCGACGATATGTCTCTCCTGATGGGTTGGATCGGCGATCCCTTGTATATTCATCAACACAAATGCGAGCTGAAAGGGACGCCAGACAGGCGTGATCTCCTCAGGCGTTACGTTTTTCTCAACAGAGAATCGTTGCTTGGCTGCTGTTGCCATCACCTTATTCATAAGCGTGAACGCTTGGAAGATCTGAGGATCGTCTAATCTTTGTAAGCCAGCTTCAATACGTTTTTGTGCGACCTCAGCACGGCGTAGCAAGTCTTCTGCGACTTGCTTGCGCTTGTCTTCTTGTGGGATGTACGTTCGATTTCTTTGTATCCATTCTTTGTATTCTTCGATAAGACCTGAGAGCATCTCTCTTGCGGATTGCGCGTTGGGGGCTGCCGCGAGCTCTTCCATCCCAAGTTGAACCTTCTTGTCCATCATCTTCGGTAGGACCTTCGCGACATCAGCACGTGGAATCCATGTCGTTTGTATCTCGAAACAATCCGTTCCTTCCGAGTCAATTTTGGCATCCACAGAGACGTTATGCCCGACAGCATACTCATAATCATGACGATATTGTAAGTCTGCAACCTTTTCATCCCAATCATCCAGATCTTTCCCTCTTACATCTGGCCTGTATACAAAAGGGACGCCGCTCTTGACTCGTAAACGTGTCTGAAAAAGCGAGACTTTGTCTATAGGTGTGTTTTCAGGTCGAGAGCGTTGATTGACCAAGAATATCGAGATGGAGCGGGCTTTGCGGTGTCCCGTGATATGTTCAGGGACATCTCTGACAGAGACCGCGAGGCTGATCCCTTTCTGTGTTGGAAAGGGGAGCATTTGAGGTTCTTCTGATGGCGATATGTCGATGTATAGACTCTCTTCGTGGGGGGTGCGCTTCCAGGGGCGCTCTTTTTTCTTCTTACGATCTTTTGATGAGGTCAGGAGTTGGGTATACTCCCCCCAAAAGGCTGTGACCTCAAGCTGTTCTAAGTCGTAGGGGACCAGCACACTCAAACCCATCGAAGATGGAAAGTAGCTTTGCTTGGAGGAGGGACTCTTTTCAGGATCCACTTCATCATCACCTGCGCTCATCCTGCTTACAACGTCTAGCTGCTCATCTTCATCCTCTCCTACTCTTTCTGCAAGCTCCGTCTCCGTTGGCACCAGAAAACCCGTGAGATACCACTTTGAAGGGGCTGTCTTGACGATCTCTTCCTGCTGCGTTGGAGAGTCTGGTGATGGGCCGACCAAGTCCATGTGCATGGCGTCGAGTAGGTATTCTCTTACATCTGCTGAAGTCGAGTCTTTTGTGATCTGTCTTTTTGTCATCGATGAATCCTTTTCTCCAACGGCCTAAAGAAATATCCAACGGCTTCAGACGGGATGCGATCTTCGCCTTTGTGCATATCTGATCTCCCGTCTTCCTTTTTATCCAAAGGCCTTACAAGCTTGAAGATGCTCGCTCACGTTCAAGTTCCCTATGTCTATAGAGCTGATGACAACGAACGTAGCACAAACACAATGTAAAAGATATGACTTTTTCCACATCTGATTTTCCTGCTTGACATTTTGATGGTAACGCGGCATCCTCCCTCCATATCTTTGATCACATATAGAGGCCATGTCTTGGCCGTATTCTTATCCAGCGACCATATCTAGTGGTCTCACAAACAGGAGTGGTACATGTCCATCGTCCAGCTCACAAGCGCAGCCATGCTTCTCATCCTCGAATACACGCTCTCTAGCGAAGTGTTGAAGCTCATCAAGTCCAATGACCTGCTTGCAGCGATGGTACCGAGACTTCAAAGAGTCAAGGGTGACCTCGCTGCGAGTCGTGAAAAACCTTCCACGTCGCTCTCCCCCGAAAAAGAGAGGGAGATTCGTGGAGTCTTGCAGAAGCTCGACTTCAAACATGACAACTTGTATCGAAGCCTTTCGCTCCTGCTTGCGCTCGCTGAGAACGCAAGCTCTGATGAGGAATACCAATTACAAATTGCGACCCTCTCTGATGACCTCTTCCCCTTTGGGCTCAATATCGTCCGCATGAAGTGGGTCGATGAGGCCGGTGAAGCACAGAGACTCGGCAAGCAGATCGATCACAAGGAGACACAAACTCTACTCTCCGATCTCAAGATCACAACAAAAGAAGGTACAATGTCAGCCCTCGATTTGGCCAACAGCATTGTCTCTACCGGGCAAAAGATGAGCAAGCAACTCGTCGAACTTGTCTCTGTCGATGAAACTGCAGGTCCAACCTCCGAGACAATCGCTCGTCGCCAATTCTCGAAGCTGTATGCGCGATTCCTTGATCTTGTGCATTTTGAATGGGAGGAGGAACCCAACAAAGTTGAGATCGTCACGAGAGCCTTCAACGAGCAGCTCGCACAACTCGCACAACGAAGAGAAGAACCCTCGCAACCTTCGGAACCTACTAAAAAGCCTGCGTTCTCATAATCCTTGGTGCTTCGTGAAGCGATCAAAGAAGAGGTCTCTTCACTTTTATCGCTGTCAACAGCGATAAAAGTGAAGCTCTCCAAACACGAAACACTTCCCGAAGAGGTATGAACGAGGCTCTATGTACTTTGATCACTGCTGGCTGCGATAAAAGGGAAGGTGTGTTTCTTTTTGGTGCTGTTGACAGCGTCTCTACTTTGTTGGGGAAACTTTTGTCAGCGCAGGAGGCGTTGAAAGTTGCTCTCGTGTACTTTCGTCGCTTTGGGGAGCGCTCCAACCACATAGACCTTCACCTTTATCGCTACCAACAGCGATAAAGGTGAATCGGGGTGCTTTGGCAGCGCTTTCTTCTTTGGTTGATGCGCGATTGGGGAGAGTGTCAATCATTGGGTGGTTTGATCGACGCGAGCAAGGGAAGCTCTGTCGTGGGTTGTTGATGATTGGCTTTGGTTTTCTTCTTGCTTTTGTTGGTAGAGGAATTGGTGGACGTCGTCTTCTTGGATGTTTTTGTGGTTGGGGGGGCTTCTTCCAGCGCCCGCGTCTGGTTGAGATCGAGCAGGCGCGCCAGCACTTCGTCATGAATGGCCTCAGGCCAACGATAACGCCACGGTTTCTTCTTTTTGGTGTCTTCTTCTTCGTATTCCAAGAGGAAGGTGCATTCAGGTTGAAGGTCATCCCAACCATACGCATCAAGGACCGCACGATCCATCGCGTCGTGAAGGTCGCGCAAGTGAAAGATGTCTTCTGATAACTCTTCTGGATCGTGAAACCTGTTGTAGGTCTGTGTCATCCCTTCGTTGTGACGGACCATCAGCTCTGCACGGTATGTGTAGTAGGCTTCACCGGCTTTTTCAAGGGCCTTGTTATTCTCCCAATCCAACGGCATTGGAAAGGTCTCAAAACAGTCTGATGGTGTATAGCGAAGTCCATCTCCTAATGAGGAGCTGAAGAAGCGTGCCCACAGTTCGTGTGCTCTGGACTGAAGGACTGCAAACGCATGATCGACATCGACAGGGAATATCACGAGTTGTTCAGAAAAGACAGTTTTATTTGGGAGGATTGCAAAAGAAGCGTACTGACTGACACGCGGACAAACCAACACTCTGTCGAGGTCTTTGATCGCATGGAACAGCGCGGGGGTGTACCTTCCCCAAAGCCACCAGTGTTTTTTTCTACGACGACCGTCTGCATTATCTGCCAGCTTCATCCTATCTGGCTTGACCTTGGTCTCGACGATATCCATCAGGTCAGGCCATTGACGAGCTTCCTCTTCTGTCATCTCCCCGAAGTTGATGACATAGCGATGGTGAGCGTGTGTTGGGCTTGTGTTGACCTCTGAACCGCCAATGTATGGGAAGATACGTTCCTGGTTGTGTGGGTTCTCTTCGATCAAGCGGTGCATCTCTTCGATGGGGGTCGCGACTTCTTTTTTGTCCGTGTCATCAAAGGTAAAGCCCATGCCCAAGACATAGCTACCAATATAACTTTTTCCGGCGTTGGCTTCGAGGGTCTTGGGATTCTCGTGGCCACCAGCGTGAAAGAGGAAGGCTGTGATCTCATCAACTCTTCGACCATCCAAATACTTCTCTTCGATGTCTCCCTTGCGAAAGAGCACAATGCTGACGATGACAGCGGCGAGGTTGGGCCACTTGTAGCGACGTTCTGCGTCGTAAATTGTTCCGCCATGTGTACATATCCAACGCAAGCCCGTTGTACGGGTGTCGCCTTGGGCGATGGTGTTGGTCGCGATCAAGCCAGCCGTACCGTTTTTGCGGAGCAGGTCAAAGGTTCGTCGAAAGAAGTGAGCGACGAGGTCTGCGTTTCCATGTGTCTTTTTATGAAGGGTTTTCAACCAGTCGAGATAGCCCTCAGCGTTGCCATTGATGAGATTGTTCTTTCCTGCAAAGGGGGGATTGCCGACGAAAGCATCAAAGCCACCCTGTGTACGAAACACTTCGGGAAATTCGAGTGGCCAATGGAACGGTGTGACCTTCTTCTCCTGTCGAAGTTGACGCACGACATCGTAGCACTCGTTGTAAGTGATGTCGCCGTTTTTCCAACGTCGATACAAACGCTCAAAGCCTTCGAGGGCTTCCTGACGTTGTTTCTTTTTCTGTTCGGAGAAGAAGGCTGCGATGACGAGATCTCCCCGCAGACGAGGTTCGAGGAGCGCGTCCTCGGCTTCTCTCCACAGCCTGCGCTTCTTTGTCTCATCTTCATCACCAAGAGCGTGGATGCCGAAGCGCTTCTCCTGGACGTTTTGAAGCTCCTCTTCAAGTCCCGCGAGGAGAGGGGCGTTTTTTTGGGGGGACCAGTGAAAGCGCGTGAGCTGGCTGACATCCAACCCAACGAGTGAGTCTCCGTGTTTTAGGGCGTGGTCCAAGAAGGCAAAGGAGTGTGCCTTGGCGAGCGTCACGAGCCACAAAGACAACTTCGCGAGATTGACCGCGAAGGGGTTTCGGTCGACACCATACAGGCAGCGTTGTGCGACGAGTCGTCGGGCGTGAAGCAGGGGATCTTCATCGGAAGGGACGATCACCACTGCTTGGGCTTCAGGAGGTGGAGCACTTTGTACGGCGGGGAGGTCTGTGCTGGAGGCTGTGCGCAACATATCCCGACGCTCCCATGCGTCCAACAGGTGCTGTGCGAGTTGTCGACAGGTCTCGACCAGGAAGGCACCTGAACCCATCGCGGGGTCACAGATCTTCAGGGAGAGGATCTGTTCGGGGGTTGGTGAAGGACCAAGTGCAGCGAGGATGGGACGCAGTGTTTTCTCGACGATGGGCTCGGTCATCGACTTGGGGGTGTAGTGCGAGCCTGAACGTCGTCGTTCTTCGCCGGGCTGAAGGTAGAGTGTACCAGCGGGGATCGGGTGTACGGCTTCCTTGTTGCTGTTTTTGAAGACGCGCTTGGAGGTGTGGAGGACATCGAGGAGCTGCTCGGCGTCTTTGGCTTCTTCAAGGTCTTTGTTGGTGGTTTTGCTTGTGCCAATGTCGCAGTTGGCGGTGTTTTTGAGGTAGGCTTTACGTTTCTTGGCGTCGAGCTCAAGAAGCGCTTCGAGGTTGACGACAACGCGCTCAGGTTTGAGGGCGATGGAAGTGCCTGTGGCGAGTTCGATGGTGTATCCCATCATCGATTCATAGACGGAGCCGATGTTTTCGACATCGAGGGCGCGATAGGAGAGGCGTTCACCACCGACGACGAGGAGTTTATCAAGGATACGGTAGAGGACACCATCGGAGATACGTGGAGGGATGAGGCGTTCACCTTTGACGCTGGTGCCGATGCGTCCTTCGAGGAAGGGGTAGGTGTCAGGATCGAAGAGTTGGCCGTGGCGAGGAGGGAGGCGCATCTCTTGTTTGGCTTGGTCTTGTGCGACGAGCCCGCCGCCGTGGTAGACGAGGCGAAAGAGGCTTAAGAGTTGGGCCCAAGCACCATAACGTCGATCCATTGTGTCGGGGTGTCGTCCCATGTCTTCACGGAGCCTGTCAAAGAGGCCCGAGACCGAGTAGTAGTTGACGTAAACACTGTGGGTTGGCATCAGGCCGCGATCCTCGGCATAGAGCAAGAAAACCAACCGCAAGAGGGTCGTGAGCAGACCACCATAAATGTGCTGTCTGTCTTCCTCCGTTGTGGTGATAAACCACTGTCCTTTTTGCAGCTCGTGGGCGGTCTGGAACCCTCTAAGGAGTTCGAGCAGGGCTTGTAAGACTTGCTCTGAGAGGAGGTTGGAGACTTCGGCTTGGTACTTTCGGCTCTCTCGAAGGAGTGCGAGGAGGCTACGTTCTTCGTTGGTTGCAAAGATGCGGCTCTCGGAGAGGAGCATACAGAAGGCGCTGAGGATCAAGCGTCCACTGACCTCTGTCATGGCGTCGATGGGAAAGGTGATGTGGCCGGCATTTTCGCCACGAGGTGCGTAGACAAGTCTGATGTCAGTGGCGTTGTACATCAAACCGAGTGAGAGACCTGTTTCACGAAGCAGGCGTTCAAATTGGGCTTGTGGTGGGACGTGCCAACCTTTGGTGGAGCGTGCAGGGGGCAACGCGTCGAAGTCCGTGCCGATTGTGTGTTCTTGTATCAACATCATCCACTTTTCGTCGTTGGGTGTGTGTGGATCGTTGAGGATATCTTCTTCGACATCGTGTGGGACTGCGTAGGTGGGGGAGAGGGTGTGGTTATATTCGGGAAGATAGACTTGTAGTTGTTCTCGAAAGGAGTCCTCTTGGTCGATATGGATGAGGTCTTCTGGTCTCCAGTGGAGGAGTGTTTGTGTGAGTGTGGCAAAGTCTCGAATATGAGGTCGTTCAGAGAGAGACAGACCTTCTTCGGGTGTGTGTAAGTTGGAGCGCAAGATAGTTTGTTGTGGTGCGACGTTGCGTTGGACGATAGCTTGAAGGCGAACGAGCGCAGGTGGAGAGACGACAAGCCCAACAGGTTGGAGGTATCCAAGCCATTCTTTGTGGTCGCGAAGGTACGATTGGTCAGACATGATACTCCTCTTAGCCTGAGATGGGGGCGAGATATACGACACCAACGGGCTCGATGCGTGTGGCTTTGACTTCGTAAGTGCGGCGGATGCGTTCAGGTTCTGTTTGCAATTCGAGTTCGATCAGCGAGAGTCGTTTTTGCCAGTATTTTTTGTCAGCTTCGAGCTGTGCGCGTGCTTGTTTTTCGAAGCCGAGTAACAGCTGTGTGCCACCTTTGTTGAACTTTTCGTTTTCTTCTTCGATGCGTTGACGTTGTGACTTGAGGATCTCGACCATCTCTTTGGCTTCTTCTTTTCCGCGCTTTGTGAGTTTGCTTTCGGCTTGCTCTTGGAGTTTCTCGGCGCGTTTGGTGAGTTCGGGGAGGAGATCATCGACGTCTTGTTGGATGTGGTTGAGGTAGAGAGAGCGGACGTGTTGGGTCGTGTGACGAAGTCGCTCGGAGGCGAGTGAGGCTTCGAGGAGTTGGAGTAGGTTTTCTTTTTGCCTGATGCCGAGAGGTTGGAGTTTCTTGGTGCTACGTGCGAGTGATGTGCCCCATTCGGCTGCGACGAGGACGAGTTCATCGTGGAGTCTGGCGGCTTGGTGTCCGTAGAGTGAGAGTCGTCCGAGGAGGATGACCTTTGGGATGGGGTCGTCCGTCATGCAAACACAAGCCCGCGAGAGGTCATCATGGACGAACCCTTGTGAACGAAAGCGTCCGAGGAGGCGTTGTGTGAGTCGATGTTCGAGATGGAGGTGTACTTTTTGGGCTTCAAGTTGTCCGGAGTCGCGAAAGATCACGGGAAGGATAGGTGATTCTCTGCGCCACTCTCGGAGGTTTTGCTTTCGTTTGCGAGGTGCGCGTAGGGAATCGAGTGTATGGAGCCATGTGGGATCTTTGCCTGCGAGTGTGTCGAAGGAGGGGAGGTGCCAGGAGGCGAACTCATCTTGTTGTGTGGTGTCGTGTTTTTGTAGGGGTGGTACACCAAGGAGAGTGAGTGAAGAGGACAGAGCTTCTCGAAAGAGAGTGTCATTGAGTCCGAGCCAGTCGCGTGATGTTTTGAGAAGCGTGCGCAGTCGTTTGAGGTCCTTTTCGAGTTTGGGTTTGGGTTGTCGTGCGCTTTCAAGTTCGTCTTCTGTGGTTTTGAGTTTTTGGGTAAGCTCATCGTCTTTGTTATCGTTGATAAAGCTTATCTGTGTGCGGAGGGTCTCGGCGTCTTTGTGGTGTATGCCCTTGCGTAGGGTCTTGTTGAGCCGTCTTTCGAGGACAGGGGAGAGGCTACCGAGCTCTTCTTGGATGGTTTTGGTTTTGCTGACGAGGACATCAAGGACACGATCTTCAGCACGTTGTGGAAGCACGAAGTAGTAACATCGGACCTCATCTTCGCGTTGCAGCTTTCTATCGATCCGTCCGTTGCGTTGTTCCATGCGGCTGGGATTCCAGGGGATGTCAAAGTGGAAGAGGTCAGCGCAGTAGTTTTGTAGGTTCACGCCTTCACGAGCGGCGTCTGTGGCGATGAGGATTCTGAGTGGGTGAGCGTCGGGGGCGGCGTTGAAGGCGCGTTTGATCTCTTCGCGTCGTTCTTCGCCCATACCTCCGTGGAAGGTTTCAATGCGTTTTTCGGCGAGGTGTGTACCTTCGATTGCGGTTTGAAGTTGTTGGACGAGGTAGGTCTTTGTGTCTGTGTATTCCGTGAAGATAATGACACGCTTGTCGGCCCAGGAGGCGTTTGGATTGGCGTCTTGTGTGTTGGAGGCGATACCTTGGCAGAGGTGTTCACGTAGCCATGCAATGATGTGTTGGATACGACCGTCAACTCTATAGCGTGCCCCTTCGGCGATGGCGAGCATCTTTTGGACGAGTTGGAGTTCAGGGGCCATGAGGCTGGCTTCATCGGAGGTTTGTTCGGTGGCGGAAGATATCTGTGCATCATCTTCCGCCTGAACGTCCTCTTCGGGGAGTTCTGCGCGGTCATCGTCAGCGTCGGGAGTGTCGAGTGGGAGCGCTTGCTGTGTGTCTTTCTCCTCTGGTGTGTTGGTTGTGGGTTGTTGTTTTTGTAGGAGTGCGCGTTGGTGGACTTTGAGTGTACGTGCGAAGGCGTAGATCGAGGAGAGGAGTCTTTTTTGTAGGGAGGCGAGGACGAGCATCGCGGTTGTTTGTTTGTTGCGTGTTGCGTGTTGAAGTCGAGTTTCTTTGGCGTCACGATATGCTTGCAAGAGCTGTGAGAGGGTAAGCTCGGGTGCATCCTGGGGGAGTTGGTCGATGGAGACTTTGATGACTTTGCGTAGTGGGAAGTTGCTGCCGAGGGAGCGGAGATCTCCTTTGAGACGGCGAACCATGACAGCGTTGAGGTCTTTTGAATTTTTTCGGATAGGTACGCCTCGGCAAAAGCGTTGTGGGTCGAGGATTTCGAGGAGAGCTGCGAAGCTGTTAGAGTGTCCATTGTGCGGAGTTGCAGAGAGGAATAGCCTGTGTTCGAATCTCGGCGCGATGTCACGCACAACACGTGTGAGTCGGGAGTCAATGGCATACTTTGCAGCGCTCGCGGGAGCAGCGTTGTGGGCTTCATCGAGGATGAGCATAGAGCCTGTGACAGAGTCGCCTAGCCACTGACGTAGTGGGGCGGCGTATTGTTCGTCTCGAAGGAGTGATTGTGAGATGATGAATTGGTGATGTGTCTCCCAAGGGTTGATGCCGTAGCCACGTTCTTGTCTCATGGATGCGACGAAGGCGCGGTCGTAGATGACGAAGCCGAGTCCAAAACGTCGTTCCATCTCATCTTTCCATTGGACGACGACGGAGGGAGGGCACGCGATGACAATGCGGCGAACTTTTTGTCGGATGAGTAGCTCACGGACAATCAGCCCAGCTTCGATGGTTTTTCCGAGGCCCACGTCATCTGCAATGAAGAGGTTAACGCGCGGCATCTGAAGCGCTTTGCGAAGGGGTTCGAGTTGGTATGCCATGATCTCAATCCCAGCGCGGTAGGGAGCTTGGAAGAGAGCTTTCTCCGTTGAGGTGACACAATTCCATCGAAGCGTGTGTAGGTATGCAGAGAAGAGTTCGGGTGAGTCAAAGCCACGTGATGTGACTTCTTTCCAGGAAGAGTTTTGAAGGATGCGTGCGTCGAGTTCGCGCTCCCATAAGACTTCGAGGCGATCGCCTTGTGCATCGTCTTCGATGCAGGAGAGGCGTACGAGCGTGTCTTCGGGACCGGGGATAGGGGGCTGGACATCTTCGACGAGATATTGTCTTGAGCGAACTTGTACGATTTGGCCAACTTCAGGGTGGTTCAAGGGGGACTCCGTCCATGTATAAGGGCTCATGTTTTTTGTATTACAAAGCTGTTGTGTCACAATATAACCTCGATGTGATGTTGTCAACAAAGCAAGAGCAGTGTTGACATGAGTTGGCTTGACGTTGTGTTGGAGAAGCGATAGAACATGTCTACTTTTGGATCTTCATAGGAGGATAGAGATGGGACAATGGGACGCGAGTGTTGCTGAATGGTATGCTGAAAAATATGGCGAGTATCCAACCAATCGCCTCGCAGTTGATCGTTTTGATTGGGAGGATGGACTTGTTGTCGTGGATATTGGGTGTGGGACAGGTGCGGCGCTTCGTCACGTCTTCACAAAGGCCAATATGAGCCGATTGATTGGTGTCGAACCAATCCCACGTATGATTGAAATAGCCAAAGAACGTCTAGAAGCACACCCTGCACGAGACTTGATCGAGTTCATCGCATCACCTGCCCACACGCTCCCTCTCGGTGACGACATGGCCGATGTTGTTTTGGCGTTTGATTCATTTGACCATTGGGGTGATGATGAGGCTCGTAACAAGGGGCTACAAGAGGTCCATCGTATACTCAAGCCTCACGGGACCTTCCTCGTTGTCAAAGATGGTGGGATTGCCGACGCGCAAGCTAAAGAACGTTTCACCAACAAAGTCAAAGCGCAGCGTTTCGATATACTAGACGAACAACATATCGAAGAGGAGGATGTGGTGTTCACCATGTGGACATGTCAGCGTATGCGTTCCTGATGTAACCACACACTGCCCGATGCGCGTTGCTTTTTCTATCCTCCCTCAATCCATCCCAAACAAGATATCCTCAAAAGCGTCTTGCCACTGTACAATTTGTTCATCAAAGTGATTTGTATCGTGTACTTGTTGGAGTGTCTGCATCAACTCATGAAGCACCTCTGTGTGCTGCATCAAGAGGGGTGTTTCGTACACATTAAACAACTCCAAGGCGTACACCAGACGTTGCCTTCGTCCTCGTATCCGTCGCTTTATCTCGCCAATTTGTTCATCTGTTGCCTGTGGCCACCACGTGTTTGCTGCGTTGGGAAGGGCTTGATGGAGAGCTCGTAGTGTGTCGATTTTGTGGTGAAGTGTATGGGGGTTGGGTTGTGAATTGAGCTGATTGAGTGTGCTGTCAATACATTCGAGGAGGAGCGGAAGTGAGGGTTCTGTGTGGGCTTGATGTCGATACAATGCGATATGTGCTTCGATTTGGAGCTGTAGATGTGCATGATCCATAAAGGACTCGATGGACATCAGCGCTTGGGAAGACAACGTCTCTAACATTCCAAGCGCCCTCAACAGAATGCTTTGTTCTTTGGGGTCTTTTGTTTGTTGGAGGTGTGTGTGGAGGGCGTCTTCTGCTCGTGGTGAGCCGATTGAACCCAGGGCCAAGGCAAGAGGCTTGAGCTGATGTGGATGTTGACGAATATATCGAGTCAGTGTTGGGACAGACTCGCTCGCTTGTGGTCCGATATACCCTAACAATTTTGTGATATAGAACGAATACTTTGGGTGTTCCTGAAGGTGTTCTTTGATCAGTATCAGTGCATCTTCTTTTAGATAGCCGAGGGAGAGCAGGGCGGGAGCCGTTTCTGCATAGGGCGCATCTGGTGTTGTCTGGATATATGGAAAAAGTAATGTGGCGATGTTGTGTGTCTGTTGCGCCGTGATACCTATCTGAATGAGCGCTTTTGTGGTCTCTGGCCAATACTGTGCGTAGTGTCTTTTTTGGTATTCATCGATGAGTGTGGGGATCGCTTTGTGTGCACGTGGACCGAAGAGACCCAGGGAATGGAGCACGTTGGGGCGAGCCTGACTTCCATATTGAGTGAGGCTTTTGATGAGCGGCTGAATGGCTTTGGGTGAGTTGATTTGTCCGAGTGCCTTGCAGATTTGTGCTCTTGGTCCGTTGTAATGGTCGAGACAAGAGAAGAGGGCGGGCAAGGCCTTTACGGATTGAAGTGAGCCGAGTGTTTGTGCGGCTTGTTCACAGATCGTGTGTTTGCGGTCGAAGAGGAGGGGGGTGATGTCTTTGACGAGTGGGGCGGCGAGAGGACCCAATCGCTGAAGCGCCTGGAGTGTTGTGCGTTTGACGCGAGGGGCCGGGTCATGGAGACCTCTTCTGAAGGTCTCAAGGGCGTCCTTTGCGAGGTGTCCCATTTGACTGAGTGAGAGGAGAGCTTCACAACGGACCCGTTCACGTCGGTCTTGTGAGGCTTGACGGAGAAGTGTGACGCTCTTTTCACAGGGAAGGTCTCCGAGCATCTGCGCGGCGTTTCTGCGGATATGTGGGTCGTTGTCTGCGATGGCGTCTTCGAGTAATTCGAGCGCTTCTTCGGCGTACTCCTCTTTGGCCCACGAGAGCCATTCGATCTCCTCTTGCCTCGCCTGTTTTTTGGAGCGCATGGCTGACCTCACTCTACGTCTGTGTTCATCTGTACGATACACACGGAGGCAAAAACTTCAAGCCCGCTTTGTTGGTCTTTTCCATGTTGTGAGTGTTGACAATGATGGGGGGGTGTGTAGTTTTGACGGTGTTGAGTTGTATGTCCCATGAAGAGAAGGAGTGATGATGGGTATTCAGTTGCAGGTTCAAAACTACAGAGCAATCCATCATTTGGATGTCCAATTTACTGACGCTGGACTCCATGCGATTATCGGACCCAATGGTGCTGGCAAAACAACCTGTTTGCGTGCTCTGAGGTTCCTCAAAAACTCTCTTGTGTACACTCCAGGAAATGCTTTGGAAGAAGATGGTGGTGTTGAAATGCTCTTGCACAGCAAGGCCGAAAGAATGGTCGGTTCGCTTGCATCTCGTCGTGTCACTTTTTCTTTGAAAGTTGAAATGGATGGTGTTCGTTGGTGTTTGAGACCGGCTTTGGGAGGGGGAGGGGGTTTACAGTTACCTGTGGTTGAGAGTCTTTTTTTGGGAGATGATAAAATTGCTGAGCAACATCCAGGTCAGGAGCACTTCGTGTTGAATGGCGAGTTGGTTCCATCATCTGGATGGACTGTTCTACGGCGAGCTACTGAACTTGACAATAACATCCACAAACAACTTGAATCGTTTGTGTTGCATTTGGGGCAGTTTGAGGCTTATGGTGATTATGATTTAATGCAACTCCGAATGTTTGGTTCACGTGATGTTCGAGATTTTCGATTGCGTTCTCGTGGAGAGAATGCGTTTGCGACATTGCGACAATGGTCAACTACACGTGAGCACAAAGAGAAGTACGAATTTGTGATTGAGGTGTTACAAGAAGCATTTCCCACAATGTTCGACGACCTTGATTTTGACAGCGCTGGACAATCGGTCTTTGCTCGATTTTACACAAAAAAGTCGGATATTGGGGTCTATCCATACAATGTATCAAATGGTCTTTTGGTTGGATTGCTTCATCTTATGGCTGTGTGTTCTGCCCCTGAAGGAGGCGTGATAAGTATTGATGAGCCTGAGAACGGGCTGCACCCCCACGCGATCCATGTTCTTCTTGAGGCGATAGAAGAGTGGGCGAAGGAGAAACAAATCACTGTGTTGTTGGCGACTCACTCTCCTTATATACTCAATTCATTCCACAAAAAAGAGGAGCGTGTGTTTGTTGCGGATCCTACCCGTGAGAGTCTCCTCACACCACTTTCTGAGATTCTGGATAAAGAGTGGCTACAACAGTTCATGCTTGGTGACTTGTATGGAAGGGACTTTGGCAAGCAAGAGCCTGAAGGAGAGTGAGGATGTCCAAAAAGAACATCAAGCTGATCGTAACAGGCAAGCTCGAAGAAAAAGGTCTCTCAGATGCTCTTGCTTTGTTGTTTCCAAACGCCAATTTTCTCCCACCTCAATATGTTGATGGCTTCACTTCAAATCCCATCCGTTTCCCTTTCCAGCAGAACTCACGTGTACACAAGGTCGCGAAGGCGCTTGTCGCAGCCGTATTCCCTGAGAGACATAGTTCTCGTCCCATTTCGGCAGATATGGCGATCCTTGTCGAGGATATTGAGCTTGATCATATGGACACCCCCGAAGATATCACTCGTTTGCTCCATGATGCTGTTCGGTATGTTTTATTTGATGAGGCCGAAAGCTCCATGAATCAAAGAAAAATGGATGAAAGAATTCGACGTGTTCGGGAACAGTGCTCCTTCCATCTTTTGTCTCCTATGATGGAGAGCTATTTCTTTGCGTCGTTTTCGGCACTTGCTGCAGCGGGAGTTCAGATGTCATTTCCGCCTTCGGAGGGGCTGCGACCTTTTGATCCTCCAAGAGTCCCCATGATCTGTCCCCAACATCCGGATCTTGAATCATTTCAGGTGATTCCTTCTGAAGGAACTGTGGAGCAGCCCGCTTACGCAGAGCGCATGTTTGCCCAAGATCTTGCGCGACGTGATAGCCAGCCTTTTTCCCTGGAGTTTCACCCCAAAAAGTATCTCGAATACCTGTGTAATCCCCAAAAGAAACGTAAATCCAAGTACAAGGAAACAAAAGCTGGTGTCAAAGCTCTTCGCCACTTAACCCAAAATAATTGGCAGCAACTACTTGGAGCTGGACTCTCTTTGCCCTACTTGGGAGCAATGCTTGAGGATATTGCTGATTGTATGGGAGTTCAGAGTCCTTACCACGAGAAAGTTGCGCCTTTAACAGGCGTATACGATGGCGACACAAGAGACAGGATCTTGCGGAATATCTGATTGACTTGTGTGCAGGACTTTCTTTTTGTGTGCCCTCCTACCAATATAGATGCAGAGCTTGTCAAAACTGCCTATACATTGCGAAAGGAGCGCTCGTTGTGACGGAGAATACACCCAGTCCAGCCTTGGAAGTCTTGAAAACTGATTGTGTGATTGTTGGGGGTGGACCCGGTGGTATGGTGTTGGGATATATCCTGGCCTTGCAGGGGATCGAGGTCACAGTGCTCGAAGCCCATCAAGATTTTCATCGAAAGTTTCGCGGTGACACATTGCAGCCTTCTGCCTTGGAGATCCTGCGGGATATTGGACTGTCCGATGATGTACTTGCTCTCCCACACAAAAAGATTCGCGAGATTGTCACGCCAACAGATGATGGTGAACAGGTCCTCAATTACGACGTCTTGCGCTCTGATTTCCCATATGTTGCGGTCGTCTCCCAGCCTCTCTTCCTCGAATGTGTCGCGAAAGCCTGTGAAGTCTTTCCCCACTTCCGTCTCCTACGGGGAACACGCGCCAAAGAGCTCATCGAACAGGACAACATCGTCAAAGGTGTCCGCGCTCGCTCTGCTGATGGAGACATCGAAGTCCACGCAAGTCTCGTCGTGGGAGCGGATGGACGCTTCTCGATGATCCGTAAACTCTCCGGTCTGCCTGTCCACACACTCGCCGATGTCCCCTATGACATCCTCTGGTTTTCCCTCCCTTATCTCGAAGGCGATCCCCAAGAAGGTATGATCAATCTCCCTGTAGGAGACAAATTCCTCGTGCTCTTCCAGCGTCCAAGTGAATGGCAGATCGGCTGTGTGATTCCCAAAGGTTCATACCAGCAGCTCAAAGAAGCACCACCATACGCATACTTCGAGGATGTGGGGAGGCAAGAACCAGTCTTCGCAGAGAGACTCCGTGCGCTCGATGATTGGAAAGACCTCTCTTTGCTCTCCGTCAAAATTGAACGCGCCGAGACGTGGTATCGCGAAGGACTTTTGCTGATCGGGGATGCTGCTCACGTGATGTCGCCTGTTGGAGGTGTTGGAATTAATCTGGCCATTCAGGATGCGGCTGTTGCCGGAATGATGCTCGCAAAAGGGCTGGCCAAAGGTCACGTCGATGTCCGCACGTTGCACAATATCCAAAAGAAGCGGATGCTCGACACACGGCTCATTCAGATGGTGCAGGTGATGATCCAAAGGGCCTCTCTGCGTGCCGAAAAGAAGACCTCTTCGCCACCTCGCTGGGTCAAGTGGATACAGAACAAGATATCACAGCTCTCCATCGTCCAATGGCTCCCTGTCAGACTCTTTGGAATCGGTGTCAGACGGGTGAAGGTGAGAGGGCTTATCGATACACAAAGGAGAACATCATGACTGATGATAAAGTATGTCTCATCACCGGTGGGACCAATGGGATTGGCCTCGCCTCTGCAAAGGAGCTTGCGAGCTCTGGTGTGACGGTTACGATCCTCGGGAGAAATCCCGAAAAGGGACTGCATTGTGTCGAAGAGATCAAACAGTACGCTGGCCATGAGCGTGTTGATTTCCTTCTGTGTGACTTGTCTTCTCAAGAGAGTATCCGAAAAGCTGCCGCCACATATCTCGACACACAAAAACCTATCGATATTTTGCTTAACAACGCTGGTGTGATGAATCTCGAACGGCGTGTGACGGTCGATGGATTTGAGGAGACGTGGGCTGTGAATCATCTGGGTTACTTCTTGCTTACACAGCTCCTGCTTCCTCGTCTCAAGGAGCGTCCAAAAGCACGTATTATCAATGTCTCCTCAGATGCCTATTCGTTTATCAAGGGGTTACAGTGGGATGACCTGCAATTTGAACATGGATACAAATCGTTCAAAGTGTACGCGCACTCCAAGCTCGCCAACATTCTGTTTACGTTTGAGTTGGCGCGACAATTGGAAGACACTGATATGATCGTGCAGACACTCCACCCTGGTGGCGTCAGGACAGGACTGGGGCAACATAACCACGCGCCGTTTTTGAAGATCTTGTACAAGTTGATAGGGCCTTTTCTCAAGAAGCCGGAGAATGGAGCCAAAACCTCTGTTTATTTGTGTACGTCTCCTGACATAGAGGGGCAGGAGGTCGGATATTGGGCCGATTGCAAGAGGAGAGAACTCAAATCATATGCAAAGGACATGGACGCCGCAAAGAGATTGTGGGACATCAGCCTTCAGCAGACCGGGTTGTCGTGATGAGAGCTGACAGAACGAACAGGAAATGAGGAGGGCGCACCAGATGCCCGGTATGTCTGGTCTTCTTCTGTGTCTTGGGGGACTTTTTTCTGTGGGGCGTTTGAATCCTCTTTGGTTCGCTTGCAAATCGTGGTATCTTCCCATGTCCATTTTGGAAATGTATGTATGCGGATATGTGGGAGGAACAGTTGAAACAGAGAGATTTTGGAAAGTGGCCGATCCTACGGTATGCGATGGCCAAACTCGTCCCGGGCGCGCTCGTCATCAACTTCGTGATTAACTTTATCTTTGGACTGGTTATCTTCGGTGGGATGGATGTCATCCCCTTTGTCGGCGACAAAAGTGTGACCAATGACACGGTCGTTGGAGCGTTCTTTATTGGCTTCTTTACGATGATCTTTGCGACACCATCTGGACGGGCTGAAGCGCTCGCCGGTCGTATCCCTGGAGGTGGGCGTGGGGGGCTGTTCAAGTTTGTCGAACGCCACTCCTTTATCAGCTCTCTGATCTTCGCTTTCCTCTCCTCGATCTTCCTCGGGATCGGAGCGATCGTCTTTTTGACCCCCCTCTTCAAAGAGAGCGGGATGTCGACCTGGGTGTTTATCTTTTACAAGGCGATCTACTCGGCAGTTGTCGGTGGTGGGACGGCGATCCTTGTCGCCTACATTGGCGCACAATCCGCACCCAAGCCACACGACGATGAACGTTGGTGTCCTATCGAAGACACACCTGAAGGGGTCGTGACCTTTCCATTCGATTATGTCGACAAGGGGGGCGTCGCGGTCACAAGTCAAGAGCATGGATGTTCGGGAACACCAACCTGGAAACTCGTCGGTACTGGTGACCTCAAACCTGAACAGGTTGAGGAAGCCCTTACATATCTACTCCAACGCTATCCACAGATCACGACTGTCGTACAAGCACTTGATGGGCATCCCGAATACGCGAAGGACTTTCGATATGCGCAGATGCCTGGCTTCTCTGTCGATGACATCTTTACCTATATCGACGCACGAGGCGAAGAGGAGCGGCTGACTGAGATCTACACAGAGGTCTTGAATCGCTTCACCGATCAATTCCGCGAGCCGATGGTGACGATGACACTCGTTCAGGTCACTGATGACAACTGGTGGTTGATGTGTCGTCAACATCACGGGATGGCCGATGGTCGTGCTTTTATCGAGTTGTTGACGGATTTTGCGACCTATCTGAACACCGTACGTGCAGGCAAAGAGGTCGATGACGCGCTCCTCACACCTATCCCCAAGATCCCCGAAGCGGATGCACTTCAGCTCTCTGAGACACAAAAGAAGGCATACAGACGCGAAGGATACAAGTGGTTTGTGGGCGCACAGTTGGCCAAGATCTTCGCGCCTCTTTCTCACTTCTTGCAAAACGATTCAAACGATTATACCGGAGAGAACAGGACGATGCACTGGGTGCTTTCCGATGATGTGTTGACGCCTTGGAAGGGCGCGCAGGGCAAGATGAATGGGAGTCTGAATTCGATTTTGGTCGGCGCTGTATACGAAGCGAACAGGCGATGGCACAAAGAGATGGGGCGCAAACTTGGGCGAATCGCGGCCAACCTGCCGATGGAGATGCGACCGAGAGATGGTTCATGTCGTTCATTTGCCAACCATATTGGGACCCTCGAAGTGATCCTTCCACTTCACAAGATGGACTCACTTGCGCAGATGGTCCCCGAGATCCAGCGGCAGGTCAAAGAGAAGAGGGCCAACGAGCAAGTCAAAAAGCGTCTTCTTTGTGAACACCAACTGGTCTCCATTTTGCCGATGGATGCGTTGCGAAAGATCGTCTTTCAGTCCAAAAAGGCGATGCACAACTTTAGCCTCTCCAATTTGATATCGTTGCCCTTCCCGACGATGGAAGGGCCAGGTTGGAAGGTCGACGAGGTGCTGATTACCACACCGATCACCCCACGTATTGGGATCTTGATCACACTCATTCATTACAATGGCAAGATCATCTTCAACGTCAATTACAAGACCTCTGCGGCGACCAAAGAACAGACTCTCGCGTTGTTTCGTCACTTTCAACAGGTGTTGGAGGAGGCGACTGAGCACACACCTTCTGCGCTCCCGACGAGCGCGATTGAGACAGTTTGATGTGAGTCTTTTGTTGTTGGTAGACTTGGGAAAGATGTTGTTGAAAAGAGATGGAGGAGAGAGGTGATGTGGCGTCGTATTTTGGCAGGTGTGTTGGGTGTTGTGATGGCATTTTCGACGGTGGCTGTGATAGAGGCGATCAGTCATTTCATCTATCCCCCACCGGCGAAGCTCGACCTCAACGACATGAAACAATTGCAAGCATTTATCAAAACGTTGCCTGTTGGGGCGTTTGTGTTTGTGATGGTGTCGTGGTGGTTGGCTATATTGTTTGGTAGTGTTCTTGCGGCTGTGATCGCCAAAGAAAACGTCAAACGATACGCCTGGATTGTTGGGGGTTTTGTGTTGGTTGCGAGCGTCATGAATGTCGCGATGATTCCTCACCCAACGTGGTTCTTGGTGGTGTCGATGGTGGGGATTGTCGCTTCGACGTTGCTCTCTGTGCGTTTTCTCGCTCGTCTGGAACGTGAGCGAATCCGAGGACAGAGGGTTTTTTGGGGGAGTTTTGGGTGATGGGGGTTTTTGGCTATTGGGGGATTTAGAATCCCCCTGCCGCAGCCTTCGGCTTTGGCTTCCCCAACAGTTGACACCTTTGGTGTATTTTTTGTTGAGAGGGGCATTGGTTTTTTGTTTTTGAGGATTATTCTGCGGCGGCGAGGGCTTCTTCTTTGGCGGCGAGGCGTGCGGCTTTTTTGGCAGCTCGTTTCTCGAAGAAGAGCGTAAAGGAGGCGAAGAGCACGGGGACGACGTAGAGTGTGAGGAATGTCGAGGTGATCAGTCCACCGATGACAACGCGGCCAAGGGCGACCCAGTTCTCTGCACCTTCACCGATACCAAGTGCGAGGGGGACCATCCCGAAGATCGTCGTCGCAGCGGTCATCAAGATCGGACGCAAACGGACACGGCCTGCACGCGCACACGCATCGATAACAGGTGTTTGGTTGTCGTCACGTGTCTGCTTGATAAAGTCCACGAGGACGATCGCGTTGTTGACGACGATCCCCACGAGCATCACGATCCCGATAAGCCCCATGACGCTCAGTGATGTTCCTGTCAACACAAGCGCGAGCATGACACCAATGATCGACAGAGGGATGGAGAACAAGATAACGAATGGCTCAAACAACGATTCAAATTGTGAAGCCATGACCATGTACACGAGGATAATCGAGATGAGGAAGGCGATCCCCAAGTACATAAACGAAGACGCGAGGTCCTCGGCTGCACCCGTAATCTTATAGCTAAAGCCTTCGGGCATGGTCTCTTTCTCCATCATCTTGCGAACACGGGCGGTCACACCGCTGAGGTTACTACGTGGCACTGTAATCGAAACAGTCGCCATACGCTGTTGGTTGAGGCGTTCAATTTTGACGGGGCTGAGAGCATATCGAATGGTCGCGATGCTGTTGAGTGGGATGGCCTTGCCTTGGGGTGTAAAGATGGACAATCGCTTGAGCTGGTTCGCACGTTGTCTGTATCTTCCTTGTAGACGGACTGTAATCGGATACTCATTGTCACCTTGTCTGTAAAGAGAGGCGATTGTCCCCTTGAACGCCGTCGAGATCGTGCTACCTACTGTGTAGGCGTTAAGACCGAGGACCCGCAGGCGTTCACGGCGGAAGTGGACCTGAAGTTCAGGCTGTCCCTCTTCAAGTGACGTCGTGACGTCTGATGTCCCCTTGATTTTGCGGACCTTTTGTTTGATGGCTTCTGCTAACTCGCGTGCCTTGACGAGGTCATGACCGTAAAGCTGGATGTCGATGTCCCCACCGCTCGCAAAGACTGCGCCACCGCCCATAAAGGAGAACTTGAGACCTGGTATCTTTTGAAGCTCTCCACGCAAAGCCTCCTGGAAGTCCGTTTTGTTGAGCGGTCGTTTCGAAGGCTCCTTCAAGCGGACACGAACCATCCCTGCGTGTGAGCCTTTGCCGAACAATCCACTAAAACCTTCGCCAGAACCGGCTTCACCTACGACTGTTCTGATCGTGTGGTTGAACTTTGTCTTGAGGATATTCTCGATCTGGGCGGCTGTCTTGATGGTTTTTGTGAGCGACGTCCCAGGTGCCAACTCGTACTGAATCATCACCTGACCATCATCCGATTTGGGGATAAACTCGGCCTTCACAAATTGTCCGAGTCCCAGCGATGCAAAGAACATCAAGATCGCAAAAGCCAATGTCTTCTTGCGGTTTTGCAGCGTCCAGTCGAGCGTCGTCGCGTATGTCCTCCCGACCCAACCTTTCATCACGGATTCATCGAGGATTTCATCGTGTGATTTGTTGACGCTGTCCGGATCTTTTGGCTTGATCTTGAGCATCCTCGAAGCGAGCAACGGAATGAGCGTGACCGCGACGACAAGAGACGCTGTGAGCGAGAAGCAGATGGTGATGACCATGTCCCGGAACAACATCCCTGCGAGCCCAGGAACAAACAAGATCGGCACGAAGACCGCGAGTGTTGTGAGGGTTGAGGCTGTAATGGCCAGGACAACCTCCTGGCTCCCCTGGATGGCTGCCTCCCACGCCGAGTCCTTCTCTTCGAAGTGCCTGAAGATGTTCTCCAAGACGACGATCGAGTTGTCGACGAGCATCCCGACCGCGAGCGCAAGTCCTGCCATCGAGATGATGTTGAGGCTGACGTCCGCAAAGTACATCGTCGCAAAGGTCGAAATGACAGAGACCGGAATGGACATCGCGATGATCAGTGAGCCCCTAACAGAGCGTAGGAAGAACAACAACACAAGGACCGCGAGGAAGAATGCCTGCCCGGCTGAGTTTGTGAGGTTGTTGAGCGAACTTTTGATGAAGTCACTCTGGTTAAATAAGATCCCAAATTGTGAGCCTTGTGGAAGCTGCCGTTGGATCTCTGGTAGCTTCTTGAGCAGCCTGTTGGCCGTTTGGACGGTGTTCGCACCCGAACGCTTTTGCACGAGCAAGAGCATCCCCTCTTTACCATCTGCGCGAATGAGACGGCTAGGGTCTTCATGGGTGTCTTTGATTTTGGCGACTTGTGAGAGGTAAATCGGTTGAGGGACAGGACGTCCCTTGAAGCCGATGACGACCTTTCCAATCTGATCGATCGTCTTAAACATCCCTACTGTACGGATCGCGAACTCTTTTCTGGTTTGCCTGATCGACCCCGAGGCGACCTGTACGTTGTCGGCCTGAAGTGCCTTTACGATGTTGCCGAGTGGGATCCCTAGTAGCTGCAGTTTGAGTGGATCGACGAGGATCTGGATGTCCCGTTTTTTCCCACCATCGATACGCGCTGAAGCGACCCCCTCAACACGCTCAAACATCGGTGTAATACGTTGTTCGATATACTCGCGTAGCTTGATGGGGTTACCGCTCCCTGTGACGGAGAGGATCAGGATCGGCTGAAGGGACGGGTCAAAGGCAAAGAGCAGCGGTTGCCTTGCCTCCTCTGGGAGCCTCTTTTTGAACAGATCGAGCTTCTCTCGAATATCGAGCATCGCCTTGTCGATGTCTGTTCCCCACTCCAATTCAACCATGACGACGGCGTTACCAAACTTCGATGTGCTGCTGATTTTTTTGACGTTCTTCACAGAAGAGATCGCCATCTCCATCGGACGTGTCACGAGCGTCTCCATCTCTTCTGGAGAGACGCCGGAGTAGGAGTTGATGATGGCGATGATCGGGAATTTGATATCGGGGAAGAGGTCGAGCTTGAGCTGTAACAGCGAGAAGCCCCCGAAACCTACAATGATAATGTACAACATCGCGAATGTCACACCGCGACGGACTGCCAAACTAGAGATGCCCATAAAGCAAGAACTCCTCTCTTTCAATTCTACAATTCAAAAACCGACTGCCCAAAGCACAGACCTTGTTTTTGTCAAAGGGGTTAGTTTGTGCTTGGTGTGGTTTTTGTGTCTTTGTTTGTAGAGGGTGTGTTGACGATTTTGATTTTGAGTCCTGGTTTGTAAAGGTTATGACCGTTTGTGATGATCTTCTCACCTTCACGGAGCCCTGAGATGACTTGAAGCATCCCTTTGCTCGACTTGACGCCGACGCGGATCTTGCGCTTGATGGGTGTCTTTCCATCCACAAGGACGTACACTTCTCGGCTATTTCCCTGGGTACCTTTGGCGTTATAAGATGTATTGAGGATCGCGTCTTCAGGAACAAGCAGGACGTTGTCATAGGAGCGGATGAAGATCTCGACCTGTGCGATCATACCAGGCTTGAGTGGATGTTGTTCGATACAGATCCCTTTGCGCTTGCGTTTTTGTTTGCGACACATGCCACGCTCGATATCCTTGCAGTCTTCGTCTTTTCTACAGCTACGCTTGGGCTTTACAGGGAAAATGTTTGGCAAGTGGATCTCCACAGCGACTGTTCTTGTGGCCATTGAGAGTGTGGGGGCGATCTTTTTGACGACCCCGATGAATGTGCGATTGGGGTGTGCGATGACTTTGAGCTCTGTGCGTTTTCCGATCTTCACCTTGCTCATATCTTGCTCTGTGAGTTGGATGCGGACCTTGAGCTTGTCCATCTGGACGATTGACATCAACGGAAGAGAGGGCATCGCCATATCACCAACCTGACGAGAACGTTCAGCGACGACGCCAGAGATGGGAGCCTTGATCATCGCGTCATATTGCGCCGAGCGCGCCTGCGCGACACCTGCTCGCAGCGCCCTGACTTGTGCGCGGAGCGCACGGATCTGGGCTTTCGCGGCGGCGACTTTTGTGACCGCGCCGTCGTACTGGGCTTTCGACATATCGACTTGTTGTTTGCCGATCGCTCCACTGCGCAAGAGTTTTTTGAGTCGTTTGTACTCGCGTTTGGCTGAGTCCATTCCCACAACAGCGCCAGCGAGCCCAACCTGTGCACCTGCGAGGTTTGATTGTGTCGAGGCGAGCTGTGCGCGTGCCTGTGCGAGTCTTTGTGCGAGGCTTGTGTACTTGACGATCGTCAGGACATCACCTTTTTGTACAATTGAGCCGTCATCGACATTCATCTTTTGGATGCGAGCCGGGATTGTGCTGAAGATCTGCACCTGCGCCTGGCCTTCAATGTCACCTGTAAAGCTCAAGGATTCACGAATCGTTCCTCTCTGAACAATGCCGATCTCTACAGGGACAAAGACCTCTTTCTTTTCTTGTTTGGTTTTTTGGCAACCCCATTGCATCGTTATGAGCAACATCACCGCAGGGATCCACAAACTCTTTTTCCACACCGACTTCATTTTCCTCGGCTCCGCTTGTATGAAGGCCGTTTTAAGAAAAGGAAGGTCTTAAAACGGCCCTGGTGTTTTTCGTTGATGATCTCCAATGAGATCCTGTGTTCTTTTTTATTTCGGTCAAACGACCCAAAAAAAATCAACTGGAAGTATAAGAACCCAAAAGGGAGTGTCAAGCCTCCTGGACAAATAAAAACAAAGTGCTTGACATCAGTGTTTTCGGTGCATATTTACAGAAGCAGCGTTTTTTAGGTCGACGGACCGAATTAAAAAAAATGAGTGAACATTTTGAACACAAGAATGACCAGGCTGACCATCGACAGATCTTTTTTGGGTTGTGTTGTGGTTGTAAGCGAGAGAGGAATGATGTTGTGAGCAAGTGGTGGATCGGATTGTTGCTCCTGGCATATATGATTGTCGGTGTAGCAGGCGAGGCTTCGGCTCGTCGAGATGACAAAGAGCGGGGACGCCGCGTCAAAAGTCGTCGTGTCGCGATGGTGAAGCACACGCGCACAAGGCGAGTGAGAGGCAAAAGGTGGAAGAGAACACGAAGACGCCTGTCACTTCGTTGTCAGAAGATGTCCTCAAAGAAACGAAGACGTCGTTGTTTGAAACGCCTTGGCGTTCGAGTGAAGCGCTGGCATCGTTTGCATTGGCGACGTGTGGCTGTAAAGAAGAAAGGTGTCTCCACAAAGAGCGCTCCACCAAGTAAGGTGTTGAGCGCGCCAACCAAACGAACGATGGATTTGAAGCCTCGTTTGCGCGCGGCCAACACGAGCGAGACAGACGCTGCAGCCCGCTTGAACAAGCAGATGGGGATGGCGCTGCCCAAAGATCTTCCTGTTCGGTATGATGAAGACCACAAAGTTCGGACATTGCAGGAGCTCTTTACGATCGTGAAGAGGAGCAACCTGGATCTTCGTATTTTGCGTCAACAAGCCGTGCAGGCTGAGCTTGCGAGAGCCAAAGCCTGGGCGATCTTGAAGCCTCGTTTGAGTGTCTCCTTGTCATACACACGTAACGACAACGAGACCAAGCTGCTCGAAAGTGTGTTGACACCGAGAGATCAGCTTGGTATGCGTGTGCAGTTGCAGTGGGCGTTCTTCAACGTCCAAGCGATCCCTCTGTTAAATATGGCGAATCTTGGAACGCTTCAGGTCGCACATGCGGCAAAGCAGGCGAAACGCGAAGTGATGTTTGGGTTGACGAGAGCTTACTACGGAGTCCTTTTGACAGAGGGGCTGCTCGATATCGCGCGCCGCACTTGGGACAACTCGAAGAAGCACCTGAAGATCGCACGTGCTCGTTTTCAGGCAGGTTTGGGACCACAGCTGCTCGTGACACGGGCGCTGCTCGATCAGGCCAAAGCGTATCAACAATGGACTGAGGCAGAGAACGCTCTTCGCAACGCAAAGTTGGCGCTGTCCTTGTTGCTCAATCGCTCCAATTTTAAGTTCCGCACAAAACGTCCACAAACACCTACACCACCGACAGGTAATCGCAAGATTTGGATTCGCCAAGCGTTGCAAAAGCGCCAGGAGGTCAAGTCAGCTCGTATCGCAGTGCAGATGGCAGAGGCTCAAGTGACACAGAGTATGCTGAAGTTTGTACCGACGGTTGCGGCGATTGGTACTCTCCAAGGACAAAACGCTGAGGGGTTTGTCGGGCGTAACTTTACCTGGAGCGCTGGGCTGGCCATGCAGATCGATGTGTATTCTGGTGGGACGCGTTTTATCGAGGTGAAAGAGGCGCGCTCAAAACTCTTTCAAGCGAGACTCAAGCTGGCCAAATCACTTCGACAGATCCGCAACGACATCGCGAAGGCGGATATCGATCTGAAGAACGCGAAGACAGCCGTTTTGATCGCACGTGGACAGAGTCTTTTGGCACGACGTAGCTACGCGTTGACACAAGCGCAATACAAAGCGGGCGTCTCGACTGCTGTCGAAGTTTCCGACGCGCTCAATCTGTATCGCACTGCGTTGATCTCCGTGTTGCAGAAAGAGCTCAATTACGACGTCGCGATCGTGGCGCTACAGCGTGCGATTGGTGCGTATAATCCATGAGTTCGTTATTTGTGTTGTGCAAGAGAAGAGCAGGTGAAGAAAGATGAGCCCCAAAATTGTCGACCGAGAGAAGCGCAATGAAGAGATCCTACGCGCGGCCTTTCGCATCTTTGTCGAGCATGGATACCACAAAGCTACACTGAGTAGCATTGCAAAGGCCGCAGGGATGGGCCAAGGGACGCTCTACTACTACTTTCCCTCCAAAGACGAGTTGTTTTGGGGGGTTTACGAGCAGATGATGGCCGATATCAGCGCAAAGTTCATCGAGCGATTGATCTCCGTTGAAGACCCTGCGGAGCGGTTGCTGACGATGTTGCGTTTGTTGTTTTATCACTTCCCAGAGGCCGGCCTTGGCATGGATGACGCAGAGAGCCCACTTGATGCCCCTCAGATCGCTGAAGAGGGGTTTTTGGGATTCCACTATGTGTTGATGGAGTTTTGGCTGTACGCCAAACGCAATGGCAAAGAGAAAGACTTCTTTGAGCGGTTGCGTCGCTACCAACAGCAAATCATCGAGTCCGTGAAGAGCCTCTTTGAACAGGTCGGCAGTGAGATCTTTGAAGGTGTTGAGCTTGATGTCGCAGCCCACATGATGCTCGCGATGCGCGATGGATTGGGTATTCAATTGCGTGTCGGGATCATCCGAGAAGACGACGATTTACTCGATCGCATTCGTGACGCCATCTTTGCCAATTTTTATAAACGTTTTCCTTCTCTGAAGCTCGCCCCTTCAGATTTGCCTTAAGGAGCGTCTGATGAACATATCATCTACGCGATATATTCGTTCTTTTTGGAGTTTTGCCAGGACACATCTTTTGACCGCGCGTGTCTTCGCGCTCTCAGGTGTGTTGTGTTGTACTGTGATGTTGGCGGCTTCTTGTGTGGATCGTCTTGAGACCTCCAACGGGATGACGTGTGAAAAAAGCGATGATTGTTGGGACAATCTTCCTTGTGTGAAGGAGGTCTGTAGTGCACCTGATGGTTTCGGAGAAGATGGTGGTGCTGAGGCAAAGCCTGAGCCCAAGCCGGAACCTCGCCCAGAGCCCAAACCTGAGCCTACTCCGACAGAGAAGAAGCCATCTGAAAAGGTCACTGGTGAGTCACAGGTCGAGACTGTGCCTGAGAAGGTCGCTGAAACGCAGCCAGAGCCAGTCGTCGAAAAGGTGGCCGACCAGCCAGCCGGTCAATGTACAGGAAATGTCGATCCAAAGACTGGTTTTTGTAGCCAGGACAGTGACTGTTGCCCTGGGACGACGTGTATGGAGATCAATGATCCTCGTGTGCCCCAAGGGACCAAGATTTGCGGGCCCTGTGCACAGGACACGGACTGTCCCAAAGGTTTGCAGTGTTGTACAGCCTTCAAAATTTGCGCGATCCAGTGTGCGCCCTAACGACGAAGAGAAAGGGATTTTGGACGATGAAACGATATGAAGAACGCACGCGATGGACGAGAGTGATTGGCTCTCTTCTCGCGGCTGTCTTGCTTTTTTCTTCTCCGATGGTGTGGGCGCTTCCACAGAAGACATCGACACATAAACTCTTGCAGTGGTCCAAACACACCCCAAGGAAGGTGACCACGACCCAGGTCTCACAAGCGATCACGCCGACGTCATCTGCGCCTGCATATCGACTTCCACAAGGCGCGCTCATCCTCGAAGGTGTTGGCGTGACAGTCGCAGGGATTGGCGCGATTATCTTCGCTGTGGGGCGGACCAATATTGGTCTGCGTAATCAGCTCGCCTGTGTCGGTCAAGAAGACGCTGGTATCGACTTTTTTGGGACATCATTTGGTGGCTGTGTTAAAGGCAGCGCCCGAGAGGCCAAGGAGTTGGAAGACTCTGGGATCATGTTACTGACTGTAGGGAGTATCACGATGGGGGTGGGAGCTGCTGCGCTCGTGATTGGCACGATTTGGCTTTTGGCGGACCAACCCAAAAACAACGAAAGCGATCTTCCCAAGCAAGCTTCAAGCCAAAATACACACCCTATAACTTTTGTTCACATCCCACTTTAACCCACCTTTTTTTCACAATTCCGCGAAGACAACCCGCTCCTCTTTTTTGACAAAAAATGCACCTATCATATGAATCTTTTTGGAAAAAAGATCCTTGTGACGTTTCCTCTTGGGGGTTGATGTGCTATGTTACCCTTGGAGAACTACGTATGTAATGAATGCGTATTTGTGTTTGATTGTTGGTTTTTTCGCGCCCGGCGCGTTTTGTGGAAGTCGTCATGTCAGTACAAGAAGACAGGCTTGGGCCTGCGTACAAAATTGTGACACCGCGACTGGTGATTCGATGTTGGTCACCACAAGACGCCCCCTTGCTCAAAACGGCCATTGACGAAAGTCGTGAGCACTTATTGCCGTGGATGCCGTGGGTAACGGAGGAAAGTGAACCTCTCTCTGCCAAAGTTAAGCTCATGCGTTTGTTCCGTGCGAAGTTTGACCTCGATGAAGATTACGCTTACGGGATCTTCAACAAGGAGGAGACTGTGGTCCTTGGTGGGACAGGGCTTCACCTGCGTGCTGGCGAGGATATCCGGGAGATTGGGTACTGGGTGCATCGCGATCATGTGCGCAAGGGTTACGCGACAGAGGCTGTCGCTGCCTTGACCCGTGTCGCGTTTGAGATTGACAAAGCTCGTCGTGCTGAGATCATCATCGCTGATGGGAACATTCCAAGTCTTGGTGTGCCCAAAAAGTTGGGCTTTTTCCAGGAAGGGATTCGACGTGAGTTTCTGCAGATGCGTGATGGTGAATACGTCAACGCGCACATCTGGACGATGTTGCCCAAAGAGTATCGCAATTTACCTATCCATGAGAATCCTGTTGAAGCTTATGATGTGATGGGCAATGAGATCCCACTTCCCCAGCCCACTTTTGGTGCCTGAGCTGTGCCTCCTGCTTCATTTTTCCCCACAATGTGTTGTCCTGAGCCATCGATCGATGTAAAATGTCTGACCTTTGTGTGGGCGGGTCAATTGCCCGTCCGATTCATCTTTTAGAACCAAAAGGAGTCATGACATGTCACAGACTGTAGAGTGGTACTACCACCGTAATGGTTGAACATCTTGTAAAAAAGCGCAGGAGTTCCTGTCGCAAGCCAACGCAGACGTCAAAGAACAAGTGAACGCCCGGCTCAAGTTGGGCAAAGAAAAGGCCCTTGAGCTCGCCTCTGCTGCTGAGCATATCATTGTGGCCAAAGGCAAAAAGCGCGTCGATTTCTCGATGCAAGAAGAGCCTCCCGATGAGGAGACATTACTCTCCCACATGCTCGGACGGACCGGGAACCTTCGGGCGCCTACGCTTGTCCTCGGCGAGACCCTCGTTGTGGGATTCAATCAGGCGCTTTATGAGTCTCTGTTTGAGTAAGGCTTTTCCAAGTAAAAAGTCGCTTGTTGTTTGACATGCGATAGACAACAAAAAGCCACGGCAGTCATGCCGTGGCTTTTTGCGTATATGGGAGTGAGAAAAGGGAAGGTTTGAGGGAGGATCAGGGGCAACCTGTTTTGTAGCTGACGTCTATTTTGGCGTTGGCTGCGGGGATGGCCGTTCCATGGAAGGTGATGCTGCGTGTTGTTGTATTGTAGGACCAGCCATTGGTTGTACTTTTCGCGACGGCGACGTTGTTGACTTTCACGGAGATGGTCGCTGGATCTGCGGCACCTTTCAATGTGAACAGCGCACGGTTCATGGTCAGATCGGCTAGGTTTTTCATGAAGGTTTCGAGGATCGTCACCTGCACAGGTTGTGGCAATTGTGTGTAAAGGCCGTTAAGTGCCTGGACAACTTGTTTGTAACGTGTACCGCTGATAGGACCGAGCGCAGATGCTTTGATCAGGCTGCTGTCGTTACCTTTGACGCTTTTAAAGAACGTGATGTAAGGCGCGATGAGGTCGTTTCCATTGTCGTCTTCATCGGAGATAAAGACGATGGAGAGTTGTGCGTTCTGGCGCAAGAAGCCTTTGTTGGCACCTGTCGTGATGAGAGGTGCCGTGAGAGCTGCTTTGGAGGACTCCAAACCTTTCTCTTGGGGGCTACCTGAGGTGCCTTGTTTGATATTATTGGCAAAGGTTGCGTCGAGGTTGGGGGTTGTGGGGACGATAATCTTGGGATTGCCTCTCAGCTCACCTGTTGCGTAGCCTTTGTTTGTTGACGTGTCTGTTGTGATAACACCGATTTGATAGTCCGCTTGGAGTGTTTTTGCGCGGGCCGAGAATGCCTTGAAAGCAGTTCCCAGCGCGTTTTGTTCATCACTCATGGAGCAGGAGTTGTCGATCACAAACAAGAGATCGACCTTCTTGGCAACAGGTGCTGTAAAGGATTCCGTTTGCGTTGTGCTGTTTTTGGTTGTTCCTTCACCTGACAATTTTACTGATATTGTGGGGCCGGTATTGCTTGTCAAGCGAACAACCAAATCTTCATTGGCTTTTCCTGTTCTATTGGGTTTGAATTGTACATCAAAGTACATGTACCCAAAGCGAGGAATTACCGCATTTCTTTTTGCAACAGGGTTTCCTGTTATAGGATTTCCGCTAGAATCCGTTCCGATGACTGGAAAGATGAATTGGGACGGATTTGAGCTAAATTTGGCATCATACACTGTCATGCCAGCCTGTGGAGATGAGCATGTATTTCGCAAGGCAAATCTGTATGTTGGTGTTGCACAAGTTTGCTGTGAAGCGCCGAAGTCGTAGGAAGTTGGTGAGAAGTAGATGCAAGTGGGGGCGCAAGTGAGGCCTTCATCTGTTTGTCCGTCGCAGTCATCATCGATACGGTTACAGGTCTCTGCAGTGGGTTGGTTGACCTGGACACAAGCGTATGCGCCGTTGATACAGGACTGTTTCCCTGTACGACATGCACCACGTTTGCTACCCAAAGTACAGTTCGCTGCAGGGATGTTGTTGTCTACCTGTCCATCACAGTCGTCATCTTTGTTGTTGCAGCTCTCAACTTGTGGGGTGACTTGGCCAAGACAGGACGTCCATGTGCCGCCTGTACAGGATTGTGTTCCTGATTTGCAGATACCTTTTAGTTGTGTTCCAGGAGGACCGGTGTAACAGGTTTTGACGAGGCTCTCGTCGACCATGCCGTCACAGTCGTTGTCTTTCCCATCACACGTCTCTGTTGTAGGAGTTGTTTCGCCTGCGCATGCAGTCCATTGGCCATTCACACAGTTCTTCAAGCCGGAGCGACAGGCACCCTTGTTGAGTGTTGCAAGAGGACCTGTGTAGCAAACTTGTTGGTCTCCATTGGTGCACACTGGAGCAGAACATCCATCGTTTATTTTGCCATCACAGTTATCATCTTTGTTGTTCGTGCAGATGTCTTTGGCTGCGGGGGTGACTTCGCCGGAGCACGCTTGCCACGCGCCGTTGATACAAAACTGCATTCCCTCTTGGCAAATCCCCACACGTACAGTACCCACTGGGCCTGTGTAGCATGGTTGGGAGAGGTTTGAAGTTGTTGCAGGATCCATGTCGATTCTGCCATCGCAGTCGTTGTCTTTTCCATCACATACTTCTGTGGCTGGTATAACTTGACCGGTACATGGGCTCCATGCGCCGTTTGTACAGGTCTGTGTACCAGCCTTACAAATACCTTTGCCGGACGTTCCTGCAGGTCCAGTGTAGCAGGCTTTGGTCGCGCCATTTGTACAGCCTGCAGGTGTATCGGGTTGGGGTTCTGGACCTGAAGGCTCTGGACCGACCTCTGGGACGGTAGGTTCTTGTGTGGGCTCGGGACCAACATCGGGCGTTGTCGGTTCTTGTGTTGGCTCTGGTCCGACATCTGGTGTTGTGGGCTCTTGTGTGGGTTCGGGACCAACATCGGGCTTTGTGGGTTCGGGACCAACATCGGGCGTTGTCGGCTCTGGTCCTGCGTCGGGTGTGGTGTCTTCTGTTTTGGAGTTGTCGTCTTTGGGGTCGACCTTCTCTGTGGGGGTGGCTTCTTTGTTACCACCACCATCTGTTGTGGTCGTTGGGGAGACACATTTTTGGTTTTCGCAGATGCGATCCCCTTTGCAGTCGGCGTCTTTGCTACAGACTGGCGGCGGATCGCCTGCACAACCAGACAAAGACCCGCCGCCAAGGCTGAATACAGCCAATAGCATCAAGGCACGTGTGAAACGCTGGAAAAGTGAATTCATCAGTAAACTCCTACTGTTGCCAGTCTTCTTTTGTGGGTGGCATGGTGCCGGCTTCGTACAACGTACTCCTGGTAGAGTCGGTTGATAGAATCGATGATGGTCTGTACAAACCAGACGGTTGTCGGCTGCTTTTTTGAGCAATCTTTTTCTTTTCTTCTTTGATAATCGAATGTTCCACAGAGGTCAAGTGTTGGGAGACGACTTTTTCTGTCCTTTGTGTCGTTCTGTCCTGTACAGCATAGCGTACTTGATTGTTCGAAGGTGTCATTTGTTCCACGATGGGATGGCTTGCGTTTGTGTGTGGATTGTGTATGATGTGTTGAAAATAGACAAAAAAACCTGTTTACCCTCGAAAGTTTCGTCTGTAGAAGCTTACATGAGTGTGCTGTTTGGAGGTTCGATATGGTGCGTTTTTATACATTGGTTGCGGTGGTGTTTTTGACGTTCTCTTGGGCTGATGTTGCGCCTTTTGGTTGCAACTGTGGTGGGGGTTCTGGTCCCAAGCCCACTGAGGAGAAAAAAGACGAAAAACCCGAGACACTTGGGACACTCGATGCATCAGGTCAAACGTTTCTCCTGAAGAAGCACGTGTAAGACCGCCCTTGTTGTTTGCTGTGCTTTTCTCTACTCCCCTCTACGGATAAGGCCACTGCGATGGCCTGGGAATCCCATCATGCTCCCGACCGAACTCAATACCCCGAACATTACAAAACATGGGCTGGAAGCGCTCTTTATCGACGAGACTTTCGCGTCTGCATTGCAATGGTTGTCACTTGACTGTGTGCAACGTTCTCTCTTGCGCCTTCAGTCTCAACAAAGCCAAAAGCAGACAGCATCGTTACAATGGTTTCAACGCAATAAACGTTTCTATCTCAATGGGCAAAGTGAAGAGGTCGAGTCACCTTTTTTGTGGGGCGAAATTCAAAGTGAAGCGCTCAGTCCTTTGTGGCATTCGGAGATGGCCATTTTGTGGCTCGCAAACAAGGCACATTGGTCCACACGTGCCAAGATGATCTCGACACATCTCATCGCCCAGGCCGGTGAACCACAACAATATGAGCTCTCATGGCTTCAACATAGACTGTCTTTTTTACACGAACTGTCACTGTTGACAGAGCGTCTATGGCTCGCTTACACCGATGAATGCCCCATTGAGATCCCGAAGGAAGCGCGACTCTCTTTTCAACTCACCATCACCGAGGGAGATTGACGTTGCACCCTCTTGTTCGCGAATTTGCCGAGGCATTCATTGATTCCCCTGAGGATGAGCGTGCACTCTTTGCGCCACCTGCGACTGAAGAAGAGTTGGAAGCCTTTCGTGTTGCTTTGGGGCTTGAGCTGCCTGCGTGTTTTTACGATCTGTACCGGTGGCATAACGGCTCATACCTCGATGGGTACTTTCATCGTCCGTTGTTTGACGGGGAACATTTACTGTCCCTTGAGGGGATTTTGGGCTCAAAGGAGGCCTTTGACGTCAACGAACGAGAGGGCTCATTTGACACCTGGGAACCTGGAGGGTGGTGGCATCTTGGCTGGGTGCCTTTTATGGAGATCGACTCCTGGTTTGTCGTTGTCATCGATACATTTGGCAGCTATGGTGGGAAGCCTGGTCAGATCATTGCATTTGATTACAAATCCGCGAGCGATCGAGCGATCCGACATCCATCTTTTGAGGACTGGTTACGGTGTATGATCGTCTATCGAAAACAGGGCTGGATCTCCTATGTCGAAGGCGAAGAGGATGATCTCTACGAGCGCTTTGGTAGTGGTGTTTGGGACACCAAAGATAGCCTCCTTACATCGATCTCTCCTGGGTATCCAAAGAATGTTGAACTCTGGAGATACCGCAAAAAAGAAGCTCCACCCAACCCTCACTTTCACGACGCCGTTGCATCCATTCGTGCAGACGAGCGTGACAAGTTACGGACCTTGGTTTTAAGCGGAAAAGTCTCTCCTTCCGAACAGGATCCTTACCAGGAGACCATGCCTGCGCTCCTAAATATTGCGATGCGAGCAGGGAAGTGGGAGCTTGGTTTGTTTTTACTTGAGCAGGGAGCCGACCCTACATTGACCAATGTCTACGGGGAGGATGCGTCAAGAGCGTTGCTAGAGGGGTTGCGACATACACAAGAGCGTTCGGAGGCGATATACAGAATCCTTACGCTCTTGTGCCAGCAAGATGCCGTTGAGTGGCACGGATTTGTAGAGTACAGCATCGAAAAACCTGATTTGACGCTGCTGACTTTTTGTATGATGTGTGGCTTTGACATCCGACAGTCAATGAGGTGGTTACCTGAGAAAAACTTCCTCCATCACGCTGTTGAGCGGCGTGCGGAGGCTGGCGTGATCTCCTGGCTGCTCGATCTGGGCGTCGACACAACACAAAAAGATAGTGAGGGGATGACACCAAAGGAGCGCTTTTTAGAGCTTAATGATTGGTTTCTTTCGCTGCAATTTCGCGATCATGTCGCGGTGCAATCCTTCAAGGTGCTGCTTGAAAAGTTCGAAGCCTACGAACAGCAGTGAGTCTCGGCGCGCTCCCTCCAATGGTCCATCGACTCTTTTCGTCTTTCCTCTCCTACAGCTTGAGGACGATTCGATAGAATCTGACCGGCTCTTTTCTGCTTTTTGACACACATCACACATTTTTTCCCACCTTGGATTATGATCTTTGGTGCGACGGCGGCCCTTGTTTGGGTGGCAAAAAATGAAACTGAGTCACGGTTCATTTTTTGTTGACCTGACAGGTATATAGCGCTGTGATTTGATGTCAGATGCGCAAAAGGGAAGCCTCGTTGTGTGACATTATTTTTGCAGTGCGGTATAAAGGATTGTCGATTTTTCGCTGGATTGCAATTATATTGTTGCGATGCAAAAAGAGACGCTACGATACCCTATGGGTTGTGGTAGGTGGAGACGCTTTCAAAAATCGGTTCTCGCAAGGAGTGGTTGTTTTGGTATGCAGGTGACGATGTGGAGGTTGTCTGTGAAGGGCCATTTCTTACGACGTAGACACAGTGAAAGGATGAGCTATGCAACACGAAGTCGAAGCTTGGGTTTTGTACGCTGGAGAGAAGGGAAATCCCCAACCCACTGAGTTAAAGCATGAGAGCATCACGTTTGATGCGATCTCAAGCGAGGAGGTCTTGGTGAGGCCCCTCTACGGTTGCTGGGAGGGGAACATGGGCCATGCGCTTGAGCGCAAGCCTGTCGACATCTGCCATCTCCGTGGTGAGGACAAGGTTGTGATCGGTAACGCCGGTGTGGTTGAAATCCTGGATGTTGGCTCAGAGGTCACAACGGTTAGACCGGGTGATAAAGCGATTCTTTTTTGTAACGGACAATGGGATCATTACGGTTATCCCATGAAGATTTTTGGTTTTGACACTCCCGGTACGATTGGGATGCTCGCCAAGAAGACCAAACTCCACCAGAAACAAGTCATCCCAATCCCAGCAGAGAACAAGTTCGACTTGGTGCGCTGGGCGGCGTTTAGTCTGCGCTATGTGACTGCGTGGTCCAACTTTCGTTTGGCGTATGGAATGCTGCGTTTGCAGATGAGTGAGAAGGAACTCCCTGTTCCAGTGGTCTGGGGTTGGGGAGGTGGCGTCTCGTTGGCAGAGTTGCACCTCGCGCGACTGCGAGGGTGTCGGACATTTCAGGTGTCTTCGCGAAAAGATCGTCAGGACACAGCGGAGCGACTGGGAATTACACCTATCGATCGCAATGAGTTCGCCAATCTCAACTTCGATGAAGATCGTTACAAGACAGACAAAGACTACAAAAAACAATACCTTGAAAGCGAACGGCGTTTTCTCGATATCGTCGACTCTTTGACACAAGGGCGTGGTGTCAATATCTTCCTCGACTATGTCGGTTCACCTGTCTTGCGTGCGACGTTGAAAGCCATGGCTCGGCAGGGAATCATCGCGACTGCTGGTTGGAAAGATGGCATGTCTTCTTGGTTCATTCGTGCGATTGAGTGTATCGATCGTCATCAACATATCCACACACACTACGCTCGTTACTCCGAAGGTGTACAGGCCGTACAGTTTGCCTTGGCAAATGAGTGGTTGCCGATCGTCGACAGTCACGTCTACAGCTACGATGAGGTGCCCCAGCTTGCCGAGGATTATGGCAGCGGAAAGTTCACCTACTTCCCCTGCTTTAAGGTGAATGAAGAGTAAGCCAAGCGGTCCAAACATATTGTCCCAAGATGTGTCTTGGGTTTGTGTTCTTCTCTAAACGAAAGGTCTTAATGCAGATGAGTAAATTTGATGCTATTCGTGCTGATATCGCTGACATCCAAAAGAAACATCGCGCTCGACCGGAGATGATGCATGGGGTGAAGCTCCCTTATTATCGTCGCGGAGAGATGGCGATTCCGGCGTTCCGAATGAAAGCCGGTGGAGATGTCGAGACAGATGGTCGTGCCCAAAGCCTGAAGGTGATGAACAAGGCTGCACAGATGCCCATCGACTTTTTCTTTTACGATCTCGAAGATGCTGCGCCTGATAATCCCGAGTACAAGCAATTTGCGCGCAAGTTTATCGTCGAAGCGTTGAACACAAATGATTACGGCAAACGCATCGTGGCTTTTCGCCCCAACAACATCCGCACACCTTACTTTGAAGACGACATCGTCGAGGTAGTCTCGGCCGTTGGTGACAAACTCGACGCGATGGTGATTCCCAAGACAGAGTACGCCGAAGAAGTCGCGGACATCATCAAAATCGTCAAAGACGTTCAACGTCTCAGTGGCCACACCAACAAGATCTGGATGGAGATCTTGTTTGAATCACCGCGCGCCTTTCTCGAAGTCGAAAAGATCGCGGCTCTCGATGATGTCGCATCGTTGATCTTTGGCTCATGGGACTTTGCCCGTACGATCGGTGGAAAAGTGACCGCTGAGGGATGGTTAGAGGACCAAGCCTGGGCACGTCAGATCCTACCGATCGTCGCGGCTGCGTACGGAAAAGATGCTGTAGATGCGGTCACTGCGACCTTGCCCCTGCGCCCCAAAAAGCCCGAGAGTGTCTCTGTCGAAGAGTACAAGGCTGCGCTCGCGTTGTCCTCTGACCAAATTGATACCGCCGTCTTTGGGGAGGACTTCATCGCCTCCATGAAGAAGAAAGAGCGCGCCCTAGAGCTCGTGCGTCGCGACGCGATGAACGCACGCGCGATTGGTTTTGCGGCGAAGTGGATCCTCCACCCCGATCAGATCGAGCCTGTCCACTCTGCATGGACCCCCTCACGCCAAGAAGCACTCGCAGCACTCGACCTCGCTGCAAGCTACGCAAAGGCCGCGCGCTCTGGCTCTGGTGCCGAAGTCGATGACGATCGCCTCGCTGACAAGGCTGTCGTTGGGACCGATTGGTGGATTGTCCAAGCCGGGATACGCTCCGAGATCCTTACTGACGAGGATATCAAGGCGACAGGTTTGACATTCCAGGAGTTGTTGCGTGCTGTCGTGAACCACGACGAACACATTCACCTGCAAGAGTAGTCGTCGTTTATGTCGATGTTGGGAGTGACCTCAGGCAAGGTCAGAGGTCACTCTCTCGTTCCACCCATTTGTTGCACAGGAGGGCAAAGTGCAATTGGATAAGGCCAAAGTAGTCCTAGAGAAAACACAACATGTTCTCGACGCGATGGGCCAAGGGCTCGCTGCGCTGACGGTTGAAAATGACCGCTTCTCACGTCAAAAGTTGGACACTCTTCAACCCGAAGCGTTTGCATTCGCGCGTTGTCTCTCCGAGCATACTGCTGCATCTGCGACGTTGATGTACGCTGAAACGCTCGACCAACCTTACGAATCGTCGCTTGCCTGTGTCTACACAGCGATGGTGGCCCGCAACATGCTCCAGACGATCGTCTTTCGCGAGGCGAGCTTTGGGTTGTCTACTGAGCAGCTCCAACCTCTTCGTGAGGAAGAGGCCTGGATCGCAGCACAACTCTCCACTGCACACATGGGTGAAGTCGCCACACAACTCTTTGAAAAAGATGCTTACTGGAGCGGACGCTACGGCATCAGTGGAGACCACGAAGAGATGCGGATGCTCTTCTCTCGCTTTGCTGATGAACGCCTCGCTCCACTCGCTGAACATATCCACCGCGACGACCAAATTGTTCCCGAAGATCTTCTTCAAGAGTACGCTGAAATGGGGGTCTTTGGGATCTCCATCCCCGAAGATTTTGGTGGCTCTTTTCTCGACCACCTCACGATGTGTCTCGCGACCGAAGAACTCAGTCGTGGTTCACTCGGCGCAGGCGGAAGTATGATCACGCGCCCAGAGATCTGTGCCAAGGCCTTACTCAAAGGGGGCACTGACGCTCAAAAGAACGAGTGGCTGCCCAAACTGGCGACTGGCCAAAAGATCGTGAGCGTCGCAGTGACGGAACCGAATGCAGGCTCCGATGTCGCGAGCTTGCGTGTGAGCGCTGAGAAGGTCGAAGGTGGGTACAAGATCAACGGTGAAAAGACGTGGTGTACCCTCGCCGGACGTGCTGACGTTTTTATCCTGCTTGCGCGGACAGGTGCCGTTGAAGACGGATACAAAGGCCTGACGCTCTTTCTCGTCGAAAAACCTGCGAAGATATCGGCTGATGACCACCACCAATTCTCCTACAAACAGCCTGAAGGTGGTCTCTGTGAAGGGCGTGCCATTCCGACGATTGGTTACAGAGGAATGCACTCCTTCAGTGTGACCTTCGAGGATTACTTTGTACCCGAGAGCAACCGCGTAGGCGAAGAAGGACAAGGCTTCATCTTGCAGATGCAAGGTTTCGCTGGCGGTCGTATTCAGACTGCGTCTCGGGCGGTTGGTGTGATGGAGGCGGCGCTTCGTTCGGCCGTGACGTACACAAAAGAGCGCAAGGTCTTCGACCAACCACTGTCCGCTTATTCAATGACACAGTACAAGATCGTCCAGATGGCCGCGATGTTGATGGCCAGTCGTCAATTGAGCTATCACGTCGCGCAGCTGATGGATGAGGGTGGCGGTGAGATGGAAGCTTCCCTCGTCAAACTCCTGTCCTGCAAGGACGCGGAGTGGTTGACCCGCGAAGCGATGCAAATGCACGGTGGGATGGGATACTCTGAGGAGTACAGTGTGAGTCGTTATTGGATCGACGCGCGGGTCCTGAGTATCTTCGAAGGTGCAGAGGAAGTCCTCGCCCTCTACGTCGTCGCAAGACAAGCTCTCAAAGGGTATCTCAAGTCAGGAGGCCGCGATGCAAAATAAGGGTTGGAAGGGAAACTTCTTCGAGGACTTTTCCATTGGGCAACGTATCCAGTGCCCAACACCTCGTACCATTACTGCAGGTGATGTCTCTCAATACATCGCGTATACTGGTGATCGTTCACCGTTGTTTTGTGGTCCTGAAGGGTGGATCCATCCACTGCTGACCTTCCACAGCGTGTTGGCACAAACAGTCCGTCTCATCTCCCTCAACGCGCGCGCCAATCTGGGCTACGCTGGGATGCGCTGGCTGCAACCTGTGAAGGTTGGTGACACGCTCTCCGTGGAGATCGAGATCGTCGGTCTCAAAGAGAACTCCTCCAAGACGACAGGGATCGTATACGTCCACAACGTCGCAAAAAACCAACGCGGCGAGGAGGTGATGACCTTTTGGCGGTGGGCGATGATCAAAAAACGCGGCGAGGACGAAACACCCTATCTCGCGTCTCCTGTGATCCCGACACTGCCCAAACAGCTCGATGCAAGCGAATTGCAGCTTCCCGAAGCCACACCTATGTCGACCTCCGCAACGGGCGCGACGTGGTCCTTTGAGGATTACGAGGTTGGGGAGCGCATCTTCCACTACGATGGGATGACCATCAATCACTCCGACCATATGAGCTTTACGAGACTGTTTCAGAACAGCGCAAAGGTCCACTTTGACGCGATCCTGACGGACGGACGACCACTTGTATATGGAGGCTTACCGATCAGCCTCGGCTACGCGATGGCGTTCAACGGTTTGGAGAATCGCCTTGGCCTGTGTGGTCTCAACGGTGGCACACACGCCAACCCCTTGTACGCTGGCGACACGATCTACGCGTTTACAGATGTGCTCGATAAGGTCGCGCTCGAAGGGAAAGGTGTGGGAACTGTCCGCTTGCGACTCGTGTGTGTGAAAAACGAAGATCCCACGAAATGGGATGATCCAATGCGCGCCATTCAGGAAGAGCACCCGAAAAAGCCCGGACGAATGAGACATTTGCCGAGTGTGATTTTGGACCTCGACATTTGGGATTTGATCCCCACCAAGGATACACTCTCTGACTGAAGCGACTTCAAAAAGCACCCCTTCCCGATCGTCTTGAGCTGATAACAGAGACCCCAACGCACGAGGAGGCATGTGATGTCTGGGACGGATTTGTCGAAAAAAGCACCTTACCATATCTACAACGATGAAGGGGAGGTGAGCCAAGACCGTCCCTGGATCATGAGAACCTACGCTGGCCACACCAACGCGAAAGCCTCGAACGAGCTCTTTCGTGAGAATCTCTCGCGTGGACAAAATGGTCTCTCTATCGCTTTTGATCTGCCAACGCAGTGTGGCTACTCTTCTGATCATCCCCTCGCGCTCCCCGAAGTCGGTAAAGTTGGTGTCCCTGTCAACAGTATCGATGACTTCCGTCTGCTCTTCGACCAGATCCCGCTCTCCGAAATGAACACCTCGATGACCATCAACGGGACGTCGATGTGGCTGCTCGCGTTGTACATCGCGCTCGCAGAGGAAGAAGACTTCGCGTTGTCTGCTCTCCGGGGCACAACACAGAACGATATCATCAAAGAATACCTGGCACGTGGGACGTACATTTTTCCACCTGACGCACATTTTCGGATGATCGCCGAGATGTACGAGTACTCGTTAGAGCGGCTTCCGCGGTGGAACGCTTCGAATATCTGCTCCTACCACCTCCAGGAGGCAGGGGCGACACCTGTCCAAGAGATCTCCTTTGCGCTCTCTACAGCCGTTGGTATCCTCGACTATCTCAAAGAACGAGGGCGCTTCACAAAAGAGCAATTCGAGAAGGTCGTCGGGCGAATCAGCTTCTTTGTCAACGCAGGTATCCGCTTTGTCGAAGAGATGTGCAAGATGAGGGCTTTTGCGGAGCTGTGGGATGAGATTACCTCACAGCGATATGATGTACAAAACCCTCGCTATCGCCGCTTTCGTTACGGGGTGCAAGTCAACTCACTTGGTCTCACGGCGCAGCAGCCAGAGAACAACGCGTGGCGGATCTTGATCGAGACGCTGGGGGTGACACTCAGTCGCAAAGCACGTTGCCGCGCACTCCAGTTGCCTGCCTGGAATGAAGCGCTCTCACTCCCAAGGCCCTGGGATCAACAGTGGTCTCTACGGCTGCAACAGATCCTCGCACACGAGACGGATCTGCTCGAATATCCCGACCTCTTTGATGGAAGTCCAGTGATCGAGTCGAAGGTCGAAGCGCTCAAAGCCGATGTCCGCGAAGAGATGGCGCGTATTGAGGGGATGGGAGGGGTCCGCAAGGCGATCGAGTCTGGGTACATGAAGTCGAGTCTTGTGCGCTCGATGTCGTCGCGGATCAGTCAGATCAACAATGGTGAATTGACAGTTGTCGGGATCAACCGCTGGGAGGAGGGATTGCCGTCGCCATTGCTCGGCGACGAAGATGGTGGGATCTTCAAGGTCGATGCGTCACAGACGCAAGCTGTCCTCGATATGTTGGCCAAGACACGCCAAACACGTGACGCACAGCAAGTGGAAGAGGCTCTTGCGGCGCTTCGCAAGGCAGCCGAAGAGGGCGAAAATATGATGCCTGCGTCGATTGCATGTGCGCACGCGCGTGTCACGACAGGTGAATGGACAGATGTGTTGCGAGAGGTCTTTGGAGAGTATCGCCCCACAACGGGGATCGAGGGGCAACGTATCGAGCTTGAGAAAGAGGCGATGGAGCAGCTTCGCGGGCGCGTCGAATCGTGGGCGACAAAGCGGGGACATCGACCGAGGATCGTCGTCGGGAAGCCTGGTCTCGATGGACACTCCAATGGCGCCGAGATGATCGCTGTGACAGCGCGTGAACTGGGCTTTGAGGTGGTGTACGCTGGAATTCGTCTGACACCTGATGAGATTGTTCGCAGCGCGCTCGAAGAGGGCGCTGACATCATCGGAGTCTCCCTGCTCAGTGGTTCCCACCTTGCGTTGGCCAAACAGCTCATCGACGCACTACAAGAGGCTGGTGCAGATGAGCATCTTCCTGTTGTCATCGGTGGTATCATCCCTATGGATGATTTTGGGACGTTGTTATCGATGGGCGTGAAGGACGTTTTTACACCAAGAGATGCGTCACTGTCCGATATATTCGGACGTATCCTCAATATTCTTGAGATGACATAAGCGAGATGGACATAGAGACCCTTGTTGCACAAAGTATACAACTGAAGAAATGGCCCTTGGGACGACTCCTTCGTGTCTTTGAGGATACACGTGCTGAGGCTGTCGCGACACGGCAGGAGGTGATCCGGAGGCTGGACGAAGCTGGTTGCGTTCAGCGGGCATTGTTTATCGGTGTGACTGGGACACCGGGTTCTGGAAAGTCTTCTTTGCTCGGTGTCTTAGCCAACAAACTGCTCGCGATGAGGGCAGAGCTTAAGGTCGCAGTCCTCGCGATCGACCCATCAAGTCCACTCTCTGGAGGGACTTTGTTGGGGGATCGTGTGAGGGTACGCGTCGACGCACACAGTGAGCGATTCTTTTTTCGCAGCCAACCTTCTGACTGTCGTTTGGGTGGAGTGGGACGTCATACTTTTCAGTTGTGTCGTGTGTTGGGGCGACTGTTTGATATCGTCTGTATTGAGACTGTGGGGATTGGACAGAGTGAGATGGATGTGCGTCAACTCGTCGATCGATTGTACTTGGTGATGCAACCTCTCGCTGGTGATCAGGTTCAGTTTATCAAGTCGGGGATTATGGAGATTCCGGATGTCTTTGTGCTGAACAAGTGCGATCAAGAAGACATCGCGAAGAAGAGTCTGTACACACTGCGATCGTCACTACGACTGTTTTCTAAGATCGATCCCATGCGCAGAAAGATCTTGCAAACAAGCGCACATACTGGTGAAGGGAGTCAAGAGCTGGCGGAGGATGTCCTAGAGGCTTACGCGCAGCCTGCGCGCTGTATGGAGCGGCAACACGAACATGCTTTTCGTGTATGGGTCCAAGAGGCGTTTGGTGCTCTTGGAATGAGCTGTTTGGGACAACTCGAAGCGGAGGATGTGTTCACTGTACAATCTAGCGACTTCGAAGACAGTCAGTGTGTATTTCAGCGCCTCTTCTTTGACTGGATCCTCGCGCAGGGACATACATCTATGTAAGTTGTAAGACATCATCAAAGGATGAACTCATCGCCTTCTGGGCTGTTGAGAGGGGGTCCGAAAGAAGGTCTGTGTCTCTCCACACCATGCAGTCAGTCGTTTTCCATAGACACAGCCTGTATCGATTTGGAGGATGTTGAGTTTCTTTTTGCGTTTGACTCTTTTCACGGGTGTGTGCCCAGAGATATGCATTGAGGTCTCGTGGGGAGGCTGCTTGGGGTAGCTTCGTCTCCAGAGGAGGTGGTAACATCGTTCTTTGTGGTCGAGGAGTCGTTTTTGCCATTCGCTCTCCTCTTCGTCTTCGCCTTGTGGGGAAAATGTCCTGATGGCTTCGAGTTCTTCGTTGGTTGCGAGGGCATGTGTGACGACAAATTCTTCATTTTCCCACATGATCGGCATCTGGATGAGGTAGGTGATGTCTTCTGGTTCGAGGGACCAGGTTCCTGGTTGGTGGGGGTTACAGTCAAAACTTGTGAGGGTTTCGTGTCCGCCTTGTGTCAACCACATCAGCATGGAGAAGAGGCGATACTCTTCCCAGTCTAGACTTTCTGCGTTTCCGAGCTTAAGGGCGTGGCGCTCTTCTAGGCTATGGAGGGTGTGAGGGTAGGGACCTACATCTTCTTCCCAAGGCGCAAACTCCCACAGCTGAGAGATAAAAAACGCTTCATGGTTCCCCAATACAGCGGAATGAGTCCCTGCCTCTTGGCCTCTTCGGAAGTGTTGAACGACTTTGGCGGAATCTGGACCGCGATCGACGAGATCTCCAACGGAGACGAAATGCGGGGTGACATCATTGCGTTTGGCGTGTCTCTTCATTTTGGCTTCAAGTGTGATGTATTCTTCGTAGCAACCGTGAATATCGCCTATGAAATAATGCCACGTTGGCATGAGCAGTCACCTTCGTGTTGATGTGTGTGGTTGTGATGATCGCCAAAACTCTTCGAGCCTACAGTGAAAACACAAAAGAAGCAATCCTTATCCATATGTATTCGGTCGATTTCTTGGAAAGTTGAATGTGTATTGTTTTGTTTCTTTTTTTGCACCTTTTGCGGTGTTGGTGTCTCTGCGTAGGGAATTGCGTTCCCTTGGCGCTTCAAGAGGGGACGATATGTCCCTGAAGTTGGTTGGTTTTGAAGCACTGTAAAAGGTGAGTATTCGTTTATGTTTGACATTGTCGTGTTGGTCTTGCTCGGAAGTTTTATTGGTTTCACTGGCGGTTATGCTGGCATTGGTGGTGCGCCTTTTCTCGTCGCAGGATTGGTGCTCGTCGCTGGAGTTGACCAACACACTGCCCAAGGGACGATCCTCGCTGTGATGTTAGGACCCATGTCACTCACTGGGGTGATGGTGATGTGGGATCGGGTCAAATTGTTGTTGACTGAGATCATCATCGGTGTCTTGGCTTATGCGATCTGTTCCAACCTTGGGGCTCGATTGGCGTATGCGATGCCAACGCACATTTTGGAGGTGTGTTTTGGCGTACTGCTCATCGGTTTGGGTTTTAGTTATCTCAATCGCAACGCGACGAAGGGGCACGCCGCAAAGCTCGATCCAGCAAAGCCGACGGTCAAACCGTCAGCTTTGCTGGCGTTCAACCTTTGGAACGTCGCGGTCTTGAGTTGTTTGATAGGTGTCTTTGGGGGGCTCTTTGGCATTGGGGCAGGTGTGTTGATGGTGCCGATCTTGATCTCACTGTTTGGTGTCCATAAAGACGACGCACGCTCTCTTTCACTCGCAGTTTTGCTTCCTCCTGTCAGTATTGGTGCAGTGATCGAGTACCAGAGTCGTGGAAATATCGACTGGAAGATATCGGCGATTATCTTTGTGTTGTACTTCGCGACCAATTACTCGGGTGCGAGGATGGGGCGTTCACATGACACATCGATGTTTATGAAGGTGATGGGGGGGATCCTGCTCGCGCTTGGTTGTATTGTCGGCGGGACCGCGTTAGCAGGTGGATGAGAGGACCACTTAGTGTTTGGTGAGGATGTATTGAATGGTTGCGCTAGCGATGGCTACGGCGATACGTTCTACTTGCTGGGGATCGACTGTGATCACGCCATGTTGTGTGATGGCTTGTTGGTAGTCTTCTCGTTGGGGGAGAAAGAGATCTCTTGAGACTTCGAGAATCGTGACATAACCACGGTGTCTTCTCGCTCGCTGTGAGCCCATTGCGGCGTTGACATGATAAAACGGATCGTTCTCTTTGATGTTGGGGTAGCCAGCCTTTTGGAAGGTCTCTGTGAGCGCCTCTACATAAGAAGCCGGGGCGAGCACGTCGCCTTCTTTGTCTGCCGTCAAGAGCTCGATGTCTGGGCGTTTGTGTTCCTTCATGTGTTGTGTGTACAGCGAAGGTGTGGAGTAGATCTTGTAGACATCCTCGAACATCGTCTCAAGGCTTTGGATTTGGGGACTGAATGGCATGTAAGTGTGGGCATTCAGTACGCCATAGCGTCCATCCTGGCAGACCATTGGGTAGAGAGTATCTTCCCACTGCATCGCGAGTTGATGAAGTGCATGAGCGCGCTCAACGCTCTCTGGGAAGTGTTCTCTGATGAACGTAGGCATGGGAGGTGTCAGCTCTCCCTTCTGTGTTGGGTTGTGCTGAAAGTCGCGGTTGAGGTCGAGGATCGAGCGGTGGCATTGTCCAAGAAGTACACCGATCTTCAACTCTTCGAGCAGCGGTGTGGCTTGTGCCAGCGCCTCTGCTCTGAGGAGTCCCTGTTCGACGAATGCTTGGTGGGTTGAGGGGTCTGTCAGGAGCGCAGCAGCGCGTTGTGTGTATTCCTCAGTCCCTTGATCGCCATTTGTGTGGCAAAAACATTCAAAGTAGGGAGGACATGCATCTTCGGGGATGCCAAGTGTATATAAAAAGTCAGCCCACTGCGCTTTTTGGACCGCGCTGTGAGGAGCATGGAGCAAAAAGTGGAGGTCGGCGGCTTGAGGTTCATCGATCTCAACAGGTGTCTGTCCAGTCTGGTAGACTTTGCATATGTATGGATGTTTGATCTCGTTCATGTGTCCCTTCTTTTGGTTGTCAAAAGTGTACATGGGGGCATGTACTGTGGCCGGATTTCGTTTGCTGATCTACCACACCGGACAAAAAAAGAACACCCTTCACTTTGCGAGGCTTGAAGCCCGCTCGTAACTTCGTTATGATGCGGCGGATTTTGAAAGTTCATCTACACCTCTGTGTGGATTGTAAGTTGTCGATAAACAGAAATGTTTGAGGAATAGAAGGAGAACCTATGCAGGTCAAAACGTTGGAAGATTTCAAAGCGCACGTGAAGAGTTTGCAAGAAGCTGAGGGATATGCACGTCCTCTGGCATTTGGTGTCGGCGTCAGGCGCAGTAAGGGCGGGAAGACCCTCGATGTCACCTTTCCCCACCTCAACAAAGAATCCAACTACGGAAGCGCCGCAATCCTCGCGAGTATTTCGGGCTTTACTGGTGGCAGCAACGGTTTCGCAACACTTGATCGTGCCCAACTCGCACAGGCATATGAGACATTTGCTCCTTACCACCACGAGACAGAAGGGCACTTCAATATGAAAGTGCTCAAGACCCTCTCCGAAGTCGCTCGCGATGGTGAGGGATACGCGGATGTCGATGTCATCGTTTACTTCTTGTTTGACGGCAGTCAACCTGTCCAAGATCCCGAAGAGGCCTACTTTAAACTCCAAAGTCTCTCCCAACGTCTCGTCAAACCACACGAGTGGAACGTCAACGGTGCCTTTGGCGCGCTCAACAACGTCGCATGGACCAACTACGGCCCCATCTTCCCCGAGGATATCAACGACATCAGACTCAAATATCTCTTCAGTGAACGGCCTCTTCAGGTCAGTCACGTCGACAAATTCCCTTATCTTGTCGACTACCACTTGCCAAGCGGCTGTCGTATCACGTCCAACTCCCAAGTCCGTCTGGGTGCTCACCTCGGCGAAGGCACAACCGTCATGCCCGCTGGTTATATCAACTTCAACGCCGGTACACTCGGACACGCTATGGTCGAAGGACGTATCTCCGGCGGTGTTGTCGTTGGAAATGATTCCGATCTCGGTGGTGGCGCTTCTGTGATGGGAACGCTCTCTGGTGGGAACAAGAACGTCATCTCCATCGGCGAAAAGTGTCTCCTTGGCGCAAACGCCGGAACAGGGATCTCTCTGGGCTTTGGTTGCACCATCGAAGCAGGTCTCTACATTACCGGTGGCATGAAGGTCTACCTCTATAATACAGAGAAACAACCTGTTGATATCGACGGCAATGTCGTCGAAGCTGGCAAAAACACTGTCAAAGCCATCGAACTCAACGGCCGCGATCGTATGCTCTTCATTCGAGACTCCCGTACTGGACACGTGATCTGCAAACCCAACCCCAAAACCATCGAGCTTAACGCCGAGCTTCACAAGAACTGATCGTCTTGTCAGAGTAAGTCGGCCAAATCCTCCTCTATGTTTCTCTCCACAGTCAATGTTTTGGACACTTCGTTCCACTCCTCCATTGCGTGATTTTTGCGATAGATACCATCCTCTTCCCACTTGTATTCCTGTTGTGTATGTGCGTCAATAGAGTCTCTTAATTGATTGTACACAGGGAGTTTTGTCATGAAGAATCGAAGTATGTGGATGGCTGTTCCGTTTTGGTTGGTGTTGGGAGGCTGGTGTTTGTTGCAAACACCAGCTTGTTCACCTCCTGAAACGGGAACAGAGAAAACAACAGAGAACGCCGCAACAGAAGCCAAAACAGAGCAAGCTGCGGAACCCACCAAAGAAGAGATCGTCGAAAAAGTCACAGAGGCGGGTCCAGAGCCCACGCCAGAGCCGGCACCAGAACCGACGCCAGAGCCCAAGCCAGAGCCCGCACCGGAGCCTGCACCAGAGCCTACGCCGGAGCCTGTCGCTGATGCAGGACCAGATGGAACAGGGTTGCCGGATATTCCCATCCCACCCAACGGTGTCAAAATTGACGGAGTGGTCTCTGAGTTTTCGACCCAGGGCGCAGGTGCTGGCGGAAAGGTCGCCGGCGCGAAGGTCTGTGTTTATCAGATGCCAACGGTTCCTTGTGTGTTGAGTGGTCAAAATGGCGAGTTCTTGTTGCAAGGTGTGCCCAAGAACACAGAGGTCGCGCTGATCGCTGAAAAGTCTGGAAACCTGAAGTTCATTTACACGCTGAAAACGGCAGAAGCGGATATCAAGTTAGACGTTGAGCTGCAAATGATCCCTACATCGTTGTTGTCCGTTTTGGGTGCGTTTGTTGGCGCGACGCCTGACTCGACGAAAGGCTTTGTCGTTGGCTACGTCGCCAAGCAGAGCGGTGGTACGGCGTTGAAAGGTGCAGCGATTACGCTCGATCCAAAGTCCGGAGAGGGGCCTTTTTACACGGATGATACCAATTTGCCGAGCAAAACCGCGACGGCGACAGGTAAATCAGGTTTGGGGGTGGCGATGAATATCAACCCAGGGACGATCAAGGTGACTGTGACACACCCGACAAACACGAATTGTCAGGTGGACGTTGGATGGAAAGATGCGGCGGCTGGGACGGCACGTGTCCCGATCGAGGCGGGAGCGGTGACGAGCGCACGTTTTTATTGTGTCGTACCCGCGCCCTGAACAGAAAGTTTGGGGTAGAGGACATGGACGAGTTTGCGAAACGCGAGGTGATAGCGCGATGATGTATAGCTCGCAGCCTGGATTCCATACACTTGGTTGTGTTTGATCGCTTTGAGCGTCTTGAGCGCGCGGTGTTCTTTGAAGTGTTTGATGTATCTTGGGTCCGTGATAATCACATCTGGATCTCGCCTGATCAGCAGCTCTACATTTGCTGCAAATCCCCTTGTCTTTGCAAATATATTTTTTCCACCCGCCATCGTTAAGAGTTCGTGTGCAGGGGAGCGCTCTGAGACGATATACAATCTCGATCCTTGTGCCTTGGGGAGGTATGCGATCGCGACCGTCTTCGTTTTGTGTTTGGGTAACCTTCGGCGAAGTGACTCAAGTTTTCCCCTTCGTTTTTTGATCAGGTTTGTGGAGCGTTTGGTGTGCCCATACAGCATTCGATCGAGTGTACGAACAAGCGCCTCAATTTGTGTGAGGGATTCGATCCCTCCTTGTGATTTGCCGCCTGTGAATACGGGAATGTTGCTGATTTTTTGTAACTTGGCGCGATAGGGCCCCATGGTCCCCAGGATCAGGTCGGGTTTGAGGATGAGGACTTTTTCGAGGTTGAGAGGCCAAGGACGTCCGATATTTTCGAGTTTTTTGAATTGAGGTGGGTTGTTGGGGGAGTCTGTTACGCCGACAATACGAGTTTGGGCCTTTAGATCTTCGATGATCTGTGTGTAGAGAGGGGTTCCTGCGACGACGATTCGTTTGGGGCGCTGTTTGATTGTGATGGGGAGTCCACGGTTGTCCTTGACTGTGACCGGATATCCTTGTGTTTGCTTGGTCTTGCTCTGTGGAGCGTTGTTTTTTTGGCATCCGGCGAGAAGGAGTATGCAGAGTAAGCTAGGGAAGAATGTGGAGCGCATCGGGCTATACCTTTCACAGGGTCAAGGCGACCACCATATGTGGGGCCATGTGACGGTGAGATGGATGGAAGAGAGCCTTGTGAGTGACAAAGACACAAGCTCGTGGCGAATATACATCCTTCTTGGTGTGCTTGCAATTTGCATCGGGGGAATAGAACCCTTTGTCGCTGTGTGCTGATATGGTACGTACATGCTGATGGAGTGAGCGCTCCTTCTCGATTGGAAACCACCAACCACCAGGAACAGAGAATCGATGGAAACACACTGGAAGACATTTTGGAGACGCGCGCGGTACCAGGGGTATCGTGTGTATCAACGAGCATCCCAATGGGCGTTGCTTGTTGCTCGCCCTTTGCTGCGTTGGACGCGACGTTTTTCATCGCCGGCAGTGAGGCATCTCGCGCTGTTGACGTTATTTTTGTGCGCGGGTTTTCTTCCGTATTTATTGCGTCCGCTCTCTCTGCGCGTGGCTGCTTTTGTGCAGATCTTTTGGTCGATGGCGATCTTGGGCGCGGGATTATCGATCGCCTTTGTCCACTTTCTCGTCGAGAAGGAGCAAGATGCGATCGCGAGTGGTTTGCTCGGCAGGACACGGAGTCGTTACAGCGAGGTGCCACTTGCGCGCTTTCTGGCTTTCGAAGGGTTGGTCGCGCTGCCGACGTTGGGGGTGGCCTGTGTTGGGATGATGATTGGTTTTCTCTTTATGGTCCAAGGTCTTTACGATATTGGCCTGCAAAGCTGGTACATCGTACATGGACCACAGCCCACGCTGTGGACTTGGACGCTTTACACGCTCCTGAGTGTCTTCCGTGCGCTCGATATCTTCGACACCTTTGCGACCTTTCATTTGACCGTTGGGACGGTCTTTCACAAGGGGTTTGTCGCGTCCTTTTTGGTCTTTGTGTTCAAGGCCATTTTTGATCTGTTGTTGTTGGCGAAGATACGCGACTGGTGGTCGAAGAGGGCGCTCGCGCTAGAGGCGATAGAGGCCTTGGCACATGCAGAGACGCGCAAGAAGGCCCAGGAGACTTTGCGACGCTGCCGCAAGTACGCGACAGCGCCGCTGTTGCAAGCCTTTGAGACGAGCAACAAAGTCGAGGTCAAGGTCGCGGCCTTGCAACTCTTACAGGAGATTGGATACGCAGAGCGCGAGACGCTGTTTTTGCTCGCCTTACAAAGCAAAGAAGAGCAGGTCCGTCAGGAGGCTGCCCGACTACTTGGGACTGAAGGCTCGAAGGCTGCGCTCTCTGGTTTGCGTAAGGTGTTGGTCGATGTAGTGCCTGAGGTGCGCGCATGTGCAGCCGAAGGGCTTGCGATGCCTGCGTTTGTCGAGGAGGTCACGCCGCTGTTGCACAAAGCCTTACAGGACCCTATGGGAATCGTGCGTGAGAAGGCTGCGATCGCACTCCAAAAGTTGGCTGCACCTTCCTCTCGTCCGTTTTTGCTCGAAGCCTTACAGGACAAAGAGGGGCATGTTAGACGCGCTGTCGTCGCTGCTGTCGCGCGGTACGAAGATGAGATCTTCTCTTCGCTCGCGCCGATGCTCCACGATCCACACAAAGATGTCCGCATGCAGGCGTTGAAGGCGATCGCCGAGCTACAAGAAAAAGAGCCCGACAAGGTCGACTCGTTGATGCTCGGAGCTCTCAAAGACAGCGAAGAAGCGATAAGACTCGAAGCCCTCTCTGTGTTGCGTTGGAATCAAAGCACGCAGGTGATCCCGGCTGTTGGGGAGACGCTCTTACACGACGTCAGCAGCGCTGTTCGCAAAGAAGCTGCCAGTGTGCTTGGATACATGGAGAGCAAGCAAGCTGTTGAGCCTTTGTTTGCAGCCTTACACGATCCTCACTACCAGGTGCGATGTCAGGTGATCGAGGCGCTCGGTGATCTGAGAGCGAAGAATAAAATTGGCGACTTGCTCACGCTCATCAACGATGGGGATCGCGATGTGCGCAAGCAGGTCGTGACGACACTTGGCGAGCTTGGTGTGCGAAAACAAGAGGTTCTTGCTGCGCTGGTACAGGCGCTCACAGACACAGATGAAGAAGTCCGCAAGGTGGCTGTTGAAGCGCTCGCGATGCTTACGGATGGGAAAGATCCAGCGCTGTTAAGAGGACTCGAAGATCCACACGCCGCTGTGCGTATTGAGGCGATCTTTGCACTCCATTCGCCCATCGAAGAGGTCTTTATGCCAGCGCTCCTGGACATCCTCGCTGACCAGGATGAAGACAGGGATGTGCGCAAAGCCGCGATCGAAGCCTTTTCACATTACAATCTCGAAGATTGGGCGAGTGTAGAAGCACGTGTGCGACCTTTGTTTGGCGCACTCATGAAAGAAGACGACCTCGTTTTGCGTGAGGAGGTCGTCTCTTCCATTGGTATGATTGGTTACGAAGGTGCGACACGAGAGTTGAACCTCCTCTTGCAAAATGATGTCAGCGATATCCGCAAAGCGGCTGCGACTGCGATGAGCTTTCTCGATGAACCGCAAGCCGTGTATGCTTTGGTGGCGGCGTTGAAGGATGAGGCTTTTCGTGTACGGGCCGCTGCGGCTGAAGCGCTTGCTGAGCACGCAGAGAAGCGAGATATTCCACAGGCCATTGAGCCTTTGATCGCCGCGATGAAGGACGAAGAGTTGGAGGTTCGCAAGCAAGCAGCGTTCGCGCTCGCACAGATCAAAGCACCTGCTGCGCAAAAGACGCTCCTCGATGCGCTGCAAGACCGCGAAACACCCGTATGCGTCGCTGCTGCAGAAGCGCTTGGTTTGCGCAACACAGGCAAAGATCCCCAAGATCCAGAAGCACAAGAGGTCGTGTCTGCATTGCTCGAAGCGCTTCAGGTACAGGAGGCGGAGGTGAGGACGGCAGCCGCAGAAGGACTCGCCCACATTCGAAATCCCCAAGTTGTAGAGGCGCTCGCGCATACTCTGCGAAAAGATCCGGTAGACTGGACACGTCTCGCCGCGGTGATGTCACTCAAGCAGCTCGAAGACCACAGTGCGATCCCTGCGTTACAAGACGCAATGTTGCACGATGAAGATGAATGGATTCGTGGGGAGGCTTACGAAACACTTGGTGAGTGGCAGGTCGATTCGGTGTTACCGCTCCTTTGCCAACAACTAAAGAATGATCCATCTCCTCAGGCGCGTCAGGTGCTCGTCAAAACACTTGTCGAGTTCAACGACCCCGAAGCAAACGCTGAGCTTGCACAGGCGCTCTTGGAGGAGCATCACCCTGATGTGCGAAAAGAAATAGTGCGCGCGTTCTCGACACTCGCACTTGTCGAACATGTCGATCTTCTTGATCTTGCCCTTGTTCTAGAGCAGGAGGCGAGAGTGAAGCGCATGATGCGCAAAGTACACAAAGAACTTCTCGACGCAAAACTCGACAAAGATCTCAAAGAACTCGACGACATGCTGGCAGAGCTCGACTAAGTTGTCTCACTTGGCGAGGGAGTCGGGGCTGTGGAAGGGGGATCACATTCGATCATATCAGGGAGGTGGACTGTGAACGTGGAGCCTTGCCCCTCAGCGCTTATGACCTCAATCGAACCTCCCATCAACTCACAAAAATCCTTTGTCAGCATCAACCCAAGTCCCGTGCCCTTTTGGATCGGGTTATCTAACTCACCGAGTTGTGAGAAGGATTGAAACAGCTTGGATTGCTTGTCCTCTGGGATGCCTGTGCCTGTGTCTTTGATCGCAAAGGAGAGCCAACGTTGTTTGTCGACGTTGGACTCTGTACAGGTGAGCGATATATGTCCATTCTCTGTGAATTTACAGGCGTTTGAGAGCAGGTTGGGCAGGATCTGGCGGAGCTTTTTTTCATCGCTACAACATTCGACGTCTTCGAGGTGGTTTTCCAGCGCGAAGGTGTTGTTGTTGGCCTTGAGCATCCACTCGATACTGTGGTGAAGATCGTTACATAGAACTGCAGTTGAGAAGATCTCCTTTTGGACGAACATCTTGCCGGATTCGATCTTCGCGAGGTCGAGCAGGTCGTTGATCAGGGACAGGAGATGTTTCCCGGAGCGATGGATTTTTTGTAGATCGTCGTTGTATTCTTGCTGCCCATCGTCTTCGAGGGTCTCTTGCAAAAGCTCTGTGTAGCCGATGATCGCGTTGAGTGGTGTCCGTAGTTCGTGGCTGATGTTGGTCAAAAATTGGCTCTTCGCCTGATCCATGGCGCGGGCGAGATCTCTGTCCTTCGCGAGTTGTTTGTTTTGTGTGAAGGTCTTTTCCATCAGCCTGATGGCTTTTCTGCGTGAGGATTCGTAGAGCCAACTCAATGCGCAGTTGCTGATAAAGAAGGCGATGAGAATGACGAGTCCCGTCGCTCTGCGCTTGAAGTCCATCGGAGGGGTTGCGGGGAGGGGGTAGCCCAGCTCCTGATACGTGTACAGCGTGAGGACAAAGAGGCCAAGGCTGACAGTCATCATGAGTCCCCAGCGCATACGGCTGAAGAAGAAAGTGAGCAGGATAATCAATCCCCCCCACGGGACGATGTTGGAGCGTATCCCACCTGTAAATATCGAGACAACGATGATGCCGAGCGCGAGAGAGAAGGTAAACAACACGCCCGCGTAGTCAAGTTTTCCAGTCTTACGTAACAAGAGCAAACAGCCGAGCAGCCCCGACATGGTGAGCAGCGAGACCTGAACGACTGGGCTTGTGAAGGGTCTGTTGGTGAGCGCCAAAACGATCCCGGCAAGTGCCGAAAAGAAGAAGATAAAGCAGCTCCCCGCTAACAGACGTGCGCGTCGGTATGTCTCGTGACCTTGTTGTTTGAGTGTCTCGGAAACAAACCAGTCAACCCAACTCGCCGATAATTGTGGATCGTGTTTCTGTTCTTCCATACGTCTTTCGCGTTTTTCTCACTTTGGCCAATGGTACACAGCACATGGGAGGAGTGTATCATAATCCTTCTCTCTGTGGCGATACGTTTTTTCTTATCGTATGAACGAATGATTTGAAATGATTGACGGATCGATTACTCATCAAAGATTGTGAGAAGGTAATCGATGAAAACGCGAATACGTGGAGAATGTTGGCGTCCGGCAGTCGTGAGGGCATGGATCGGAGGGCCGTCGGCTGCGTAATCTTTACAGACTTCGAGCAAGTGGCCTTTTTGAAGCAGGTGCTGTGTCATGAAGGAAAAAGCCTGACATATGCCCTGACCTGATAGTGCGGCTTCGAGGAGGATATCACCCTGATCGGATGAAAATGAAAGAGGTGTTGGGTAGATCTCTGTCTGTTTGGACTGTGGATCGAGGAAGATCCACTCGACAGGCACACCACGGGTGGAGTGGAATTTGAGACATTGATGTGATTGAAGCGTCGATGGATGCTCTGGAAGTCCATGTGTGGCGATGTATCCAGGGGATGCGACAGTAACCCAACGTGTCTTCATGAGCGCGCGGGAGATCAATGTCGAATCTTCAAGCGCTCCGATCCTGATGGCAATATCAACCTGTTCATCGATGAGATTGCTGTACTGATCTGTGAAGCGCAAGTGCAAAGTCAATTTGGGATATCTCTGACGGAATCCTCCGAGTTTTTGGACGACAAAGCGACCCAGTATCATGGGGAGTGAGACGGTCAATGTACCCTGGACGATTTCCTGGTATTGGCTGACCTCGTCGTGGCCCATCTGTAGCTCTGACATCGCGTTTTTGCATCGCGCAAGGAAAAGACTGCCCTCGTGGCTGAGTGCGACCTGTCGGGTGGTTCGGTGAAGTAACTGCACACCCAAGCGCTTCTCCAGCCGTTGGACGCTCTTGCTCACTGCGGCAGGGGTCAAGCCGAGTTTTGCGGCTGCCTTCCGAAAACTCTCATTCTCAGCAACGTAAACAAACGGTAGCAAGTCATCAAAGAGATTGTGCATGGTGTATTGTTAACCTGAGGGACATAATGTTGTAAAAAAAGACACATAGACATCATTCATGTTTGACAATAGACTGATGTGTGTCAAGCACAAATAATTATCTGTCCTGCACATGAGAGCTCGTGCAGGAGTGGGTTCTTTTACTTTACAGAGGAGTACAAGATGAAAGTTGGTGTATTGGGTACAGGCGTGGTCGGTCATTCGCTCGCGAGTAAATTGGTCTCTCTTGGACACGAAGTGATGATGGGTTCGAGGACGAAAGATAACGAGAAGGGCGCGGAGTGGGTGTCTTCGATGGGTGAGCGGGCACATCAAGGCGACTTTGCGGACACAACAGCTTTTGGTGAGTTGTTGATCAATTGCACGTCTGGACTTCATTCATTGGCGGTCCTCGAAGCTGCCGGAGCATCATCGTTGAAGGGGAAGATTTTGTTGGATGTGAGCAATCCGCTCGACTTCTCAAATGGTTTCCCACCTTCGCTGTCAGTGTGCAACACGACCTCTTTGGCGGAGCAAATTCAGGAAGCGTACCCTGAGACAAAAGTCGTCAAGACGTTCAACACGCTTAGCCACGAGGTGATGATTGATCCTGGTCGCGTACCTGGCGAGCATGACTTGTTTATCAGCGGAAACGACGTGGAGGCGAAAGCCGAAGTGTGCAAACTACTACGTGAGGGCTTTGGTTGGCAGAGCATCATTGATCTGGGGGATATTACAACAGCACGTGGTACAGAGGCGTACTTGTTGCTGTGGACGCGTCTGTGGGGTGTGTTGGGGACATCGGATTTTAACATCAAGATCGTGAAACGAGAGAAGGAGTCGACATGAGTAAGAAGATTGCTGTTGTGACAGGTGGAAACCGCGGCTTGGGATTTGGTGTCTGTCAGGCGCTCGCGGAGCGCGGATACCATGTTATCTTGACTGCGCGTTCACTGCAAAAAGCGAAGCAAGCATGTGAGCGTTTGGCTGCGGCTTCGTTGGAAGTTGAAGCTGCCGTCCTCGACGTTGCCTCTGAGCAAAGTGTGCAGCAATTCTTTTCTTTCTTGCGAGCTTCACATGGTCGTCTGGATGTTTTGGTCAACAACGCTGGGGCGATCTTCGAAGGAAAAGATGGTGCGGGAGTGGGTGTGTTTGATGTCCCTGCGGAGGTTCTTGCGCGGACGTTTGATAACAACACACTCGGCGCTTACAGGATGCTTCAGCACGCTGTGCCCATGATGAATGAGGCTGGCTTTGGGCGGATTGTGAATGTCTCTTCGGGGATGGGAGGTCTGCATGAGATGGGCACAGGTCATCCAGGCTACCGATTGTCCAAGACCGCGCTCAATGCGTTGACATGTCTATTTGACAATGAGCTGAAGGGGGGCGTGAAGATCAACTCTGTATGTCCCGGATGGGTTCGGACAGAGATGGGTGGTGAGCACGCGACGAGGAGCCTCGATGAAGGGGTCTTTGGGATTGTCTGGGCTGCGACACTCGACGAGGATGGACCAAGCGGGGGATTTTTTCGAGATGGCGAAAAGATCGACTGGTGAGTGATTCAAGGGGCGTGGGTTGCAGGGGGTGGGGTGCCTTGCGGAGGTTCGATGTATTTTTCAAGCTCTAGCTCGTCACGGATGGGAATACCGTAGAGTCCAAATTTTGGGATGGAGGGCTTGAGTGTGCGGGAAAACTCAGCCGCTTCACGGTGCAATTGACACAGATGGAATCCTTTGCGTTGGTAAAAGCGCAGCGCGTCGAGATTGTCGTTGGTTGTGATCATCCACAGCCGTCCCCCACCTTGTTGGATCAAGAGCTTCTCGGCCATCGAGAGGAGGCGCGAACCGATCCCGTGTCCTGAGACAAAGGCACGTAAGACGACAACCTGCCACTCTTGCTGTGAACCTGAGAGCAAGATGTAGCCGAGGGGTTCACTTCCTCTCCAGGCGATGAATCCAGGGAGCTTGTCCGCTTCGTATTTGATGCCTCTGTGGATGATCTCTGTGCTGCCCCAGTCACGGGGAAGCCATTGGGAGAGTTTGGGACGATCTTCTTCTTTGATGCCTTGGATCACAGCCGATTGGTACACTTTTGTGTCTCCTGTGTGGGTTCGTCACGAGGATTCCATAAGCGTCTTTGAAGGATTCGTCAAGGTGGGAGCGACTCTTTGTGTGTGTTGGAGGCTCGCTGCTTCTTTTTGCACAGGGTTTTGCGAAACTTTGATGTCGTGGAGGTTATTCAATACGATACTTTATCGCGATACCTGCGTTTACGCGTAGCGGTGGGACCGAGAGTGAGCTTGGGCCGTTGGTGTTTGCCTGAGAAGATCCCAGAAAGGCCATGGAAACGTAAGGCTGGAGATAAAATCGAGGGGCGACACGAAATTCGAAGGCCAGCTCTCCTCCAACTCCGCCGTGAAAAATGGGTGGATGAAACCCATGAATCCCACCGATACCAGCAATTCCACCTGTCTTTGCGCCGAAAGTGAGCTTGTGATAGGCCGAAAATTTGATGTCGAGTAGTACGTGAAGTGTGGCGAGTAAGCCTTCATCCCATACAAATCCTAGAGAGGGCATGAGACTCAGCGCCATGTGTTTGTTGTTGAGGAGCGCGAACTTCGTGTCTACCACGAGTTGACCAAAGCCGTTGAGCCGTAGACCAACGTCCAAGTTCTCTGTTGCGCCGTAACGCAGAGCAAAGCCCGTAAAGTACAACACCTCCATGTCTGGAAAGATCCAAAAGGCTGCGATGCCTGGGTAACTGGCGGAGGGGGCTGCGGTTAATTCGTAGTTGCCTTTACCTATCGGGGTCGCAGTCGTATGTGATGTTGAGCTGATGCAACCTTGTACGCTTAAGAGCGCAAAAAACATAAGAACGTAGACGATATATCTTTGCTTTTGGCGGTTTCGCATGAACTTTTCTCCTGGGTAGAGCGCAAGAGGATAGAAGAGTGTGCTTTGGGTGTCAACGACCTTCTGCCGTCTTTCAATTTGATGGCGTTTGTAGTACCTTCTGCACTCATCATTCATCATGTTTGGAGAGGTCTAGCATGTTTGCGATACACGTAAAGCGTTGTGTGGGTGTTTGTTTGGCGACCCTTTGTTTGTTGTATAGTTCGTTGGGGTGGGCGGCGAGGACTGCGTCTGTTCATGAGGCGATCCAAAGGGGACAATGGAAGCAGTGGGCGTTGCTTATCGGTGAACTCGAAACATCGTATCGCAAAAAAAAGCGTCAAAAAGGGACATCTTGGGCTTACAATACACGGCTCTCGCTCGATTTCTCTCGGTACCTTTTTCATATGCTCGACGCCGTAAGGTTCCAGAGCACCAAGCAGCCAGATCAAGGCATTCTAAATCGACAACTAAAAGCGACGAAACGTGCGATCGGAGCGCTTAAGTTCTTTATTCGCGGTTTTGCGCAGCTGATGGACGAGGCGAAGCAAAAAAATGCGCTCTCTATGCAACTTTTGACGCGAGAGGAGTCGAGGCTGCGTGAGCGTGTACAGGATCTCCGTACTGCGTTGCTCACGGCAAAAAAGACGACCTCAAAGCCGAAACCCAAGACCTCTAAGGCCTTGAAAAAGAAGCTCCTGATGATCGCAAGATTGATGGAGAAACGAGAGCTGCGTTATCAACAGCTAGCAAAAGAGACTTTGCACAAAGAACAGTTCATGGGGGTGTTGTGGAAGTTTGGGGTCAGCGTCACGATCATGGGAGGGATTGGCACACTGTTGTCTGCTGCTGCGCTCTCTGATGCCGATGCCAGAAAGGAACAGATGTCGGTTGTTGAGCGTCAACACCAAACAGATTTGGGGATACTTGGAGCCTATCGCTATACACCTGTCTTGGCTCTCGGTGTGATTGCGATCGCTTGGGGAGTGCTCGGCAAGCCCTCGACAAAAGAGCTCGTGAAACCTGTCTTTTTGTCATTTGATCGATTTTTGAAGGCGTTTTACATGCGAAAAGAAGAAGACTCCCTTTTATCCTCCCATCATGGCCGAAACATTCAGGGCGTCCAACTCACCAAAGTCACCTTCGGGGTGTGGTGAGGCAGGCGAAAGCGCAGTCAGCCCTTTGCGGCCTGTTGTGCCTGTTGTATGTAGGCAAACAGCGCCGGTGAAGTCCCGTAGCCGTGTTGTTCGAGCATTTGTGCTCCATCTCCTTGCTGGTACATGTTCTGAAGTGACTGATGGATACATTGATCGCCGCCTGTGAATGCAGCGATCAATGCGTTGTATTGTTGCACGAGGGTCTGGGTCTCAGTGCTCTCTACTGGACGTTTTTGTTCGAGCGCTTGTTGGAACCCTTGGAAGACCTGCTTCCATTCTTCTTGGACCTGTTGGATTTTTTCTTCGCCAATGTCTTCATAGCGCTGTTTGAGTTGTTCGAGTTGTTCGGAGGTGTAATACTTTTCTACCATCTTGATGGCCTCCATAAGTTGTGCGAGGGCGTCCATTGAGATGTCATGTTTCTCTTGGAGCTGTTTTGCCACTGTCTGTAAACGAGAAAGCAAGCGCTTTTGTCCGTCTATTTGTGCTTTGAGTTGATGGATCTGTTTTTGGATGAAATGTTCCAAGCTGTCACCTTGTTGTGAGATATGTTGTTTGATCTCTTCAAGGCTCAACCCCAACTGACGGAGCATGACGATTTGGGACAGTTTCAACAACTCATCAGGACCATACATCCTATATCCAGAAGTTGTCCGGTAGGATGGATGGAGTAAGCCGATGTCGTCATAGTGATGAAGCGTTCTGACTGTAAGTCCTGTTTGTTTTGCGAGTTCGCCAATTCTGATATTAGACATTTTCGGACAATCTTTCCCCCTGGAGTGATTGGATGTATACGATGTATACTCCGGTCACTCCAGGATATACGTTACTTTTGTTGTATGAAATGACTTGTGCGCACAAGATATTCGGTATTGTAGGGTCTTACGTAACGTGAGGGTCAAGAAAAAAATGATATCTTTTTGAAAGCTCGTTCTTTTTTGTGTATTTTGAGGCACCTTGCAGATAGACATATCAAATGCCTATCCTGCTTGTGACACGTGGAGAGGTCACGTGATACGAAATCATGGAGTGATTGGATGAATATATTTTCCGTTGTACGTTTAAGTGTGCTGTGTTGTGTCGTGTTTTTGGGTGGTTATCTCGCCTGTTCACCTCCCGACTATAAGTGCACCAATGATATCAAAGAGACGAAAGTCAATCCAAACGGCGCTCCCTGTGAGACGATCTGCGATTGCAATAACCAAGGATACGAAGGGGTCTGCAACAAACCCGCGAATGTCTGCATTTCAAAGGCGCGTAACTCTTGCGAAAATGCTGGGGATGTCGAGCCATGCACAAACCGCTTGAGTGGGGAAACAGGACAACGCATTTGTCAGGATAAAGGACTGTACTCGCTTGTCTTTGGAGACTGTAAATCCAAAGTGACCGCTGAAAAGATCGCTGAGAAAGCGGACGAGCCCAGTGCTGAGAAAGCCGACGAGCCCAGTGCTGAGAAAGCTCCTGAACCATCACAAGAGCCTGGTGTTGAACCTGCTGCTGAGCCGAATCCGGAGCCAAAAACAGAGGCCAGCTTGGAGCCTTCTGATGAAAAGAGGACCGAGCAAGCCAAGGAACCTATACATGAAGAACCTGTTCGCGCCGATGCTGGCGAACCCACGACAGAGACGATACCAGAGGGTTGTAGCGTTGGAGCGACGGAGCCTTGTTACTCTGGCTCCCCAGGTACGATGGGGGTTGGTAATTGCAAGAGTGGGACTCGTACGTGCAAAAACGGCGCTTGGGGGCCATGTATTGGGGAGATTACGCCTGCCGAGGAGCTTTGTGGAAACAAGAAAGATGATGATTGTGATGGTACAATCGATGAGGGGTGTGACTGAGCGGAGGAAAATGCTGTTGGATACCAGCAGAGGTGCTCCTTGCATTTGTGTGAGTATGTCGTGCATTTCACATTGTTTGTAGGCCAAAGGATTGGGATGAATGGGGCTTGATGTCAGTGAGGGATGAGGTTTGCTTTCGTATCGTTGTATCGACTCTCTTGTACATTTGTTTGTTGGTGGATAGTGGTCCATGAACATATGATACATCCTGGACCCTACAGGATGTTGGTCCCCTTGTCCTCCTGGAGGAACGAGCGCGAAAAAACAATTATTCAAACCTTTTCTTGGTCCTGTGCGTACTTTGATGTATTGTGAATATAACTTGGCGATGTTGATCAAGCAAGAAAGGAAAGAACGATGCATCAACAACATGATCACAAAGAGAGAATGTCATTGTTACAGGATGCCCTTTGGGGGGTCGCTGTTGGAGATGGATTTGGTGAGCGTTTCTTCGTGGATCCAGGCGTTGTTGAACAGCTCGTTGCGGAGCGTGCGTTGCCTGCTGCGCCGTGGGGCGTGACGGATGACACGGTGATGGCGTGTGGGATCGCGGCCTGTCTGCTCTCCCACGGTGAGATCGTCGAAGATGAACTGGCCCAAACCTATGCGCTCAATTATTCCACTGATATGTACCGTGGTTATGGTGGGACAGCGCACTCGATCTTGCGCAACATCTGTCTTGGGCAGTCTTGGCAAGAGGCCGCCTCTGAACCTTTTTCAGGGACAGGCTCAATGGGCAATGGTGGTGCGATGAGAGCGGCCCCACTCGGTGCCTATTTCTTCGATGAGCCTGCACGTGTTGTCTCTGAAGCGAGAAAATCTGCACGTGTGACCCATTGGCATCCAGAAGGACAGGCCGGCGCGATCGCAATTGCTCTTGCGGCTTCTTGGGCTGTACAGGCTCGAAGGGCGACACCACAGCAAGATCTATTCACTTATGTGTTGACCCACATGCCTGACTGTGATTTGAAGGTCCGGATCGCGAAAGCGCAGGCTCTTTCACCCAATGTCGATGTACGCACGGCGACCGCTGCGCTGGGAAATGGCAGTCAGATCATCGCTCTTGACACGGTCCCCTTCACGTTATGGTGTGCGGCCAAATACATGGAAGACTTTGAGGAGGCGATGTGGTTGACAGTCTCTGGTTTGGGCGATCGAGACACCACATGCGCGATTGTTGGAGGGATCGTCGCAGCGCGCTTGGGAAGAGATGCGATCCCTTCAAAGTGGCGAGCCTCCGTCGAAGATCTTGGTGACGCCTTCTCCTGGTCCTCTATCATGTCCCCAGTGACGTCCTGATTCCACCTCTGTCACGTTTCTGTGTCTGGATCGTGTATACTCCACCACTGATTTCCATGAGTGTTTCTTTGGGCCTTGGTGGTAGGAGTATGAAGGTATGGGTGCATCTGGATATACTGTTGGTGTTGTTCCGAACGATGGCGCGGTTCAGCTTGGACTCGACGAGTTATACGAAGAGATATGGTATTGGATCGAACAAAATATCCGCCATATGGTAAAGGGGAAGGCTTACAATCAGGTCCTTTGGTACTATCTCGGCGAGGTCGCGGGGGATGGCGGTCCTTGGGAACATCCAGAACCCTCACTGGCCTTTATGTTTTCGGACGCAGCAGGATGCTGCGGGATGTCGTCTGTGGCTTGTCAACACTGGTTCCGATTGAGCTTTGCGGCGATGTTCGACTCCTTGCAACTCGTCGCAAAGAAGTTTGGCTATACCCTCGAAAAGGTCGATGACATTCCATTTGAAGATCTGCTCTCCTCATGTCCTGAATATCCACTTGTCGTGGTGAATAAGAAGTTGTACTACGCAGCAGCCCAAGAGGATGGATACGAGATCTGGACGGACGATGATTCCGACGTGCTCTCATACGCCGAACTCTCAAGTGCACAGAAGCGAAGAGTCCGCAAAGCCGTTGATACACCGGAATGTCCTTGTCCTATGTGCAAAAAATTCCGCGCAGGAAAATCTCCCCTCGATCCAAAAGGTGGCCGCTCTTTGGAGACTCCAGGGAGGGAGTTCACCACTTTAGGAAAAGCCCTTCGTTTCCCCCAATATGCCGAAGAACTCTATATCTATGAGCAACACCTTTACGAGCTTCCTGCGGAGATTGGGACACTCCAAAAACTCCGCACGTTGTGGATGTGGGATAACGCAGTCTCTGAGCTGCCCGATGCATTTTGTGGACTTTCTGCGCTAGAAGAGCTTCATTTGGGTGGAAATCCACTAGAAGAACTCCCCGAGGACTTTGGGAAGCTCTCCTCACTTCGCAGCCTTGACATTGGCCACAGTTATTCGTTTCGGAGACTTCCTGAGTCGATGGGAGCGTTGCAAGCGCTCCGAAAGCTCGATCTCAGCTCGACGAAGATCAGCACACTTCCCGAGTCGTTTGGCGCGCTGACACAATTGCGTGAGCTCAATATACAGGGAACACAACTCGTCCCGCTCCCCAAGGTGTTACAAGACCTCTCTGGGTTGGTCTCTCTCAATCTCTCCAGCCTCAAAGGGATCGATGAGCAGCTTATGGAGTGGCCCTTTGCACATTATCCTTTGCTTGAGGAACTCGAACTTGTGAGTCTCTCCTTGAAGCAAATCCCTGCAGCGCTTTTTCGACTCCCCTTGCTTAAAACGCTGGGCTTGCATAGTAACGCCTTGACCTCTATCCCTGAGGAGCTATCCGTCTTTCATCAACTCAAATCCCTCAGCTTTGGTAGTAATCAAATCAAAACACTCCCCACATCATTGTTCCAAAATACAACATTGCAATCCCTCAACTTGTCGGACAATCAGATCGAGTACATCCCTGAAGAAGTGGGGCAGCTCCGTCAACTTGATACGTTGTACTTGGGAGAGAATCCGATCAAAGAGCTTCCAGATTCAATAGGTGAATTGGAAGAGTTGACGTGGCTTGATCTCTCTGGAACAAAGTTGACGAAGCTGCCAGCATCTCTCGCAAGTCTCCCAAAACTGGAGACACTTTCGCTTCAAAGAGTCAAAGGTGCAAAAGAAATGGTTGAGGGTTTGAAACTTCGCGCGGCGATCAACGTGTATACCTGACGATATGAAGTACTCACTGTTTACGAGGAGAGGTTACATGTACCGCAAATATGTTTTGGGATTGTTGTTGACGGGTTTATGGGTTGGTGCTGTGTGGGCGGAGAAGCCCAAGCTAACTTCCACGAAGCAGGCAAAGAAACGCACAACGCGCGTTCTTCGTAGGGCATCTCCGTCCTATGCTCGCACACAAAGTCGAGCCGAGGAGAGTCAGAGGCTTCTCCCGTATCGTCGGAGACAACGGAGTGTGTTGTTGGAGAATAAAGATGGCGTGGCGTATACATGGCGGATACAATGCAAGAAGGCACACGTCAAAGGTCACATTGTTGCCGATGGTGTCATCCATTTTCGCGCGAGACGCTATCCAATAGGACAATGTCGTTTGGAGGTGGGAAGACAGTCGCTTCCATTGGCTGTGTGGGATCGTTTTGTGATTCGCAAGGGGACACTTCACAAACGCAACCCGCGTGTTGTGGTGTTTCCTCCGATCGCTGTTGTCGGTGATGTCAGCTTGACGCGAGATAAACAGCTCAAGATCATGTCGGCCAGCTCTGCAAAGGCGAGCTCTGAGTGGTCGACAACTTCGTATCAGGCGAGTCAATTAACAGGTGCACCCAACGCAAAAAAATGTCAGGATAATTCGAGAGCTTGGGCGTCCAAGACCGCTGATAAGGGGCGTGAGTGGCTGTCGCTCACTTACAAACAAAACGTCCGAGCGATCGGTGTGTTGATCCATGAGAACTGGAAACCCGGTGCAGTCGTTGCTGTTCAGGCGAAGACTGGAGCGGGATGGGTGACAGTCTGGCGTGGAAAAGATCCTGCAAAGGGTGTTTGTCCTGCTGTCTTTGCCGTGCGTTTTCAGGAGCCTGTCGATACAAATCGTGTCCGCATTATCCTCGACACCAAAAAAGTCACCGGGTGGAACGAGATCGACGCTGTACAACTCGTGTACAGAGAACGATAACCACCGCTTTCAAAAACTTCTTTTTCTTCCCTCCTTTGCGACGTTCTGTGTTCGACATCACCTCACCCAAGCAAAACAAAGACTCCTGACTTTTCCGAGTCAACTCCATTGTTGGCGATGGTACTCTCCTGTCTCTGGGGCGGTTTTACGAAGAAAGACCTGCACAGTCCCATTTTTATCTTGACAAAGGCACACGAACTTCGTATTTCACTGAGTGTGTTCACTGAGTGAACTCATTCATTGAGTTTGTTCAACAGAGAGGAAAAAGATGGCAAAGGTGAGAGAGAAGCAGAAGCAGGAGACGAGAGATGCGTTATTGGAGGCTGCGCGCTTGTTGTTTGAGGAGCGTGGTTTTCGTAAGACGACAGTGAAGCAGGTCGCAGAGCGAGCGGGCGTGGCTGTGGGGACAGTGTTTGTGCACTTTCCTGACAAGTCATCGTTGTTGGCGGCGTCACTGCATGAGAGCATTGAGCGTGTTGTTGAGGAGGCGTTTGATACGTTGCCTCAACAGGGCGATGTCGTCGAGTCTTTGTTGCACTTTGCGGAGTGTTTGTATTCTTGGTATCGACAGGATGCAGAGCTTTCAAAGCACCTCTTGAAGGAGGGGTTGTTTTTGGGAGGGGAGTGGGGAGGCCGTTTTCGCAGTCTCTCCGAAGTGTTTGTGATGCGTCTCGCGGGGCTTATTGAAGAAGCGAAGACGCAGGGAGAGTTAGCTCCTGATTTGGATTCTTTTATGGCGGCTTTGGGATTTTTTTCTTCGTACTTTACGGCGCTGTTGGGTGTTGTGATGGAGCCTGAGACGCCGCTTTCTTTTCACATGAAGATGCTAGAGCGCGCGACGCGCTTTCAGCTACGTTTACCTTTGGAGCCGATGGAGTTTCCCATTGGAGAGAAAGGAGCCCATGATGAGTGAAAATACATCCAGCCAGAAGGCATATACGGTTCATATTGTTGGTTGTGGCATTGGTGGTTTGACGACCGCGATTGCGCTCAAGCAGATCGGCTGTGACGTGAAGGTCTTTGAAGCCGCACCGGTTTTAAAACCTGTTGGTGCTGGGATCTTGATGGCACCCAACGCGATGAAGGTCTTTGGGCGATTGGGATTTGCTGAGACTGTGAAAGAGAGAGGTCATGTCCTGACACGTGGGCTGAGGGTCACGAATGCACAACGTCGGACGATCCAACAGATGGGAGGTCCAGAGGAACGTGCGATCGCAGGGGAGACTTCTGTTGCGATCCACCGGGGGATATTGCAGCAGGTGTTGTTGGAGGTGCTTGGAGAGGAGCATGTCCTCACAGGTAAACCATGCAAACACGTCGAACAAGACGGTGAGCGCGTGACTTTGCACTGTGAAGATGGTAGCACGTATACCTCCGATTTGTTATTGGGTGCGGACGGAATTCATTCGGCAGTTCGGAGAAGTTTGTTCTCCGAAGTCCCTCTACGCTACGGTGGTGAGACGTGTTGGCGTGGTGTCGCGGAGTTTGCTGCTGGTGAGGAATGGGGAGGTGAAGGTGTCGAAATGTGGGGAGGTGGAGTGCGTCTTGGGCTATTTCCAATCAACGACACACAGTGTTATTGGTTTAGTACGGAGACGGCTGCGTCAGGAGGAGCGGACGTGGACGCAGCGTCTGCCAAGAGGATGTTGGTGGAGCGCTTTAAGGATTTCGGTGGACCAGCCGCTGCGATCCTCGAAGCAACACCTGAAGAGTCGATCATTCGGCGTGACTTGTTTGATTTTGTCCCGATTGACAAATGGTACAAAGGACATATTGCGTTGGTCGGGGATGCGGCGCACGCGACGACACCGAACATGGGCCAGGGAGGATGTCAGGCTGTCGAAGATGCCTGGGCTTTGCAACTTTGTGTCCAACGTGAGGCGACGTTGTCTCAAGCACTGGAAGCCTACGAGCAGATGAGGCGACCCAAAGCGATGATGGTCGTCAACAACTCATACAGCTTCGGGAAGGTCGCACAATTGCGCAATCCATTGCTTTGTTGGTTGCGCAACATCTTCCTGCGCATGACCCCCAAATCTGTCTATCTCAAGCAAATCAAGACGCTGTACTCTTTGCCTTCGTAAAGGCTACAGAGTCGAATCTTTTGTGAAAGAGAGAGGCTTTTTGCATCTATAAAATTCTTTTTGTATGAGGTGTGTGAAGAAAATGTATGAAGGGGGCATTTCTTCATCAAGCCGGGGCGTTCTGTTGTTGGTCTACTTGTGTCGAACATTTTTGTGCTGACTTGGCATTTTTTATATTGCTTTTTCCACCAAAGCAGTATAACCTGTCGCTGAAAAACACAAGAAGAAGATCAGATCGAGCAGATCATTTGTCTAAGAAGTGTGATCTGTATCACAGTTTAGATGCTGTGGCGAGAGGGCATGAGGTTAAAAACTCGATGTTTTTACTGAGTAGATAGCGCCGAACATGCCGGGGAGTCTTGTTGTTTAGGAGGGGAGGGGCGAGGACTTTTTTGCGATCCAGGTGAAACTTTTGGGTTTGTGCTGCGTACTACATATACACAACACAAACATCAGCTGGGTGTCTTTATCGAAAAGGAGAATCGATATGGATGAGATTAGGCATTTTGAAGAAGTCCGCAAAGAAGCCCGCGTGAAGATGAACTGGGGACACCCACTCGAAGATATCGAGTACATGCTCTTTGTCAGTGGATTGGAGAAAGAGCAGATCCAGACCATCCGAGACGAAATCCGCGACGAGATTCGCGTACAACATCGACAAAAAGGAAAGAGAGACCTCCGTCGTGGCGTGAGCCTGATCGGTGTTGGGATCCTTCCCTTTATCCCATCCTTACAAGCCGGCCTCGTCGTTCTTGGTGCTGTCGGGTTTGTTTGGGGGACCTGGACATTGTTGTCTGGTATTTTCACCCTGACCAATCAAAACTACCGTAACTCCAACTCAACCCCCAATCAGTAACCCTACTTCTCCCCTCCTGCTGATTCATCGCATTTTCCCCCTTCGACACCTTTGAAATTCCAATCACATCTTTTTCTTTGACAATGTGCCAGGGAGCATTACCTTGCGTCTCAAGTCATTGGATGGAAAAAGAACACAAAACATGATCACCACACAAGGAGTGTGTCTTGTCGTTATTCATCGTCTTTTTTCTTGGGATTTGGTTGGGTGCACAGGCTGACGTCTATGCTGCCACACTTTCCAATCAACCATCGGAGTGTCGTATCTACGTGCTCGATCATGCAGATGATCAGCAGGTTGACCACGCTTCATTGATGGATCAAGACGTCGAATCGATCTTTCCCGGAAGTATGGGGATCTTTTCTAGACCTATAGACCATACTGCCGGACGACATGCGTCCTTGTTCGTATCTGTCTTACATCCGTTTGTTCGATACATTCGACATCTCCTACCTATTCGTGGACCTCCTTCTGTTTGAGCCCTTGATCATCCCATTTTCATAATGACTCAAACTAGGTCGAACAATGCCATGAGTTGGTCGTTGTCGACCTCTAGGAAGAAAAGATGTCCATACAGACAAAACGCCGTATTGTATCCTCTCTCTCTGCGTGTAAGCAAAAGACAACATTCTCTCATTTTTCCGGTGTGTTACTTGCTCTCTTTCTCACCCTTGTGGGATGGGGAGTGTGTGTGCAACCGACTCGCGCGTTGGCCGAGAAACACAGTCAGACTGGAATGATCGTGTCTACGATCCACGTGCTAAAGGTTGCGCCCTTTGGCAAGGTCGTGCCACCTGCAAGTGTCATCTCACAAACCCACAAAGTCCTCCTTCACCGTCTTCGACGAGCAGGGTTTGTTGTGAAGCGCTCCACACACAAAGGCAAAACATTGCGCTTTGTGTTCGCGAATCTCACAACAGAACAAAAAGCCTCATTACGTGATGGGTGGCTGTTGAAGCGAGGGATTCTCTCACTCTCACCTGTCGTCGAAGGGGCTCGAGCGTTTGCGCCGTTGCGCAAAAGGTTAAAGGCTGGTGTTCAAGGTTGGCCGTCGAGCCGCTCTTTGCAAATGGAGCGCTGGCGTCATGCTGGCGTGACCCATACGACGTGGACATTGTTACATAAGCGCAAAAAGGCGTTGATGCGATTGTTTTCTCAGGTGAAATCGCGAGGACCACTTCGATGGTATGTCGAGACGCTGAAGAAGGGTTACAAAGCACTCCTCTCCAACGAACGTCAGGTCTTGCAGCTTCGTGGTATTCGTTCTTTAAAACTCTCTACCTGGACGTTTGGACCAGAGCTTTTTGTGTCTTTGCAAAAAAGCGACGCGAAAGCCTTGGAGCGTGCAACTGGAAGATGGGTTGGAAAGCGCATGTTGTTGCGCGTTGATGATGAAGTCTTGAGCGCACCTGTCATCAAAGATACGATCAAAGGGGCGTCTATGCGTATCAGCTTTTTGGATAAAACGTCAGCGCGCAAGGTGAGTGGTTTGCTTGGGGGAGGGCGCTTGCCTGCGAAGGTGAAGTGGAGACTCTCACTCTCCCGTCAGTGAGCTTTGAGAGGATTTGAGCGCACAACATAACTGTGTGATCACGTCCTCTGCTTCTTCGATATCCCCTCCCTTGTGTTTGCTGCCGCAAACGCTCACGCTCCTCTCCTGTCAACTCCTTCACAGTGTAAACCACCACCGGTATCTTTCTGGGTTTTGGGTTTGGATGGTTTCTGAGCTGCTCCAGCAATTGGAAGCCACCCAACCCAGGCTCCATCAATTCGAGGATTTCGGCATGTGTCGACTCTTCGATTTGTTCGGGGCTTGTTGTCCATTGGTCGCCTCCTGAAGCTGCCATCCTTCTTTTCTCTGTTATGTGCGTGGGACTTTTTTCTCGCTTTGTGTCTGGATGTAATGACTTGATATCAAGCATAAAATTGTTTTTGCAAAAAAAAGTTTGTCTGCGCCCCAACGTTTTTGTCGCTGCTCACATATACACAGTGAGACGTCGAAGATAATGTTGTTGTACTTTGGTACAGGTTACAAGTCATGAACGAAGGCGAAGCATGTGTGATGAGTTCTCCGATGTGGTCCATATTTGCCCAAAGAGATATTGGACAAAAAAGCACCAGAGAGACCAAACCGAGCGCAGAAACGAGCAGAGCAGTGCAGATTGTTGAGCAAACGAATAGAGTGGAGAAACAGGCGTTTTCGTCGCTCTTAAAGCGGCACCAGGATCGGATCCTACGAACCGCGCTGCATATTTTGCGAAACCGCACAGACGCGTTTGATATCCTGCAGGAGGTCTCTTTCATTATGTATCGCTCCTTCCAGGAACTCGATACATCCAACAATATCGAAGGTTGGATTTATCGTGTAACGGTGAACGAATGCTATCGCTGGCTGCGCAAACACGCAAAAACCTCAACACATGGTGATATGAGCGCGTTTGAAGACCTGTTTGTCGAGGAAGCCCGGCAAGAGGGCGAGCTTCGCACACAGCAATTTCAGTCCTTCTTAAAGGGGGCGATGGAGATCCTCTCCGAACAAGAGCGTGTCGCCTTTGTGCTCCGGGACCTCGAACAACTCCCAGGAAAAGAGATCGCGGACGTGATGGGATGTCAGCCTGTGACGGCGCGAGGTTACTACTTCGCTGCCCGTAAGAAATTGGCGAAACATATTCGCCTTGTTGGAGCCGAATGGCTCTCTGTGATTGGTGGAGGTGCAGCATGACGCCACGACAAACTTCTTGTGAAGAACGACAACAGGATTATCTCTTTGGGATGATGGATGAGCAGCAGGAGGCTGATTTTCAGTCACACCTCGCTTCATGCCCTGATTGTCAAAATGCCATCTCCGAGCTCGCTGTATTTGAGCCCCCACAACAACTCCAAGCCGCAGAAGCACAAGTCAGCGAAGATGAACATCTCTTTTTGCTACAACAACTCTTCACTCTCGATGAAGAGGATGTTTGTGATGGAGATGAGCATTCTGTTTCTCATGAGGCTCCACATTCCTGGTGGGAGACGTTGTGGGAGCGATGGTCTGTGCGCTCGTTTGCGATGCCTGCGTTGGCAGCCGGGTGTATGTTGTTTTTGTTACTCTTTACACCAACCCATCCTCATCGCAATGCCATCAAAAAGCAGACCGCGCGCTCCTCGGCTGCCGCTCCAAAGAGCCGCCCTGTGTTGCGGATGAAAGAGATCGTGATCACTGCCAACAAAGCACCTGTGGTGCCAAGCGTTCCTATCGTGTTGGATTTTACACAGCCACCACAGAAGGTCGAGAGGAGAGAGCCGCTGGTGTTTGCTGACCTGTCTATCTCAGCAAAAGACAGGCAGCCAAAGGAACCCGAGGAGACGTTGCAGATTACCTACTCAAAGGACATCTTTTTGGCGATGGAGCAGGGCCAACAAAAGACATCTATGAATATTCGTGCAAATCGCCGAAGAAGACAATCCTACGGACGTTTTGTACAGGTTTCAGACTTCAAAGAGCTCGCAAAGACTGGAAGTCTGATCACACACTCTATTGTTGATGACGCAAACAGCACAAAGCGAATTTTGCTCGCTTGTTTGTGAGATACGTTCTTTTATTCCTTTACAGAAACTCAAACTGGCGGGGTATGCTGCACAAGGTCGTGTTGCGTCTCGACCTCGTCTACTCTCAGAAAAAAAGGAGAACCCATGAATCTTCGAACTTTCCGTACTTGTGTGGTGACTTGTTTGGCCATTTGGTTCGTGACAGCGCCTGCTTTTGCGAAGAAGACAACAAAGCAGAACAAAAAAGCGAAAAAAAAGAGAGTCGCAGTAGAAAGACCTGATGTGATCTTCAGAAACCTTCAAACCTCGATCATCCCCGTTCGTTATCTGCCGGGAAATCAGTTGATCAGGCTGCTCAAGTCTTTTGTCCCCGTCCACATGGATCGATATGTCTCGTTTCGCTACAGCCCAGAGCTACACAAGTTGATGATTCAGGCACCCGCTGCTGTCCTTGTAAAGCTGAAGAAAGCCGCACGGCAACTCGATATTCTCCCACCTCAATTTGTGTTGCATCTGTACATTGTGGAAAACTCCACCAAAAAACACGGAGAGGAGAGTGAGTTTTTGGACGTCTACAAAGGCATTCGAGCGCAGTATCCTTTGCGTCGTCACTTTCGCGTTAGACATTACCTTTACAGACGCCTCAGTAATCACCACCGTGCGACGTTAAAAGTTGCCGGTCACACGACATTTGATCCATTGTTCCGTGTGCGTGTTGATCAAAGTGATCGTACCTCTTCGACTGTGTCATTGAAAGTGCAAGTCTTTCACCATGAGAAATTTTCCTCAGCGAGCTCCCACGGAACCAATGTTCAATTTATCTCTTCGATCCAGATTGACACGCGGGTCTTTACGAAACTTGGACAGTACACTTTGCTCGGTGACACGCTTTTGAAAGGTGTAGGGGGGGCTGGCGAGCAATTCTTGCTCGTCGCCCGTGTGACGCCTGCGCCTTCGGGTGTGGTTGTCTCGAGAGTCAATCAAACGGTGCCTGTCGCTGGGAGCTGGGGAAAAAATGTGATTCGTCGGGTGATCCGTGGAAATGTGAAGCGATTTAAGTTTTGTTATGAGCGTCAACTCATCGCACATCCCAAGCTGAAGGGGCGCGTTGTGATGTCTTTTTCGATCGGTAAGCAAGGTCATGTACACGACCCAAAGGTGGCTTCTTCGACGCTTAAGAACCAAAAGGTCGAGACCTGTTTGCAAAAAGCCTTCTCAACATTGCGTTTTCCACAGCCTCCAGCAGGCCGCAGTGTAAAGGTTCGATACCCACTGACATTTCATCCATAGGAGACGCTTTGTCGGTGTTTCTTCGTCGGTGTTTATTCGAGGGGGTCGACGTCAAGGCATTCTTGGAGGATGGACCAGAAGATGGTGATGCCTTTTTCGATGAGTTGATCGGGGAAATCGTAGTCAGGATTGTGAAGTTGGGGTTTTTGAAAACCATTACCTAATCCAAAAAGCGCACCAGGAAATTGCTGTGTGAAGACACCAAAGTCTTCGGATGCGCGGAGTGGTTCCTCCATAATATGAGTGGGAAGTCCAGCTCTCTCTGCTGCGTTTGTCAGGATATCGCAGGCTTCGGGGGCATTTTCACTGAGCGCGAAGATATCACTCCACGTCACCTGGTATTCGAATCCGTGAATCGCGAGCCATTGATCGATCAGCAGGGTGCTTTGGTCGATGAGAAAGAGGATGGCTTCTTCGCTATCAGAGCGAAGCGTTGCGGCGACTTCGGCTTCTCCTGGGATGGTACCAAAGCCTTCGCAGCCGAGCCGTGCTTTGACGACGCTGACGTTGTTGTAGCAATGTTGTAGAGAGGGAGCGGCTGGCAGTAAGGTTAATCCTTCGATGATCCTGCACATGGGGAGCGCGGGGTTTTTCCCGTCTTCGGGCCAAGCTGCGTGTGAGGTCTTTCCGTGGATTTTGATGCGCAAACCTCGCGACGCACAGGCCATGGGGCCAGGGCGAAAGATGATATGACCTTCTGGGTAGTTGGGCAGGTTGTGGAGCGCGAAAGCGAAGTCTGGTTTGATGTTGAGGAAGGCCTCGTCTTGTAGCACTCGTCGTGCGCCTTCTCCGGTCTCCTCCGCAGGTTGAAACAGAAGAATAACCTGCCCTTTTTCGACTGGATGCTCATGGAGCAATCGTGCGACGCCCGCGAGGATACTCATGTGTCCATCATGTCCGCACTTGTGGGAGACGTCATCGTTTGTGGAGCGGTGCGCGAAAGTGTTGATCTCAGTGATCGGGAGCGCGTCAAGTTCGCAGCGCAGCATGATGGTGGGGCCAGGTTCTTTGCCTTCATAGCAATAGGCGAGGCCGTGTCCGCCAAGCCCTTCAAGTACACGGGAGGGTTGATAGGGAGCGAGGAAGTCTTTCACCCGTTGCGCTGTGTTCGCTTCTTCGTTGGATACCTCTGGGTGTTTGTGGAGGTCGTGCCGAAATGCGATCAAGTCGGGGATATATGATTGTATTGTGCGTTGTATGGAGGGTGTACTCATCTCGTGCCTCTTTGTGCTTTGTGCTAAGTCAAACAATGTCTCTGATGAACATGCGGATTTGTGGAAAAGAACGCAACCCGGCAAGGGATGTTCTGCTTCATTTCCGTCGATGTTTCTGGTTGGTTTTGTGCTCGGCAGTCTTGGGAGGAGAGCGATTGGCGTGGGGGGAGTGTGCGCTATTCTTCTTCTTCGTCTTGGGTCCAGTTTTGCCATTGGAAGGTGCGGCCCCATGTTTTGCGTGCAGCCTCTTCGACGTCTTTTACGATCTTGTCGGGGACCGCGTACGCATCACCTTCTTCATAAGGGTTGTAGTGGAAGGCGTATAGTCGTGACGCAAACTGTTCGAAGGGGAGCGACGACTCTCCAGGTTCTTCGCCTTTTCCTTTGATGGAGGGTTTGACACCCATCCCCCAATCTTGTCTACCTTCGTTGTTTGGGTTGTAGAAGTAGGCCCGCAGTTGACCTGTTGTATCTTCCTGCACACGTTGCAGCGAAATTGCATGTGGGCCGAGGTAATCACCGTGACCATTGGTCACACAGATCCCGACAGGGTTGGGATACATCAAGGGCTGTGCGTCGTTGTACGCGGGGTGATGTGTCGCAAAAAAGCGCCTGACAAAGTCCTCGTAATTGGTGACGACAGTCTGTGCTCGATCCGGGAAGACCGATGCAAAACCACGTTGGACCCATCTCCCGTACAGCGCGGGGTTGATCCATTTGTGTCCATCTTCCGAGCGCAAGGCGACCTTGATCATCATGTGGTGGTAAATGTAGTCGAGATGGGGGACGAGCACGAGAGACACTGCGTCGAGTGTGAGATCCAACGCTTCGTAATGTTTGGAGGGGATCTCACTTGAGCGATACGTCGTGTCTTCCAGGTTCATTTGGACAAATCCATCTCTGGCCGCCGAGATGAGTAACTTGATCAGATATCCCGGTGCGTGTTGGGCCCACAGGCTGATCCCGCGAGCTGCCTGACACGTCGGCGTCTTTCCTTGACCGACGCCGAGTGGGTGGCCGAGAACAGAGAGCAGGCCTGCGAGCAGCAGTGAGTTTGCTGTTGCGCCGTCTTTCTTGGTCCGATGTTGAAGCAGATTCTTACGAACGTGACTTTGTAGGTCGATCGTGATGAGATTTTGTAGGCCAACCTGAATCTCGTTACGAGAGAATAGACCTCTCTCGATCATCCGTGCCAAACCGTAGATAGAGGATGATGTGCTCGGCAAAATCGAAACTTTGAAGATCTTGAGGATCAACTCTTCATTTTGTGTGAGCTCGGCCAGCCCGATATCGTTGAGTCCGAGCGCTGTCGGGAAGAGATGTTTCGCGTGTCTTCTGAGATGCCGAAGCAGGACCGCGTGATGGGGAGAGGAGAGACCCGTCTCTGTCATCAACGTCGCGAATTGTTTGGCTTCGGTCTCAAGTGCTTGCTCATCGAGGGTTCCCAGTCGCGTTCTGTACGCTGCGAGCTCCCTTGTCTCTTGGGCGATGTTTCCTGCACCTTCGATTGCTTTGATGTACACATTCAGCTTGCTGAGGCTGTCTGCATCCATGCGTTCTTTTGGGATACGCTTGGCCATCTTAATGATGCGCTTGATCGGCCTGTTGGTGATGGGACGTTGTGCGCAAAGCGCTTCGAGCTCAAGCAGGACACTCTCATGTAAAGAGGCGACACCTAGCTCATCGGCGATCAGGGAGAAAAGTTTGATGCTCGCGAGGCGGTGTGGGAAGACCTCTGTACGGGTGTGTTCTGTCTCTGCCGGGAACAGCAGCTCCAGGTTGAGGGCCATGGCTTCGTTGAGGAAGGTACGTGCTTCTTCGGCGGAGACTTCTTCTGAGGTGTTTTTTTGTGTTGCGATCGCGAGCATCCTGAGATCGCTGAGGATCTCAATGATGGGATAGACGCCTTTTCCTTTTAAGCATCCGGAGATGAGAGGGGCTTGTAGGCGTGACGCGTGTTGCCAGGGACCGCCGTAAAACAGCCCGATATCGTCAAAGACAGGTGCATATTCGTACAATACGTCGAATCCACCCTCTGTATTCATGAGTGTCTCGGCGATCTGGAAGGCGTCGGTCTGGTACGTGCTCTTGGCAAACTCTTTGGCTGTTTTGAGATGTTCGAGGATGGTCTCGAATCTCTCATGAAGTGTGAGCAGGATCTGTTCGCTTTTGTCTTGCGAAGCGTGCATTATGACTCCTTCTGTTTGGCTTTTGGATCTGTGCTCGCGTAAAAGTCAAGGTGCTCATAGTCCTGGAGCAGTTTCCTCATTTCTTCCGGGTCTTTACCTTGGAAATAGATCGTGCCGTAGTGATTTCCGAAGGCTTCTCGCTCTGCGACTTTGGGGTTGCTCGGGATAAAGAGGTTGTGTTTCTCGTAGTAGGGATGGGCGAGGACCTCTTCTGGCATCTCTGCGTGTGTGATGACCGATTGTTTGGGGTAAACCATCAAGCATCCGGCGTACTGCTCTGCTGCGTTGTAACGAGGGAAGAAGGCTTGCAATTCTTCTTCTGTCGTCTCTGGATCGGCGCACAAGGTGAACCCAACGAATGGGTTGAAGCCGTGGGCTTTTTCGATAAGCTCGAAGATGTGTCCACCTGGGACACGTGCGGCGACCTCTCCAAAGCTGATCTTGTTATCTGGTGTGATGAAGAACTCAGGGTGGATCATGCCGTATTCGATGTCGAATGCGTCGATCAGGTCTTGGATGGCTTGTTTGATTTGCTCTCGTCGACTCTCCAATGTCTCTGATGCTGGGACGAAGTTGGAGTAACCGAGGTGGATGTATTCGGTGATATTGAGAAAGCGGATCTTTTTGTTGTGGACAAAGACCTCACATGAAAACTCCTGCCCATTGAGGTGTGTTTCGAGCAAGCATGGGAAGTTCTTCTCTGTGAGCTTGCGGATGTCCTCTTCGCTCTTGATCATCTCATGGCCGAGGCTTCCCGCGGCGTTGAGAGGCTTGAGGTGGATGGGGTCTTTGATATCCCCTTCGATTTTGGACATCGCGGTGTTAACGCGATGGAAAAAGCGTTCCACAGCCTCGGTGTCATCTGCTTCTTCAAAGACCCCCACGCGGATTCCGTACATCTGCGCGCGTCGTTTCATCATGGCTTTGTCGCGAAACAGGAGGTAACGGGTAAATAGACGCTTATCCTGGCGAAAGTGTCCATTGAGCGCGCCTGCCCATTCGACAGTCTCTTCGTAGAGTGGGACCGCGACTTTAACGCCACGCTCACTGAGTTGGAGGGCCAGACGCTCTGACTGCTCGTTGACGCGGCCAAAGTCCCAACAAACGTGTGGGATGTCGTACTGCTCCATGTATCCACGGAACTCTTCTGGGACGACCGCGACGAACGGGCGTCCGTGTGCATCGAGGGCTTCCATGGCGGGGAGACAGAAACCGAGTATCGCTGTGCGGATAGGCGTATATTGTTCGTCTTTGGACGAAGTCATATAAAGACTCCTTTGTTGTGTGGGGAAAGAAGGGAGAGGGAGAAAGGAAGTTTGTGATTAAAGCGCGCTCGCGAGCTCTTTTGCGTACTGTTTGAGCAGATTGGTGTTGGGACGCTGTTTGAAGTCGTAGAGATAGAGCTCAAAGCCCTCTTCATAGTGTGGACGTAGGACGCCTCTGTTCCACGAAGTCACAGCGTGTTTGGAGGTCTCAGTCAGCTCAAATCCGTATTTGAGGTAGGCTTTTTTGGCCCACGTGGCTTCGGGGTGTGCGATCAGCGCCATGCCTTTCATGCCGCGTTGGCGCGCTTGCAGCTCACCAAATTGCATGAGTTGTTTGCCGTAGCCTTGTCCGACGTGTTTGACGTCGAGATAGATGTAACCAAGGTAGGCGTACTCACCAAAGTACTGGAGTGAGATGGTACCGACAGGGGTGTTTCCTTCATAGCCAAGGTAGAAGTCTCGGCGATTGTAGTTGACGTCGGCCCATTCTTCGCCGACCTCGTGCTCATCCATGTCTTTGGCGTCGACAAATTTGGCATACCAGTCCGCAGAAGAGCTCACGAGCTGGGCGACGATCTCCATGTCGCGGCGTTTGACACGTCGGATCTGCAAACCATTCGAGGGAGTGGGCTTCGTTGTGTTCGTATAATATGTAGATTGCATAGGCTTCCTCTCTTGTGGGTTTGTGAAAGAATAACGGAGGTGTTGGGAGACACACTCACGTTGTGTATTCGGCGTTAATTTCGATGTATTTGTGGGTCAGGTCGATGGTCGTCATGAGCGTGCTTGCGTCGCCTTGGCCGAGATCCAAGTGGACATCGACGCGCTGTGCGGAGAAGGTCTTATCGAGCAACGCTGCATCGACGGGGGTGGGGCTGCCGTGTTGTAAAACGGCGTGTTGTCCGAGGTACAGGGTGATGTTCTCGACCTGAAGTGGGACGCCTGCGTTTCCTGCAGCGGAGATGATCCGTCCCCAGTTGGGATTTCCACCTGCGAGGGCAGTCTTGACGAGGGGGGAGCGAGCGATCGCGTCGGCGACCTGTCGCGCGCTCTGTTGATCTTTTGCGCCTTTGACATGAATGTCCATCCAACGCCCGGCACCTTCGCCATCAAGCACGATCTGTTGGGCGAGTGACATGGCGACCTTTCGTAGACCCTCCATAAAGGTCTCGTAGAGTCCTTCCGGTAGAGGTTCTTGCGCGGGAGGTGCCATGAGCAGCACGGTGTCATTTGTGCTGGTGTCACCGTCCACTGAGATTTGGTGAAAGGAGTGATCCACCGCGTCCTGAAGACCTTGTTTGACTTGGACGCTGGCGAGGGGGAGGTCTGTCGCGATGACCGCGAGCATTGTCGCCATATTTGGGTGAATCATCCCGGAGCCCTTGGCGATCCCACCAATTGTCCAACGATGTCGTGAGGGGTCACGGCTGTCGATGATCTGGACAGCCACTGTTTTTTCTCTTGTGTCTGTTGTCAGGATCGCTTTGTTGACCTCATGCTGGTCTTTGGACAGTTGTTGGCTGGCGTTGCGTATCCCTTCGAGTACCTGCTCGACGGGGAGGGGGACGCCGATGATCCCTGTCGACATCACAAAGCCAGGCGCGCCGCAATACGTTTCAAGTGTCTGCATCATCGCTTCGGCGTCTTTCATCCCTTGTGGGCCTGTGAGCGCGTTTGCGTTACCACTGTTGATCACGACAGAGCGCGTTTGTCCTGTCTCATGGACGCGCGCGCGAGACAGGTGGACGGGGGCTGCGGCGCATTCATTTTTGGTGAACATCGCCGCGCTCGTCATCGGCTGGTCCGCGACGATCAGAGACAGGTCTGGTGAACCTGACGGCTTGACACCGGTTTTGCATGAGCTTCCCTGAATACCGGGGACGGAGAACAGATCTCCCTCCGCGAGGGTTTCGAGAATATAGGGTTTCATCGTGTGTCCTCTTATCGTGCAAAAAACATGGGGATACGTTGAGAAGGTCTGCGGTCAGGTCGTTCACGTGCCCATTCAGCTTTTCTCAGATGGGGAGCGTATTGAAACCCCAACTGCTCGAAAAACCCGGGTTTGCCTGTGATGCACATGGGAGTCTGTTGTTGCTCCTGTACGTGCTCCATCAGCTGCTTGAGCAAGTAAGTCGCGATGCCCGAACCGCGCTGTGATGACTTGACGACAATACCGCGTAGCTCGACATTTTGAGAGTCGACCTCTTGCATGGAGCCCGCTGCGATAATCTCACCTTCTGGATCGCGAATGACTCTGTAAGACGACCAGTTCCAGGGGATGTCCCATACGGTTTGTGGTGCACAATCGGGGACTGCATCTCCCATCAACTGGACGAGCGCAGGGATATCTTTTGATGTCGCCTGTTCGAGCCGATATGTTCTCTGTGCTTTCATGGCGTGGTATGTTCTCCTTGTTTGCACGAAAAGAGTGTGAGGGGCGATTATCAGGGGATTAACTGTCAGTTGATTGGACTGCGTGCAGGGCTTTGGCGAAGAGGGCGACAGCCTGCTCCAACTCTTGCTTTGTGATCGTAAGTGAGGGGACAAAGCGAACGACCTGATTGGCTGCAGCGACGAGCAGGAGGCCTTCTTTGCGTGCAGCTTCGACGACTTGCTGGGTCGGGATGTTGAGTTGGACACCGACAAACAGCCCCCGGCCGCGAATATCTTCGATATATGGGGAGTGCAGATCGCGTAACGTTTCGAGCAAGAACGCGCCTTTGTGTTGGACCGCTTGCAAGAAGGTGGGGTTGGAGATCTCTTTGAACACTTCGTAGGCGACCGTCGCGACAAGTGGCCCGCCACCAAATGTTGTCGCGTGGCAGCTCGGTGTAATAGCATCTGCGACGTTTTGCGTCATCAACACAGCGCCCATCGGGAGCCCACCTGCGAGTGGCTTGGCCAGCGTCATCAGATCGGGTGTGATTCCATAGTGTTGGTGTCCCCAGAGCGTGCCTGTGCGACCGAGTCCACACTGTACCTCGTCGAAGATCAGCAGCGCGCCGACCTTGTCGCAATGTGCACGTAAGGCTTGCAGCCAGGATTCATCGGCGAAGCGAATACCACCTTCGCCTTGGATGGGCTCGACGATCACTGCAGCGGTCTGTGCTGTGATGTAATTAAATGCGACATGCTGGTTCCAGGGGGCGCAGCGGTAGCCTGTGGGGAGCGGTGTGAATGGGGTGCGGATCTTCTCTTTATCTGTCGCTGCGAGTGCGCCGAGTGTACGCCCATGAAATGAGCTGTCAAAATACACAATCTCGTGGCGGTCTTTGGCGTAAAGCCGGGCAAACTTGATCGCACCTTCGACGGACTCTGCGCCGGAGTTGGTAAAGAAGACTTTGTCCGCGAAGGAGTGCTGTACCAATTCGTTGGCGAGCAGGATCGCAGGGGCTGTGTGAAAGAGGTTAGAGGTGTGGATCAAGCCCTCAAGGCCTTTGCGCAGCGCATTTTTGATGATCTCTGCGTTATGGCCGAGTGCGTTGACCGCGACGCCGCTTGTCATATCGAGAAATTGTTGGCCTTCTGCGTCCTTGAGGAAGACACCATCACCTTCGACGAAGAGGTGTTCGGGACGGGTGTATGTCGGCGCGAGGACTTTGTCCGCGAGTGCAAGGACGAGCTCGGAGTTGTTTTGATCGATATGTTTCATGAGAGTGTCACCTCTGTGGCTGTGTTATGTGTAAGGCTGGAGATGTTGCCGACGCGGACGTGTGATACGCCACCTTCGAGTGCGGCGATACCTGACGTCAATTTGGGGATCATGCCGCCCTGGACGATTTCATCCTCGATAAGTTTGGGAACTTCGGCGCTTTGGAGTTGTTGTCGTGGGCCTTCCTGTGTTTTGACGGCTTGGACATCTGTGACAAAGTCGAGTCTCTTGGCTTCGAGCGCGATGGCGACAGCTTGTGCGGAGACATCGGCGTTGACATTGACTGGTGCGCCATCTGGTCCGGCGCAGACGGGGGCGAGAACGATGAGATGGTTCTCTTTGAGGAGTTGACAGAGTGGTGTCGTGATGACACGTGGTGGTCCACCTACGCGGCCGTATTCTCGCTCGTTGAGCAGGTCAGATTTCATCATGTGAAAGTCCACACCGCTCAATCCGACGGCTTTTAAATTGAAGCGGTTCATGTGTGAGACGAGGCGTTTGTTGACGAGTCCACACAGGACCATGGAGACGAGCGCCATGCTCTCGGGCGGAGTGACGCGAAGACCAGCCTTCTTGATAAATGGGAGTCCATAGACTTCGTGGATCTTGGAGATCTCTTTACCGCCTCCGTGGACGAGGACGATTTGGTGTCCTTTGTCACGGATATTTTGTAGGTAGATTGCGAGCTGATCGAGATATTGTGGGTTGTCGAGGTGTGCACCTCCAACCTTGACGACGACGATCTGTTTCATTGTCTAACTCCTGCGCTTACGCGGAACGGAAAAGGAAGTGTGCAAGGCTCAAAGACCTTGTGTTTCTGGTAGTCCCAGCATCACGTTCATATTTTGGATGGCTTGGCCTGCAGCGCCTTTGAGCAGGTTGTCGATCGCGCTGGTGATGACGATGTGTTGGCTACCCTCGACCTCATGAAGCCCAATCACTGTGTGGTTGGTCCCCTGGATCGCGCGAAGCTGGGCCTGTCTTCCCTCTGGGAGGAGCCGGACAAAGGGCTCGTTACCGTACGCTTCTTCGTAAAGTGCGCGGACCTCTTGGAAGCTGAGTGAGGTTTCGACTGTGATGGTCGCGAGCATCCCACGTTCGACAGGGACTGTGTGGGGATTGAAGATGACTTTTGGCGACTCTTGTGTCTCTGCAAGGCGACTGATCGTTTGCTCGATCTCTGGCACGTGTCTGTGGTGTCGTCCCACTTTGTAGGGTTTGACGTCGTTGTATGCCATACAGAAGTGTGTGCCTGCTTTGGGGCTGCGTCCTGCTCCTGAGATGCCAGAGACTGCGTTGATAACAATCGTCCCTGTGACTGTCTTGGACTGGATCAGTGGTGCGAGTCCCATCATCGAACAGGTCGGGTAGCAACCTGGATTGCTCACGAGCTTGCTGTGTTTGATCTGTTCGCGGTTAAATTCGGTGAGACCGTATGCTGCTTCTTTGGCGAGACCTTCGGGGCGTGGGGTTCCGTAAGTCGTTTGGTGGAGACGCTCAGAGGTCAGACGAAGATCTCCTGATAGATCGAGAACGCGGACATTGTGCTTGAGATAGCGCTCTGTAATCTGTGCGGTCGTGCCGTGTGGTAGGCAGATAAAGGCGATATCAACGTCTTCAGGAGCGCATGCCTCTGGAGACTGCAACGTGATGTCTGGTGCTGATGGGTCGATATCTTGCAGGCTTTTTCCTGCAGAACCTCTCGATGTTGCGTAGACGATTTGACAGGCGTCGTGGTGCTGAAGCTGCTTGATAAGCTCCGTGCCTGTCATTCCTGTGGCACCGAGGACGCCTACGCGCCATTTCGAGGGGGTGATGTGGGTAGACGAGTCTGTATGACGGTTCATGGTAGTCCTTGTCCGCTGGTAGGTACAAGACATCATCGTTGTACCTATACATTTTTGGATATCTGTGGGTGTATGATGGATAGAAAGGTCTAGAGAGCGTAATGAGTGGCGCAGAAGGGGGGATCAAGACTTGTGCTGGTGCGCTGTCTGTGACACAACGTACACGTCAGGTGAAAGTGCCCAATGCACAACGCCTGATGATCGACTCTCCGTGTATGGTGAGCGGGTGTGTATGGAGTGACTTTGTGTGACATGTGACCTTTCTTCTCTATGTGGATAAGGTTGATGTACAAGCTGTCATGTGCGCAAAGAACATCGCGACCTGCCTTTTGTGCACGATCTGTGCCACGTGTTCTTGAGCTTGCTGGTAAAGAGAAAAATCGTTTTGTGCTGAGAGGTGAGACAAAGTTGTCCTATTGTGGTGGGACAAATTTGTCCTATTGTATAAGGGTGAGACAAAAATGGCTCAAACGTTGTGGAGGAGTGATGACGGAGCAAGTATACACTGTCTGGGGTTTTGGTTGTAAAAGGGCTGCAAAATTGCTGCGATTGTCGGGGATCCAACTTTACTCTTTGCGTCATGTGCAGCAATTCTTTCGCACCTCACAGGATATCGTGCCCCCTCGTTGCTTGTTGATTTACACGCCCAACTTGAAGACGCTACAGGCCGATAAACTCGTCCGTTCCTTGCGTCAGCAATGGCCAATGGTTGATGTCGTGTTGTGGTCACCACGTGCGGGCGCACACTTTGTGAGGAGGGCGTTTAAACAGGGAGCAAAGGACGTTGTGCTCTCCGATAAAATAGAGGATCTTGTCGATGTCGTCGATACGATCATCGAAGAGCAGCGATTCTTGCCACGGATGAATGAGCTTAACGAAGACTTTACGTCTTCATCGCGTTTTGAGGGGTTGGTCAGTCGTAGTCCGGAGATGTGGGATCTGTTTCACACATGTATCAACATCGCGGAGACTGACGCGACGGTCTTGATACTCGGCGAGACGGGGACAGGGAAGGAGTTGATCGCTCGGGCGCTACATCGGCGCTCTGGACGCAAAGGGGCGTTTGTCGTGTTGGATTGTGGGGCTGTCCCTGAGCAGCTGATCAACTCCGAGCTGTTTGGTCACGTCAAGGGCGCATTTACAGGGGCGATGCACGATAAAAAGGGGCTCTTTCGTCACGCTGACGGAGGGACGTTGTTTCTCGATGAGCTTGCGAGCATCCCACTTGAGGTGCAGTTTCGTCTGCTGCGTACTCTGCAAGAGGGGACGATCCGGCCTGTTGGGGGGCACGAAGAGCTCCCTGTTGATGTCCGTGTGATCGCGGCAACCAACGAAGCGCTCGACAAAAAAGTTCAAGATGGGACGTTTCGCGAAGATCTCATGTACCGCCTGAGTGTGCTTTATCTCACTGTTCCCCCATTACGTGAACGACAAGAGGATATCTTGTTTTTGTTCGCTTACTTCCTGCGTAAATTGTCCGAACAGTACAACATGGAGCGGCCCTCCATCCAGGATGACTTTCTCGACGGCTTACTGTCCTATTCATGGCCTGGGAACGTTCGACAACTTGAGAACTTCGTCGAGAGACTTGTGTTGACCAACGCGAACAAAGTCGTCTCACTTCACGATTTCAACGAGATTATGGGTCCATTTCAGTATGAATCGGGTTCGGAGGCGAAAGCTGAAAAAGACAAGGCACCATTGTCTTCTTTGGGGCGTATCTTTCATGAGGGCCAGGACATGAAGGCCTTTCTCCACCAAGCAGAGCGGCTGTTTTTGGAATATTGTCTCAGGAGTTGTGCAGGACATGTTGGCAAGAGCGCTGAGCTGGCAGGTGTGAGTCGACGTTCCTTTACGCGGAAGATGAGGCAACATCACCTGCTGCGTGAGCAATTTTTGGAAGAGTGAGTGGATGGCTTGGTTTATGTCTCTGGGAGGGGGATGAATTCGTCGTTGTCATCTGGAGGGAGATGAAAGCGCCCTGACTCCCAATCTCCTTGACGCCATGCCTCTTTCGCGGCCTCAATTTTCTCTTTGGACGAGGCGACAAAGTTCCACCAAAGATGGCGTGGACCTTCGAGCGTATCACCTCCCAAGAGCATGATACGAGAAGCCTTCTTGGCGCGGATGGTGATCCTGTCTCCTGTGCGGAAGGTGAGCATATGGTGTCGGCCAAAGGACTGACCTGCGATCTCAACCTCACCATCGAGCACATAGACTCCGCGCTCTTCGTGATCTGGATCGAGTGGAAGCTGTGCACCGGCCTGAAGCTGTACATCAGCGTAAAACATATCGCTAAATGTCGTGATAGGCACTTCCTCGCCGTAGAGTTTACCAAGGATGAGCTGGATGTGTTTGTCGTTATCTTCGATGACAGGCAAGGAACCTTCAGCGAGGTGTTGGAAGCCGGGTGATGTCTCTTCATCTTTTTCAGGCAAGGCGATCCAGGTTTGCAGGCCAAAGAGCTCGGAAGGCTGCTGACGGACATCTTCGGCTGTGCGCTCTGAGTGGGTGATGCCCTTACCCGCGATCATCCAGTTGACCTCACCGGGTTTGATGCGTTGCGTGGTCCCGAGACTGTCTCTGTGCAGGATCTCTCCTTTCAACAGATACGTGACCGTCGCGAGCCCGATATGAGGGTGTGGACGGACATCAATGCCTTCGTTGGTCAAAAACTCTGCAGGTCCCATCTGGTCAAAGAAGATGAAGGGGCCGATCATTTGACGCTTGAGACAGGGGAGCGCTCTTCGGACCTCAAATCCACCGAGATCTTTTGCGCGGGGAATGATGACTGTTTCGATTTGGTCGACCTCTTCTGCGAGAGGGACGTCTGGTTTTTGAGTGGGGTTCCAACTCATCTTTGCTCCTTGTCAGGGGACGTTCATTCACAAACACACTTTGATTTGGTCTTGCACTATAGCACTGCAGCTTCTTTCGCTCCATAGGCTTATGTTTTCATGAACGATTCATACACCCTTCACAATATGTAGGTATATGATACAAATCCATGAGCTTTCATGTTTTTGTTTGAAAAAATCCAACTACCTGCTTTTTCTCGGCGTGGCTTTGGGTCAGCCTTACGTTTGGATAGATCGGTGGGACAAAGGAGTGCTTGTGATGAGAAGCGTTGTAAGGATCTGCGCGCACGCTTGTTTGTTGTGGTGTGTGCTAGGAGGCAGTGTCGTCCATGCCAAGGCTCGTTTGCTTCGGCCTGGGGACGTGACATCTCTCGTCGGGGCTGGCTCACATTCTTTTGAGCTGAGGATCCCTGTCACTGGAGAGTATCGCATTGAGACAAAGGGAGAGGCCGATACAAAGTGTGCTCTTTACGATCGATGGAGGGGGCTGTTTGCGTCTGATCACTCAAGCGGTGTGGCCAAAAACTGTCGCTTGGATCTGCGTCTCGTGAAAGGCGCGTATCGCTTCGTCGTCCAAAAGGGCAGCGCACAAGCGAAGGTCACCCTTCATCAATACACCAAAGCACAGCCGGAGACGATAGTAGAGGAAGGTACGCTCGCCAAAGGATCGCTCAAGGCTGGAACGTTGAGAGCATATAGTATCCGTGTGAAGCGTCGTCGATGGTTGACTGTGCGTGCGATGGGAGAGACACTCCATCATTGCCGACTGCTCGCACGTGGTGGTTGGGTGATGGATGCCAAGCAAACCTCCCGAACGCTTTTACATATGGGAAGACACAAAATCCACCGGTGTTCAATCGCGCGTTTTGTGGAGCCAGGATTATACAAGTTAGAACTTTACGGTGATCGCTCGACACCTGCTCCAGACGCCAAGAGTACAGGTGATTCTATCCCCAAAAGCGAGGCGTCTGTCTCCGTTGTTTACGGTGCCGGGGTTTTGACACCTTATCGTTGGCAATCCTATACACTCCCAGATGACAACGTGATGGATCTTTGGTTCCAATTGCCAAAGGGATTTCTACCGAAAAAGAAACCTTTTGCGTTTTTTTATGCCAGCGGGACTGCTCGTGGGTGGAGCCTCTCGCTGTATCGGCATGGTTGGGGGGGGCGTCGTGGTCGACAGTTGATCCATCGCTATGGAACCCATACAGGTCGTGGCCAGAGCACATTATCGATGTTCCACCCTATCAAGGCCGGTAGACGATATCGTTTGCGCATCAACGGAGAGGCTGGGACAAAGATTCGTTTGTTTTTTGCGGCGATGTCTGCACAGCCTAAACTCAAGATCTCACTTGGACAAAGACACAACCAGCTCTCACTCGCGGGGCGTTTGGGAGAGGTCTTCTTTGATGTGAAAAAGGACGGCACGTATTGGATCGAAGCACAGCCCAAACATGTCCGCTCGTGTGTGCTCGAAAAACTTGGAAAAAACAGAAATCAGCGTATTCGTGTGCGTAGCTTGCGTCATGAGGGAGGCAATGAGCACCGACGTACACTGCAGCTCGTCGGAGGGGGGATGGTCGAGTGGATCCAGATCCCGGCAGATGGGATGTTTGAGTTTGGCACACAGGGTCGTGGAGATGCATACTGTGTGTTGATGGATCAGTACGGTCTTACTGTTGAAAGTGATGACGATGATGGTCCTGGTCGCAACTGCAAGATCCGCCGCAAACTCAAGGCGGGGTTGTACCGTCTTCAGCTTCGCGAGCGATACCACAAAGCGCTCTCAACGAAGATGTATTACTCATTTTCGCCTTCAGCGGCCAAAACCTACGTCGATAGTGAGGGGTGTTCTTTTCAAGTCAAACTGAAGGCTGGTCAGTACAGGCTCTTTACTGGACAGCCTGGTATGCACTTGATTCGTTCGATTGGTGTCTTTCAGTTACCTCTTCGAGAGAAACAGATCGTGCGTTTGCGTATGTTTGAAGGTGGTCGTACGTTGCCTGTCTACTTGAAGAAGCGGTCATTTCACGTCGCCATTCGTGGTGTCAAACACTGCATTCTGCGCTTTCCTGGTGTTGCCCCGATATTTGGTCAGCTCAAGGGGGCACATTGTGTGCTCAAAGGCCACGCCCCACAGTCCAAAGGCTCACTGGAGATCGCACAAAGTGTGGTGGATGGTGGAGACATTGAGATCAAAATGAGCCCCGACGCGTCTCTTCAGATGGCACCATTGACACCGTGGAAACCCAAGCCCTTACCCTTCGTAATGTCACCTAAACCAGTACGGCTTCGCACGTATAAGAAGCAATTTTTTCATATGAAGCGTCACGAAGAGAGGCGTTTTGTATGGCACGCCAAACGAAGTGGTCTGTACCAGATCGAGAGTCTTGGCCTGCTCAAGGTGGGTTGTACCCTGCAGACAGAGGCGACCACCTCTCTCTTCTCCAACCAACGTGGCGGACCTGGTGACAATTGTATGATGGTGCAGTACATGCCCGCGGGTCGCTATCTTCTCCGCGTGAAAGTCCTCGGACGTACGAGAGGGCACATGGGTATGCTCGTCAAACGTTTACGAGCTTATTCCGGGCAGCGATTACTCGCAGGAGAGGCCATTTACAACCGACTCTACTCCTCTGTTGGTCGGTATCATGTCTTCTCTGTCAAGAAAGCGAGAGAGATGAATCTCAAGCTGCAGAGTTTGGATCAGCATATCTTGTGTCGCCTCGAAAGGATCGGTGGCTGGCCGCTCTTTGGTGGGAATAAATGTGATTGGCGAGGTCTTCTTACACCTGGCAAGTACGGACTGTGGTTGTATCCGGCGCTTCACACGACGCGCTATCGTGCGTTGTTGTATGACGATGACCAGAAGGCCAATATATGGCCACAAACGATCCACGCTGTTCGTACACCAAGAGGCAAGAAGGTCTCCTCTGCGCTCAAGTTGTTTGGGACCTATCACGCGAACCTGTCACCACTTGGGTGGGATTTGTACACGTTGAAAATCCCCACGAAGATGAAGCTCTCTCTCTCTTTGCATGTGAAGGGACGTCGTGGGAGCGCGACACAGCTTTTGGTGCGTGTGTTCCGGGGGGATGTGTTTATCGCGGACAGCACACAATTGCAGCAACGCTGGCTGACACCCGGTACGTACAAAGTCCTCGTCCAGAGTCGTGTGGGAGAGACGGGGGTGCGCTACACATTGCGTCCCAAGATCCTGCTCTCAACACCAGGGCTGCGCATTTGGAAGTCTATTCCCTCGACCTTCTCGCTCCGTGTGGTGGGGCGTAAGCGCGTTGATATTGAGACTGAGGGGGACGCTGATGTGTGGTGCCAATTGTACGACAAAAAGGGCCAACTCATCGCGCAAAATGACAACCAGTCCAGGACACGTTGGGATTGTCGTATCTCAGAAGTCCTCTCCGCCGGTCAATACACACTCCGTGTCGAGGGCAAAGGCCAAGGGGTGTGGCTCGATGTGCAACAGAGAGGTGTCTCGAAACAGACAACTATCACACTCAATACACCGACAACGCTCTCTGTCCCAGAGCAGAAAATCCACGTCGCTTCTTTTGCGCTCTCGAAAGTCACCGCGCTGCAATTTTACTCTCGCGCCAAGAGCCGTATTGGATGCGTGTTAGATGACATACAACAGAGACGTTCTTTGGGACACTCTGGCGGTCGTCGGTGCCAACTCTTTCGTCTCTTGGTGCCAGGGTCGTATCATTGGCGTATTCGCTCCTTGGAGGAGGAGCGCTCTCGTGTGAAGGTCTCAGTGAAGAGTATCCCAAGTCGTGCGCTCTTGCTCAACGAGAAAGCATCGCTCTCATTGGCCTCTCGCAAACCTTCATTTCTACGCTTTCAAGTCCCACATGCTGGGCTGTACAAACTTCACGTCTCCGGTAGCACGTCTACCCGCTGTGGCCTCGCTTTACAGGGAGGGCCATTGGAATGGGTTCCTTGTAACAAGCGCTTGAGTTTGTCAAAGGGTTGGTATTTGTGGTGGATGGAACATCGTGGCCGTGGCCGCAAAGAGGCCAGCGTTCATGTTGCTGAAGAGGCGATGGCAGGGGAAACACTCTCTGTTTCATTGCCTCCTGCGCAAGCACAACACTACAACATCAAGCTCGCTGAAGATGGACTGTATGCCTTTGAGATCTCTGGAAAAGGGAGCGCATCATGGTCATGTCGGATCGGGGCTCAGAGAGGTGTGTGGTGGCCTGGAAAGCGACATCCCTCTTTGCGTTGTTTGGTGTTTGCGACGCTCCGCAAAGGGCATCATCGGCTGGTACTTTGGCGGCCAGAAGAGACATCGAAGCAGCTCTCACATGGGGTCATTCGAGTACGTCGTCTCGGTGCGATAGAGTCCACTGAGAAGGCACCTGTGTGGCGTACTTCTTTTCAAGAGGGGACGTTGGAGAAACACACACAGAAGGCTTGGACGCTCACACAGGCTGGAACCTTGAAGGGGTCTGTGACGCTTCATGGTCGTGGTGTTGCGCTCTTGCTCTCCAAAAAAGGCGTCATCCTCGCATCTTGTCGACAGGATTCCGAAGGCGTCAAAACGTGTCACTGGAAAAGTGTCGCAGCGCAGAGCATCCTTCGCTTATTCGCCGATGTCGGACAACGGCTTCAGTATCATATTCAACTGCGAGAAGGCTCGCCTTTACCCGTACGTCCATTGGCATCGGGAACACACATCCAGCTCTCTGGAGACCATCTGTACGGTGTTTCAAAATGGTCTCTCAAAGGAGCTGGGCCTACGATTCTCGAAGTTGTAGGACAACACGTTCAATGTCGTGTCTCTCAGGGACTCACGTACAAGAAAGGATGTTATCAGAAGCTCGTTCTTTCCTCGAAGGGGACGACATTGTCCGTCTCTGCACATGGTCACCCTGTGCGGATGTTGTTGTACAAAAAGGGCCAGAGGCGCGCGGCGTTGTGGGGGAAAAAGATCCCAGGTCGCGTCCTCACGAAGCTGGACGGGCAGCGCGAGTTTGTCAAAGGAGAGGCGTTGTTGTTGCGATCTTTGGAGGTCAAGACAAAGCAGGTCATCTCGCTTCGTTGGCGTGGGACGTCGGCGACTTGTGCATTCGGAAGAGTTGGAAAGGCACCACTTGTTGTCCGTCGTGGCAGCGAAGGATGTGAGCTGACACTCCCTCTTACACCTGGACGATACTGGTTTGGTGCCTATCAAGAGCGTGGATATCCTCTCTACGGTGTTCTTGAGCGCCTAGTAGGGCGTGTGAAAGCGGTTGGCGATGGTCGTCATGGTCCTGTGTTGTTGGGGCAACAAATGAGCCGATGGTATCAGGTCGATGTTGGACACAAACAGAAGGTCGGCCTTGGCGCTGTGGGGGCGCACGAAGCGATGCGCTGTCGACTCTACGACGCAGATTTTCAGCGAAAGAGTCAGGATTGCATGGGCTATCTCACCCTTCCAAAGGGGCGATATTGGTTTCTTGTTTCACTCGCGAAGGGCGCACCTGCGACAATGATGACGTTTGTCGTACGTGGTCTTCGCCCACCACCGAAGACACCTCCCGCAGGGTACATCAAGTCCCTTCTTGGCCAACGTCGATGACGCAAAGGAGAGCTCAATGAATACACACACAACACCCCCTTTGGGGAGAATGTTCACGCAGACAAGGAGAGTGGATATGAAGTCGACGATGTGGAGAACAACTCGGTGGAGCCTTTTGTTGCTTGGGGGGGTCGTTCTCTGTTGGCCTGCGCTGGCGCAGGCTGCGCTACAAGTGAAGGTCTTGCCTGAGCATTTTCTGCGACGCTTTGATCCTGTGACTGCGACCTTTAACAAAGCTGTGGGACCTCAAAATGGAGGGGCTGAAGACCGAGGAGAACGCTATTTACGCATTCGTCCCTCTTTCCCTGGTGCGTATCGCTGGCTCGACAGCAAGACGTTGGAGTTTCGGCCTGCAAAAGCCTGGCCCGCCTTGTCCCGTATGTCCTTTTCGGTCCCAAGGTACGTCAAGGCCCGAAGTGGGGAGCGGCTTGGGAGGACTGTACGTGTCATCGTTAGGACGTTGTTGCCTAAACCTGTGCGTATGTTGCCGGCGGTTGGGAGTCGCGATGTCAAAGATGTGCGCAAAATTCAGCTCGATTTTTCGCAGATCCTTCCCGAGCGTCTGCTAAAACAGGCGTTGCGTGTGGAGCTTCGTCCAAGTCCTGGTGTCAAAGGTGCAGGTGAGCGTTCATTTATCCCCTCGTCAAGCTGGCGTCTGAAGCGCGTCTCCTCCGTCGCGTCAAGTAAAGCTGAGTATCTATTGCTGTTTACAAAGCCACTTCCCAAAGCGCACAAAGTCACCGTCCAACTCGATCTCGCGCTACGTGCTGGCAAAAAGACACTCCCTCTGTGGGAGGGCTCTTTCTTCACGCAGATGCCTTTTCGTCTTCGTCGGGTCCGATGTCAAAGGCAATCCGTAAGTATTGGGTGGGGAAAATCACGTTACAGTAAACATCGCGCGCTCCACTGTGGCAGTCATGACAGCGTCCCAACGTTGGTTTTTTCCCGATCGCTTGGGAAAAACAACCCAGGACTTTTGCGACGATTGATACGAGTGAGTCCGACAGTCCCTGGTCTTCGGGCAGAAGTGAGTGGGAAGCGTGTCGCCTTTAAAGGTCGGTATCGACGTGATGTATTGTATCAGTTGACGATCCTGGGGCAGGGACTTTCGGTGCTCGATGACACTGGACAACGTTTACAACACAAAGGGCGCCAAGTCGTCTTCTTTTATATGAGCAAGAAGAGACCCTTCCTGCGCTGGAAGAGAGGCAAAGGCATCTTGGAAAAAAACGGTCCACAGATGATGCCACTACATGCACGTGGGATACGCAAGGTCGATCTTCGCATCTACAAGATCCCGTCTGGAGACCGACGTTTTTGGCCATACCCAAAACGCTCTGTTCAACTTGATGAGACGACGAAACCTCCTGCCCCTGGCGAAGAGCCTCCCAAAGCCGAGTCATATGATCGATGGCAGCGCAAAAAGAAGATTCGCAATTACCTCAAAATGCTCGGGACGCCTATGTTCTCTGGTGTCGTAACATTGCCCAAAGACCCTGAAGGGCAAGGACATCGCTTTGGTCTCGATCTTGCCAAACTGCTCAAGCCATTGTTGACAAAGAGGCGAAAGAAGTTTGGTCCGGGCGCTTGTTTTTTGATCGGCTTGCGTACGCTCGATGGTTCGCCTTATCGGCGTTATGTCTGGGCGCAGGTGACGGATCTTGCGCTGACGACAGTCGAAGAGAAGGGACGTGTGCGTTTTGTCGTGACATCACTCAAGAGCGCAGCGCCCGTTAAACACGCAACGATTCGCCTCGAAGGTGCACCCAAAGGTGAGACCGATTGGAGGGTGCTTTGGACGGGAAAAACGAACGCAAAAGGGATGGCGACACTCGTCGTGAAGAAGGGACTCAAAGGTCGTCCAATACGGATTCGAGTGACTCATCAAGGCGATCAACTCGTGCTGGATACGCAAGAGCCTCCACCCGTCTTTTACTCCAACCATTGGTGGCCCTCTTATCACAAGTGGTTGTGGTGGTTGGATGTCGACGCCAAAAAGTCGACGCCTCGTCCTTACCGTGGCCATGTTTTCGTCGAACGCCCTGTATATCGTCCCTCTGAAGCCGTTCATATCAAGGGTTTGATTCGTGGTCGTGTGAAGGGGCGTCTGACCATTCCCAAGGACTCGCAAGCTTTTACACTCCGTATCATCGGACCCAATGGTAAAAAGTGGGCGTTCCACGCTCCCGAACTCACAGCGCTTGGTGGATTTTATCAAAAGTTTCAAACGCCTGATCCTGCCGCTGGAATGTACACTGCGCGTTTGATCTATGAGTCCCCCAAACACAACGAGCAGATCCTCGCATCACGTCGTTTCCGCATCGAGGAGTATCGTATCCCGATGTTCGAAGTGCGCGTGCTCTCTCGTAAGTATGTCCCCTCTGATAAACCGTTTCAAATCTCGGTGATGGGGAAGTATTACGCGGGGGGGATGGTCGTCGATCGGCCTGTCAAATGGCGCGTGACATCGACACCTGTTCGCTACCGACCGGCAGGGTTAAAAGGGGTCCACTTTGCTTCTCAGTATCGTTTTGGGCGCAAACGTCACGAAGGCCGAAAGGTGATCGTCGACCAGACTGGGACGCTCAACAACAAAGGGCAAGGGATTTTGAAGCTCGATCCTACCAGAAGCCTCGATGTACGTCCCCATCGATACGATATCGAAGCCGTGATCACTGGACCTGACGGTCGGGATGTGACAGGGAGACATTCGCTGTTTTTGTTGCCTCCTTTCCATATCGGGATCAAGATTAAGGACCGCTTTCGTTTGCAGCCGGGGGCACTTAAAGCCCAGTTTGTCGCAGTCAACCACAAAGGGCATATGCGCAAAGGTGTCCCTATGGAGGTCGAGCTCTTACGCCGCGAGTGGCACTCTCATCTCGTGGAGACTGATTTTGTGAAGGGGGGTGTGAAGTACCAAACACAGATCGTCGACAAGTCTCTGGCAAAGTGCAAGGTGATCTCCGCCAAAGATTTTGTGACATGTCCTCTGAAGACGACCCGTAGCGGGGTCTATATCCTTCGTCTTCGGGCTCGCGATAAGATGGGACGTCTGCAAAGTGTGTCCGTCGATTTGTACGTGCGTGGTCAAAAGAGCCTCGTGTGGGAGCGACCGGATGCTGGCGTGTTTAAGCTCACGTTGTCCAAAAAACGCTATCGCATTGGTGAGACCGCACGCATTCTCCTGCGCAGTCCTTACCAGCAAGCTCGTGCGCTCGTGATTATCGAAGATCCTGCTGGATCGCAATACAAATGGGTCGACGTAAAGGGAGGTCAGGGCTTGATTACGTTCCCTGTGCGTACGCGCTTTGCGCCTTCGATTCCGGTCCACGTCGTGCTGATGCAAGGGCGCGTCTCCAACGTCCAGAGGAAGGGCTTTGATCCTGGGCGTCCGAGCACTGTCTTGTCGAGTATATGGGTCCCTGTGAGTGCTGCTCCCCACCGCGTGATGTTGGCGATGAAGCTGCCCAAAAAAGCCCGCCCCGGTGATTGGGTGGATGTCACGATCAAGATGCGAACACCTGGAGGCAAACCGCTCGCTGGAGAGGTGACCTTCTGGCTCGTGGATCGTGCGGTGTTGTCTCTTGGAAAAGAAGGTCCTCTCAACCCCCTCGGAGCCTTTGTGCGCGCCAAGCGTCCGGAAATCCGTGTGCGCGATACACGCAATCTCGTCCTCGGACGCATCCCGCGAAAACCAGATTACCCCGGTGGTGATACGGATGGTGCGGTAGGTGGAAAGGGATTTGTTGTGCGCAAGAACTTCAAGAGCGTCCCTGTGTACAAACCTTCGATTGTCGTCGGACCCTCTGGGAAGGTGCATTTTCGCTTCCAGTTGCCAGACGATTTGACGACGTTTGCCGTACGGGCTGTCGCTGTGAGTGGCACGCGTCGGTTTGGTTATGGACAGCGACGATTGCGCGTGCGTTTGCCTGTGATGATCCAGCGCACGTTGCCTCGCTTTGTACGACCAGGAGATCGCTTTGTCTCCGGTGGTATCGCGCGTGTTACGGAGGGACCTGGTGGCCCCGCGTACGCACAGGTGAAGACCAGAGGGTTACAGGTCAGCGAGTCGAAACGTCGGTCCTTTCAACTGCATCCTCTGAAAGCCGTGCAGGTCTTCTTTCCCTTCCTCGCTCGTACCTCGTTCCAGCCCCATGTCTCCGTCGAGTTACGTGTGAAGAGACGAAGTGATGGTGCGAAGGATGCGTTTCGCGTCAAGCTTCCAATGAGGCCGGACCGCAAACGCGTATACTTCGTCAAAGAACAGATGGTTTCCTCGTTGGGGCGTCCTTTTCGGATGGCTGGGAAGTGGCCGGAGTTGATCCGCAAAGGAAGCGGAAGGCTCGACATTCTTGTCGCTGTGAGAGGGGACATTTTGCGAGCGGTCGCCGGGTTGGAGTATCTGCTCGAATACCCATACGGTTGTACGGAGCAACGTGTCAGTCGGGCGTATCCGATGCTCGTGTTGGAGAAGACTTTGCGCCGCTTCGCCGTGAAGAAGGTCTCCTCCAGGCGTGTACAGCGTGCTGTGAGACAAACACTCCGCTATCTCAAGAAGACCATACGTCGCGATGGTTTGTTTGGGTATTGGCCTGGATCAACGGGGTATGTTTGGTTAACGGCGTACGTCGTGCCGTTCATCGTCGAGGCCAAGAAGGCCGGATATCGCTTCCCTCAACACTTGCTCAAACGATCTCTTCGCGCGCTGCGTCGCTCATTGCGTTCGGATGTCTCATTGTATCTCTCTGGCTATCGAAGTGAGTCACAAGCAGCCGTTGTGTGGGCTCTCGCACAGGCAGGACAACACGAAGCATCTTATGTCCGTCATCTCTTCCGTCGACGACACGCGATGGATCTCTTTGCGCGAACTCGCTTGTTGCTCGCGATGATGCGTGACAAACAGCACCACTCACAGAGGATCATGTCGCTGTCTAAGGAGCTTTGGAGACAGGTTCTTCTTCGTCGGAGTGGTCAGCGTTGGACATTCCAGGGGATGAAGTTTTATCGGACCTCTGGCTGGTATGGTGTCTCTCTGTCGAGCCGCACGAGGACCGTCGCGGGGCTGTTAGAGGCGCTCTCTGAGGCGACTCCTGCGGATAAGCGACTGGAAGCTCTTAAGAGCGTCTTGTTAGACAAACGCATCTCGGCACGTTACGGCTATGGGTTGCGTTCAGATGGTCGTGGTGTCACCTGGGGGAACACACAGGATAATGCACGTGCGTTGCTCGCGCTGCGCGCGCTGCTCAAGCAAAAGCGACACACAAAGCTGCCCAAAGTGGCATTGCGTATATACGGAGGTCGTGGTCGTGCTCGCTGGAGCGTGCAAAAGACACTTGACGCACAAAAGCGCGGGTTGTGGTCGTGGACGCGTCGAAGTGATGCGATGCCCTGGATGCTGCTGCGTGGGCGTGCGCTGAAAGAGCCTCTTTGGATACGTGCTCGTTATTCGTATCTTCCTTCCAAGAGAGGGTTTATGACGGCACCCCTCAACAAAGGCTTTACGATCACACGCTCGACAGAGGTCACCGGGACGACAAAAGGTACGCGTTACTTCGATGTGAAGGCCGGGATGCGTAAAGAGGTGGCTTTTGGTGCGGTCCTCGAAGAGCAGGTCAGGGTGATCAACCCTCATCGACGATATAACGTCGCCATTGAGATCCCGTTTGCCGCTGGCCTTGAGGTGATGAACGCCGCGCTGAAGACGACCTCCTCTGCGGCAAAGTCATCAAAACAGCACACGTTGAAACCAACACACCAGGAGTTTTTGGATGATCGTGTCCGCTTCTTCTTCGATGCGATGCCTGCGGGCAATCATACCTTTTACTTTCGTTTGAAGGCAACGACGAGCGGACGTTATACGTATCCTGCCTGTCACGTCGAGTCGATGTATCGTCCAACGATCTTTGGTCGCAGTCCAGGGTATACGTTGGTGATCAAAGCCAACACGAATAAAAAGAACGGGGAGTGAGTGGTCCCATGGAACCTTTACCTCCTTTAGCGATCCCGTCGTCGATACGAAGAACTGCCCAGCGCAAGCGCGCGCGCTTGCGCTGGTGGAGGCGCTGTTTTTTTCTCTTCGAGTACTCTCTGGCGACTCTGGCGGTCGGATACGTCGTGCTGATGTGTGTCGTGTGGAATACATCCATTCCCAAGGTATGGTCGACGCAGAACACACTGTCTTTGCGATTGTTGGATCGTGATGGTCACTATCTCGTCGAAAAGTCAGCAAAAAATGGGCGATTTGGTGTGTGGTTACCTGGACATCAGATCCCAAAGCACCTCCACGTGATGACGATGGCGGCAGAAGATCACCGCCTGTATGAACATCCAGGTGTCGATGTGTGGTCGATTGTACGGGCTCTTTGGAGCAATATTCTGCATCAAAGAAGAGTGTCTGGAGCGAGTACATTGGCGATGCAACTTGTCCGACAATTTCGTCCTGCGAAGCGCACGTATCGAAATAAGCTTCGGGAGATGTTTTGGGCGTTGGTGTTGCGGTCTCGTTGGGGAGCAGAGGGGGTGATGCGTGAGTATCTCAACCGGGCTCCTTATGGTAACCGCGTACAAGGTGCGCAGCGGGCGTCTTTGATGTACTTCGATCGACCTGCTGCGGACTTGAGTTTGGCGCAAGCTGCGTTTTTGGTCGCGTTGCCGTGGGGGCCGGGGCATCTGAATCCGTTCTCCAGGCGTGGTCGACGACGTGCGCTTCGGCGATCTCATCGTATCTTAAAGCGTGCTCTTCAGCTCGGTTGGATCTCACTCGCGCAATACCAGGAGGCACTCTCCGACGCGTTACGTGTGCAAAAAAAGAAGCGGCGTGTCTTGGCGAGTGTTCATTTTACACAGCGGATATTGCGCTATCTCAAGCGTCGAAAAAAAGTGAAGCCTTCTAAACGTTGGGTGACGTTGAAGACAACGCTGGATCTTTCGTTGCAGAAGAAAGTCCACTCCATCGTGCGCACTGCGTTGGCTGACTTGAATGGGTATGGGGCTGGGACAGGGGCTGTTGTGGTGATGGATCATCGCTCAGGTGAAGTCCTTTCCTATGTAGGCTCTCACGATTACTTCAGCAAAAGGAGGCGTGGCGCGATCGACTTTGTTCAGGTGCGTCGTTCACCGGGCTCGACATTGAAGCCCTTTATTTACGCCCATGCGATCGAAAAGAAGCTCTACACAGGGGCGACGTTGCTCTCGGACTTGGCGCAGGGTTTTCTTTGGAAGCGTGGGGCTTATCACCCTCGCAATTACGACTTTCGCATGTTGGGTCCGCTGCGTATGAGGGTGGCGCTTGGAAACTCTCGTAACATTCCAGCGCTACGAACGTTGGCACGTGTTGGTGTTGATTCTATGTTGGAGCGGTTTCGGCAGGTTGGTTTTCAGAGCTTGCAGAAGGACGCAGCGTTTTATGGTTTGGGGCTTGCGTTGGGGGCTGGGGAGGTCTCTTTGATGGAGCTGGTGCGTGCGTATGCGTTGTTGGCGCGTGCTGGAGAACCGATGGCGGTCAAGTGGGCTTCGAAAGCCAGGGACAGTCTTGGTCGCTGGCATGATATCGGCAAACAGGGCGCACACGTCTTCGCGTCTGCGCTTCCTGATGGCCAGCCTCTACGCCCGGCAGCGGCGCGTATGATTGCACATATTCTCTCTGATCCTGTTGCGCGTTTGCCTTCATTTGGGCGATATGGTGTGCTGGAATTTCCGTTCCCTGTGGCCGTAAAGACAGGGACAAGCCAGGCATATCGCGATGCCTGGATGGTGGGGTTTAGTGATCGCGTTGTTGTAGGGTGCTGGGTTGGCAATCACGACTACCGTAAGATGAAGCGTTTGTCTGGTGCGCGTGGCTGTGGTGAGATCTTCCAGCGAGTGATGCTGGCCGCGATGGAGGTGGTCGAGCCGAGAAAACCTGCGGCGGCGTTCTCACCCCCTCGTCATTGGGTGAAGACTCGTATCTGTCCGCTCTCCGGTATGCCACGTGGCGATGCCTGCCCTGGTGTAACAGAAGAGTGGTTTCCACCGAATTTTCGACATCGCCACCAGACATGTTCTTTTCACAAAAGTATCCGTTTGGAGCGCCTCACAGGCCTGAGAGTGGGGCCTCATTGTCCGGCGGCGAAGGTGATGCGACGCAACGTTGTGGTTGTCCCACCGCGCTTTACGACTTGGGCTCGATGGATGGGACACACCCCTCCACCTACGCGTTATAGCGCATTGTGTCCACGTAAAGGGCGTCCTGCGACTCCGAAAAAGCAGTGGTTACGTATTCGCAGTCCACTTCATCGCGCTCGTTTTTTGCTCGATCCAACGATCCCGGCTGACTACTCGACGTTGGCACTACAGGTCGAGAGCAAACGACCTGTTTCTAAGATCACGTGGACGGTCAACGGAGAGGTGCTTGGTCGAAAAAAATGGCCCTACACGATGCGCTGGTCTTTGCGTCGTGGGACACATCGGTTTGTCGCGATGACTTCGGATGGCCAAGTGCGCTCCAAGCCCGTTGTGGTCTATGTCCGTTAGGGAGAGGGTGCTGTCTCAGAGGAGGGGGATGACTTGTGTGCTCTTAGAGTGTGTATGGACTTGACTTGGAGAGGGAATTCACATAACATTCCTGGCCTATTGCAGACCACATACGTACGATTTTACACTGTCAGGAGTCTTCTATGGATATGTCTGGTGATGTTTCAAATGTGAAGCCCAAAAAGGTCCTCTTGATCAACCCTCCTCGTTTCAACGAGCTGATCGGTAAAAACCCTGCAATTGTCGAAAAACACCGTGGGTTTAACCCACCTCTTGGTGTGTTGATGTTGGCAGGATATGTCGAAGCTAATAGCCCTCACCGCGTCGAAGTTATCGACGCCCAACCTCCTGGTTGGGATTATGTCGAGCTACAACGTCAGATCATGCGTCGCGATTGTGATGTCGTTGGTATCACTGCCATGACGTTTACATTGATCGATGTCTACCTGACCTGTCAGGTTGTACGGCAGGTCAAGCCCAAAGCGAAGATCGTCCTTGGCGGACCCCATGTCCACCTGTATCCAAAAGAGACCATCTCAATGCCTGAGGTCGACTTTTTGATTCAGGGAGAGGGAGAGATCGCGTTTGTCGACTTCCTGAATAAAATGGACCGCAAAGAACTGTGGGGAACTGTTCCTGGCATCGTCTATATCGATGATAATGGAAAAATGATCAACAACGGCATCGCACCAAGTACCAAAGATCTGGACAAACTCGGCTTGCCCGCACGTGACAAGCTCGATATCAGCCAGTACACCTCTTTGCTTGGGCGTGATGATGTGATCACGACGATGTTTACCAGCCGTGGTTGTCCCTTCCGTTGTACCTTCTGTGATCGTCCTTATTCGCCTGTTATCTCTGGTTTTCGTTGGCGCTCAGCGGCTCACGTCGCCGACGAGATGGAGCGCTGCGTCGAGATGGGGATCAAAGAGGCCTTCATCTATGATGATACATTTACGGTCCGAAAGGATCGGATTTACGAGTTGTGTGATGAGATCAAGAAGCGAAAGATCGACTTCCGTTGGGACGTTCGTGCACACGTGAACACTGTCACTCTCGACATGTTGAAGGCCATGTCCGACGCTGGATGTGATCGCATTCACTACGGCGTTGAGTGCGGAAACGAGCGCATGATGAAGGTGATCAAGAAAAACCACAGCGTCGAGCGCGTCAAGAACGCCTTTAAATGGACCAAAGAAGCTGGAATGGAGCGTCTTGGGTACTTTATCATCGGTCAACAGACCGAGACTGCAAGTGATATTCAGGACTCTATCGATCTCGCCAAGGCGATCAAACCCGATTACGTCCACTTCACGATCTTCTGTCCTTATCCAGGGACCGAGATCTACCAAAGAGGTTTGGAGAGCGGCATCATCAAAGAAGATGTCTGGGGCAACTTTGCCAAAGATCCCAAGCCTGGCTTTGAGCTTCCTGTTTGGGAGGAGAACTTCACCCGCGCAGAATTACGCGAGATGCTTGTTCATTGCTACAAAGACTTCTACTTGCGTCCCAAGTATGTCCTCAAGAGTATGCTACGTATCCGCTCTGTTGGTGAATTCAAACGGAAAATGCGCGCGGGTCTCTCCGTTCTCGGCATGAGCCCCAACGACAAAGTCTTCGACGAAAAGATGCGCGATCAAGTCCGTAACGTCGTACCACAGGCTCCTTACGATGTCAGCGGTTAGGCCGTCGGATGGAAAAAAGCGAAGACAAGAGGGCAGTGGGTGGGGCCTCAGGCAAGGCATGAGGAGAAGGCATGGCAGGGCCATGTCGACGACGAATAACAAAGCCTGTGGCTTCAGCAGCAACCTTCTGTCTTCGTCTCATTTTCCGTATTCTTTTTTCTATCCGACGGCCTTAACGCTCGCGGTCAGGTCGATTCCGTAACCTGTCCCTTTTTGTATGCGCTTCTCCTCAAACTCACCTGACAATGGCTCCATATCCTCCTCCTCACCAAGTCCACAAAATAGTAGCCGCGTAAGTCGGAAGACAGCCGATCTTACGTCGATTCTCTTACAAAAGAAGATGTGACTTTTTTTGATGATGGAGTTGACTTTATATTTATGTATGTACATCTATATGTTCAAATGTTTGAATCTTTTATTTGAAACATTTCATTGGGTATAGGGAGGATGGTTGATGAATATGACAGTCGAACAGGTAATGTCAGTGGAACTCGTGACTTTAAGTCCGAATCATCGGGTTTATCATGCGATGGATTTGATGGACGCACACCAGCTAAGACATCTTCCGATCGTGGATGAAGAGCGTCGTTTGCGCGGCGTGATTTCCGATCGGGATGTGAAGAAGCTGACACATGCTAATTTTAATACAGAAGAAGAGAGCGCCCAAGAGCGGCTCAGTTTATTGGAGGAGGTGGGGGTTGTCGCTCACCAAGAGCCGTTGACGGTGTCACCAGATACGGAGCTCTCTGAGGTTGCGGAGCTCATGCTCAAGCATAAAGTCGGCTCTGTCTTGGTGTGTGGGACTGAAAGCGGTGAGCTTGTTGGGATTGTGACGCGCGCTGATCTGTTGTGGGTTCTTTGCCAACTGTTGCGTCCAAGCACGTTCTCGCCAATGTCCAAAAGTGGAGAGGAGACAGACTTAAAGTCTTGATGTTTACGAAGGTATATCCCCAAAGTCGAGGGTTTGATCGAGCTGTGGCTTGGTCTGGAGCGCTTCGACAAAGGCCGTGATATCTTCAAAACGGTCCTCTGGCTCTTTGCTGAGTGCTTTAAAGAGGGCCTGCTCTGTGTGGCGAGGGATATGAGGTGCGAACTTGCGAGGCGACGGGGGAGGATGTAGGAGGTGCGACATGACAAGTTCGATCGGTCCCCGTTGGGGAAAGGGGACACGCCCTGTGAGTAGTTGGTATGTCATGCAAGCAAAAGCGTACTGATCAGCGCGTCCATCGAGGAGCTTTTCACCTTTTATTTGTTCTGGGGCGATGTAGGGGAGTGTTCCAAGGATCGCGTTACTGTCGGCTTGTGTTAGTGTCGACATGTCGACGACACGCGCGATCCCAAAGTCCATAATGATCACCCTTGGGTGAAGGGGGTCTTCTTCGTTGTGTTCGAGCATGATGTTGGAGGGTTTGACATCGCGGTGGATGACGCCTTGTTGATGAGCGTAATCGAGCGCTGAGGCGATAGGCTTGAGCAGCTCAATCGCTTCATCCAGAGGGAAGGTTCCTTTGCGTTGTAGTCGTTTTTGTAATTCTTCGCCTTGGATATACTCCATCACCATAAAGAGCCGGTCATCTTGCTCGCCAAAGTCGTGAAGCGTGATGATATGTGGGTGGTTGAGCTGTGCGACGGTTTGGGCTTCTCGCACGAAGCGCTCTCTCGTCGTTGGATCAAGCGCGTGTGATGAGGACAGAAACTTGATGGCAACATCTCGTTTCAGTACAGGGTGTTTGGCCCGAAAGACCTGACCCATCCCACCACTCCCGATCCATTTGAGATCCTGGTATTGTCCAAAGTTTGTGATCCGTGAGAGAGACGAGCGTTCAGGCTTTTTGGTGCCTCTTTCTTCAAACTTCGCGCCCTCGTACTCGATCGCGATGCCGTAAATTCGGCGGTCCACAAAGCGTCTCAAGACGTTGCGCATTGGGTTGTACAACAACAAGACACAGACCACACCTATCGAAGCGGACCACAGCTCTTGTTTGTGTCCGAGGTATGAGCGCAAAAATTCTTGGATCCCCAAAAATCCAAGGACGAAGACCAACATCATCGTGATACTCAAGGCACCGTAAATGAGCGAGCGGTTGACCGTCACGTGGAAGGACCACAGGCGAAAACGTATGAGGATGATAAAAAAGGTCAGCAGTGGTGAGAGATAGCCGATAAACAAAAACCCTTCTTGTGCACAGCGTTTGAGGATGATCAGCGTGTTATCCGACGACGAGGGCAAAAAGAGCAGCGTCGCATACATCACGAAGACGAACGCAGAGAGAAAGTTCGCCGCGATCATCCAACGCAGTTGTAGCTTCTCTCTGGGCTCTTTGGTCCACTGAAAGCGAATGAACAGGTAGATACACATCACAAGCATGACTTCGGAGATGCCGAGCAGGGCAGGTTTATATGCCTTATGTTCACTCCACCAGATCCAAGCATAGAGTCCCGGTAAGATGGTAAAAAGTGGATAGAGATAGCGAAGCCATCGTGAGAGAGGCTTGCCGTCGGGGATCACCATCATAATCCCCAACCCTACAGATGGCCCTATCCATGCCTGAATCGCAGCGAGCGCCCTCACACCTTGCAACCATCCATGTTGAAATACGGATCTCTCCAAGAGCTCGACGTGAACACTGAAGTTGCTGATGCCGATGATCGCCAGTGATGTCCACAGGATGAGCGCTCGATCTGTTCGGCGCCAACACATAATGGCGACGAGTAACCATCCTCCAAGCGCCAAACTCAAACGCCGGACCATCGAGAGTGTCGGAAATAGATATTGGGATAGAAAGGGATCACTCTGTGGTTCAAAGAATTGCGATTGGAAATTGGCCTGCAAAAACGAAGGCATGTGGTAAAGATACACCATCAACAAGAATGCTGGCAACACGATCGCCACACCCCACAGCGAGCGGCCTATCCACAAAGTATAGCCTGTCATGCTCGGTAACTGTTGAGGTGATTGCATCGAGCCCGTCTCTTGATGAGAGGAATCCTCCTGTCTCGTCGGTTGTGTCGAGGGATGGTCTGTCATGTTCTCCAACTCTATTGGCTGCCCTATTTTGAACGTGTTTTGGAGAATATACATAACACATACTGAGAGACGGCTCTAGAGTGTGGGGGGAGGTGTTGTGGAGAGTCGGTGGGAGTCTGCGTTGGGCTTTGTTCTTTCAGACGGTGAACATCAAAGTTGGATTTTGGAGCAGACGAGTCTTCGTGGCGCGATGCGGACATTCGGGGGGATGGGGTAACGCATCATGAAAATGAGCACCTTGCCGTGGTATTTTTTGCCTTTCAACTGGCTGCTTTGTCCGCGAAAGTAAATCTGCACATCGGTTCCACTTCTCCCACTGCGAGAGGGGAGCTTCAGGCTGATATTTCCGTTGCCTGCAATGCGCACGTTGGAGATCCTTTGGGCACCTTGTCCCCAGCCTTTTTTGCCAAATGAGATCGTCGAGAGGAGCTGTGGTTTCTTGCTCTGAAAGTCAAACGTGAAAAGACCACGTGGCCCAATGCCTGGACCGATATGGCGACAGGCCATGATGAGTGAGCGGATGGATTGTGGTTTTTTGGTCGCTGGAGCTGGCATTTTACCGAACAACGCAATCGCTGCTTTTACGGAGGCGCGGTTTGTCGGTCCCACTCCTCGACACTGCCTGGACCATACCTTCCCACCACGCGATGAGCCAAGGACGAGATATTCTGTGCCGATGCGCGTGATCGCGCCTGTCTTGAGCCCACATGAGTGGCCCGGTGAGTGGATGGTAAATGTTCCTTTTGCGCTGCCTTTGAAAGAGCGTGTGACCTGAAATGTAAATGTATGTACGCGCATAGCCGACGTGTTGACCGCACGCAAGATACCTGTAAAGACATGTGTCGAGCGGGCGTAGACCTTTTTCATATCAGGGCGGCGACACTTACAAGCATCAACTGTGCTCGGCATACTGATCAAGCATCCGAGCAATACACCAAGAAGAGAGAGCAAAGTGAGAGGGAATTGGTATCGTTTCATGTTCGGCTCCTGTCGTAAGAGATGTGTTTTTGTTGTGAACGTCTTCACTTGAAAAACGCGCTGTGATCACGACATTTATTTTTGGACTTGTTCGTATGTCTCGACGAGAGCGGCATGAAAGCGTTTGTGAAGTGTGTCTGCTTGCTCGATGTTCATCGTCAGCGGAGGGGAAAAGAGCATGTGGTCTCCCTTCGTCCCTTCGACTGTTCCGCGACATGAGTATGTGACGAGGCCATGTTTGAGTGCTGTTGTTTCGACGCGTTTGGCAAACATCAAGGAGGGGTCAAAGGGTCGTTTGCTGTCTTTGTCTTCGACAAATTCGATCCCGAGGAACAGGCCTTCACCACGTACATCACCGACAAACGGCAGTGAAAGCAATTCTTCAAAGCGTCGTTTGAGGTGCGCACCGACGATCTCAGTGCGTTCGACGAGGGTGTGTTCCTCTATATAATGGAGGACAGCTTCACCGACGGCAGCTGCGAGTGGGATACACGAATAGGTTTGTCCGCTGTAGAATGGCTCGCCACTTTCTCTGATGGGGTCGAGCACGCGATCGTGGGCGATGACCGCACCGAGAGGCAGGTAACCACCGCTGATGCCTTTGGCACATGCGAGGATGTCTGCGTGTGTGCCGTATTGTTCACATCCAAAGGCGGTCCCTGTTCGACCGAAGCCCGTCATGACCTCATCGGCGATCATCAAGATGTCATGTGCGCGACATATCTCGGCGATGCGTTCGAAATATCGAGGTGTTGGAGGGGCGGCGCCGAGCGCGGCGCCGACGATGGGTTCAGCGACAAAGCAGATGATCTGATCGGGGTGCTGTTCGACGAGTTGGGAGAATTCCTCGATGAGTGTGTCTTCGTATGCGTCTGGGCTGAGAGCTTCAGGTTTGCGGTAGGAGAAGCAGGGGGAGACGTGGAGATGATCGACCATCAAGTCTGTGTAGTAATTGCGGCGTGTTTTGAGGCCGCCGATGTCGAGGGCTGTGAGGGAGTTTCCGTGGTAGCTCCCCCAGCGTCCGATGATCTTTGTGCGTCCGGTTCGCTTTTTGGCCTTGTGGTACTGGTAGGCGAGCTTCACGCTGTTTTCGACAGCTTCTGTACCACCGCTGATCGTCCAGGCCTTGTTGAAACCTTCTGGGGCAAAGTCGCATAGATGCGCGAGGTAGGCTTCGAGTGTTTCGTTGTAGAAGACATGTGTGGGGTGGACGGCGAGCTTTTTCGCCTGCACTGCGAGCGCATCTGCGACCTCTTCGACGCCGTGGCCGATCGCCGTGACGGCGGCCGTACAACCAGACGCATCGATGTATTCATTTCCATCTTTGTCGTAGAGGTAGATCCCTTTGCCTGAGACAAGCATGGGGTAGTCTTTGTCGTATTGTGCGCAGATCAACTGAGAATTGATAACATGGTGTTTCATAGCAAGCCTTTTTGTTCGGATGAATCGTGAATGCCCTGTGTGTTCACCTTAGAGAGTGGGTGATATCTGTCAAGTTAACCTGCTTTTGTTCGCTCTCAAATCGCTGGTTCCTCGGGGGTTGGCGAAAAGAGGGGGGGGATATCATTTCTCGTGGAGGAGCTTTGTTGGGATGGGGGTGACACACGACAACAAAAGGACCGATTTGGAACAGATATGTGCTCGATTGTGTGAATATGACCATACACAGGCCGATCGACTGAGCTTTTTCTTGGGGGGAGCGTTTACCCATAGTGAACGCACAAGGAGTGTGCGAGTGAAGACATCACCCTATACGAAAGGTAGACGACGATGGAAGCATTCACAAATACATTGGAACAAGAAGAACAACGAGTCAGCTACGCAACGCTTGCGATGGGCGTGACCTTTTTGGTTCAGATCAGTGTCGGCGTGATCGCGCTTGGGGTTGGTTTTAGTGGACTCTCAGAGACTGCTAACGCTTGGATGGGACGAGGTTGTCTGTTCTCAGCTGTGGCGATGATGTGTGCGGCATTTGGAACCCTTCGCGGCCGGGATATGTTCGCTTTTATGGGATCGTACATCTCCATCACGCTCGTCGTGGGAGCGCTCTTGGCGCACCAATTGCTCCTCTCTGCTGTCCACCTGACGTTGTGTCTTTTTATCGTACGAGGCGCCTTCTCGTTACGTCGCGTTCGCGAAGGCGGACAGACACAACCACAACCTGTTCCAGCCAAGACGTGGCAGGAGCTGATGGTCGATTCACACCTGAAGAAAAACGAGTCATACGACGCGCTTCGTGAGGTCTCTTTCGATTCGCTCGATGATATATCCGATGTTTCACACGATATCGAGGAAGAAGAGGTGACACATGTCCTCGCACCCAGTCGCTATATCTCCTATGAAGATCTTCCTGAAGTCGCGATGACCGCTGAGACTTCGGAGGAGAAAGTTGCGTGGACACATTGTACAAAGCTCACTGCGATCCTGATGAATGTGATGGGTGTGGATGGTCACTTCGATCGTCGTGAGAAGGATCAGATCCACGCGATCTGTACGCGAATGGGACTCCCTTCGACTTCGTTCTCCGAGGTCTTTGAGGACGCACGCGATGAGATGGAGCGCCCACTTGGTGTACTTGTGCGTGAATACCTTGGGGCTGCGAACGCGGTCGGATGTCTGCATCCTGATCTCCAGTTGATCTACGGTGCGCTTAGTGTCATCGAAGCTGACGGTATTATTGTTGAAGAGGAGCAGGTTCTGTTGAGACAATTGTGTGACTTGTTGGGCTTTGCGCCTGAGCAGATCGAGCGTTTGTTGGGGCATCTTCAGATGCGGTTGGCGAAGCCTTCGATGAGATTGGCGTCGAAGCTCCTCGACATCTCCGAGTCCGCGAGCCGTGATGCGCTCAAAGCCGCTTACGAACAACTCTCCGAAAACTTTGCGATGGGAGCGCAACTTTACCACGATGGGCAAGAAGCGACACGTATGATCCGACGAAAACAAAGCGTCGAGCGCGCATATCACGTCCTGCGCAGCGCAAAGAACACCCCCGCTCCTCCCTCCGCATAATCCTACTCCCCCAACAGAACAAGAGAATCAACTCCATCCCTGTCTCCACTGATTGTCATTTGGTAGGCTGTCGGCTACGATGCCTGCACGATGGTCTGGATTGGTATCAGTGCGATAGAACAGGAGCACGACATGCAAAATCACGTCGACGTATTGGTCGTGGGAGCAGGGATTTCAGGGATCGCCGCGAGCGTCTATCTTCAACAACGTTGCCCTGAGCGTACATTTGCGATCCTCGAAGGACGCGATGCAATCGGCGGGACATGGGATCTTTTTCGCTATCCAGGGATCCGCTCTGATTCCGATATGTATACGTTGGGTTTCTCCTTCCGGCCATGGGAAGGTGATGTCTCGATTGCCGACGGCGCCTCTATCCTGCAATACCTGAAGGACACTGTCAGCGAGTACAAACTCGAAGAGAAGATCCACTACGGAAAGTATGTCCAACGTGCTTCTTGGTCTTCAGAGGATGCGAAGTGGACTGTGACTGTCCACGACAAACACACAGGCAAAGAGGTCAGCTGGACCTGTCACTTTTTGTACATGTGCACAGGGTACTACGATTATGAAGAGGGGTATACTCCTGATTTTCCGGATATCGGGACATTTGAAGGCGAGGTCATTCACCCTCAAAAGTGGGATGAGTCGATCGATTACAAGGACAAACGTATCGTGATCATCGGCAGTGGCGCGACGGCGATTACGCTACTTCCGTCTTTGGCGACACAAGCCAAACACGTGACAATGTTGCAACGTTCACCAACATACGTCGTCTCCAGACCTGCCAAAGATCCCCTCGGTGAACGCCTGAAAGCATTTCTTCCCCGTCGGACAGCAGGGCGTCTAACGCGCCTGAAGAACATTTTGATGTCGATGTTTATGTATCGCATCTCGCGTCGTCGTCCAGAGAAGGTCAAACACTTCATCATCGATAAGATCCGCGAAGAGCTACCTGACTTTGATGTGGATACGCACTTTACACCCCGTTACAAACCCTGGGACCAGCGGATCTGCCTTGTCCCTGACAGCGATCTTTTCGAAGTGATTCGCGACGGTAAAGCTAGTGTTGTGACCGACCACATCGAGACATTTACACCTGATGGGATCTTGCTTCAATCGGGAGAAGAGCTTCAGGCCGATATGATCGTGACTGCGACTGGATTAAAGCTCAAGTTTATGAGCCATTTGCACGTCGAGGTCGATGGAAAACATATCAAGGCACCGGAGACGATGACGTACAAAGGTGCGATGTTTAGTGACATCCCTAATCTGGCGTTGGCGTCAGGGTACACAAACGCATCGTGGACGCTCAAGTGTGAGCTTGTGTCGATGTTTGTGTGTCGCGTCCTCAACACGATGAAGAAAAAGGGGTATGTCCAGTGTACACCCCGTCTTCACGATGGGAGTGTCGAAGAGGCCCCTTTCATGGATCTCAGCTCTGGCTACATCCAGCGGGCTGTCCATACATTCCCGAAGTTGGGTTCAAGGCGTCCGTGGCGTATGCATCAAAATTACGTCCGTGATCTGTTTGAATTTGCGTTTGGCACCGTTGAGGACGGTGAGTTAGAGTTTCTGGGGCCAGCAGGAGAGTGAGGATGTTGTATCGGGCACTTGTCGACGAAAACAACGCGTTTGAGGCATTTGGTGTACAGCATTGGGTGGTGATGGTTGGGATCGTCGTCTTGAGCGTCGCACTGCCGATGATTGGCTTACAGTTATCGCTTGAATACCGATTGTTGTTGGCGCGCGTTATGGCGTGTTGTATGTCCTTGTCTATCGTCGTTTGGACGGCGATGCGATGGAACAGTCGGACACTTGATACGATCACCGATTTGCCGCTTGATATCTGCAATATGATGGCCCTTGTGCTTCCGCTGGTGATGTGGACACCCAACCTGACAACCCATGAGATCTACTACTTTCTCGCGCTTGGAGGAACCTTTCAGGCGATCATCACGCCGGACAGTCCAAACGCATTTCCACACATTTCCTTCTTGAAGTATTGGATTGTCCACGGTGGCCTCGTCGTCTTTGTCATTTACATGACCGTCGTGTTTCAACTGTATCCGCGTTGGTGGGGGATCGTGAACACATACCTCGCGGTCCTCGCATATGTCCCATTTGTTGGCCTGCTCAACTGGTTACTCGGTGCCAATTATATCTACACGCACCGAAAACCGCCGGGTCCAACAGCGCTCGATTATCTCGGCCCGTGGCCTCTTTACCTACTTGGAGCGCTCGGATTAGGTGGCATTTTGTTCGTGATCGTGTATATCCCCATCCTTATCTTTGTCCCATAACGCCAAGGCCGCTCCAAGGCTTTGTTGTTTACCCCAATGCGAGAAAAGGAGTTCTCATGTCATACCCGAGGAAGTGTGTGTTGTTGTTTTGTCTGCTCTTGATGTTTTGTCTACCGTCGTACGTATCGGCGAAGACATACACGATCAAGAGCCCTGCTGATAAGCTCTTCGATGTGCTCAAGAAGGTGAAGGCCGGTGACAAAGTCATCGTCCATAAGGGGACGTACCAAACGCCCGGTTTTTACACGGTCCAGTGGGATGGGACGGCGCAGCAGCCGATTGTGATCGAGGCTGCGGCTGGCGAGCGGCCGATCATTCGAGGGCAGACCAACCAGAACGTCATCAACATCAACGGTTCACACTTTACATTTCGTGGTTTTGAGATCACCAATGGGAGCCACGGATTGCGTCTGTACAAAGTTGATCACGCGGTCATCGAGGACATGAAGATCCACAAGACCGCGAGTGTTGGGATCTCGTGTAATGCCTCGACGAGTCGTTGTGATGTGGTGACACTTCGAGGCAATGAGATCTTCGATACAGCAGGACACGGTGAAGGAATGTATCTTGGCTGCAATAACGCTGCGTGTGTGATGAGTCGCTCGATTATCGAGGGCAATTACATCCACGACCTCGGTGGTTCGCAAGGTGATGGGATCGAGTTGAAGACGGGGTCGTGGGGGAATGTTGTTCGAGACAACGTGATTGTCAACGCAAAGTATCCAGCGATTACACTCTACGGTTTCCAGGAGGCTGCAGGGCGGACTGAGAACATCATTGAGCGCAATTTTATCTACAAGACAGTGGATAATGGAATTCAAGTCGTCGGTCAGGTGATTGTTCGCAACAACATTATCGTCAATGCAGGGGTGTATGGAATTCATTCGAAAGCGAGTCAGGGTTTCAATCCTCACTCCGTCAAGATCTTGCACAACACCATTTACAAGGCCAAGAGCGCCTGCCTAAAGACCAACAATTGGAGCGGACAGAAAGACCAGCTCGTGGCAAACAATGCGTTTTATTGTGCTGGTGGGCAGGCTCTGAATATCAATGGTGGTGCACCTGCCGCGCAGTTCTTTAACAATGTGATCCTTGGGAGCAGCAATTACAACAAAGGGACGATCAAGGGACAATCGGACAAGGCCGATCTAGGCGATCCTGCGAAGAATGTCTTCTATCCACCTGCGGGCTCGAAGTTGCTCGATGCGGCGCTCGCGAAGTACGCAACACAAGATGACTTTGAAGGTCGCGTTCGTGGAACGAAGCCTGATGTCGGGGCGTATGAGCGTGATGGTGCGAAGCCCAACTGGGCGATCAAGTTTGGCTTTAAACCAGCACCTCAAACCAACCCCCAACCAACAGAGCAGCCGACAAATGAGCCGCTTCCAGAGCCTGTCACAGAACCAGACACACAAGAACCTGCTCCCGCTGAATCAGTGAAAGAGCCAGAGCCAAAAGAGCCTGTTTCTTCTGAGAAGGTTGTTGAGCCGAAGTCTGAACCCATTGGTCCAAGCGAAACGCTCCAAGAATCGGTCGAAGAGACGACACAACTGAAGGAAGAGAAGCCTACAACTGACATTCCTGAGAGATCGACACTTTCGGATAAGATGGAGCGACAAGGGGAGGGGTGTGGTTGTCAGAGTGGTGGTACACCTGTGTCGATTGTGTTGTGTGTGTTGTTGTTTGTGATCTTTGTGCCACGTCAGAAAGAGCGGTCTTAGAAGGGGAAGCTGGGGAGTGTTAGGGGAGTGTTATCGCATGGAGACGCGACCAGCTGCTTTGCGGCACATGTCACGTACGGGGAAGATGCGGTTACGACGGCGGAAGTAGGAGTAAGCATCTGTTGAAGCGATGGTGCGGAGCCTTCTCAGGTCGGACTTTTTGCCCCATTTGGCCATGATGTCACATGCTTGGCTGCGATCTTTCCAGTTGTTTCCAGTGAGCATTTTGCGCACAAGTTTGATGTGCTCTTGGCAGTCTGCGACGTAGAGGTATCCGACAAAACCGGAGCGGTAGTAGCGGTTCCACTTTCTGTTGTATTGCGCTGCGACGCGGCCCATTTTTCCGTCCGCTTCGACGGATTCGTATGTACGTTGAGCGGCAGATGCGAACGCTTTGCAGTGGGATTTCTTTTTGGAGCTCTTTTGCAACCATCCACGAATGGAGGTCAAGGAGTAGTTTCCATATCCTACGTTGTAGTAGGGGTGTTTTTGTCCGTTGAGCCATTTGTCATAAGCCGTGTGTGTGTCGTACCCTTTGGCTTCGACGTACTTCATGACTTTGGTGAAGGGGCGGTAGTTGATGCGGGCTGTGTGACGGAAGACATAGTCCCATTTTTTGCAGCGAGCCGCTTCACTTGCGATGATGCCATATTTCTCTACATACCCGCCTCTTTTACTGGGCGCTTTGTTCGCCATCTTGGCGAGCTTGATGATGTCTTCGCAGCTCGCTTTGCCGGATTTCAATTTCGCGAGGGCTTCAGTACCTGCTTTCGCTGCTTTGGCTTGGCGTTCTTTTCTCAGCTGGTAGCTGCTCTTTTTCTTGACAAACATCTTCTTCAGGGCTGTGCAACCTGTCATCGAGAAGACCATCAAAAGGGCGGAAGTGAGAAGGGTGACTTTCGTTTTTTTCATGATTTTCATGCTCCAAATCAGTTGGTCCATATCACACGCGCACGAGTACCCATCAGGGGTAAAGCCAGCATCGTCGCAGTGAATGCATATTAGAATCCCACTCAGAAGCGAGCAGGACTGAAGCGTTTTGTGAAACGTTCTGACAGGTAAATCGTAGCCCCAACCAAGATCGCACCACGCAAAACAAAAAAATGTGAAAAAAGTTTGTAATGCTTTGATTTTGAATTGAAAAAAAAGAGGAAGGAGTTGTCTTTGAGGGCTGGTGGAGTGTGTGTGTGGTCTTTTTTCGCTTCAGGCTCTAGCGAGAATGGATGATGTCTGTCCCTGAGGGGAGATGGACTTTGGCGCTCATTTGGAGCGCGATACACGCTACAGAGCGTTTGGCTGCTTGTCTGGATTTTTGGGAGATGCAAAATAGAACAACACAGAGGATCGGTTTGTATTCCAAGGCAATGGTTAAGACACCGCAAGGAGCTGAGATGGATGATTTGACATCGTGGTCATTACGAAAAATGGTGGATGCGTTTCGAGCAAAAAATGTAAGCGCTCGTGAGCTGCTAGAAGCGCACCTGTCGCGCTTCGAAACTTATCATTCGGTTCTCAACGCGATCGTCGTCTCCGATGTCGAAGGTGCGCGCCAATTGGCTGATCAGGCTGACAAAGCATGGGCGCAGGGGGAAGACTGGGGGCCTCTTCACGGTATCCCGATGACTGTTAAAGAGGCCTTTGATGTCAAAGGGATGAAGACGACGATCGGTTTACCATGGCTTCGCAACAACGTGGCGTCACAGGACGCTGTGTTGGTGCGGCAACTCAAACAAGCCGGGGCGAATATCTGGGGGAAGACTAATTTGCCGACATCTTCGTATGATTGGCAGACAAACAACCTCGTATATGGTCGAACCTGTAACCCTTGGGACCCAACGTGCACACCAGGAGGCAGCTCTGGTGGGGCTGCTGCCGCAGTCGCCGCAGGATTGACGCCTGTGGGGATCGGGAGTGATGTGGCGGGCTCGATCCGGGTGCCGTCTCACTTTTGCGGTGTGTATGGCCTGCGACCGAGTTTTGGATTGTTATCCTCCAAAGGGCACGCCAATATGCCTGGCGGATGCCATGCGATGAGGCATTTTGTTTCAGTTGGTCCACATGCCCGTCATGTCGAAGATATTGATTTTTTAATGCGTGAGGTCTTGCTCGATCCACGTCGCGATACATCGCAGTTTGCGATGGGGTTGGGGAAGCAGCGTCCACTCTCTACGCTGAAAATCGCTTATACGATGGATATTGGTTACCCTCTCTCTCTAGATACAAAAGATGTCTGTCTTCAGGTCGTCGAGACACTGCGTAAAGCTGGGGCCGAGGTCATTGAGGCCAGTCCGTCGTACTCTTTTGAGGAAGCTTTTCAGTGTTGGGGGGATGTTCATGGATTCGAACTAAAACAACTCGCGCCCTGGATTGGAAGAGGGTGGATGGGAGGACTGTTGATGCGTTTTGCGATCTTGCGTTGGATGTTTGGTGCGAGTACGTACGCAAAGTACGTTGGTCGGGGGACGACAAATAATCGCTTTCGATATTTTCTCGCGCAACATACACTTGATGGTATCCTCGAACAGCTCGATAGCTTCTTTGATACATATGATCTGTGGTTGATGCCTGTCGCTGGAAGGACCGCGTTTCCTCATTGTCGCACTGGTGCGTCCCTCGAAGTCGATGGACAAAAGGTTCCTTATAGTGATGTGACAGGTGTCTGGAATTGTGTGACCTCTTTGACTGGACACGCTGCGCTCGCGATCCCTTGTGGTATGGGGCGTGATGGTTTGCCCATTGGGTTGCAATTACAAGCGCCACGTTTTCACGATCTGTTTTTGCTTCACGCCGCCAAAGAGCTCGAAGCCTTGTTGACGCCTGTTGGGATGCCAGCGCTTGAGAAGACGATGGGATAAATGAAGCCCGACGCCTTACATCTGGCTGGGACAGGATGAGCAGGGGGTCTTGCGCTGCTTGGCCAGCTTTCGGACGAGTTGGGCGAGGCGTTTGTGTTTGCCTTCTGGTGTCTCCGGGTACTCTTTTACGTGAACACCAAACCGTGTCTCGGCAGAGAAGTGCTGTGTAAAGGCTGGCTCGGTCGCGTCGATGTCTTCGACGACGATCTCGAACAGTCCGTGATCAAAAGGGTCTCCGCTGGCCATCTCTTTGGCGATGAGTCGTTCGCGTTTGCCCTGTTTGGCGAGTGTACGTGCGCGAAAGTGGCAGTATGGGTTGTTGCCTGTCCGGCCAAAGAGTGCGTGCGCTGTAAAGCTACAGCCTGCCATGCAGGTCTCTGCGAACGGGCATGTGCGACAAAAACCCCACAAATCTTCTTTTGTGCGCGTTCGTGTGAAGCCGACTTGTGGGGATGTCTCCCAGATCTCTCGTAGAGGTTGTTCACCGAGCTTCCCGCCGACGTAGTCTTTGGTTTGCAGGGAAGGACAACCTTTGACTGCGCCGTCAGACTCGATCCCCATCACAAATCGTCCAGCCATACATCCATGCCAGTGGTCGTTTCCACCTTCATGAAGTGAACGCATCAAGCCCTCTTCGGGACCAAAGTAACCGTAATTATTGCCAGGCATGACTGTGATACCTTGTGTATAAGCGCTGCGTTTAAGCGCTGCGACTTTGGGCATCAGCTCCATGAGGTCGTATGGTTGAAGCAGCATTTGAGGGCGATCTGCGGCACGTCCGAGTGGGACAGTGATCTGGACTTGCCAGGCGTTGATCCCTTTGTCTTTGAGCAAGGCAAAGAGCGCGTCGAGATCATCGCGATTCACCCGGTTGATGTTGGTGTTTGCACCTGTTGGGAGTCCAACAGCCCTCATCGCGTCGAGGGCACGTAGCGCGGCTTGAAAGCTACCTTTCTTTCCGCGAATCAGGTCATGAGAGCGCTCCAGACCGTCTACACTGACTGAGACCTGCGCCATCCCTGCGTCTTTCATCGATTGCGCCAATTCTTCGGTGATCCCCACACCTCCAGTGGTCATCATAGGGCGAATCCCGGACGCTTTGAGCGCCTTGACGATCTCCAGGAAACCTGGGTGAAGATAGGCTTCACCGCCGATCAGGACGACATCTTTGGTCTGCATCTCTTTGAGCTCTTGCACGACACCAAGGGCTTCTTCGAGTGACAACTCTGTGTCTCTCGCGTCGCCTGCACGTGAACCACAGTGATTGCAAGATTGATCACAGCGCAAGGTCAATTCCCAGACGACATAACGGGGGTGATAGGAGGAGGCTACGGATACGCGGCGTGTACTCATGACGGGACACCTTTGCAAAGAGAGTCGAAGAGCAGTGACATCCCATCGTGCGATGGGATGTCACTGTAGAGCGTTATGGTTTGGACTTACTGCGCGACACCATCGACCCCGTCACAGTTTTGGTCGATGTCATCTCCGGCCTTGTCTTCCGCACCAGGGTTGATCGTGGCGTCGTCATCTTTACAATCACCGCCAGCGTAGTTGGTCCCATCGCTACACGTGGTGTATCCGTCTTTATCGTTGTCGACCATGTCACATGGTGGCGCAGCACCATAGCAGGCCATCAAGGTTAACATGAACGCGCTTCCGCCGGCCGCAGCAACAATACTGCGTCCAAGGCCAAAGCGTTTGATGCGTTGCATGAAGGGAGAGGAGGAGGGAAGTGAAGTGTCGCAGTGGGGGCATTCTTTCATCTCTACAGTGATGAAACCTTCGCAGTGTGGGCATTGATTCATAGTGTTTTTCTCCAAAAATAGGACCTTGTGGTCCGCCATAAAAAACATCGATCGCGCTTGTCTTTTGTACAAACGCTTCGATGATTCAGGCCTTACAGCCTGCAACAAAAACGACCTCTCAACAAAACAGAGATCGTACGATATACATCTCAACATTCTTTGTGGGTGATTGCGTCACCGGGCCGGTCCCCTAAGCACACACTGTGCCAACTGTGTGATGTGGAGAGTAAGCGCTGATTTTTGTTTCGGTGTACATGGTCATGATGTGGTTGGGGCTGTCTTTTGGCTTTTGTGATGGGGCATGTGAAAGAATGACAAAAATGTCCTGCATGAAAAATTTTTGAGTGTGAGGCGTGGAGGGGGCAAAAAAATGCATCAAAATTCGGGACTCTTTGGGGATCATTTGCTGCCTTCTGTGTGCTATAGCGTGCTTGGTGAGTTGACGAATCCATCAAATACCTATAAAAACACACACATTCTGGAAATGGATGACAGATATCTTTGCTGTTTTACAAAGGAGATCTTGAATATGAAATGGAATGTCACGCTGACACAATCACTCGGAGCGCTCTTTTTGCTCGTGCTTCTGACGGGTTGTGAAAACAAACTGCAGAAGGCTCAAGACTACATCAAAGCCAAAGACTACGAGATGGCAGCCAAAACGTACAAAACCATCCTCAAGGAAAAACCCAAGCACAAAGAAGCGCTCAAGGCGATCACCGCTTTGTACTGTGGCGATCAGTATCGCAACAACTTCCAGTGCTACGGAAACGCCAAGACGATGTACGAATTGATGCCGAAAGATCCCAAGGCTGCCGAGTATTACAAGCAAGCCTTGTACGCGAGCGCCTACGAGTTCTCACTCTCAAGCCAACTCAAGCGCGCACGTGATTACCTGCAAAAGCTCCTTGAGATGGACAAAGGGAACGCCAAAGCCCTGTTCATGCTCGGTCTGATCAAGAACCGCCTCAGCAAAAAGCCTCCTGTGGACTACACGGGCCTCAAAGAAGCCGCTAAACTCCTTCAGGATGCAGTCAAAAACTCCAGCAAGACCACGACGATCACGCTCAACAAAAAAGAGAAGAACGCCAATCTCCACTGGGAAGCCTACTTTCGGATCGGGAACATTTACTCCAACTTGATCATGAAGGCCCGCAAGACCTTCGACAAAAAGAACCCACCAAAGAAGCGTGGCAAAGGACCCAAGTTTACTGCCCCAGCGAAAGAATTGGCGGAAGCGTTGAAGGCTTACAAAGCTGCCTCTGCGCTCAGCGGCGCTCTGAAGGACAAAGGCAAGAAGATGCTGCCCACTTTCCAGACCGCGATGATTTACGCCAACAGCGTGAGAGACTTCACAAAAGCGCTGACATGGCTGCAGAAGGCTGAGCAGATCGATCCCAACTCACCAAGTGTGTTGGGGAACATCAAGATGACCTACGAGGCGCTCTCCATCGATGCGAAAAAGCGTCGTAAACGTCGCCTTCGTCGTAAATATGATAAAAAAGCCAAAGAATATGCGGCAAAATTCCAGGCTGCGCGCGTAAAAGCGATGAAAAAGATGAAAAAGAAGAAGTAACCAACAATTCCCCCCGACTCTTCCCCTTCCTACTCCACAGTCCCCCTCAATTGCGTCGAGACATGTGCAAGAAATTGAACGGCAACACCGAGTATTTTGTGTTGCTCGCGGTGGATCTCGATGTCCGCTTTGGCACCCACGCCGCTGTGTGTGTAATCTGGAGACATCTGTGATAGTTTCTTTAGATCCTCCGAGGTAAAGGGCCTCTCCTCTTCGTCTCTCTCCAACAACTTTCCCAGACCCTCTGTGTGATGCTGTATAAAATCCCGAAAGACTGAAATACTCTCTTCAAAACCTCGAAGCAGATCGGCATTTTTTTCGTCGTCAAATGACAACAAAGAGCTCTGGACAATCTCTGTCTCCAGATAACCGTGCATGTTGTTGACAAACTCTTCCGTCACGCGAAGCTCCCGCAATAATTCGAGCTTGTCTGGATCTTCTTCTCTCTGTTGTTTGATGTCAAATCCACAATGTTGGCAGATGTAGTCGCCAAACTCATCATCCTTGACGGTCTGTTTGCACATCAGGCAGGGTTCGAGCATCAGGGCTTGTTTGAGCCGTCGTTGGCGGACAAACATCCACACGATACCGACGATCACAGCCAGGATAAACATGTAGAGGTAAAGCCACGAGAGGAGCAGGCGGAAGGCGTGCTTGTTGCGTATCGAGAAGGTGTAGGAGCTGTAGTAGTAAGGCGTTTCCACAAAGAATGTGGTGACAAATGCCATGCTGTACATGATCAGTGGGATAAGGAGCAAGAAGATCAGCTCCGCGCGGAGCATCTTACCTGCAGTGTGAAAGTATTCGTGCCAGTCGTGTGTTTTCTCCTCTTTGGCGCTTGATTCGATGCGAAAACCTGTCATCAAACCAATCAAGACGACTCCAACGATAAAACCGGCGAGGTGTGTGAGCCATGCGACATTGGATGTTTTGAGTGTCTGCCTAAAGAATTGAATGACATTGAGGAGCAACCAATATCCGAGCAACAAGAACGCGGGGATACGCAAGATCCAGACGCGAATAATGACCCAGAAGAGGGTGCGTATACGGGTGTGAGGGAATTTGAACAGGTAGGCTCCCAAAACACCTGAGATCGCACCAGAGGCGCCGATACATGGCCTGTAGACACTCGTATGTGCGAGCACAAAGGTCAGCCCAGAGAGGAGCAAGATGGCAAAGTAAAACAGTGCATAACGTAGGCGACCGAGACGGTCTTCAACCTTGCATCCAAAGGCCATCAAGAAGATCATATTGAACAGGAGGTGGAAAAACCCTGCGTGCATAAACCCCGATGTGATGAGAGTGATATACTCCCTCCATCCTGCGAGGGTGAGTGGGTCAGCCTGTGCGATGTGTCCTGGAATCGCCGCCCAACTCAGCTTGGTCTTGAAATCCATGACGAGCATCACAATATATACGACGATATTGAGCGCGACGATGCCTAGAGTGACAACAGGTTGGCGTTTGAGAGGAGATTCTGAGCTGAGAGGGAGAATCATTTCACGACCCCACTTTGTGAATGATGACTGGCGAAAGAGAGGACGTTGCTCTACGCAACACCTACGACATTACGGGAAGCAATACGAGCCCGCTGGGGTTTTTTGACACTTCATGCCCGTGGGACAAACGGGTGAATTCGAGTCGCAAAGGAAGACGCAAAACAGCACACCTCTTTGGGAGACACAGGTCGCTTTGATGTCGCCATTGGCGGTCTTCAGGGATGGACATGGTGTTTTTGAGTCACATCCGACTGTACAAAAGCCCAAAGAGCCAGCGCTGACTTGTGCACATGATGACTTGGCGTCACATCCATATTTATCGAGTGGGATTCCGCAAATACCACCGTAGGAGACGGGGCCTGCTGGAGGTTCAGGAGCGCAAATGTTGCCACTTTGGGAGCGCAAACAAAAGTACCCCTTGAACGTGCAATCTGCATCTGATTGACACTGTGTATCGAGACAGGCACCAGCACCTCCTGTCGTCGTGGGGACACAGGTCGTGTCCTTGTTGTGACTGCACTGTCCGCTTTGGTTGGTCGAGCAGTCGACATGACAGCGCAGGTTTGTGCCTGTCGCAAAAGAGACGCAAGACATCCCCGAGCCACAATTAATGACTTTTCCAAGGACTCGGCCTGATGGATCACAAAGCTCACCTTCTTGGGCAAAGTTTTGCTTGCCGCACTTTTTGGTCGTGGGGTCGCAATAGAGCCCCTTACTCACATCACAACGCAGAATGGGTTCATCTGTCGAGCCTGTTGGTGTACATGGGTCATCTTCTTTGGTTTGGATGGTGATGTCCTCACATGTCCCCTTTTTTGTGCTGCAATACAGTGTCGCGGAGGTGCTCACATCACAGAGCGCTTGCTTTGCGATCGCGAAACCACAAGCCTCTCCCTTTGCGGCGCTACCAATGCACACGTGCTCGGAACCTTTCTCGATGGGGATCTCCAAGCACTGGTCGCGTCCATCTGCCTTGTTGCTGTCGCAGATCTTGGACTTGGGGTTGCAGACTTGGAAGCAATAACTTTTTTGGATATTCTCTATCGCGAGGCAGGAGAGATCGCGTTGACAGGGCTTGTTTGCGTCACACTCTCCACCAACGCCGACGGCGTTTGGGTTTTTGCATGTTTTGGCTGTTGGATCGCAGACATAGCCCGTCCCACAGGCGCTACAATCTTTGTCTTCTGTGCAGGTCGTTGGGCAGGGGTCTTTCTCTGCGCAGCTTCCGTTGCGACACGCCACGCGGTTGGCTGGACAGGCAGAACAATCACTGTCCGCGTTGCATGACTCTGGGCAGAGGACCTGATCGCCACAAGAACCGTTCGTGCATTTTTGGAGGTCTTTGCTACATTGAGCGCAATCCTGATCGATAAAACAGAATTTTGGGCAGACTGCTTTTGCGCTACAAACATTGTTGACACAGCTGGTGTTGCCACTTGAACATTTTGCACAGTCGCTGTCATCCTGGCAACTTGCCGGACAGTCCGGGTCACCACATTTACCGAAGACGCAGACTCGATCCTTGACAGCGCATTTGCTACAATCCGTGTCAGTCGCGCAGCTATCAGGACATTGAGAGGGTTGTTGACATGTCCCCTCGGTACACGCCAGCTTTTGGTCTGGGCAGGATTTGCAGTCGTCGTCTTTTGTGCAGGTGGAAGGGCAAGCGACCTTCTCTTTCGCGCATGCACCCTCTACACAAAATTTTGTGTCCGTACAGGGGGCGCAATCTGCGTCTTGGGCGCACGTTTGTGGGCACGTTGGTTTTTCACCACATACACCACCGACACAATACGACTGGTTGGAGAGGCAAGGGATACAATCCTGGTTGCTCGTGCAAGTTGTTGGGCATGTTTTCTCTGTCTCTTTGCCACAAACACCTTGGACACATTGTTGTTTCTCAGCATCGCACTTGCTACAGTCCGCGTCCACTTTACAACTCGAAGGGCACTCATCGAGTTTGACGGCTTCACAAAAGGCTTCGCCTTTATCGTCTTTGTTGCAAAGGTGACCCGTTGGGCAATCTCTGTCCAAGGTGCACACGGCTTGTTTGGGTTGGCTGCAACCAAACACCAAGAAAATGAGCACACCTGTACTCCACACAAAAGAAAGATAGCGAATACCTTGTTGCATACCCAATGTCCTTTCGTTCGAAAGCCCGGTTTGATATGTGTAAGATGTCCTTTTGAAGGTCACATCCACAGAGTGTCTTTTTTTCTGATCAAGAGAGTAGCCTGATTCCAGTCTTTCTTCAAGGAGCGCCGATGGCAAGACGACATGTCCGGAGCAAATCGCTGTGGAAGTTTCAAGAAGCCGTGGTGTACCTTGCCGTTGCTGAAGTCTTCGATGACGTGAGCTGGAACGTCGATCGTCGTCACACACCTGCGGGGATGTCAATCGATCCGGATATTCTCGTTGGCCCCACTGATGCGCCGACATTGTTGTGCTTTGTGACACACGGTGGCGCATCGATGGCTGGACAAAAGAAGTTCTGGCGTACGATGACCGAGATCTTTGAGGCGCGGATGCTTCCAGGACCACCTGTGTTGTTCAGTGTGCAGTGTTCGGGTTCACTCAAGCACAAACTCGATCGTGCATATTCGGCGCTCTTTGACTCATTTTTGCGGTGGCAAGATGTCAATGAAGGCCAAGCGCTCGCTCGCTCCCTTGAACAACTGTTTCATGCTACCCCTGTGGGGACGGCGCTGGAAGCTTTAGAGCATGTTGAGCGTGCATTATGCGATGGATTGATCGATGGGTGGGAGTGGTTTCTCACTTTTTGTAAGACTGAGCTTGTAGCGCTGACATCCTCGCCACAAACAGCGCCCTGGTTACGTGAGAGAGAGGCGTTTGGTGGTGTGGCGAAGACGACCGCTTTTCGTCGGGCGCTGTGTAAGTGGTATGCGCTGCCGCAAGTCGCGAGAGATTCGATTGTATCCAAGGTTCCAGTCCAAGAAGAGGCAGCGTCATGGCAATTTGCGCTTGAGCTGGGTTGGTTTCGTCGTACACTGAGAGGTGCGCGCTGTGTCGATGAGCAATTGCTCGCATTTGTACAGGAAGATATCTTCGTAGAGGTGGACGAGCTTGTCGAATTGATCGACGAAACACTGCCGCTGTTTTCGGAGTACGCGCGATCGTTGAGAGAATTATACAGGCTGGACTGGGTGTACGAGTGGATCCTCACGCATTGGGATCGATTGACGGACTCTACGGGGATGAAGGGAGCACTTCGTGACGTCTTTGATGGGTTATCCTATACAGAGGAGGTTGTCGATTCGGAGGGGCATTGGTTGCTCTCTGCCATGATGCAGTTACGTCGAGTTGAGGAGGGAGGACAGGACGCCTATGGGTATTCTGCGTTGGCGAGGGAGCTTGGTGAGGAAGAGGGGATCAGTCGTGGGTATATCGACATCGCCGATATGATCAACCGAAAAAAGTGCGTACGAGAGGACGCAATGTTACGACTCGCGGAAGTCTTCTCTGGTCATTTATCGCGTTGGGGAAGGGAGCGTTTTGGTCAGCTCGCAGAGGACGCGAGGCGGACGACATGTCAGTCCATTTTCTTTTACAAGATGATGAATTATCGTCTCTTTCAGCCGCTCGAATGGTTGGTCGTGCGAAGGCTGCGGGAGATGGGGCTGGAGGTCTCTTTTCCTCTTCGCCATCCATCGTTCTCCGGGGAATTTGGTGAGTGGGCACCTGCGACAGGGAATATGATCTGTGTCCAAGAAGGAGCGTGCTGGATCAAGTGTCAGAGCGCATACAAAGGGCGGGTGGACAAGCGCAAGGAGTTATGTGGTCGCGTCGCCGCGATGAAGCTACGTTATACATCCGAGACATGCCCGACGTTTTTGTTGGTCGTGGATGGTTGGTTTCGGACAGATGACTTGCAGCTGTTGTATCGATGGGGCTGGGATGATATCTTCTATCCCGATGAACTTCCGAGGTTGATAGATACGATCAAGCAGCGACTTTGTACAAGTCCGTGAAGGTCCGTGTCCTTAGATTATTTGGGGATGGGGAGTCGCCAGAGAAACCCCACACCACCAACGCTCGGACTTTGTACCTTTGTTCCATCGACGTAAAAGATTTGGCTCGTCGTCCCTAGTAACAAGTGCAGCGCCCCATCTGTCGCAAAACGTGGTGATGTCACGTACTCGTACCCCTGACCTGTGATGGCTGCGCTCCAAAGGATAGAACCTGTCGTTGGATCGATTTTAAGGACAAATCCATCGTTTGCGCTGCCTGAAGGAGGTTGAAAGGTGTGTTGCTGACATTGTGCGAGCCCCTTGAAGTCGCCTGTTACGTAGAGAAAACCTTTTGCATCGAGCTGACCGTTGTTGATCCCGACGTCTTCATCACTTTTGCAGTGAAGCGTCCAGAGTGGTTTGCCGTTGGTGTCGAGTTTGCTCACAAACCCATCTTGTTTGGCTTGTGCTGTGAGTGTCTTTGTTCCGAACACAATGTTTTGCGCGAAACGTCCATACAGGTATATATTTTTGTCCTTATCAACCTGTATACCCGCAGGGAAGTCGTTTCCCATTCCACCGAACGATGTCGCCCACAAAAAGGAACCTTTTTCATCCAATTTGGCGAGCGCGATGTCCTCTTTATCGTAGTGTATAGGGGAGAATGAACCAAAGTTGGAGGGACCTGTGATGACACCACCCCAGTAAGTATGTCCCTTTTCATCGACAGATAGCAGCTCTGAGCTGTCATGTCCATTGAATGTGCCTGCAAGACGTCCCCACTGGCATTTTCCTTGTGTGTCAAGCGCAATGATCGCCATTTGTCCGTTTGTGTCGAGAGGATCTTTTCCATTAAAGAGATTGTCGAAATCGCAAAAGATGCCTTTTGTGCTGGCTGTATCTTGGGGTGTCATAGCAATACGCGAAGCGCCTGTTGGAAGGGTATGTGCTTTGTTTCCCCAGTGATTGATCCCACCAAACAAGCGTTTGATCCACTGGTTTTGTCCTTCTGATGAGAATTTTGCCAAGAACACTGTGTCATTGCTGTTGTTTGGCAGCGGGAGTGTTTTGGGCGAAGTGCTGTTGTATTGCAATTGGAGTGGCTTACCATTTGCATTGCGACCGTAATGGCCTGTCAAGTACACAGAACCTTGACTGTCAAGCGTGATGTAGGCTGCTAATTCTTGGCCTGGACTTCCTGCGCCATAGGCCCAAAGCCATCGTCCTGTTGGACTGATCTTGCCAAAGTAAAGATCCTTATCCCCTTGCGAATTCAACAATGTTTGGCCTGCTTTGAGTTGGTTCTCAAACCGGCCTGCGATGTAAATGTTACCTGTCTTGTCGAGCGCGATATTGGATGATTGGAGTGTGTTGGTCAGGTAAAGGAACGTATCACATGGGTTGTTCGTGTCACATGGTACACATTGCCCATATCGACATCGTTCTCCTGCGCTACATTCACTTGAGCGTTGGCATTGAAAGCAGACCCCTACACGACAATTTCCCGAGCATACTTGGCCACATCCCCCACAGTGTTTACGTGATGATTGCGTTTCAACACATTGACTGTCACAACATGTTTTTCCCCCACAGCTTTGAAAGCAAGCACCACAATGGGCCGGGTTGTTGCGTGTTGATGTGCATTGTCCACTACAACATGCGTCTCCTGCTGTGCATGTTTGTCCACACCGACCACAGTGTTGTGTATCGTTACTCAGCTGCACACAAACGCCTGCGCAACAGGTTGTATTGTTTGCACACACAACTCCACAGCTGCCGCAGTGTTCGTTGTTCTGCTGCGTCGAAGTACACAAGCCGTCACAGTCCGTTGTGTCCTTTGGACATGCTACTTGTATGGGGGGACTCGTCCAACTGGAAGGGCACTTGATCTCGTCTTGCTCTTGTTGATTGTGTGGATATACATCGCTCTGGATAGACAGTTGTATGGGTTGTTCCCACTGCTTTTTTGAGTAGGCGATGATGACAAGCTGGCTTGGGACCGACTTTGGGTCAAATTGAGTCGATTGGATGTCCCACCCTTCGGTTGCTTTTTGTACTGTGGGTGCAAATCGCCACTGCAAGTCCGTGTCTTGTAGTGTCGCTGTGATACGTAAAGTCCACGGCGTTTGTGGGACTCTCTCGGCGCTCCACTGAATTTTTTGTTCGAGCTTGAGTGGGCGACAGTGATCGATTTGGCAGCTGAAGGCGACACAGCGTTGGGTCACATCGCAATCCTTGTCTGCTTTACAAGGGCTTGTACCACATTGCCAGAGCGTCAATGAGAAGAGCAGGAGTAATGTCCACGTGGACCATCGAAGGTTGTATTGGTTGATCATGTTTTGTGTGCTCTTTTAGCGAACGGTTCTGTACTTGAGAGATTGTCCTTTCGACAAGTATAGGGTATGTCGGGTTTGTTTGCTATACTGCACATGGAGTGTCAAAGGTTTTTCGGGAGGGGAACACAAAAGCTCACCTGCCTGTTCTTTTCCAAAGCCATCAAATGGAGAATTTGCATGAGAACACCGACACCTTCTTACCTTGCGCCACCATGCGAAGAAGAGGTCACCATACTCTATCAGGATGACGATATCCTCGTCGTGGACAAACCGGCGGGGTTGTTGTCCATGCCAGGGCCTGATCCCCAATACGAAAGTGACAATCTCGTCAGACGACTGCAAGAGGACTTCGAGGAGATCAGACTGGTCCATCGTCTCGATCGATTGACCTCTGGTGTGATGGTCATTGCACGCCACAAAGAGAGCCAAAAGCGTCTCAATCAATCCTTCCAATATCGCGAGGTCAAGAAGCGATATGTCGCTGTTGTCGATGGGATTGTCGAGGCCCAGTGTGGTGACTTGCGCTTCCCGCTCAAGCCAGACTGGCCCAACAAACCACGCCAAAAGATCGACTTTGTCGAAGGTAAACCCTGTCATACACAGTACAAAGTGCTTGAGCGGGACACCCAAAGAGGCTGTACAAGGGTTTCGTTGACGCCTGTAACCGGACGGACGCACCAATTGAGACTTCATATGACGGCCATTGGGCACCCTATTTGGGGGTGTGAATTGTACGCACCTGATGACGCGTTTGAGGCGTCTTCTCGTCTTCTTTTGCACGCTTGCTGGCTACGTTTTGCCCACCCTATCACCCGTCAATGGATGGAGTGGACGTGTCCGGCTCCATTTTGATCCTCGACAAATGCATCGATTGTTTGTAAAACGCCTCTCGTAAACGATTTGTTGTACCGAACCTTTTGCCAAGATGAAGAAAGGGAGAATGAAAGATGTCTACACGTACTGAATACGATAGTATGGGAGCTGTTGAAGTCCAAAGTGATCGTTACTGGGGTGCCCAAACACAACGCTCTTTGGAGAACTTCAAGATCGGTGGACATCGTATGCCACGTCCCATGATCAAGGCGCTCGGGCTCGTGAAGTTTGCTGCGGCAGAAGCCAACTGTGCGATGGAGTTGTTGTCCGCCGACAAAAAGGACATCATCCAAAAGGCCGCCAAAGAGGTCATCGAAGGCAAGCTCGATGAGCACTTTCCGCTCGTCGTCTGGCAGACCGGTTCGGGGACACAGACCAATATGAACACCAACGAGGTCATCGCCAACCGCGCGATCGAGATGTCAGGTGGAGAGATTGGCTCCAAATCCCCCATCCACCCCAACGATGACGTCAACAAGAGTCAATCGACAAATGACAGCTTCCCCACAGCGATCCACGTCGCTGTTGTCGATCAAGTCCACAGTGAGCTGCTCCCTGCTGTCGCCAAGATCAAACAGGCCCTCGAAGACAAAGCCGAAGCCTTCAAAGACATCATCAAAACTGGACGTACACACTTGATGGACGCGACTCCCCTGACTCTTGGGCAGGAGTTTTCCGGGTATGCTGCGCAGCTCGGTTACTGTGAACGCACGATCAAAGACAATCTCGCCTTGATGTACGAACTCGCAATCGGTGGTACGGCTGTCGGTTCAGGGCTCAACACCAAAGTGGGATACGCGGAGAAAGTGTGCGAAACACTCGCGGCGGAGACTGGATATCCGTTTATCTCTGCACCAAACAAATTTGCACAGCTCGGCGGAAAAGAGCCTCTGTGTGCGCTTCACGGTGCGCTGAAGACTCTCGCTGTCGCGCTCAATAAGATCGGAAATGACATCCGCTGGTTGGGAAGTGGACCTCGTTGTGGGATTGGCGAGATCTTGTTGCCCGCCAATGAGCCCGGTTCATCGATTATGCCAGGGAAGGTCAACCCCACACAGGCGGAGGCGCTGACGATGGCATGTGCACACATCCTCGGAAATGATGCAGCCGTTGGTTTTGCAGCTTCTGCTGGTAATTTTGAGCTGAATGTCTACATGCCTATGTTGATGCACAACACGATCGAGTCCATTCGCTTGTTGACGGACGTGTGTCACTCCTTCACAGACAATTGTGTCGTAGGCATCGAACCCAACCACGAACAGATCAAGCTCAACCTGGAGCGCTCTTTGATGTTGGTGACGGCGCTCAACCCACACATTGGGTACGACAAAGCTGCCGAAGTCGCGAAGAAAGCCTACAAAGAGCACAAAACCCTGCGCAACACGATCATCGAGTTGGGCTATATGACAGGTGAAGAGTTCGATAAAGCTGTCCGCCCCGAGAACATGGTCTCTCCAACCAACTAAGTAGGAGCACGCGATATGATTGTAAGTCTGAAGGATAGAAGAGTTCGTCGTGCGATTATGTCGAGCGTGTCGTTGGCCTGGCGAGTCGAGATCTTTTTGTTGGTGTATGCGGGGTTTATCTTTCTCCTCTACAAACACTATTCGGTGAAGTGGATCGCGATTCCTTCGACCGCTGTGAGCGTGATGGGGATCGCGTTGTCCATCTTCTTGGGGTTTCGCAACAGCGCGGCCTATGATCGTTGGTGGGAGGCGCGCAAGATCTGGGGTGGTGTTGTGAATGAGAGTCGGACCTTCAGTATGAGCGTCTTGTCGATGATGAGTGAGCCTGAAGGGGCGAAGAAAGAGCAACTGCAAAAGCACCAAAAGAACCTGATTTACAGACATCTTGCGTATATCAACGCGCTACGTTTGCAGCTACGTGAGCAGGACAGTTGGGATGAGCTTGCGCCTTTTTTGTCGAAACAGGAGCAAAAAAAGCTCGCGAGCGCCAAGAACAAGGCGACACTGCTCAATCATTGGCAGGGACAACAGCTCAAAGAGCTTCGGGAGAAGGGTTTTTTGAGTGAGTTTCAGCACATTGAACTTAATCAGTCATTGCGCGAGTTTTATGCGCTGCAAGGTAAGTGTGAGCGGATCAAGAAGACACCTCTTCCTCGGTATTATAGTTATTTTACCCTGGTCTTTTTGTGGTTGTTTTTCTTTATCTTGCCTTTTACGCTGGTCAAGGACCTTGGGATTGTTACGTTGCCTGTGTGTTTGATCGTGACATTCGTGTTTAACGTGATCGAGGCGTCTGGTCGTTATACAGAAGATCCCTTTGAAAATCGTGCGACAGATACACCGATGACGGCGCTATGTCGTACGATAGAGATCGATCTTCGTCAACTGCTCGAAGAGGAAGAGTTGCCTGAGCCGACGCAGCCGATCAATTACGTTTTGATGTGAATGTGTTGCCATCGAGTGGGGAACTTGGTGACTGCAATAAAAAAGTATACAGCAAGGAAAGAAACACACGTGGAGGTTGCAACTGAAACCGCAAGCATCGTGATTCGTCGTCGATATAGCGGTGGCCATGTCTTCTCTTCATGCCATGCTTGAGGCTCCATCTATTGCCCTCCTTTGTGCGCTTTTTCCTTGCTGTAGCCTCTTATTCGACAGAGGAGGAGTTTCGCGGGTCGTGGAATCTCATTGGCCAGTATCCATCCAGTTTTTTCTTTCCAATATCGATGAGTATCAACAGCATACGTTGATGTGGTGTGTCCTTTGTTGGATTTGGCTCATAAGGAATTCTGGGATCGCGAAAAAAGGTGACAAGCTGTCCTGTTTCTTCGATGTAGTTGAAATCTCCAGTAAAAAAACGTACATCATCGAACCCTGTAAAACGTTGTTTCACCACTCCCTGAAAGTCAATCCATCCAAATCCCATGCTATATGTCGATGCGCCTAAATAAAAAAGACCATCGTAAAAGGTCATGGGCGGATCAACTGCGTACCCAAGCAGATCATTTGGATCATGATAAGCGACATTGAAAAGTTCCCATCGTTTTTTCCCTTCATGAGTGTAAGATGCTGTATAGTACGGACCTCTCGTTGTCGTGTATATGTTCCCGTGTCTATCGATAGTCAGACGATTTGATGATTGTTTTGCACTCCACTTTATCTCGCCAACCTTTGATAAAGAGAACAAGTAATAGCCTGTCGATACGATCAAATCTTTATCTTTTCCTATTGCAATGGCCCCCTGAGCTTTCGGTAGACCAGGAATCATTGTTGACCATTGTTTGTTCCCTTGAAAATCAAATGCAAGGATATTGCCAATGCTAGAAAAAACATAAATATGCTCCTTCCCAAGCACTGGTTTATCCTCTCCGTCTAAGGGGATGCTTTCGCCAGGTTCTGAGAGGCTCCTCTCCCATAGTTTCTTACCTGAAAATTCATCCCAAGCGATGAGGTTTGGGCCTCCAACAATGACCATCTTGTTTGCAACAGAAGCCATCGTGTATCGTCTCTTTTCTGCATTTGGAATAACATGTGACCAGAGCAATTTTCCATCGCTGGCACGAATCGCGTGGATGATGTATTCGTTGTCGGAGCTATTTTTCGAGAAAATATTGAAAGAGGACAGCAAAACACCATTTTTTGTCATCGTCAAAGTGCCACCAAACCTACCATGTCTATGCTTCACCCAAAGAACTTTTCCCGTAAAGTCAATGGCGTAGTGCATGGTATATCTCGTTGGAGAGACAGCATAATCTTTCGATTTTGCGTATGCTGTGAAGTACAAACGTTCTTTGTATACGACAATATTCGAAATACTCACGATATAGTACGCCTCTCCTATCTGTTTTCCACTCCACTCAAAGATGGCAGTGATAGGAAAATGTGGACAAGCAGCATCTTTCCCACAGTTTGGTTGAAAGTCCCATATCTTTCGCTCTTTCTCCTGTGGAGGTTTCTCTGGAAGTCGCTCATATGTCTTTTCCAAGGAGCCTCCATCATGATTTCCCTCAACGAGTTCATGTCTCTGATTTGTTTGTCCTGTGCAACCACAAGTCATCAACAGCAAAAAGATGAGTATCCATCTCATAGATAACTACTCCTTAGAGTCATACACTGTGAAGATATAAGACAATCATGCGAAGGTGTTGATGTCAAGTCTCATCTTTGTGCGTTTCATTTTCGGTGTCAGGATACTCCAAGGAGAAAAACGCACGAAACAGGACCGCTCCCTTCTTTCATATCACTCCTCCTGCCTGAATGAGGATGTCAACGGTTCCAGGGAGTTTGTGCAGGGACAAATGGAGCTTGTGTTGGGACAAGTGGAGCTTGTGTGAGGACAAATGGAGCTTGTGTTCGGTGTCAGGGAGCTTGTGCGAGGTGTCAGGAAGCTGATGTTCGGTGTCAGGGAGCTTGTGCGAGGTGTCAGGAAGATGATGTTCGGTGTCAGGGAGCTTGTGCAACAGAAGCTGTGGAGCTTGTGCAGCGAAAGTCAATCTCCTATTGTCCGATGTTTTGGCGTTTGCTTTGGATGCACAAGATTTCCTTTTTCAGAGCGCTTGTTTCCATAGGCGCTGCACAGACTCCAAAACACCTCTACTTATAGATGTTTACAGCTTGCACAAGCTCTCTGAGTGGCTGACATTGCTTTCGTTATCGCTGGACAAGCTTCCAATCGCGCTGCACAAGCTCCAAACACATCCCTCTGCGCCTTTGAGGGAGAAAGGATTCGCGATGTTTGTTGGTTTGGTAGAGACCGATGTTTACAGAATGTAAGGGATGAGGGCTTTTCGCTCACTTGGATAATCGTCGAAGGTCTCTTTGTACCATCTGTGGTGGGAGATCGCGCGGGGGAGGAGGTTGGAGATTGTCCAGACGAGGAACGCTAAGGCCGGTAAAGAACTCGTCGCGATGAACCACCCTGTCCATTCGAGGATCTCGCCAAAGTAATTGGGACATGAGACCCATCGGTACAGCCCACCCTTTGGAATTTTGTAGCCAGTCTCTTCTGGTTTACGCAGCTTACGCAACAGCTCATCGCTGTGAAAATTGATCGCAAAACCCACAAAAAATACAGCCGCACCGCACAAAAAACGTGGGTTTGTGAGCCAACTCTTGGGATAAAGTGGTCCCAACTCCGTCAACCAGCGAAAGTTGGCGTAGTTGATGCTGACGTTGGTCAAGAAGGCGAGAGAGGCGATCAAAAGAAGCATCTTCTTGCCGTTCATACGCATCCGGAATGGGTAAATGAATGTCCGATGAATGTAATGAAAGAGCCAAATACCTAGAAAGAGCCAAATGACGATGTTTTGTTCGCGTGTACTGAGCAACATACAAAGGATCGGGACGAGAACCGCAGGCAGCTCCATAAACAGCCAACCCGCTTGGGCGGGGATGGATGGCCCCCATCCCTTGCTCGCGTGATGCCGACCATAAGGCGCGGTCAGAAAGAAGAGCAAGATAAGCACAACAGCAGAGATGCCAAACCACGTGTAGGTGATGCCATGTAGGAGTGTCTTTTCATCGATCAATGGGAGCCTCTTTCAGTTGTTGAGGGGAGAGGTGGTGGGATTGTCGTAACCACTCAAACGTATCGCGTAATCCTTCTTCGAGTGGGCGGGGTTGATGCCCCAATACATAACGTGCTTTTTGTCCATTCAGTTGGGTGAATTGTCGGAGTGTATTGAGCGACTCAAACGTATACAGAGGGCGTTGTGAGCGTATTTTGCTGTAGACTGCCACGAAAGGGACGCCGAGCATCGCCAGCCAGTAAGGGCAGGTGATAAGAGGGGGACGTGAACCTGTGAGCTCGTGGACGTGTTGGGCGACCTTTTTGACACTCGCGTACTCTCCTGTGAGGAGGTAGCGTTCTCCTGCGACCCCTTTTTGTTCGGCCTGAAGGGCGGCCTCAACGACATCTCTGACATCAACCCAGTCAAAGCCACCTGGAACGAGCGCCGGGAGTTGCCGAAGGTGCAGTTTGAGCAGGACTTCGCCAAAGGAGGAGAGTTTATAGTCGTAGGGACCGTACACTCCCGTTGGGTTGAGGATGCAGGCGTTGAGTCCACGCTCGACGCCTTCAAGGACAGCCTGTTCTCCGAGGGCTTTGGTGACGTCATAGGCTGGGTAGCGTTTGGCGTCGAGCGCGAGGGCTCTTGATTCATCGACGACTTCGTGGAGAGGTCGATAGGAGAGGGCGCGAATGGAGCTGAAGTGAATGAGTTTGCTGACTTTTTGTTGAAGACAAGCCTCTACGACGTTTTTTGTGCCCTGTACATTGATGCGATACATCAGCTCTTCGTTGGCACCATCGACGGCGAGTGCGCCGGCGAGGTGATAGACAACATCGACACCTTCCATCGCGTCTTTGAGAGAGTCTGGATCCAGTACATTGCCTTTGATAAATTGAATGTCGTAGTCTTCGAGACCTTGTTTACTACGGTAGATCAAAGCGCGCACATCACGTCCTTGTTTGACGAGCGCACGGACGAGGTTGATTCCAATGTGACCGGCTGGACCTGTCACCAAAACTGCCATTTATCGCTTCTCCTGTGTCAGTGTTGCCCAAACAAAGGACCAAATAATGCTTTGTTTTGGTTTTGTTTGCAAGCACTCCAAGGAGGAAGACGACAAAATGTGTTAGGATGCAGTCTGTTTGAAGAGTGGTTTGAGACCATTTGATATTCGTTTTGGGGTAGATACATTGAAAGAGAACAAGAGCATCGAGCCTCCAAAGACCTGGTCTGACGTGGTCATCGCGAAGAGTTACAAAAACCTCTTGCATCCACAAATTTTGCAGGCGGAGATGGTATCTGTCCCAGCGTTGGATTGTGATGATTGTCGCTGGGTGAAAGAGGGGCGGACACTTCCTGGGATGAGGTGTTGCAGTGTGACGCCGCCTTTTCCCAACTTTCTCGTCGGTGAATGGCTCACACAAGGTGGGCATGATGTCCTGGATATGTGGCTCTCACAGCGACGTGGCGACCCTTACGGGATCAGCGTGCCTCCTGCTGTACGCCATAAGCACGAAGAAGCCAGACAAGACGGAGGCTTGGGTCTTCCGTGTTCACTCGTCGATGGCAAGACTGGAAGATGTACGGTGTATACAGTGCGTCCGGCGATTTGTATGGGGTTTCACTGTCTGTATCCACATGTCCTATGGCGTGAGTGGTGGGGGTGTTTTTACGCGCTCTTGGAGTTATGGCAAGAGACGGCAGTGCTGTTTATCATGGCCTCTTACGCCTCTGAGGGTCTTGCGGAGAGGATGACAAAATTGGACCGAGGCGATTGTTGGACACAGACAGGTTACAATGAAGAGAGTTACAGCCATCTATGGGGGGAGTGGTTGGGGCATGAGAGGCATTTTTACCGGGGGTGTTTTTCAGTCATCGAAGACATCGACGACGTGACACGTGAGCTGCTGTTGTTGTTTCAGCAAGAGTTGTTACTTGGTCTACTCGATGAGGCTGGTGTGTTGGATGCTCAACGTCGGGAATTGCTCGAAGCGATCCCTTCCTTGGAGTTGGAGCCGTGTCCTCCGCCAGAGGAGGTGAGGGGGGTGTATCGTAGCGGACGATTTGTGTATACAGATAATCGGCACACACTCACAGAGCATGCGTCATTTTGGCTTTGGTATCACCAACAGATCGCGATGCTCACGTGAACTTGATATGTTCAGCTTGTGGGGCTCTTGCCGACGATCTCCAGTTTGGTTTTTCCATCCTGAATGCGGACGCGAAGTTCGATCTTGTGGTGTCCTTTTTGCTTCATCGCGGGGACACGCTGCCCCATCTTTTTGGCGAACTTTTGAAAGCTCAATCCATTGATGGATTCGCCACAATACTCGCGTGCTGCGATGTACTGTTGATAAAATCCTTGTAAGTTGGATGGGTCAAAGTGTTCGAGGTCGATCTGATGGGGGAGTAAGCTCGGAGGGGGAGGCGTGATTTTGGGAGGATGATGGTTTGTTGATTCATCTTGTGTGGGTGGGGTTGTGGGAGAGGCTTGTACAGGTTGTGGCGCTGGCGTTGTAAGCGTGTTTCTTTCTGCGGTAGACGCTTCGACCGTCTCTTCTTTTTGTTCGAGAGAGGGGGCTGGTGTGTGGTTTTGTGTGGTTGAAGGGGGCTCAGCCAAAGTAGGTTTGGATTCTGACTCTTCGGAGGTTTGCTGGTGGACTGGCGTTGCTGTATCCAGGGGAGACGTGGGGAGATGGGGAGTGGATGGTTCTTGAGCCGATGTTTCTTCGTTTGCTACGGTGGGGGTGTCAGATGTTTCTTCGTTTGCCGCTTGGGGGACGTCAGCGGTTGAGGAGGTCTCTTCTTCCTTTAGGTGTGTATGTTCTTCGTCTGGGGTTGTGGTGGGTGGTTCTGTTGTGTTGTCGTTTTTGCTCGCTTCTTCGGCGCGTTTGTTGCCTCGTTTGTGTTTTTCGCGAAAGACGCCTTCTCCTTGTTCACGGATGACAGTATCCCAGTATCGCAGGAGGATACCGCATCGAGTGGCGAGTGTGTTGAAGCGGTTTCGATCGGAGACGCTGCGGAATTTGCAGCGACGGAAGAACTTCATATGTTTTTCGACTTCGCGGCGCAGCCAGATCGGCTCTCGTCCATCTGCGCCCCGGAAGAAGTTCTCGTATTGGACGCGGCATTGGTCCATTTTGTGTTCGAACTCGTCCAGTCTTTTTTTGTGCTCTGATTTGACTCTCACGAAGCCCTCGCTGTGTTGTTTCCTTTGTGGAGGTGGCGACTTGTCTACGGGGTAGTGTAGGGGTTGTGAGCGAGAAACACAAGCTTTGCGAAAGGAAGGTCTTGGCGTTGAGTGAGCGTATGTTTTTTGTGGGCATACACCAAGTGACTCAAAAGCGCAGAGGAATTGTGCCGGAGAGCAGGAGGTATCCCCAGCCTGTGGTTGTGATGATTGTGATCGCGAGGGCAGGGGGAGAGACTTTGGGGAAGAAGGCGATTCCCCACATACACATGATCAAAAAGCTGAAGAAGCAGAGTGGGATAAGGTTGCTCGCTTGGATACCTGTTGTTGGAGCGAGGAGGAGACCAAAGCATGTTGTTTGGGTCGCTGAGGTTGTTTGAAGGAGTCCTTCAAACAGCGGAAAGTGCAGGGAGATCCCTGCTGCCGCGATGGAGGCCATCACGATCGTGCAGAACAACCCCGTCGCCAGCCCAACTGCGCGTGGGTACGTCGGGAGTCCTTTGACCGCAGTGTACCAGTATCCTCCCCAAAAGAAGAATCTTCCAGCAATCCACACGACGGTTGTGACTGTTAAGAGTTTCATCCCAGTCGCAGAGAGAAAGAAGCTCGCTGCCAAAGCTGCTGTCGCAAACATCAAGAATTGTTCGGTGGTGTTACTGAGGAATTGTCCATGTACACGGTTGTGAATGCTCATTCCGCTGGCTTTTTCGCCGCTGATGGCTGGGTTGGCTGTTGGATCTGCTGTTTCGAGATGCCACCGTGTTGAACCGACCGCCAAAAATCCCAAAAACAGCAAGAGACTCGCGCTGAAGATATGGAGCGCTGCAAAGAACATTCGGTGTGTGAGTGTGTTGGCGAGTGGATTGGGTGTTTGTGGGATGGATATCCACGTGAGTGTAAAGATGACAATAAAGAAGAGGATACCCGACGCGATCCAGCGTGCGAGCATCTTTTTGTTGGAGGCGCTGGGGTTTGTATGAGCTGGGTCTTGTGTGGGAGTGGACATGACGTGTCTCCAGGATACAGGTTGATATCTCAACGTATTCGAACATGACTACGATAGATATGTATCCTACAGAAACACGGAGAAGACGTCATCGTCCAAAAGGAGTATTTGGGGATGGTTTGTTTGGATTTGCGAGGATGACGGGAATCGAACCCGCTTACGTCTGATAGACAGTCAGATAGCCTACCTTAGGCTCTCATCCCCAGTTTTGCTCGCGTAGAAGGATTCGAACCTTCATCTTCTGGGTCAAAGCCAGACGTCCTCACCATTGAACGATACGCGATTGTTATATTTTTTGAATCTGTTTTGATTGTTAGAGTGTTTTGATGGCTGACTGATTGTCCGCCCCCCGGGATTCGAACCCGGAACTTACCGGTTATGAGCCGGCGGTTCTACCGTTGAACTAAAGGCGGTTGTGCTGTGTCTCGCTACGTATTCGCCTTTGTATCAAAATGTCTAACCAGTACATCATGCTATGTGTGCCTTGTGAATGTTTGGTATAGACCAAAAAAAAGCCGCCTGTGCTTTCGCTCAGGCGGCTTTTCGAGTTCTATGAAAGAAGCTTCGATTTATCCGTCTGAGCCTTGTCGTCCTTGCAGGACGAGAAGATCGGCTTGAAGAGCCGCGTCAATATCGACAATAAGGTCAGTGGCATCAATATGTTGCCATGCTGCGGTGGTGGTATGCCACGCTGCTGCGAGGATGCACGCGTCCCAATCCTGTCCTATTGTCGCTACTTGCTGTATGCAGACGGTGTGGATTTGCGTGTTCATCTTCTTCGTTCCTTACTGTGATACGTTGTGGTTTGTTTCTTTGAAGTGACTTGTTTGTTCTTTCGTCGCTTCATGGTTGTCTACGGCTGGCCAAAAGAAGAAGTTCAGAAAAAGACACAAAAAAGAAAAATGAAAAATAATGTCCAATAAAAACAGTGCTTTGTGTCTCTTGTTTTTTCTGCATAGACAGAACCTTTGTCAGCACGTTCAGAAAAATGATCGAAGTGAGCACACGATAGAGCCTCTCTTTGTTCGCCTTTTCGAACCTTTCCATCATTATATACGTAGGAGAGTGCATGGTGATCATTCTCGGTGATCATCCTGATGATCTCTTTCACAAACACGTTGGAGTGTACGATGTTTTTCTACTTTTTGATCCCCTAATGCCCTCCTTCTCTTGGAGCACAAAAAGCGAGAAAAGACACCAACGACCGCACGTATCTTCGTGCGAATATGAAGGAGAGCACCATGCCAAAATCCAAACGGCACAAGCACTTCCCACGCGAGAAATCGGCCTTGAAAGTCTGGTTACGAGATCGACGTGTGGGGTTGTATATCAAAAAACAAGCGCTACAAGAGATCGCCCGAACACGCCCCACTGCGATCCTCGAATATCTACTCAAACACCACGTTGACATGACCCTTCGCTCCGAAATCATGGAGCTGTTACAAGAACATCATCCAGCAAGTCCTGTCCTTCTCGATCAACTCCTGATGGACCTCAGTTCTTTACATCACAGGCGGGTGAATCGAGCGCTGACGTTCCTCACACAAGCCCTCACGAGCTACCAGACACACAAACAGGAGCTCGATGCTGGAGAACGGGCGCAATTGACTGCTGTTGATGTGAGCTTTGAAGCTGCGCTCAGACGAAATGGTTACCTTGTCGTCCGCGCCGCGACACTGCCACAACCGTACTGGCAAAGAAACCCAATGACTTCAAAAGTCCGTGCGTTCGGGCGCGAGCTCGTATCATGCCTGGGAGAAGGAGCCTTACCAGCTCTACATCAATGTCTCTCTTCGCTGTATGACAGGACATTTCGTACTGCTGTACGATGCATCAGTCGTATCGAAGGTGGAGACAAACAAAAGATCTTGGAGACGATCGCGAGTCATGCACGCTCTCCCTTCGATGATGAGCGTGTACAGGGGGTGTATGGACTCGGGTGGATGGGCGCAGAGGCACAGGACTATATCTCCGAAATCATGCTCCTTTGGACACAACAAGCGTCTCTGGCCAACCCCGATGAACGTATCGTTTATCTCGTCGCGATGGCCAGAATGCTCCCCCATGATGAGCGTCTGTTGGAGATCTTTCGACGAGAATTCCAAAGGGCACAAGAACCCTTTCTCTCCTGTGCGAGGAGACAGCGTCGGTGGCTCAACGCGACGGCTGCGTTGGCGCTCTCCAAAGAGGCTGCGGCTCCGTTACTGCTCCTTATGCTCGACTCGCTCCCTAAGAGAACGTTGACTTCGATGAGAATGGCCTGCTTGGTGATCGAGCGTTGTGGTGTAAAAACTAAAGAGGTTGAAGCCTTCTTGATGGGAGTGATGGCGTTGGGAGATAAAGAGGATGTCTCTTTTGCCTGCAAAGCATATGTAGAGTGTGGGTATGTGAAAGACGAACAGGGGCTGCTCTCCATTCTCCAGGAAGAGGAGATATCTGTGGCGGTCAAGCTCCAGATCGCGAGAGCCTGTGGCTGGCTTTTGGAGCGACCTGGAAATGTGTTCTTGCAGATCGAGACCAAAGATCCGGGATTGCAACGAGTCCAAGTTGACGTGTTGATGAGGAGCTTAATGGGTGTGTTGGATCGTCACTTGAGGAGATGGCAGACGCATTACGAGGGGGTATTGTACGAAGTTGTTTGATACGCGCATTGTTGCGTATCTCAAGGGATACGTTTCACACTTTCGATGAGTTGTTCGAGTTGATGGTGAAGTGTTTTGGTGTGTTCTTCGAGGTGTGTGGCGTCCATGACCATATCGAGGATGTTCATCTTGTCCTCTGTCTCTTCGGTCAGCTCCATGAGATGTGCGAGCTCATTCATGGTGTTGGAGGCCTCATCTAGAAATGCTTGGTGAGGGGGAGGGGTGTTGTCTACTTTTTGGAAGACATTTGAGAGCTGGTTGTTGAGGGGTTTGAATGTTGTTGTCGCAGGGGCCGCAACCTCTTCCTCGTCGAATGTAACCTCATACAGTGCGGTCAGATCGACGTGAAGATTATATCCCTGGTCATTTGGGATGATGATGCCTTCGGAGCGTTGTCCTCTGATCTTCGTCACAACAACACGTTGATCGACGAGATACTTGGTGACCTCCAGTTTGTCACTGAGAGGCGTGAGAAGTCGTGCTCCTACAGGGAAGAAGATCACGTGATCGCCGACATGATATCGGTTTTTGGGGATCACACATTGTTGTGTTCCGATTTTGGCGAGTTCGAGTCGATCTGCGCCATGATGTGGCAAGATCTCTTCGATACGAACGACTTCAACTTTTGACAAACCCATCGCAGTGCTCCTCGGGGGACAATCAAATCAAGAGTAATGACACACAGTCTACACATGGCAGGGTGATATCGTGACATATGTGGAGGTCATTGGAGGAACGAGCATACAATCGCGCGCCTGACTTGTCCAGGAGCTGACCTCTTTCCTTGGGTGGGCCTCAGCGAAGCTCCTTAGAGGACTTTCCGAGCAATTGTCTTGCGATGATCAACCGCTGGATCTGCTGTGTGCCCTCGAAGATGTCTGTGATTTTACTGTCACGTGCCCATTTTTCGAGCATTAACTCTTCACTGTATCCGAGGCCACCACATAGCTCGACGCATTTGAGAGTGATGTCATTTGCGCTCTTGCCTGCCTTGGCTTTGCACATCGACGCGTGCATGGAGTTGGGGATGTTGTTATCAGCCATCCATGCGGCTTTGAGTGTGAGCAGCCTCGCGGCTTCCCATTCAGCTTCCATACGGTAGATCTCGGCCTCGATGGTGTGGCTCTCGTAGAGGGACTCCTGGTATTCGGCCTTGATGCCTTCTTTGCGAAGCAACTCACGGGTTAGATCGAGGGCTGCCTTGGCGACGCCGAGCGCCATCGCGGCGACTGCCGGGCGTGTGTTGTCGAAGGTCTTCATCGCCCCCGCAAAGCTCTTCTTCACGTCGATCTCTTCGCTACCAAGCAGGTTGTTACGTGGGATACGACAGTCGTTGAGCAAGATCGTCGCTGTATCGGATGCTCTGATTCCGAGCTTTTTGTCGAGACGTGCGACCTCAAGGCCAGGTGTCCCTTTCTCGACGACAAAAGATTTGATCGCCGCGCGGCCCTGTGCTTTGTCCAGAGTCGCCCATACAACGACAAGATCGGAACGTTCACCACATGTGACGTAGATCTTTTCGCCGTTGAGTACCCACTCTTCTCCGTCCAGCCGTGCTGTCGTTTGGATATTTGCGGAGTCCGAGCCCGCGCCAGGTTCGGTGATGGCCATGGACGCCCACTTTCCTTGAAAGCGTTCTTTTTGTTCGGGGGTCGCGACTGCTGCGATTGCGGCATTGCCGAGCCCCTGTCCTGGGATCGTGAGCATCAGCCCCAGATCGCCCCAACACAGCTCGGCGACGTTGAGAACAGTCCCCATATTTCGGCCATTTCTGTTCTTGTTGTCCTTCTTTTTGTCCTTACGGCTAAGGCCATCTGCGCCGAGTTGGCTGCCTCCTTCGTCGAGGCCCTGTAAGATCGCACCAAGTGTATCGAGCTCACTTGGGTAGGTGTGTTCTGCTTTGTCGTATTTTCTTGAGATGGGGCGGAACATGCCTTGGGCGATGTCGTGGGCCATACTCGCAACACCTTTGAGGTGCTTGGGGATCTCCAAATTGATCATGACAAATCTCCTCTCGGTGTGGACGTTATACTGGAAGTGAACCTTGTAAGACGCCGATGGCGCGTATTTGTCGATACCATCGTTCGATAGGATGATCGCACACAAAGCCTGCACCGCCGAGCAGTTGCACGCCATTGGTCCCGATCTGCATTCCTTTATCGATACATTGGATATGTGCGAGATAGGCTTCTTTGTGGAAGTCGAGTCCTTGCTCGGCGCGACTCGCTGCGCGAAGCGTGAGCAGCTGCATACCTTCGAGTTCAATGGCCATCTCGGCGATCATAAAGGCGACAGCTTGTTTGTGACTGATCGGTTCACCAAAAGCGACACGAGCGTTGCAGTAGTCGATAACGTATTCGAGAATGGCTCGACAGGTACCGACCGCGAGCGCACAAAGACCGATCTTGGAGAGGTCGACTAAAGATGGATGGTGATAAGGGTTTCCTTCACCGAGGAGGGCGTCTTTTGGCAGCGCGACATCTTGAAATCGAAGTCTGCCCAGCGCGGCATTTTGCAAACCCATGGTGGATTCGGCTTCGAGGTGGACACCGGGTGTATTGGCTTCGACAAAGAAGGCACGTGGGCCATGTCCTGGACATTCGGCAAAGACGAGGAAGACATCGGCGAGATCGTGCAGGACGACGAGGTTCTTTTCACCCTTCAGGAGGAAGCCTTGACCTGTGGGCGTTGCGATTGTCGCCATATGATCGGTTGTAAAACGCAATTTGGGTTCCATCAAGGCGAGGCTGGCGTACAGTGGCTCGTCTTTGGCGAGGGCTGGCAGGTAACGACCTTGCTGTTCGAGTGAGCCGTATTCCGTCACAGCGTTGATAAAGCCGAGTGTTGAGAGAGAGGCGAGGGCGAGTCCCATGTCACCGTAAGAGAGAGACTCCGCGAGGAGTGCGCTTGTGAGGGGAGTCCTATGTTGTCCTGCACCACCGAGAGCTTCGGGAATGGCGAGCAGAGGTAACCCCAACTCTTGCAATTGGTGAAAGTAGTCCTTTGAAGGACGACCTTGTTTCTCCGACTCTTCTGCGTGGGGACGCATGACGTCTGTGGCGAAACTCTTGAGCATCTCCTGTAGCATTTGCTGTTCTTCGGTGGGGTTGAGATCAAACAGCGAGGAGGGAGAGGAGGTTTGTTTTTGGAGCGTCTGCCCTGGGACGAGGTTTTGGATATCTTTAAAGCGTCTCTGGAAGGTTTTTCCAACCCGCGCGCCTTCGCGGGTGCCCTTGTAAACGAGTTGTTGGATGGTGTCTCGTAATTGGAGCCGCTCAGCGATCGCGGACTCCGAGAGGTTACTGAGTAATCGAAGGCTATATTCGAGGGGGGTGGCCATGGGATCATCTCCTGCTTTTGAATCTGTGTGCAAAAGGGTAGCGATGTTGTGATTCGAAAGTCAAGGTGTTATTGACAACTTCCCTGTTTCTTGGGGGGGACGGAGTGGTTGGAGATGCGACAATGCTGAGGAGACAAAATTATGTTATGTTTTGTTTTCTGTCTGCAATAGTTGTTTGGAAGAGTGTCATTTTCACGTAAAAAAATGTCGTTGTTGAAGAACATCTCCTACTATATACTAAACTGTTGACTATGGAGTTGTATGATGTCTAAATCTTTTCGTATTTTCTCGCGCTGTTTGTGGTTGTTGTTGACCTTCGGCATGTGTTGGAGTTCGAATGTACTCGCGCAGAGTACGAGCACCACAGGGTTTCAGCTTCAACGTTTCCGTCCGTGGGGAGATCCTGAGGGGATGCTTCAGACACAATCAGGACAAACACTCGGGCAGTGGAAGTTCAACGTTGGTATCCTGTTCAACTATGGACTCAACCCCTTAACAGCACGCACTGCGCAAGATGTTCAACATATCATGTCTCACCAAATCGGTGCCGACATCTACGGAAGCCTCGGCTTGCTCTCCTGGCTTGATGTCTCACTGCGTATCCCCATGACGATCTTTCAGGTGGGCAAGATTCCTGACTCACAAGATTTTAACCAAAATGAACGCAACCGGGATCTCTCTGGGTTTTCATTTTCCGATATCCAGTTGGGTTTAAAAGCCCAGATCCTTCGTGAGAATCAGCATTTTGTGAATCTTGGATTACAACTCGCTGTTGGGTTCCCCTCTGGAAACAACGAAGCCATGAATGGTGAAGACGGTGTGCAGGCTGAGGCCGCGCTCTTCGTGAACAAACATGTTGGACAACACAGCTTCGCTCTCAACCTTGGGTATCGCTACCTCCCACCTACCGTCATCGGTCCACTGCTGATTCAACACGAGCTCAACTATGCGTTAGGTGGACGATTTGGTCTCGTCCCTCAAAAGTTTGACCTCATCGCAGAGTTGACAGGTCATTGGGCCTTTGGTGGACAGACCGGGGCCAACAAAATTCCCGTCGAGTTGGCCGTTGGAGGTGTGATCTTCCCTCTCGCGACCAAGAACCTGTCCTTACGTGCTGCTGTTAGTGCTGGACTCCTCGGAAATTACGGAATCCCTATGTTACGCGTGATCTTCGGTGTCGCATGGACCTCGAAAACATCCGATCAGGATAAAGATGGTGTGGCGGATGGAGATGATAAATGCCCCAAAACACCAGGTCCTAAAGAAAATCGTGGATGTCCATGGGGTGATACTGACAAGGACGGTTTGAAGGACAATGTCGACAAATGTCCCAACAAAGTCGGCCCCAAAGAGAACAAAGGTTGTCCATGGCCCGATACCGATGGCGATGGGCTCACAGACAATGTTGATAAGTGCCCCAAGAAAAAAGGTTCGCGTGAGAATCGTGGCTGTCCTTGGGGGGATCGCGATGGTGATGGACTCAAAGACAACGTTGACAAATGTCCGGATAAATCTGGTCCCAAAGAGAACAAGGGTTGTCCATGGCCTGACACGGATGGTGATGGTGTTCTCGATAAGGATGACAAATGTCCCAACAAAAAAGGCCCCAAAAAATACCAAGGGTGTCCAGATAGCGATAACGACACAGTCCTCGACAAGGATGATAAATGCCCCTACGTTCCTGGTGTGAAAGTTGCCTCTGGAGACACAAAGCTCGGTTGTCCAAAGGTCGTTCTTGTCCAGGTGACCAAAAAAGATATCAAGATCCTCAAGAAGATCTTCTTTAGAACGGGAAGTGCACGTATTCGTCGTCGTTCCTTTGTTGTGCTCGATCAAGTTGCGCAGGTCATGAAGAGCGCCTCTCACATCAAAGTTCGTGTAGAAGGACACACCGATAATGTCGGAGACAAAGACTACAACCTCAGACTCTCGAAAGAGCGCGCACGTTCGGTTTACAACTATCTCATCAAAAAAGGTATCTCCAAAGAGCGACTGAGTAGCGAAGGCTACGGGATGAACAAACCCCTTGTACCCAACAACTCCAGAAAGAACCGTTCGAAAAACCGACGCGTACAATTTACCATCATAAAGTAAGCCCCACCTTCTCTCCAAACCTCCTCCCCATATCTTGTCTGGAACTCCATCAACGGACCTCTTTTGTCCGCTTTTTCCACCCTATAGTTTTGTTTTTTGAACGAGATCAAGCCCACGCAGTCTCGCTTCTTCAGGGGCGAGTTAGTGGGCAACTTTTTGTTTTTGTTTGTGTTGTTGTATTACTCTTCGAGAGC
>MDTD01020396.1_pt1 | contig 154842 bp, 138 predicted proteins | sample 811221 | NCBI WGS metagenome assembly MDTD01 (sample SAMN05326646, study PRJNA326480) | marine metagenome | isolation source: seawater | place: Pacific Ocean: South West | collected 2011
GACTGGGTGAATGGATGTCAGGTGCTATTATATCGCCCAAGGCTTTGTTATTGCAGGCTTTGGATACAGTTTCAGCCGGTTGAACTCACGGATTCAGGATAGATTTCAGGGCACGGATTGAGGAGCTATCTTATGCCAAAACCCGAGTCACAACTGCCCGAGAATCAGGTATCGCCGGACCCTCGGTTGGAGAAGCGCACGCGCCGTCATTTTTCCACTGAGTACAAGCTGAGGATACTGGCCGAGGCCGACCAGTGCGCCCACGGTGAGCTGGGTCAGTTGCTGCGCCGCGAAAACCTCTATAGCAACCAGCTGCGCGACTGGCGTAAGCAGTTGAAACACGGTGGTGAGGCGGCCCTGTCGAAGTCCTCTCCCGGCCCCAAAGCCTCCCGTAGCCCCGAGCAAAAACGCATTGAGCAACTGGAGAAGGAGTTGACCCGCACGCAGCGGAAACTGCGGATCACGGAGGACTGTGTCGGGCTCCAAAAAAAAGCCTTGTCGATGCTCGATCAGTCGAACAATGGGAACGAGCCGTTATGATCGCGCTTGATGAACGCCCGGATCGGGTTCCGTTGAGCATGGCCTGTGAGGTGCTGGGTGTGAAGCGCGGCACGGTGTATGCGTGGCGGCGACGCCGGAACACCGCGCCGGCCCCGGCCAGGCGTTGCCGCAAAGGGGCGCGGCAACCCCGGGCGCTCTCCGCGCTCGAACGCGAGCGCCTGCTGGATCGGCTGAACCAACCGGAGTTCTGGGACCAGACGCCGTATCAGGTGTATCACACGCTGTTGGAGCGCGGTGAGTGCCTGGCCTCACTCAGCACGCTGTATCGGGTGCTGCGAGACGCCCACCAGACCGGCGAACGGCGCAATCAGCGGGCGGCTCAATCGCATACCATGCCTCGGCTTACTGCCACACGCCCCAACTCCGTTTGGACGTGGGACATTACAAAGATGGCGACAACCCGCCGGGGCGTCTATCTCAACTTGTATGTTGTTATGGACTTGTTCAGTCGCTACGTGGTCGCCTGGATGATCTCGCGCAAGGAGAACAGCCAACTGGCCCAGCAGCTGATTGAGGAGACGCTAACGCGCTATGGGCTGAACGAACAGGGTATCACCCTGCATCAGGATCGAGGCTCCCCGATGATCGCTCAGAGCTTCCTCGATCTGATGGCGGACTTCGGCGTGGTGTGCAGCCACAGCCGCCCCCGAGTCAGTAACGACAATCCGTACAGTGAAAGTCAGTTCAAAACGCTCAAACATCAGCCCGACTACCCGGGGCGTTTTGAAAGCCCGGACCAGGCCCGGCGATGGGCTTCGGACTATTTTGCTTGGTACAACCACGAGCACCATCACAGCGGGCTGAACGGCTTTACGCCGGGTCAAGTTTATACCGGCGAGTACAAGACCGTCGCAAAGGCACGGCAAGGTGCGCTGGCTCGGTATTACCAGCAACCCCCGGAGCGCTTTGTGCGCGGCAAGCCGACATCGGCGCTACCGCCTGAAGCGACCTACATCAACCCGATCACGTCGGAAGCGTCAGGACGTGAGGCCAGCCCTGCGGTCAACTTCCCAACGTTGCCTGCCGCCCGTAAGGCGTTGGAGCGGGCAAATCGAGAGTAACTTTTTAAAGAACTGTTCATATGAGGTTGACATGTTCCGCCACTCCGCTGGAAGAAAGGGTCATTGCGCCACCGGAAGTCCAGACTTACGGTAAATGCCTCCTTTTTCGACGCGAGCGGCACCATGGACTATCTGCGCACCCCGGACACCTGTTTCGAGAACCTGCCCGGCTATCCCTGGGCGCCCCACTACGCCCAGGTCGACGACGGCGAAGGCCACGAGATGCGCATGCATTACCTGGACGAAGGCGAGCGCGACGCTCCGGTGGTGTTGATGCTGCACGGCGAGCCGTCCTGGAGTTACCTTTACCGGCACATGATCGAGCCGGTGGTAGCCGCCGGCTACCGGGTGATCGCGCCGGACCTGATCGGCTTCGGCCGCTCGGACAAGCCGGTAAACCGCGAGGACTACACCTATAACCGGCACGTGGGCTGGGTGCGCTGCCTGCTTCTGGACCACCTGGACCTGCGCGACATCACGCTGATCTGCCAGGACTGGGGCGGCCTGATCGGGCTACGCTTGGTGGGCAATCACCCCGAGCGGTTTGCCCGGGTGATCGCCGCCAATACTTTCCTGCCGGACGGCGAGCACGATCCCGGCGAGGCGTTCCGCAAATGGCGGGACTTTTCCCAGACGGTGCCGCAGTTTCCGGTGAGCATGATCATCCAGGGCGCCACCACCACGGAGCTGCCGGCGGCGGTGCTGGCCGCCTACGACGCCCCGTTCCCCGAAGAACGCTACAAGGCCGGCGCCCGCCAGTTCCCGGCGCTGGTGCCCGACCGCCCGGACGCGCCGGGCGCCGCGGAGAACCGTGAAGCCTGGCAATCGCTGATGACGTTCGACAAGCCATTCATCACGGCCTTCAGCGACAAGGACCCGATCACCGCCGGCGCCGACGCGGTGCTGCGCAAGCTGATCCCCGGTTGCCAGGGCCAGCCGCACACCACCATCGAAAACGGCGGCCACTTCCTGCAGGAAGACCAGGGCGAGGCCCTGGCCCGGGTGCTTACTGACCTCGCACGCGGCGCTTGATCGGCGAGGCGAACTGCAGGATCAGGAAGTTAATCAGCGACAGTACGATGGCGATCTCGTAGCGGTTGAACGCCACTGACACGCCAATGGCCCCGGTATTCCACATGCTGGCGGCCGTGGCGGTACCGGTGACATTGGCGCCTTCCTTGAGAATGGCGCCGCCGCCGATAAAGCCCATGCCGGTGATGATGCCGTACATCACCCGTGCCTGAGCGCCGTCGTCACCGCCGAACATCTGCAGCCCCACCAGCATGTAGCCGCAGGCGGCCACCGCCACCAGCGGGAAAGTGCGCAGCCCGGCCCCTTCGGCCCGGTGTTCCCGGTTCCAGGCCACCGGCAACGCAATCAGGAACGCCAGGCCCAATTGCACCAGATGGGTGAGTATTTGGTGCCAATCCAGAGTCGCCATGATGGTGCCCTCGTTTTATTTTGATAAACAGTTCATCGATCTTTGTTTGTTCAAATAAAATTCATTTTGCTGTTATAAAACTAACGCGTTGCTCACGCATGCTTTCCCCGGGTTTTATTTTTTCTTTCTGGGGATAACCATGAAAACCATTCGATACTCCCTCGCCGCCGGATTGCTGGCGGCGACGCTGGCCGGCTGTGGCGGCGATTCATCCAGTTCCGACAGTACCCCCGGCGACGGTAACGGCAGCAACCCGCCGCCCGCCACCGCCTCGACGCTGAAAATCGGCCTGCTACCGGACACCCAGGGTGGCGGCGACAACGTTTCCATGCACCCGATGAAAGCGGTGCTCGATAAAGAACAGGCACTGGGCGTGGACATCGTGATCCCGGTGGGCGACCTCACCGACCACGGCACCACCCGCGAATTCGAGCAGTGGACCTCGGTGGCGGAAAGCTACCGCGACGCCGGCATCGAATTCCTGCCGTTGATGGGCAACCACGAAGACAGCTACGCCTACTCCGTGGAGTGGATCGAAAACATGAAGCACTACATCCCCAAGGATGCGGTGCACATGGCCGGCGCCCAGTACCTGAACTACTACGTGATCCGCGACAACGTGATGATCATCCTGCTCAAGTACTACAACCTGCCCATCGCGTTCGAATGGATCAAGCAGGAAGTGGCCGCCCACGAAGGGGAATTCGACCACCTGGTAATCGCCAGCCACGACGGCCTGATCGGCGCCAAATACGGCGAAACCCGCGAAATGATCGTCGAGGGTATCAAAGGCGACAACGCCCTGATGGATATGTGGGACGACATCCGCGCCTTCTTCGCCCGCTATGACGTGCTCTGGGTACAGGGCCACGAACACATGTACCAGCGCTCCGTGGTCACCGCGCCGATCTGGGTCGATCCCTCGTCCTGGACCACCGCCGACGGCAACTACCGTCTGCCGCAGTACACCCAGATCATGTCCGGCAACGCCTCCTACAAGGGCTATGAATTCCGCTACGGCGAGCGCGAGCTGGTGCAGCGCATCGTGCAGCAGAAAATGAACACCATGGACGATGGCTCCCCGGCTTATGACGCCAACGCCTCGGTGCTCACCTTCCAGGGCGACCGGGTCGATTACGAGTCCTGGTTCGTGGAGCACACCATCGGCAGCAACGAGGACGGCGTCAAAGAACTGGCCGACCCGCAATGGAAACTGATGGACCGCTTTTCACGCACCAAGAACCGCTGCGAGCGGCTGGTCTACCCCAACTCCATCCCCGAGGGCACCCGCCCGGTGATGTACCTGGACGCCAGCTACGTCAGCAACGACTGCACCGGCGACGACGGCAGCGTGGCGCGCATGGTGGCCGGCACCAACAACACCTTCAACCGGGTCGAAAGCCGCACCCGCGACATGGGCATCACCCCAGGCTTCAGCCGCGCCGAGACCGTGACCGACCTGATGCGCCTGGGCTACCAGTTCCTGTTCCAGTATCACGAGTCCTGGACCCCGAACCTGAACGGCAACCAGCGCCTGGTGCCGCTCAACGACAGCGAAGTGGAAATTCCCGAAACCACCATCGACCTGAAGGAACTGGTCACCATGAGCTGGCAGCAGGGTAACGCCGACACCGCTTCGGACATCCTGATCGTCAGCGGCACGCAGAACCAGACCGGCACCTACTCCAGCGCCTACGGCGCGGTGAAGGACATCGAAACCATGGTCGGTCTGCCCGCCAGCCAGCCGGACGGCACCGCCAAGCAGCCGCACACCCTGCCCGCCGGCGCCAGCAAGGACTGGGACCTGGCCACCGCCGTCGCCGACGCCTACGGCCTGACCTTCGACGCCCCGGAAGGCAGCGACGTGGACAGCCTGACCCTGGGCGTGCGCACCGCCGACGGCTGGCAGCCCCTGGCCAGCGCCGAATGCCTGGTGGAAGGCCCGTTCGACGGCGGCTACCTGAGCACCCCGCCGACCCGCCCGGACACCTGCGCCGACCAGCCGCTGGTCGGCGTCGACCCGGACCACGGCCGCCGCTTCTGGACCGTCCTGCAACAGGACGCGGAACTGGCCCTGCTGCGCCGCTAAAGGCACTTGTGCGAGCGGGCCTTGCCCGCGAAAGGGAGCGAAGCTCCCGGCAGGATGCCAGAGACATCTCTAACGTCAGCACCAACAACGTCTCTGGGATCCTGCCGGCCGGCTTCGCCGGCCTTTCGCGGGCCGGGCCCGCTCCCACAACCCCCCACCACCGGGCTACGGAGCGCCATCCCCCGCCGTATCCGACAAATAACACTCGTACCCAGCCCCACAATCCGTTAGGCTTGCCCGCCCTTCGGGCTACGCCCTCCTTGTTTTCTGAAAGACTCTTCATATGGATTTTGCTTCCCTCGGATTGATCGATCCTCTGCTGCGTGCTGTTGCCGAGCAGGGTTACACCACCCCGTCGCCGATTCAGGCCCAGGCGATACCCGCCGTCCTGGAAGGCCGCGACGCCATGGCCGCCGCCCAGACCGGCACCGGCAAGACCGCCGGCTTTACCCTGCCGCTGCTGCAGCGCCTCAGTGAAGGCGCGCCCGCGCCGGCCCGCCAGGTGCGCGCCCTGGTGCTCACCCCCACCCGCGAGCTGGCCGCCCAGGTGGCGGAAAGCGTCGCCCTGTACGGCAAGTACCTGCCGGCGATGCGCTCGGCGGTGGTGTTCGGCGGGGTCAAGATCAACCCGCAGATCGACAAGCTCAGCCCTGGCGTGGACGTCCTGGTGGCGACCCCCGGCCGGCTGCTGGATCTCTATCAGCAGAAAGCGGTGCGCTTCGACAACCTGGAAATTTTGGTGCTCGACGAAGCGGACCGGATGCTGGACATGGGCTTCATCCATGACATCCGCCGCATCCTCAAGGTGCTGCCGCAGAAACGTCAGACGCTGATGTTCTCCGCCACCTTCTCCAACGACATCCGTGGCCTCGCCAAGACCCTGGTCAACGACCCGGTGCAAATCGACGTCAGCCCGCGCAACAGCACCGCCGAGCGCGTGCGCCAATGGGCGGTGTCGGTGGACAAGAGCCACAAAGCCGCCCTGCTCACCCACCTGATCGACGACGAACAGTGGTTCCAGGTGCTGGTGTTCACGCGCACCAAGCACGGCGCCAACCGGCTCGCCAAACAGCTCGAGACCGCCGGCATTCAGGCCGCCGCCATCCACGGCAACAAGAGCCAGGGCGCCCGCACCCGGGCCCTGGCCGGCTTCAAGAACGGCGACGTGCGCGCCCTGGTGGCCACCGACATCGCCGCCCGCGGTCTGGACATCGACCAACTGCCGCAGGTGGTCAACTTCGACCTGCCCAACGTGGCCGAGGATTACGTGCACCGCATCGGCCGCACCGGCCGCGCCGGCGCCAGCGGCCAGGCGGTCTCGCTGGTCAGCGGCGAGGACCGCAAACTGCTCAAGGACATCGAGCGGCTGATCAAAAAGCCCCTGGAACGCAAGGAAGTGACCGGCTTCGACGCCAGCAAAGCGGCCCCCGAGCCGGCCGACGACCGCCCGCCCCGGCCGCCCCAGCGCCCCCGTGGCGGAGGCGGCGGCCGCGCCGGCGGCAACAAGCCCGGCGGCGGTCGCCGCTCCGGTGGTGGCCAGCGCTCCGGCGGTGGCGGCCGCCCGGCCGGCGCCGGCAACGGCTCCGGCCGCCCCAACCAGGGCGGCCGCGCCCGCCGCTCCGGCGGCGGCAACCGCGGCGCCTGACCTGCAGGAGCGGCCTTGTGGGAGCTTGCTTGCAAGCGAAAGGGTGGCTTTAGCCACCCGGCAGGATACCAGAGAGGTTGCTGTTCCAATGTCCGGTGCTCCGTATCCGAGACGCGGTGCAATGGTGGTGCCTTCCGGGACCGCTCAAGCCATCCATGGCCGCTGTTAGTTTGGCCCTCCCTGGCCAAACAGCTCCCTCCAGGCACCACCATTGCCCCGCTCACTGGGCAGCGGAACCGCCACGGGTCAGAAATACCGCCAGGACCATCCTATAAACTCGATTTGTGGGAGCTTGCTTGCAAGCGAAAGGCCGGCTTTGCCGGCCGGCAGGGTTCCAGAGACGCTGTTAATGCTGCCGTTAGATAGCTCTCTGGCATCCTGCCGGGAGCTTCGCTCCCTTTCGCGGGCAGGGCCCGCTCCCACAAAGCCCGCTCCCACCAAACCAGCTTCGTAGAAAGGTGAGGCGTCAGCGATAACCCGGAGCCGTGGAATCTTCCACTGGAGCGGGTCTGTGTTCTGCCCTTCCGGGACCCTGGAGAACAGGACTACCTCCTTCGTCGAATAGCCTCCCCGCCCGCTTCGTGGTTGTATGAGCCTGAGCGTCCCTTTGGGCGCGGCGAATAACAACAAGCAGCGACGACGGCGAGGAGCGGAGCATGAGTTACGCGGAAGCCTACCAGCGGGCGCGGCAGGACGCCGACGGCTTCTGGGCCGAGCAGGCCCGGGCCGTGGCCTGGTACCAACCCCCCACCCGCATTCTGGAAACCCTGCAGGACGGCACCCACCGCTGGTTCGGCGATGGCGTACTCAACACCAGCTACCTGGCGCTGGATTATCAGATTGAACAGGGCCGCGGCGAACAGCTGGCGCTGATCCACGATTCCCCGGTCACCGCCAGCCAGCAGCGCTTCACCTTCAACCAGTTGAGAGACCGGGTGGCGGAGCTGGCCGGCGCCCTGGCGCGCCTCGGTGTCGGCAAGGGCGACGGGGTGGTGATCTATTTGCCGATGGTGCCGGAAGCGGCCATCGCCATGCTCGCCTGCGCGCGGCTGGGCGCGGTGCATTCGGTGGTGTTCGGCGGCTTCGCCGCCCATGAGCTGGCGATCCGCGTGGACGACGCCAAACCCAAGGTGGTGCTGACCGCGTCCTGTGGCATCGAAGTCGACCGCGTGATCCCCTATATGCCGCTGGTCAGCGGCGCCCTCCAACAGGCCACCCATCAGGTCGAGGCGGTATTGATGCTGCAACGGGACGCGGGCCCGGCGGACCTGACCGGCACCGGCTTCAAGGACTGGCGCGCGGAAGTCACCGGCAGCGCCCCGGCGGCGCCGGTGCCGGTCAACGCCGCCGACCCGCTGTACATCATGTACACCTCCGGCACCACCGGCAAACCCAAGGGCATCGTGCGCGACAACGGCGGCCACGCGGTGGCGCTGCTGTACGCACTGCGCGAGGTGTACGGCATGCGCGCCGGCGAAGTCTGGTGGGGCTGCTCGGACGTGGGCTGGGTAGTGGGCCATTCGTTCATCGTCTACGCGCCGCTGCTGGGCGGCTGCACCACGGTGATGTTCGAAGGCAAGCCGGTGAAGACACCGGACGCCGGCGCCTACTGGCGGGTGGTGCAGGAGCACGGCGTGCAGGGGCTGTTCGCGGCGCCCACCGCGTTCCGGGCGATCCGCAAGGAAGACCCGGACGGCGAGGCGTTCAAGCGCTACGACGTGAGCAGCCTGCGCCATCTGTTCGTGGCCGGCGAGAAGCTGGATACGCCCACCTACCAGTGGCTTAGCGAGCTCACCGGGCGACCGGTGTACGACCACTGGTGGCAGACCGAGACCGGCTGGCCGGTGACCGCGCCCTGCACCGGCCTGGGCCAGACCGAGGTGCGCGGCGGCTCCACCAACCGGCCGGTGCCCGGCTACCAGGTCGAAGTGCTGGACGCCAACAGCCAGCCGCTGGGCCCGGATGAAGAAGGCGCCATTGTGCTGCGCCTACCGCTACCGCCGGGCTGCGCCCAGACCTTGTGGAACGACCATCCGCGCTATCTGGACGCCTATCTGAACACCCACCCGGGCTATTACCACACCGGCGACGGCGGCTATCTGGACGCGGACGGCTTCGTTTACATCATGGGCCGCACCGACGATGTGATTAACGTTTCCGGCCACCGGCTTTCCACCGGGGTGATGGAAGAGCACATCGCCACCCACCCGGCGGTGGCGGAATCCGCCGTGGTGGGCATGCACGACGAGCTGTGCGGCGAAGTGCCGGTGGGCCTGGTGGTGCTCAAGGACGGCGCCGACATCGACGAGCCGCGCCTGGAACAGGAACTGGTGGCGCTGATCCGCGAGCAGGTGGGCGCCGTGGCCCGCTTCCGCCGCGCCCTGGTGGTGCAGCGCCTGCCCAAGACCCGCTCCGGGAAAACCCTGCGCGCCGCCCTGCGCAAGATGGCCAACGGCCGCGACTTCCCGCTGCCCTCGACCATCGACGACCCGGCCATTCTCGATGAGATCGCCGCCGTGCTCAGCCGCGACGGTTTGGTGGCCACGCCGGGTAAACCCCAATAACGGAGGAGCCTCATGGCCCTGAAGCAAAGCGTCTCGCAACTGGTGGCCGCCGCCGAAGCGCGCATCGAGCGGCTTAGCCCGGAACAGGCCCGCGCCCTGCTGGACGACCCGAACGTGCGCTTCGTGGACATCCGCGACGTGCGCGAACTGAAACGGGAAGGCACCGTGCCCGGCGCCCTGCACGCCCCGCGCGGCATGCTGGAATTCTGGGTCGACCCGGACTCGCCCTACCACAAAGCCGACTTCGCCAGCGGCCAGCGCTTCGTCCTCTTCTGCGCCCTCGGCCACCGCTCCGCCCTCGCCACCGCCCAACTCATGGACATGGGGTTTGGGCCGGTCTGCGATATTAAAGGCGGCTTTGAAGCGTGGCGTGGCGCGGGCGGAAAGATCGAGGGGAAGAGTTGATAGTTGACAGTGGATAGTTGATAGCTAAAAACAAAGCGTAGCCGCTAGCTTCGGCGCGTGTATTCAAACTCGGTGCTGCGGGGATGCTGCCCCTGCTTATTTACAAATCGCGTTCTGCAAATACGACAACCGCCTGACTCGCGTTGTTTTCGCTATCAACTATCCACTGTCAACTGTTAATTAACTGTCAACTGCGCCGACGGCAGTCGGCGCGCACTTCTTCAAGTCCGCGTTCGGCGATCAGGCCGTTGTCGAACGCGTGCTGGGCCATCTCCAGGCTGTCCTTGGCGAGGATCATCTGGCAGCCGCTTTCCGCCACCCGGTCGGCGAGCGCCTGGATCGCCTGATCCCGGTCCTCGCCCTGGTGCACGTGGCGGATGTAGATGGCGCGGATGCGGCCGGGGTAGCGGGCCACCAGGTCCGCGTACACTTCCGGGTCGTGCTGGCCGCTGTCGCCGATCAACACGAACGGCAGCTGATGGTAGAGCGACAGCATGCGTTCGATCAGCATCGCCTTGTGGTCCTTGGCGCGGATCGGCAGCGGCCGCTGGAAGGTCACGCCCCATTCGCGCAGGAACAGTACCGGCCCGTGGGGAATGTGGTTGAGGCGGAAGAACTCCACCAGCACGTCGTAGATGCTCCAGGGCCCCCGCGACACGTACAGCATGGGCCGGCGGCGCTCGCCGCTTTCGCCGTGGAACAGCGCCCGGTAGAACGCGGACACGCCGGGAAACGCGGTGCGGTGGCGGGCCTTGGCGATAAACAACTGGTACATCATGGTCAGCTTGCTGGCGACGCCGGTGTAGATCACCGTGTCGTCGATGTCGCTGACCACCGCCAGGTCCACCTCGCGGGGCGGTATATAGATTTCCGCGGTGGTGGCCACGCCGCGTTCGCCGGCCGGCGCCTCGGCGTGCTCCGACGCGGGCAACAGTTCCAGCCGCGCCTGCTGCCAGAAACCACCGTCCGGCAGCGGTTCTTCGATCGGCAGCTGAGCGCTGAAATAACCGTCCCGGTCGGTGGTCACGCAGGCGTGGGCGTCGCCCACGGTGACCGCCACCCGGGCGTCGCGGATGCCCCAACGGGCGGTGCGGCGGGCGATGTTGATCAGATCGTCGAGCGGGCCCTCGCCCAGTTTGAGCCCCAGGCCCGGCTGCCGGAACACGCGCCCCATCAGGAACACTTCTTCCCGGGAGCCGTACCCCCGGTAGGTCTGGATCACCGGGCCGCCACGGCTGCCGGCGCGCCGCGCCGGGCGCGCCAGAAAACGCAGCATTTTGCGCAAACCGCGATACACGGCCCGCGGCGACGGCAGGATCATCATCCGGTCCTTATCAGGCAATCGGCGGTTCGCCGGTGAGCCCCGGCCCGCGCTCGATGTCCGAGGTGAAGACTTCCAGATTCTGCGCCACTTCACGCACTTCCTCGAAGCGGGCGATGTGATACAGGGCTTCCCCTTCGTTAACCAGAGGCAGGTTGTTGCGGCCCACCAGAATGCCGGCGCACGGCGATTCGATGGTCACGTCCTCGCCGCCGAACGGGCTGGAAATACGGCCGATCAACTGGCCTTTGCGCAGCCAGGCGCCGAGCGCCACCAGCGGCAGAAAAACGCCGTCGCGCTCGGCGCGCACCCAGCTCGAGGAACGCGCGATGTGCGGCTCCAGCGGGGCGCGGGTGCGGCGCGGTCCAGTCATCTTAAGGTGGTGCATGACGTTGAGCACCCCTTTGACGCCGGCACGGATCGAGCTTTCGTCGAAGCGCAGGGCCTCCCCGGCTTCATAGGTGATCACCGGAATGCCCTGAGCCTCGGCCACTTCCCGCAGGGTCCCCTCGCCAAGCACCGAGTTGATCACCACCGGCACGCCAAAGGCGGCGGCCATGGCGGCGGTATCATCGTTGGACAGGTCGGCACGGATCTGCGGCAGGTTGGCGCGGTGGATGGCGCCGGTGTGCAGGTCCACCGCGTGGGTGGCGCGGTCCAGCACCTGGGTCTTGAACTGCCAGGCCATGCGCGCGCCCAGGCTGCCGGTCTCCGAACCGGGGAACGAGCGGTTGAGATCACGGCGGTCGGGCAGGTAGCGGGTCTTATGAATAAAACCGAACACATTGACCACCGGCACCGCCAGCAGGGTGCCGTTAAGGCGGTTCAGCGAGGAATGACGCAGCAGCCGGCGAATAATCTCCACACCGTTCAGCTCATCGCCATGGATCGCCGCGCTGACCAACAACACCGGCCCCGGCCGCCGCCCATGAATCACATGAATCGGCACGTTCAACGGCGTCTGCGTGTACAGCTGCGCCAGCGGCAACTCCACCTTGACCCGGGTACCCGGCATCACCCGCGTGCCGTTCAACTCAAACGGCGCCGCCTTCTCTTCCTGCCCACTCTTACCTTTGCTGCTCGTCATCACTCACCGGATTCTTGTTTTAGCTGTTTTCAGCTGTCAACTATCAACTATCCACTGTCAACTGACCGTCAGCCCTTCGCGCCTTTGGTCTGAGTACGATGCGGCCGCGCATTACTCTCAATAAACTTCACCACCATGCCGGCCACGTCTTTATTGGTGGCCGCTTCAATACCTTCCAGGCCCGGCGAGGAATTCACTTCCATCACCAGTGCGCCGTGGTGGGAGCGCAGAATGTCCACGCCGGCCACGTTCAGGCCCATGATGCGCGCCGCGCGCACCGCGGTGGCGCGCTCTTCCGGGGTAATGCGGATCAGGCTGGCGGTGCCGCCGCGATGCAGGTTGGAGCGGAACTCGCCGGGCAGTGCCTGGCGTTTCATGGCGGCGATCACTTTGCCGCCGACCACGAAACAACGGATGTCGGCGCCGCCGGCTTCCTTGATGTATTCCTGCACCATCACCGAGACGTTCAGGCCCATGAAGGCCTCGATCACCGATTCCGCCGCCTTGCGGGTCTCCGCCAGCACCACGCCGATGCCCTGGGTGCCTTCCAGCATTTTGATCACCAGCGGCGCGCCGCCGACCATGTTGATCAGGTCGGGGATATCATCCGGCGAGTGGGCGAAACCGGTCACCGGCAGGCCCACGCCCTTGCGGGACAGCAGCTGCAGGGAACGCAGCTTGTCCCGGGAGCGGGAAATCGCCACCGACTCGTTCACCGGGAACACGCCCATCATCTCGAACTGGCGCAGCACCGCGGTGCCGTACTGGGTCACGGACGCGCCGATCCGCGGGATCACCGCGTCAAACCCTTCCAGCACCTGACCTTTGAAATGGATCTCCGGCTTATGGGAGACCATGCTCATATAGCAGCGCAGGGTGTCGATCACATGCATCTCGTGACCGGCGTCCTGGCCCGCCTGAACCAGGCGGCGCGTGGAGTACAGGTGCTTGTTCCGGGACAGAATCGCTATCTTCATGGTTGATGCTCGTTGCCACCGAGTAGAAATGAAGCCTGGGGATGCACCACCAACTGATCCATGGCGGTGCGTCCAAGCAACATGCGAAATTTCATGGTGTCACGGTCGGTCAGTGTTATCTCGACCGGCCAGCGGCGCCCGCCCAGGGCGAGCAGCGTTTTGATCACCGGGCGCTCTTCCCGGTGCCCGCCGGAATCCGTCACCACACGACGGTCCAACAATGGCGCTTCGCATTCGCGGGCCTGGTCGGAATCCTGAAACGGATGGATGCTGAACCGGATCCACTCACGCCCGTCACGCTGGAAGCTTTCCACTTCGAAGGCGTGCAGCGCCGAAGTGCGCGCGCCGGTATCCACCTTCATCTTGATCGCTTTGATACCCAGCTCGGGCAGGCTGGCCCATTCCCGCCAGCCGACGGTGGTTTTATTCATGCGTTTGCTCTTTTGCCTGGACGCTTTTGGATAACGAAAACCCCCGCCGCGCCCCCGGCACGCCGACTTTTCGGCAGAGTACACAGGGACGCCCGGCGGGGCCAGACAATAGCGTAAATTTTACCGGCGGGCCGCGCCCGCCGGGCGCTTCAAGGGGTTAACCAGTTTTCCAGTATACGCCCCTCGCGAACCCGCTGCGGGTGATCGCCGACGTCCAGCCGGGCGACCTCCTGGCCGCTTTCGTAGGAGAATACCGACATCTGGTCGGTGCCGCTCCAGGAGATATAGCAGTGCTCGCCGTCCTCGCTGGTGGTCACCCAGTAGGGCTTCTCGCCGATGCCGGTGAAGATGGTGTATTCGAACGTCTCCCGGGAGACGATCGCCACATAGTCGCTCATGGTGCCGGCCACGCACAGGGTGCTCTGGTCGCCGCTCAGCGCGATGCCGTGGTGGGCGGAATCGTTCACGTACTTCTCGCGGGGCAGGTTGGGCACCAGGTTGGGCAGGTGCGCCAGACGGGTGATGCGGTCTTCCTGCATGTCGTACTCCAGAAAGCCGTGGAAGAACGACACCTGGAAGTAGAAATAGCGCTCGTCGTGGGTGTGCGCCATCGGCCGGATCGCCGGGCTCAGGTCGGTGTAGCCGGCTTGGTCCAGCTTTTCACGCAGGTCGAACCGCTTGATGATCTCGAAGGTCTCGGCGTCGACGATCTGGAACAGGCGCTCGCCCTTGGTCAGCTGCTTGACCACCCGGCCCCGGTCCAGCGGCGTGAACACCTGGCCGATGGCGGCGTGGAAGATGCGCTCGCCGTCCTCGGAGTAGATGTTCTCATGGGGGGAATCCCCGGACGGGAAATTGCCCACCTCTTCGCCGGTGGCCACGTCCAGCACATGCACCACGCCGCCGGTGGAGGCGGACACCGCCACATGCTTGCCGTCCGGCGAGATCGCCATATGGTCGGAGCGGTAGCCGTCCACCTGGAAGCGCCACACCACTTCACCGGTGATCACGTCCAGCGCCACCACATCCGCGAAGCTGGGCCGCGACACCACCAGCAGGCGGCCGTCGTTGGAGCTGTACATGTCGTCCACGTACTGGTGGTTGCCCTCGCCGATCAGCAGGCGCACGCCCTGGAAGAACAGCAGACGCACCGGGTTCAGGTAGATCTCGGTGATGCGCTGGCTTTTATCGGGGATCGCGTTGATGGTGCCGAGCGGCTCATAGGTCTCCGCGTCGATCACGTTGACCGTGCCTTCCCAGTTATTGCCGACGAAGATCACGTCGCGGGTCTGGTCGGAGAACTCGGGCGGCGAGAACAGATTGAACGGCCAGCCGGCCGCCACCGGCGCGGCCACCAGCATCAGCGCCAGGCACAGCCCGGCCCGTGCGGCTGAAAACGAAGGAACAGGGAGCGTCGCCATGGTCCACCTTTCTGTTGTTGTGATTCGAAGGAATGCCTTAATCGGTACCTTCGTACAAGAACGGAAAGGTTTCCATTGCCGATGTGTAACAGCGGGCCCCGGCCGGGGCCCGCTCAGAGGGGGCTCAGGACAGCTTGCGGCCGTTCTTGGCGGCAATGCGCAGGCGCAGGGCGTTGAGCTTGATGAAGCCTTCCGCGTCTTTCTGGTCGTAGGCGCCGGCGTCGTCCTCGAAGGTGGCGATGGAGGCGTCGAACAGGCTGTCGTTCTCGGAGCGGCGGCCGACCACGGTGGCGGCGCCTTTATACAACTTCATGCGCACCTCGCCGTTGACGTTCTCCTGGGTGGCGTCGATCAGCTTCTGCAGCGCCAGGCGCTCCGGGGACCACCAGTAGCCGTTATAGAGCAGCTCGGCGTACTTGGGCATCACCGAATCCTTCAGGTGGGCGGATTCGCGGTCCAGGGTCAGCGACTCAATGGCACGGTGGGCGGGCAGCATGATGGTGCCGCCGGGGGTTTCGTAGCAGCCCCGGGATTTCATGCCCACGTAGCGGTTCTCGACGATATCCAGACGGCCGATGCCGTTGTCGCCGCCCAGCTTGTTGAGCTTGCTCAGAATCGCGGCGCCGCTCAGGCGTTCGCCGTCGATGGCGACGATGTCACCCTTCTCGTAGGTCAGGGTCACGTAGGTGGCCTGGTCCGGCGCCGCTTCCGGGCTGACGCTCCAGCGCCACATGTCTTCCTCCGCTTCCCACCAGGGATCTTCCAGGTTGCCGCCCTCGTAGGAGATGTGCAGCAGGTTGGCGTCCATGGAGTACGGCGACTTTTTCTTCTTGTTGGTGAAGTCCACGGGAATCTCGTGGTCCTCGCAGAACTGCATCAGCTTCTCGCGGGAGTTCAGGTCCCACTCGCGCCACGGCGCGATCACCTGGATGCCCGGCGCCAGCGCGTAGGCGCCCAGCTCGAAGCGCACCTGGTCGTTGCCCTTGCCGGTGGCGCCGTGGGAGATGGCGTCGGCGCCGGTCTCGGCGGCGATCTCCACCAGGCGCTTGGCGATCAGCGGCCGGGCGATGGAGGTGCCAAGCAGGTACTCGCCCTCGTAGATGGCATTGGCGCGGAACATCGGGAACACATAGTCGCGCACGAACTCTTCGCGCAGGTCCTCGATGTAGATTTCCTTCACGCCCATCGCCTTGGCCTTGGCGCGGGCCGGTTCCACTTCTTCGCCCTGACCGATATCAGCGGTGAAGGTGACCACTTCGCAGTTGTAGGTTTCCTGCAACCACTTGACGATCACGGAGGTGTCCAGGCCGCCGGAATAGGCCAGTACCACCTTGTTGATATCAGACATGCGTCACTCCAAGAACTCGCGATTAGAAAGGCGCGTATTGTACCCGCGCCCGTCCGCCGCCGTCACCTGTCCCAAGGTGCGGTTATCGGGTAGCATGTCGACCGCTGACTGGAGAGAGCATGACTAATCAACACCCGTCCCTGGCCCTGCGCTTTCGCGGCTTCCTGCCGGTGGTGGTGGACGTTGAAACCGGGGGCTTCGACGCCCGCAACGACGCCCTGCTGGAAATCGCCGCGGTACTGCTGGACATGGACGCCCGCGGCCACCTGCGCCCGTCGACCCGTGTGCACTTTCACGTCGACCCCTTTCCCGGCGCCAATATCGAGCAGGCCGCGCTGGATTTCACCGGCATCGACCCGAACAACCCGCTGCGCGGCGCGGTGGGCGAGCTGACCGCCCTCAAGGGCGTGTTCGAGCCGGTGCGCAAGGCGATCAAGCAGCACGGCTGCAACCGGGCGGTGCTGGTGGGGCACAACAGCTTCTTTGATCAGGGCTTCCTGAACTCGGCGGCGGAGCGCAACGACGTGAAGCGCAACCCCTTCCACCCGTTTTCCAGCTTCGACACCGCCACCCTGGCCGGCCTGGTGTACGGCCAGACCGTGCTGGCCAAGGCCTGCGAGGCGGCGGGCATCGCCTTCAGCCAGCGTGACGCCCACTCGGCGCTCTACGACGCCACCCGCACCGCGGAGCTGTTCTGCTCCATGGTCAACCGCTTCCGGGACCTGGGCGGCTGGCCGCCGCCGCCGGCCGGCGACATGCCCCCCACCCTGGCCAACGCCCTGGATTGAAGCCCATAAAAAAGGCGCCGGATCGGCGCCTTTTTCGTGGACGGGGGCGGAACGGGTTCAGGCGTCGCCTTCCACCGCCGCCTCGTCCACCAGCTCCTTGAGCTGACCGGAGCGGTACATTTCCATGATAATGTCGCAGCCGCCCACCAGCTCGCCGCCGATCCACAGCTGCGGATAGGTGGGCCAGTTGGCGAAGTCCTTCAGGGACTGGCGGATCTCCGGGGCTTCCAGAATGTTCACGTAAGCGAACGGCTTACCCACGCTGGTCATGGCTTCCACCACCTGGGCGGAGAAACCGCACTGGGGAAACTGGGGGGTGCCTTTCATGTACAGCAGCACCGGGTTCTTCGCGATCTGGTCCTTGATGACCTGAATCACATCGTCCATATAAACCACCTGTATACGGAATATCGTGGGCGCGAGTATAACACCCGCGCCGGAATGCGTAGAGGATGAGGGCGCCGCCCTCCACTTTCAAGCCGCGCCGGTCAGAAGGCGACCCGCACCCCCATGTAGGCGGTGCGCGGTGCGTTCGGGCGGGCGCCGTCCGGGGTTCGCGCGACAATATCCTGATCGTTCAGCAGGTTGTCCACCTTGGCGTACACCTCCACGTCGCTGTTCAGGTAGTAGGAGGTGGCCAGATCCACCACCACCACGTCGTCGGTGCGGTCGAAGCGGCCCGAGCCCGGCCGGTCACAGGCGTTGTTGATGCACATCTCATCCACGTAGACGGTGGTCAGGTAAGCGCCCCACCGGGCGGGACGCTCCAGCCCCAGAGTCAGGCTGAGCTGGTTTTCCGGCAGATAAGGCAGTACATCGCCGCTCATGACGCTGCCGTCATCGGCATCCTCGCTGATCTCGCCGTCGGTATAGGTATAGGCGAGGCGCACCGGAGCCTCCAGGCTCCGGCCCCGCCACAGGCGGCTGTTGATGCCCAGTTCCAGACCGTGCACCCGTGATTCACCGAAACTCTGCGAACCGCTGGTGCCGCCATTGGGGCACGGCGCCGCCAGCGAGCAGTTGTTCACCGTGTTTTCGTAATCGCTGTGGAACGCCACCACATCGGCGCTGAAGCCCGGGGCCCAGTAGCGGGCTCCGATCTCATAATTGAGGCTTTTCTCCGGATCGGTGCCGTCCAGGGAGGAGGCGCCGGGGGGCGCGAAGCCCTGGTGCACGCCGGCGAGCAGGGACCACTGGTCGCCCACCAGCCAGGTGGCGCCCAAGCCGGCCATGACCTCGTCCACACGGTTGTCGACACGGCTGCTCACCGACGCCCGGCCCGGGTCCGCATAGCGTTTGGCCTCGGTTTCCACGTCCTCGTAGCGCAGGGAACCGGTGACGATCACATCCCCCAGGTACAGCTTGTCCACCAGCCAGGCGGACCAGGCATCCGCGGTCTCCACCCGGTTGTCACCGCCGGTGGGCAGGATCACACCGGTGGGCACCAGCGCGCCGTCGATCTGATCAAAGGTATCCACCGGTTGGTAGCGGTCCACCTCATCACGGTGAAAGCGCAACCCGGCGACCATATCGTGGCGCACGCCGCCCCACTCAAAACCGTGGGAGAGCTCGGTCTGAATCCCCTCGGCGGTGTACTCCCGGTTGTTGTTCTTCACCCGTACGTCGGTAACGTCCTGGCGGCCATCCAGGATCGCCTGGGCCCCGCCCCCGCCATTGTTGGCGTCATCGAGAAGATCGCCGATGCCCTGCCCTCCGGCGGAGGCCACCTTGTACCAGTTGCGATTGAATTTATTGCGGTAGAGAGCGGTCTCCAGACGGCTGCGTTCGCCAAGCACCAGGTCATGGCGCAGCACGATGCCGTCGTGGTCGTTGTCCATCCGATCCCGCTCGCTGAGCCCATAGCGCCGGTTGGGGTTGGCGTCGAAGTCCCGGTCGGTGAGCCCCAGATAAGTCTCATCGGAGACCTCGCTGGAATGGGACAGCTTCAGCTCAAAGGCCTGCTTCACGGCGGCGTCGGCGGCGGCGGTCCACCTCAGCTTGGCCACATAGTCGCTCTTGTCATAGCCGGTGCCACGATTGGAGCGATCAATGTCCTTGAACCCATCGCTGGCTTGCTGATGGGTCTCCAGCAGAAAGCCCCACTGCCCCTCGGTGGCGCCGTACCAGAAATGGCCGCGCCGGTGGCGGTCCTCGCCGGCCTCCAGCTGGATCCGGCCGGCGCGCCCGGCGGGAATCGGCGTGGACAGGAAGTTGATCGCGCCACCCACCGTGAAAGGCCCATAGCGCAAGGTGTCCGGCCCCTTGAGCACCTCGATGCCGCTGAAACGCCCGGCGCTGGGAAAATAATAGGCCGCCGGCGCCGCGTAGGGGGCCGGGGCCATCAGGATGCCGTCTTCCATCATCGAGACCCGGTCCGAGCGGGACGTGCCGGTACCGCGAATGCCGATATTGGGACGCAGGCCAAAGCCATCCTCCTCGCGCACATAGACGCCGGGCACATCGCGCAACATGCGATGCACATCGGTGTATTCCTTGCGTTCCAGATCTTCCTCGGAAAGCACGTAGGCGGAACCGGCGAGGCTGAAGGTGTCGCTGGAGGGGCCGATGATCTCCACCGCCGGCAGACGATGGGGCTCGGCGGCCACCGCGCCCGCGAACATCAAGGCCGGCAGGCCACCGAGCCAATGGAGGAGCCCCGACACGGGCTGTGATTTCGTCATTATCCTTTCCCCATGGTGTCCATGTTTCGTAAAACGGTTGTCACAAACACCGGGGAAGATAATGAAACTGATTCTTGTTACCAGGTAGTTACTTGACGCTTCACGTGTCCGTGTCAGACCCGGCCGTACCCGCCCCCGCCGGGAGAAGCCAGCCATAGCCGGTCGCCGCCGGCGGCGTACCCGGAATACTTGGGCGGCAGGGGCCGGCCGTTAAGGCGGTTCTCACCGGCGGCGCCGGGCGCCCCGCCGGCCAGGCCCCAGGGCCGGTGACGGCGACGCTCGGTGAGCAAGGTGAAGCGCGCCGGCCCCAGGAACTCCAGTTCCCGCTCAATACCATCGCCGCCCCGGTGATGACCGGCGCCGCCGCTGCCGCGCCGCAGGGCGTAGCGCCACACCCGCAGCGGATAGTGCTCCTCCACGCTCTCGATGGGAGTGTTGAGAGTATTGGTCATGTGGCTGTGCACCGCCGACAGGCCGTCGCCGGCGGCGTGGGCGCCCATGCCGCCGGCCATGGTCTCGTAATAGTCCCAGGGGTGCTCGCCGCCCTCGCCCATGGCCAGGTTGTTCATGGTGCCCTGGCTGGCGGCGGGGATCGCCTCCGGCAGGGCGTTCGCCAGGGCGCCGAGCACCACGTCGACGATGCGCGAGCTGGTTTCCACGTTGCCGGCGGCCACGGCGCCGGGCCGGCGGGCGTTGACCAGGCTGCCCTCCGGGGCCGCCAGGGTGATCGGCCGGAACAGGCCGGCGCAGGACGGCGCATCGTCGGGCAGCAGGCAGCGGAAGCCGTACCAGGCCGCCGCCGCGGCCACCGACAGCGGGCAATTGATGTTGCCGGCCACCTGGTCGGCGGTGCCGGTGAAATCCAGGTGGGCGCGGTCACCGTCCACGGTAAGGGTGACCGCGATGGCGATGTCCTGCTGGCCCTGGCCGTCGTCGTCCATCCAGTCGGTGAAGTGGTAGGCGCCGTCCGCCAGGTCGGCGAGCCGCTGGCGCATGCGTCGCTCGCCGTAGTCGTTGAGGGCGGCCAGAGCGGTTTCCAGCGCCGCCGGACCGCGCTCGGCGATCAGCGCCGCCAGTCGCCGGGCGCCGGCCTGGCAGGCGCTGGCCTGGGCGGCGAAATCGGCGAACCGGGGCACATCCAGCGGCGCCCCGGTGGCCGCCGGGTCCGGTTCCAGGCCGGCCAGCTGGCGGCACAGGGGCAGTTGCCAGTCGCCGGCGCGCTTGAGCCACTGCGGCGCGATCACCAGCCCTTCCTCCTCCAGCGTGCGCGATACCGGCATGGAACCGGGGCTGCTGGCGCCGATGTTGGCGTGGTGGGCGCGGGTCACGGTGAAGGCACGCGGGGCGCCGTCCACGAACACCGGGGCCACCACGGTGACGTCCGGCAGATGGGTGCCGCCCAGGTAGGGATCGTTGACCACCAGCAGGTCGCCGGGCCGCCATTCGCGGCCTTCCACCAGGTCGGCCATGGCGTAGGCCATGGAACCCAGGTGCACCGGAATGTGCGCCGCCTGGGCGCACAGGCCGCCGCCGGCGTCGAAGATGGCGCAGGAGAAGTCGAGGCGGTCCTTGATGTTCGGCGACAGGGCGCTGGCGCGCAGCAGGGCCCCCATCTCGTCGCAGATGCCGGCCAGGCGGTTGGCGAAAATGCTCAATTGAATCGGGTCCATGGGGTCCTCCGTCGCCATCGCGGCCCAAGCCGCTCCTACCGGGCGGGCGCGGCTTCGGCCGCGATCCAGCCAATTGCGTCCTATCCCGCGCGCCAGTATTATCCACAATCCACCCGGCAGCCAAGGCTGCCGTTTTTCGTTTGGTGAGAAAGAAATGAGCGAGCAGTTTCTGATCCCCACCTACGCCCGCCAGCCGGTCGCCTTCGAGCGCGGCGAGGGCGTATGGCTTTACGACCAGGCCGGCGAGCGTTATCTGGACGCGGTATCCGGCGTCGCCGTGTGCAACCTGGGCCACGCCCATCCGGCCGTGACCCGCGCCCTGGCCGAACAGGCCGGCCGCCTGGTGCATACGTCAAACCTGTACCGGATTCCGGTGCAGGAGGCCCTGGCCGAGCGCCTGTGCCGCCTGAGCGGCATGGAGAAGGTGTTCTTCTCCAACTCCGGCGCCGAGGCCAACGAGGCGGCGATCAAGCTGGCGCGCCTGCACGGCCACCGCCGAGGCGTGGACAAGCCGGTGGTGCTGGTGATGGAGAACAGCTTCCACGGCCGCACCCTGGCGACCCTGTCCGCCACCGGCAACGCCAAGGTGAAGGAAGGCTTCGAGCCGCTGGTGGAGGGCTTCCGCACCTTGCCCTACGGCGATCTGGCGGCCCTGGACCGGGCCCTGGACGAGCCCGCCGTGGTGGCGGTGCTGGCCGAGCCGATCCAGGGCGAAGGCGGCGTCCGCCTGCCCGACGACGGCTTCCTGGCCGGGTTGCGGGAACGCTGCGACCGCCACGGTCTGCTGCTCATGCTCGATGAAATCCAGACCGGCAATGGCCGCACCGGCAGCTACTTCGCCTGCCAGCGCCAGGGCGTGGTGCCCGACGTGCTGACCACCGCCAAGGGGCTGGGCAACGGCTTCCCGATCGGCGCCTGCCTGGTGGCCGGCGCCGCCACCGAGCTGTTCGGCCCGGGCAGCCACGGCAGCACCTTCGGCGGCAACCCGCTGGGCTGCGCCACCGCCCTGGCGGTGGTGGACGCGCTGGAAGCGGTGATCCCGGAGGTGGACGCCAAGGGCGAGCGGCTGCGCGCCGCCCTGCGCGACGGCCTCGCCGACCTGTCCATGGTCACCGAGGTACGGGGTCGCGGCCTGATCATCGGCCTGCAGCTGGACCGCCCCTGCGCGGAGCTGGTGGGCCGGGCCCGGGAAGCGGGCCTGCTGATCAACGTCACCGCCGGTTCCGTGGTGCGCCTGCTGCCGCCGCTGATCATCGACGACCGGGAACTGACCTTCCTCGCCGACACCCTGATTCGGGTGATCCACGATTTCGCCCGCGACCTGGAGGGCCCATGAGCACCCGTCATTTCCTTACCCTGATGGACCTGACGCCCAAGGAGCTGGGTTACCTGATCCAGCGCGCCGTGGAACTGAAAACCATGCTGCACACGGGCCAGTTCCATGAACCCCTGCGCGGCAAGACCCTGGGCATGATCTTCGAGAAGTCCTCCACCCGCACGCGGGTGTCCTTCGAGGTGGCCATGACCCAGTTCGGCGGCGCCAGCGTGTTCCTGTCGCCCCGCGATACCCAGCTGGGCCGCGGCGAGCCGGTGGAGGATTCCGCCCGGGTGCTCTCGCGCATGGTCGACGTGGTGATGATCCGCACCTTCGATCACGCCACCGTGGAAACCTTCGCCGGCTACTCCCGGGTGCCGGTGATCAATGCCCTCACCGACCAGTTCCATCCCTGCCAGCTGCTCGCCGACATGCAGACCTACGTGGAGCATCGCGGCGCCATCGAAGGCAAGAAGGTGGCCTGGATCGGCGACGGCAACAACATGTGCGCCAGCTACATCAACGCCGCCGAGCAGTTCGACTTCGAGCTGGTGGTGTCCTGCCCGGAGGGCTTCGAACCGCCGCCGGAACTGGTGGCGGAGTTCGCCCACCGGGTGACCCTGGAACCGGATCCGGCCGAGGCCGTGGCCGGGGCCCATCTGGTGTCCACCGACGTGTGGGCCTCCATGGGCCAGGAAGAGGAACAGGCGGAACGGGCGCGGCGCTTCGCCGACTACCAGGTGAGCCCGGCGCTGATGGACCACGCCGACCCGGAGGCGCTGTTCATGCACTGCCTGCCCGCCCATCGTGGCGAGGAAATCAGCCACGACATGCTGGACGACCCCCGTTCAGTGGTCTGGGATCAGGCGGAAAACCGGCTGCACGCGCAGAAGGCACTGCTCGAGTTCCTGGTCGCCGGTCAGGGCTGAACCTCGCGGCGGACCCGGTCGCGGCCACCGCTCTTGGCCAGATAGAGCGCGTGGTCGGCCCGGGCCAGCAGTTGGTCGATGGTCTCGCCCACCCGGTAGCTGGCCACCCCGGCGGACAGGCTCACCTTGGGCGGCCCGTTGAGGGCCCGGAAACTCCGTTCCCCCCAGCGCCGGCGCAACCGCTCGGCCACCAGCTCGGCGCCGTCCAGATCGCTCTGCGGCAGCACCAGAATGAACTCCTCGCCGCCCAGCCGGGCCAGGTAATCCCCCTCGCGCAGATCCGCCAGGGCGCACTCGGCGAAGTCGCGCAGCACCCGGTCGCCCCAGCCGTGACCGAAGGCGTCGTTGATCGCCTTGAAGTAATCCAGGTCCACGTAGCACACCGAGAACGGATAGATGCCGCTGTCCGCCAACCCCTTCTGCCGCTCCAGCACCTCCATGATGTGGCGCCGGTTGAACAGGCCGGTGAGGTCATCGCGGATCGCCAGGTCGCGCACCTGCTCCAGGGCGTCCGCCAGGGCCAGATTCTTCACCGCCAACCGCCGCCGCAGGCCGTTCACGCCGCTGCCGGTGACCGCGAAACTCAGGCTCACCAGGGAAAACACCAGCCACATCAGGGCCTCCAGCACCGGGCTCACGCGCACCCCGTGGAGCGACCAGGCCAGGGTCAGCATGGCCGCGTAGCCGAGGCTGGCGAGCAGCGCCAGCACCAGCAGGGCGCCGGCGCCAAGCCGGAACGACACCAGCAGCAGCAGCGGGAAGAACAGCATCAGCGCGCTGATGCGCGCCTCGTCCAGGCCGTAGGCGGTGACCAGGAAGGTGCACAGCAACAGCGTCGCCATGGGAAACGACAGGCTCGGCTCGCGCCACTCCGCGGTGACACCGCTTTCCAGGAACAGCAAGTAGAGCATGGCGCTACCGGCGAGCACCGCCAGCAGCCCCCACAACACCGGCGCCGGCAGATGCAGCGCGCCCATCCACCACAGCAGCATGGTGAGCAGGGCGTGCAACCCGGACACCGACACCAGGGCGCGGCCATGGCGGCGCAGCAGACGCTGCTCGTTGACGGTCAGCCGGCGCACCCGGCGCCACTCACCGTCCTTGATCCCGCCGTCCTTCATGGCGGCCCCTCGATCACGATGCGGTCCCGGCCGCCGGTCTTGGCCTGATAGAGCAGCCGGTCGGCCCGGGCCAGCACCTGGTCCGGGCTCTCCGTGGCGCCCACCACGGTGAGCCCCACGGAAGCGGTCACTTCCAGGGCCGGCGCCGCCATGAACCGCTGGGCGCGCAGCGCCGTCATCAGGCCTTCCACGGTGGCGCGGGCCTGGGCCAGATCCAGCACCGGCAGCACCAGCAGGAACTCCTCGCCGCCCAGCCGCGCGGCCAGATCCTTTTCACCCAGGTAACGGCGGGTCAGGTCGGCGAAGCGCATCAGCACCCGGTCGCCGAACAGGTGGCCATGGCGGTCGTTGATGCGCTTGAAATGATCCAGGTCGACGAACGCCACCGCCAGCAAGAAGGCGCCCCGGCGCGCCTGGCCACAGCTCTTGGCGAGCAGTTCCATGGCATGGCGACGGGAGTACAGGCCGGTGAGCTCGTCCTTCACCGCCAGGTCCTGAATCCGTTCCAGCAGTTCGGAGAGCTGGCCGTTGCGCTGGCGCAGCCGCAGGCGGATGGTGGAGATCTCGCTGGCCAGCAACACCATGGCCAGGGTGGTGAAGGCGAACAGCAGCCACTGACTCCAGGCGGCGGCGGGCCGGGTCAAATCCCCCTGCAGGCGCAGCGACAGCAACACCAGCCCGTAGCCGGCCACGGCCACCACGGCGGCCCGCGCCACCGCGCGCCGGCGCACCCGGAACACGCCCTGGTGCAGCACCGCGAAGAAGAAGGTCATCACCGCCAGCTGGGCCTGCTCCACGAACACCACGGAGAGCAGCAGCACCAGGGTCGACCAGATCATCAGGGGTTCGGTCATGGCCGGGTCGCGCAGGCGCCGGTTGGCGCCGCTCTGCGCGAAGGCGAGCAAGGCCAGGTGGCCGCCCCAGATCACCGCGAACAGGCGCCAGAAAGCATTCTCGCCGCCACGGAAGAAGCCCCATTGCAGCGTCAGCCAGCACACCAGGGTGTGGGCCGCGCCGCCCACCAGCAAGGCGAACGCCAGCCGGCGCAGGTAGAATTCCTGGCGCCGGTCGGGCGCCGTGCAGCGCCATCCGCGCATACGCTCCTTCCCCCAAGGCCATGATGCACAACGAACCGGCGCTCAACGCAAACGTCCCCGGCCCGTGACGCCAAGCGTCACGGGGGGCTAGGAATGATGGATCGACAGGACACCGGCAACTTTCGCCGATGATAATTAAAAATGTGCGTCAAATCACATTTTTGGTCGGGAATTCACCGCCGACTATCCGAACACACACGCTGAACCGCTTCACACCAACCCTGATAACGGCGTTCGCGCTCCGCTTCGTCCAGGGCCGGCTCGAAGGCCCGGTCGCGCTGCCAGTGCTCGGCCACCGCCGGCAGATCATCGAACCAGCCCACGCCCAGGCCGGCCAGGTAGGCGGCGCCCAGGGCGGTGGTTTCGGTGACCCGGGGCCGGTCCACGCGCACGCCGAGCACGTCGGCCAGGGTCTGGCTGAGCCAGTTGTTGACCACCATGCCACCGTCCACGCGCAGGGCGGTGGGCCGGCGCCCGCAATCCGCCGCCATCGCTTCCAGCAGGTCCCGGGACTGATAACAGACCGCCTCGAGACCGGCGGTGACCACCTCGGCGATGCCGGTATCCCGGGTCAGCCCGAGCAGGGCGCCGCGGGCGTGGGGGTCCCACCAGGGCGCCCCCAGGCCGGTGAACGCCGGCACCAGATAGACGCCGCCGGCGGAGCCCACCCGGCGCGCCAGGGCCTCGGTCTCGCTGGCGTGGGAAATCAGGTTGAGGCCGTCGCGCAGCCACTGGATGGCGGCGCCGGCGACGAAGATGGAGCCTTCCAGGGCATAGGTGGTGCGTCCGTTCAGGCGGTAGCCCACTGTGGTCAGCAGGCGGTTGTCCGAATGCACCGCCTGGCCGGTGTTCATGACCATGAAGCAACCGGTGCCGTAGGTGCTTTTCACCATGCCCGGCTCGAAACAGGCCTGCCCCACAAGGGCCGCCTGCTGGTCGCCGGCGATGCCCGCCACCGGCACCGGGGCGCCCAGCAGGCCGGTGTCGGTGCGGCCGAACTCGCCGGCGCTGTCACGCACCTCCGGCAGCAGCGAGGCGGGAATGTCGAACAACGCCAGCAACTCCGGGTCCCAGCGTTGTTCATGGATGTTGAACAGCAGGGTCCGCGAGGCGTTGGTGGCGTCGGTGGCGTGCACCCGGCCGTGGGTGAGCTTCCACAGCAACCAGCAGTCGATGGTGCCGAACGCCAGCTCGCCGGCCTCGGCGCGGCGCCGGGCGCCGTCCACGTTGTCCAGCAGCCAGCCCAGCTTGGTGGCGGAGAAATAGGGGTCCAGCAGCAGGCCGGTGCGCGCGCGCACCGGTTCCTCGTGGCCGCCGTCCTTGAGGGCCTGGCAGCGGTCGGCGGTGCGCCGGTCCTGCCAGACGATGGCCCGGGCCAGGGGCTCGCCGGTGTGGCGGTCCCAGAGCACCGTGGTTTCGCGCTGGTTGGTGATGCCGATGCCGGCCAGGTCGGCGGCTTCCACGCCGGCGTTGCGCAGCGCCTGGCGGCACAGCGTCAGAGCGTCGTTCCAGATCTCCATGGCATCGTGCTCGACCCAGCCGTCGCGGGGGAAATGCTGACGGAATTCCTTCTGTGCCTGGCCCACGGCTTCCCCGTGGCGGTCGAACACGATGGCGCGGGAGCTGGTGGTGCCCTGGTCGATGGCGAGAAGGTAGGAAGCCATGCTCATTCCCTTTTTGTGGTTTGCATAAGCGTTCGTGGGAGCGGCTTCAACCGCTTTGCTGAAGGCCCCGGCGGCGGCCCAGCACGTGCTGTTTTTGCTGGTGACGGGGCAGGATGACACGAAAGCGCGCGCCGCCCCATTCGCTTTCGGAGATCTGAATCGCGCCGCCGTGCCAATCGACCACCCGCTTGACGATGGACAGCCCCAGGCCGTAGCCGCCGCTGGCCCGGTGGCGGCTCTTGTCGAGGCGGGCGAAGGGCTTGAACACCCGCTCGCGCTGGTGCTCGGGAATGCCCTTGCCGTCGTCGTCCACGTCCAGCACCACCCGGTCGCCCTCCTCGCTCAGGGTCATGCGCACCCGGCTGTTGGCGTAGCGCAGGGCGTTGGTGACCAGGTTCTGCAGGATGCGGTGCAGATAGCGCGGGTCACCGTCCAGGGTCAGGTCCTCGGCGCCGGCCACCTCCACCGCGATCTCGCCGCGAATGCCGTCCAGCTCGGCGGCCAGCTGCTCGCAGATTTCGCGCACGTACACCGGCTGGAACTCAATGTTGGGGGTGCCCTCTTCCAGGCGCGCGTAGGTGAGAATCTCGTCGATCAGGCGGTCGAGCTGGTCGATGTCCTTGTCCAGGGCGTTGAGCTTGTCCCGGCGCTCCTCGGCGGATTCGCAGTCGGCCAGCATTTCCAGCCCGAAACGCAACCGCGCCACCGGGGTGCGCAGCTCGTGGGACACCGCCCGGGTCATCTCCCGCTGGGCCTCGATCAGACGCCGGATGTGGGCGGTCATGCCGTTGAAGGTTTCCGCCACCTGGCCGATGGGGTCGTTGCCGGGAATGTCCGCGTAGGCCCCCAGATCGCCACTGCCCAGGCGCTTCACCGCCCGGTCCAGGCGCCGCAACCGGGTCTGCAGCGGGCGCACCTGCAGGTAGGTGGACACCGCCACCATCAGCAGCGCCAGCACCCCGGCGATGCTCAGCAACTGCCAGGGAAACTGGTCGAACAGATGCAGCGGCCCCATGACCAGCACCCGGGGATCGCCGGCGTCGTCGTCCACCGGCACCAGGACCCGCACGCCGGCGTCGCGGCGGGTACTGTCGGACAGCGACAGCACCACCTCGTCGCGGCCCAGCCGGCTGCGCTGCTCGCCGTCCAGCTCCAGGCTGGACTGGCGCCGCAGCACCAGCGGATAGCCGAATTCCCGGTTCAGCTCGGCGAGCGCCTCGTCCCAACGGGCCCGGGGCCGGGCGCGCAGATGGTCGAGCACCAGCTGGGCGGTGGCGCGGGCCTGCTGCTCGGACAAGCGGCTCAGCCGCGCACGCAGGTAAAGACCGTCGGTGGGCAGCCGGTAGAGCACGGTGACGGTGTTACCGTCCGGCTCGCCGCGCAGCACCACCCGCTGGTCCCCCAGGTGCAGGGCCTCCCGGTAGGAGAGCTCCAGACTCTCGCCGGTGCGCGCCTCCACCGGCGCGCCGAACAGGCGGGTCAGCGCCAGCGAACGGGCCTGGCGGCCGGCCTCGTCCAGGCCCCGGTAGCTCTCCGCCATCAGGTGGAAGGTGCCCTTGGCCATGCGTTCGCGGTAAAGCAGGGAGCGGTAATCGTTGACCAGCTCCACGCCGGCGTAGGTGAGCGCGCCGATGATCAGCAGCGCCACCAGGATACCGCCGTAGATGCGGACGAAGATGCTGTTCAAGGAATTCCCCCGCCGGGGTTAGCCGGAGCTCATTTCCTTGACGAACAGATAGCCCTTGGAGCGCACCGTCTTGATACGCTTGGGGTTCTCCGGATCGTCGCCCACCTTGGGGCGGATGCGGGAAATGCGCACGTCGATGGAACGGTCCTGGCCGTCGTACTGGATGCCGCGCAGCTTCTCGAAAATGGTCTCGCGGGACAGCACGGTGCCGGCGTTGGAGGCCAGCAGCCAGAGCAGATCGTACTCGGCGCTGGTCAGGTCCACGGACTGGCCGCGCAGGGTCACCTCGCGGGCGGAGTTGTCGATCACCAGAACGCCGAATTCCAGCCGCGACGGCGAACTGTCGCGCTCGCTGTCGGTTTCCACCCGGCGCAACAGGGCGCGGATGCGCGCCAGCAGCACCCGCGGCTTGACCGGCTTGGCCACGTAGTCGTCGGCGCCCATTTCCAGACCCAGCACCTGATCCATGTCGTCGGTGCGGGCGGTGAGCATGAGGATGGGATTCTTGTAGGCGCCGCGCACCTCCCGGCACACGGTGAGACCGTCGGCGCCGGGCAGCATCAGATCCAGCACCACCAGGTCCGGCTGCTCGGAGCGAATGCGGCGAATCGCCTCCTCGCCGTCGCTCACCACGGTGACCTGGAGGCCGTTGGATTGCAGATATTCACAGGTGAGATCGGCGAGACGCTCATCATCTTCGACGATCATGATCGTCGGCGGGTTATCCTGCACGGTGGTCATCCCGTCCTTGTCCTTCTTGGTTGTTAGCCGTTCGCATTCTTTTATACGCATACCCGTGCGCGCGGGCAACCGGCGCGTGGCGCGGCGAGCGGCACAATATATAGGGTTTCCGCCGCCGGCCCAAGCACCCCGCTCCGTTGCCCACAGAGACCCACATTTCCCTCACAGATTATCCACAGGATTTCCCCAGCGGGAAGGATTGCAAAAGCCCGGCCTCACCTATAAATTGTAGGCCTATCGGGCAGCGACCCCAAGATATTGGGTTTTCATGGCATTTCCCGGGCTGGCGGACCACCGCTTTCCAGCCCCCGGAAAAACGCCGCCGGATCAGCCATTTACGGGCCCCGACGGACAACGGCACAGGCTTCGCCCGATCCACGCAGCAGTACACGGAACACTATATATGGTGTTCGCGCCGCCGGAGCGCATCCCCGGCCCCCGCCACCCTGTCCGGTGACCGGCGGCGCGAACCCCGAAGCGAACAGCACATAACGCACCGATATCGATACGGAGAGGGCATCATGCAAACGGATATGAATCGTGATCAGGCCGGCTCCGGCGTTCCCGCCGGCGGCGACGCGCAACAGGACGTCACGGCCACCGCGCCGGGCCAGCTGCGCGTGATCAAGCGCAACGGCAAGGTGGTTTCCTACGACGACGACAAGATCACCGTGGCCATCACCAAGGCGTTCCTGGCCGTGGAAGGCGGCACCGCCGCCGCCAGCTCGCGCATCCACGAAACCGTGGAGCGCCTCACCGAGCAGGTGTCCGCCACCTTCAAGCGCCGCATGCCCTCCGGCGGCACCATCCACATCGAGGAAATCCAGGACCAGGTGGAACTGGCGCTGATGCGCAACGGCGAGCACAAGGTGGCCCGCGACTACGTGCTCTACCGCGAGGAGCAGGCCCGCAAGCGCGCCGAGCGCGACCGTGAGCTGCCCGAGCCCAAGCACAAGGTGGACATGACCGTCACCATGGAAGACGGTAGCAAGGCACCGCTGGACATGGCACGCCTGGAACACCTGATCCGCGAGGCCTGCAGCGGCCTGGAAGAGGTCTACCCGGACAAGATCATCGCCGAGACCGTCAAGAACCTGTACGACGGCGTCTCCATCAAGGACGTCAACACCTCCATGGTGATGACCGCCCGCACCATGATCGAGATGGAGCCCAACTACTCCCAGGTCACCGCCCGGCTGCTGATGGACAAGATCCGCGCCGAGGCCCTGCAGTACCTGGGCGTGGCGGAGCGCGCCAACCAGGAAGAGATGGAGGATCTCTACGCCAAGGCCCTGGCCGCCTACATCGAGAAGGGCATCGAGTTCGAGCTGCTGAGCCCGGAACTGGCCGAGTTCGACCTCAACAAGCTGGGCGCCGCCATCGACGGCAAGCGCGACCTGCAGTTCTCCTACCTGGGCCTGCAGACCCTCTACGACCGCTACTTCATCCACCACAACGAGACCCGCATCGAGCTGCCGCAGTGCTTCTTCATGCGCGTGGCCATGGGGCTGGCGGTACGCGAGGAGCAGCGCGAGGAACGCGCCATCGAGTTCTACAACCTGCTCTCCAGCTTCGACTACATGAGCTCCACGCCGACCCTGTTCAACGCCGGCACCCTGCGTCCGCAGCTCTCCAGCTGCTACCTGACCACGGTGCCCGATGACCTGTCCGGCATCTACAGCGCCATCCACGACAACGCCATGCTGAGCAAATTCGCCGGCGGCCTGGGCAACGACTGGACCCCGGTGCGCGCGCTGGGCGCCTACATCAAGGGCACCAACGGCAAATCCCAGGGCGTGGTGCCGTTCCTCAAGGTGGTCAACGACACCGCCGTGGCGGTGAACCAGGGCGGCAAGCGCAAGGGCGCGGTCTGTGCCTACCTGGAAACCTGGCACCTGGACATCGAGGAATTCATCGAGCTGCGCAAGAACACCGGTGACGACCGCCGCCGCACCCACGACATGAACTCCGCCAACTGGATTCCGGACCTGTTCATGAAGCGGGTGATCAACGAGCAGGACTGGACCCTGTTCAGCCCCAACGACGTGCCGGACCTGCACGACCTGTACGGCACCGAGTTCGAGCAGCGCTACGAAGAATACGAAGCGATGACCCGCGACGGCCGCATGAAGCTCTACAAGCGTCTGCCCGCCATCAACCTGTGGCGCAAGATGCTCTCCATGCTGTTCGAAACCGGCCACCCGTGGTTCACCTTCAAGGATCCGTGCAACCTGCGCAGCCCGCAGCAACACGTGGGCGTGGTGCACTCGTCCAACCTGTGCACCGAGATCACCCTGAACACCAGCGACGACGAAATCGCGGTGTGCAACCTGGGCTCGGTGAACCTGGCCCAGCACATCGTCGACGGCCAACTGGACCGCGACAAGCTGGCGGGCACGGTGAAAACCGCGGTGCGCATGCTCGACAACGTCATCGACATCAACTACTACAGCGTGCCCCAGGCGGAACGCTCCAACATGAAGCACCGGCCGGTGGGCCTGGGCATCATGGGCTTCCAGGACGCGCTCTATAAGCAGGGCTTCAGCTACGCCTCCCGGGAAGCGGTGGATTTCGCCGACCAGTCCATGGAAGCGGTGAGCTACTACGCCATCCAGGCCTCCGCCAAGCTGGCCGAGGAACGCGGCGCCTACCAGAGCTTCGAAGGCTCCCTGTGGAGCCAGGGCGTGCTGCCCATCGATTCCATCGACATCCTGGTCAAGCAGCGCGGCGAGGATTACTGCCAGGTGGACCGTGGCCAGACCCTGGACTGGGACAGCCTGCGCGAGACCGCCAAGAAGGGCATGCGCAACTCCAACGTGATGGCGATCGCACCCACCGCCACCATCGCCAACATCACCGGCGTGTCGCAGTCCATCGAGCCCACGTACCAGAACCTGTACGTGAAATCGAACCTGTCCGGCGAGTTCACCGTGGTCAACCCGTTCCTGGTGAACGCGCTCAAGGAACGCGGCCTGTGGGACAACGTGATGGTCAACGACCTCAAGTACTACGACGGCTCCGTGCTGCCCATCGAACGCGTGCCCGAGGACCTGAAGGAACGCTTCCGCACCGCCTTCGAGGTGGAGCCCAAGTGGCTGGTGGAAGCGGCCAGCCGCCGGCAGAAGTGGATCGACCAGGCGCAGTCCCTGAACCTGTACATCGCCGAAGCCAACGGCAAGAAGCTGGACGTCACCTACAAGATGGCCTGGCTGCTGGGTCTGAAGACCACCTATTACCTGCGCGCCATCGGCTCCACCCAGACCGAGAAGTCCACCATCAACGACGGCAAGCTCAACCGCGTGTCCTCGGGCGGCGGTGAAGGCGCCCTGAACGGCGCCGAGGCTTCCGGCGGCGACTTCAGCCAGGCCGCGGACGTGCCGCAGGCCTGTTCCATCGACGACCCGGACTGCGAGGCCTGCCAGTAACCCTGGCCGGCCCGCGCCCGAACGCACAGAATGAATGGAGAGAGACATGCTGAGCTGGGATGATTTTCATGCGCAAGAGACGCCAACCCCCAAGCAGCCCGGGAGCACCGGGTCAGCGCCGCCGCAATCTGAGACGGTATCTGAGAAAGCGGCACCTGCACCTCAAGCACCGGCAGCGGGAAGTGGTGCGGATGCAGGAGCTGAAGGAAGCGGAGACCAGCACCCCGGACACGAAGAGCTGCGAGGACGAACCCCCGACACCTCCAAAGAAAGGGCAATGACCGACGCCGTGCTGCGCGCCCAGCAGTCCGTGGCCAAGATGGACGACGCCGAGGGCGTCGCCGAACTGGAAGGCGCCGCCGGCCGGGTCGAGGGGGACGACAAGCGCATGATCAACTGCCGCGCCGACCTCAACCAGCTGGTGCCCTTCAAGTACGACTGGGCCTGGCAGAAATACCTGGACGGCTGCGCCAACCACTGGATGCCCCAGGAAATCAACATGAACGCCGACCTGGCGCTGTGGAAGAAGGAAGGTGGCCTCACCGAGGACGAGCGTCGCATCGTCAAGCGCAACCTGGGCTTCTTCTCCACCGCGGATTCCCTGGTGGCCAACAACCTGGTGCTCGCCACCTACCGGCTGATCACCAACCCGGAGTGCCGCCAGTACATTCTGCGCCAGGCCTTCGAGGAGGCGATCCACACCCACGCCTACCAGTACTGCATCGAGTCCCTGGGCATGGACGAAGGCGAGATCTTCAACATGTACCGGGAAATCCCCTCGGTAGCCAAGAAGGCGCAATGGGGCATTGAGTACACCCGCGAGATCTCCGATCCGGCGTTCACCACCGGCACCGTGGAGACCGACAAGGCGCTGCTCAAGAACCTGATCGCGTTCTACTGCGTGCTGGAAGGCGTGTTCTTCTACTGCGGCTTCACCCAGATTCTGTCCATGGGCCGCCGCAACAAGATGACCGGCGTCGCCGAGCAGTTCCAGTACATCCTCCGCGACGAGTCCATGCACGTGAACTTCGGCGTCGACGTGATCAACCAGATCAAACTGGAAAACCCGCACCTGTGGGACCAGGAGATGCGCGACAAGGCCACCCAGATGATCCTGGAAGGCACCGAGCTGGAGATCCAGTACGCCCGCGACACCATGCCGCGGGGCGTGCTCGGCATGAACGCGCCGATGATGGAGGAATACCTGCAGTTCATCGCCAACCGCCGTCTCACCCAGCTGGGGCTGCCCGAGCAGTTCAAGGGCGTCACCAACCCCTTCCCCTGGATGAGCGAGATCATGGACCTGCGCAAAGAGAAGAACTTCTTCGAAACCCGCGTCACCGAGTATCAGGTGGGCGGCGCCCTGTCCTGGGACTAAGCCCGGCTCCGTGGGGCGGGGTTTGTCCCCGCCCCCGTCCTTTGGCACCATATCGGGGACCATTCACGGAGGCCGCATGAGCGATCAAGACCACGACGATTTCCAGGAGGAAGCCCGCGATCTTCTCTCCGCCATTGAGCAGGTGGAGGAAACCCTGGCGATGATGACCACCGTGGTGGGCCAGCTCAAGGAGCAGGTCACCAGCCACCTCGACGGCGACGACGAGGACACCGTGGAAATGAGCGCCGAGGAATTCCTGGAGCAGTGCGAGAACATCGAGGGCACCTGGCATTAAGGGCCGCGCCGGCGGCCTGAGCCGCGACACCACGCCCCGCATCGTCCCGACCAATACCCCGTATCAGTATTCCCCATACCCGCCCGCGCCGTCGTCGCGTTATAGTAACCGCCAGCATGGCGACCCCCGCCAATCGAAGAATGAAGGGTGCGCGAGCCGCGCGCCGGTAAGGAGAGCCTGAATGAAAGCTTCGGATCTGTTCGTCAGGGCCCTGGAAGCGGAAGGCGTGGAATACGTCTTCGCCATTCCCGGCGAGGAAAACCTCGATTTGCTGGAAGCCCTGCGCGGTTCCCGCTCCATCCAGCTGGTGATCACCCGCCACGAGCAGGCCGCCGGCTTCATGGCCGCCACCTACGGCCGGCTCACCGGCAAGGCCTGCGCCTGCCTGTCCACCCTGGGCCCCGGCGCCACCAACTTCGTGACCGCCGCCGCCTACGCCCAGCTGGGCGCCATGCCGATGGTGATGATCACCGGCCAGAAGCCGATCAAGTCCAGCAAGCAGGGTCAGTTCCAGATCATCGACGTGGTCGACATGATGCGTCCGCTGACCAAGTTCACCAAGCAGGTGGTCAGCGGCGACACCATTCCCGCCCGGGTGCGCGAGGCGTTCCGGCTGGCCCAGGAGGAGCGCCCCGGCGCCACCCACCTGGAGCTGCCCGAGGACATCGCCCGCGAGCATTCCACCATGCCGGTGCTGGAGCCGAGCCTGACGCGCCGGCCGATCGCCGAGGACAAGGCCATCTGCCGCGCCGTGGAGGCCATCAAGGGCGCCCGCAAGCCGCTCATCGTGGTGGGCGCCGGCGCCAACCGCAAGCTCACCAGCAAGATGCTGCGCCAGTTCATCGAGAAGCTCGGCATCCCCGCCATCACCACCCAGATGGGCAAGGGCGTGGTGGACGAGACCGGCGCCCACTTCCTGGGCAACACGGCGCTCTCCGACGGCGACTTCGTGCACCGCGCCATCGACGCCGCCGACCTGATCATCAACGTCGGCCACGACGTGGTGGAGAAGCCGCCCTTCTTCATGCAGCCCGGCGGCGCCGAGGTGGTGCACATCAACTTCAATTCCGCCCAGGTGGATCCGGTCTATTTCCCGCAGATCGAGGTGGTGGGCGACATCGCCAACAGCCTGTGGCAGCTCAAGGAGCGCCTGGCGCCCCAGGAGCACTGGAGCTTCGCCGACTTCCACCGGGTGCGCGACGCCCTGCAGAAACACATCGCCGAGGGCGCCCGGGACGACCGCTTCCCGATTCTGCCCCAGCGGCTGGTGCGCGAGATTCGCCGGGTCATGCCCAGCGACGGCATCATCGCCCTGGACAACGGCATGTACAAAATCTGGTTCGCGCGCAACTACCCGGCCACCCACCCCAACACCGTGCTGCTGGACAACGCCCTGGCCAGCATGGGCGCCGGCCTGCCCTCGGCCATGGCCGCCAAGATGGTGCATCCGGACCGCCGGGTAATGGCGGTGTGCGGCGACGGCGGCTTCATGATGAACTCCCAGGAGCTGGAAACCGCGGTGCGCCTGAATCTGGATCTGGTGATCCTGATCCTGCGCGACGACGGCTACGGCATGATCAAGTGGAAGCAAAAGCAAATGGACTTCCACGACTTCGGCCTGGACTTCCACAACCCGGACTTCGTCGCCTACGCCAAGGCCTACGGCGCCCAGGGCCACCGCGTGGAAAGCACCGAGGGCCTGGTGCCCAAGGTGGAGGAATGCTACGCCACCGGCGGCGTGCACGTGGTGGACGTGGCGGTGGATTACAGCATGAACGACCGCATCCTGAACCAGGAAATCCGCGAGCTCAGCAGCAAGGTCTGACCCGCGCCGGCGAGCGGCGCGCCGCTCGTCGGATTTTTCTGCCCGGAATGCCCCCGTGGTGCTAGATTCATCCCCGAGACCATTCTGCCCCGGGGATACCCAATGGCCACCTCGCTCGCCAATTTGATCACCGCCTTGCTGAGCACCGCCGCCCTGCCCGCCCCGCCGGTCGCCGGTGCCGCTGACTGGTACCAGCCTCCCGTGGACGTGGACTGGCAGGGACAATTGCAGGGTGAACCCAACACCGGCTACGACGTTGATCTGTACGTGCTCGACCTGTTCGACACCAACCAGACCGTGATCGACGACCTGCATGCTCAGGGCCACCGGATGATCTGCTACTTTTCCGCCGGCACCTTCGAGAACTGGCGCGAAGACGCCGACCGATTCACCGCCGCCGACAAGGGCCGTCGCCTGGGCGACTGGCCTGGAGAGCGCTGGCTGGACATACGCTCGGATAATGTGCGCGCGATCATGGCGGACCGACTCGATCTGGCCGTGGAAAAAGGATGCGACGGAGTGGACCCGGACAACGTGGACGGCTACTCCAACCGCAACGGCCTGTCGCTCACCGCCGCCGACCAACTCGACTACAACACCTGGCTGGCCGGCCAGGCCCATCAGCGCGGCCTGGCAATTTCTCTCAAGAACGACCTCGGCCAGGTCGAGGATCTGGTGGCGTACTTTGACTTCGCCGTCAACGAGTCCTGCCATGAGTGGAACGAGTGCGGCATGCTCACTCCTTTCATCGAAGCCGGTAAGCCGGTGCTGCACATCGACTACCTGTACGCCAGCGACCCCGAGGGCCGCGCCCGGCTATGCCAGTACACCGACTCGCTCGGCTTCCGGACTTTGACGTTGCCACCGCTGCTGGACGATACATTCCGGCAAAGCTGCCAGCCTTGAATCACCGCACGGGCGCCGCGCCGCGAGCGGCGTCACGTTTTCCACGACTGCCACAATTCCGACCGATTCCGGTAACCCGTGATTCATCCGGCACTGCTTACCTGATGTTCGCCGATCAATTCGAACGAACATCAATGGAAGGGTTTGCCGATGAACAGCCACGCTCTCGGAAAGCTGACCGCCGCCCTGCTGGCGGCCTTCGCGCTCACCGCCTGTGGCGGTGACGACAACGACGACAACAATGACCCGGCGCCGCCGGCGGAAAGCACCGGCTTCCAACTGCAACTGCTGCATTTCGCCGATATGGACGGCGCCACCGGCGCCCTGCAGAACGTGCGGCCCTTCTCCGCGGTGCTCGAAGCACTGCGCGCCGAGCACCCGGAGCACACCCTGGTGCTCAGCTCCGGCGACAACTACATCCCCGGCCCGCGCTACTTCGCCGCCGCCGACGACGCCATGGCCTCGGTGCCCGGCGTGGCGACACCGGCCAACGGTCGCGCCGACATCGCCATGCTCAACGCCATGGGCCTGCAGGCCAGCGCCGTGGGCAACCACGACCTGGACGGCGGCACCGAGGAATTCGCCGCCATCCTCAACGCCGAGGGCAACTACCCCGGCGCCGACTTCCCCTACCTGAGCGCCAATCTGGACTTCACCCCGGACGCCCACCTGGCCGGCCTGGTGCAACAGAACGGCGTGGCCCTGAACAGCATCGCCAACGGCCTGGCCGGCTACGGCACCCTGGAAGTGGCCGGCGAGCGCATCGGCGTGATCGGCGCCTCCACCCCGTCCCTGGGCAACATCACCAGCACCGGCGACATCACCGTGCTGCCCGGCGGCGGCGGCATCCCGGCCTTGGCCGCGGAACTGCAGCCGGCGGTGGACGCCCTCACCGACGACGGCATCGACAAGATCATCCTGCTCGCCCACATGCAAACCATCAGCATCGAGAAGGAACTGGCCACCCTGCTGGAGGGCGTGGACATCATCGTCGCCGGCGGCTCCAACACCCTGCTCGCCGACGACAACGACCGCCTGCTGGACGGTGACAGCGCCGCCGACGGCTACCCGCTGAGCTTCACCTCCGCCGCCGACGAACCGGTGCTGGTGGTCAACACCGACGGCGACTACAAGTACGTGGGCCGCCTGGTGGTGGAATTCGACGACAACGGCGTGCTCCTCACCGACCGCCTGGACGACACCGTCAACGGCGCCTACGCCGCCGACGACGCCATGGCCGGTGAACTGCAGGGCACCGTGAACAGCGACGTGGACACCCTCGCCACCGCCCTGGAAGAGGTGCTCGCCGAACGGGACGGCAACATCATCGGCCGCACCGGCGTCTACCTGGACGGCCGCCGGAGCCAGGTGCGCACCCAGGAAACCAACCTGGGCAACCTGACCGCCGACGCCAACCTGTGGCTGGCCCGCCAGTACGACGCCAACGTGCAAATCTCCATCAAGAACGGCGGCGGCATCCGCGACGACATCGGCTACTTCGTGATTCCGCCGGGCTCCACCTCCGAGGACGATCTGACCTTCTATCCCCCCGCCGCCAACGACGCCGCCGGCAAACAGGAAGGCGACATCTCCCAGTTCGACCTGGAAGGCTCCCTGCGCTTCAACAACAGCCTGACCATCGGCGACGTCACCGCCCAGGAGCTGTATGCCCTGCTGGAGCACGCCGTGGCCAAGGTGGAAGGCGTCGCCGGCCAGTTCCCCCAGGTGGCGGGCCTGCGTTTCAGCTTCGACCCGGCGCGCCCGGGCCTGCGCAGCCAGGCCAACGGCGACGACATCGACCAGGCCGGTGAGCGGGTGCGCAACCTGGCGGTGGTGGACGACAGCGGCGCGATCATCGACACCGTGGTTCAGAACGGCGTGCTGCAAGGCGACGCCAACCGCGTGTTCCGGCTGGTGACCCTGGGCTTCCTGGCCACCGAGAACGCGGAAAACGGCCTGGGCGGCGACGGCTACCCGTTCGACTTCCCGGTGGAAAACCGCCTCGACCTGGAAGAAGAGGCGGTCAGCGGCCCCGACCAGGCCACCTTCGCCGCCCCCGGCACCGAGCAGGACGCCCTGGCGGAATACCTGATCGCCCACTTCGACGCCGCCTCGCCCTACGCCGAAGCGGAAACCGACACCGACCAGGACGGCCGCATTCAGAACCTGGCCGACCGCGCCGACACCGTGCTGCCCTGACCGACGATCCCGGCCCAGCAGAAGAACAATAACCAAGACCCACCTCACGGGCGCCTCCAGGCGCCCTTTTTTATGATTCACCGTCGAACCGCCGACGTTCGCTTCGGGGTGCTGTTGCATTACAGTAGACGCATTGAGATAAGAGGGACCTCTCCATGTGGCGGGATCACTACGCGCTCCTGGCGCGCTACAACCACTGGCAGAACGGCCAGATCCTGAACGCCTGCGCCGCCCTCGACGACGCTGAACGCAAGGCGGACCGGGGCCTGTTCTTCCGTTCCATCCACGGCACCCTGAACCACCTGCTGCTCACCGACCGCATGTGGCTGGGCCGCTTCACCGGCACGCCCTTCCCGGCCAGGAGCCTGGCCCAGGAGCTGTACGCCGACTTCGACACCCTGCGCCGGGAGCGCCGTCTGACCGACCGGGCGCTGGCCGACTACACGGCTACCCTGGAGGAGGACCAACTGGCCGGCGACGTGCACTATGTGTCCGCCTCCACCGGCCAGTCCCACCGGCGCCCCCTGGGCCTGTGCCTGACCCATCTGTTCAACCATCAGACCCACCACCGGGGCCAGCTCACCGCCGCGCTCAGCCAGCTCGGCCAGGACTTCGGCACCACGGATCTGATCTTCATGCCCGACGACGTTCAACCATGACCGATACCCTCACCCTGGTGGTGATCCTGCTCGCCACGGCGGTGTTCGCCGTGGTGGTGTTCCGCCGCCTGCATCTGCCCCCCATCCTCGCCTACCTGGGCGCCGGCGTGCTCGCCGGGCCCGGCGGCTTCGGCTGGGTGGGCGACACCTCCGGCATGCGCCACCTGGCGGAGTTCGGCATCGTCTTCCTGCTGTTCTCCCTGGGCCTGGAATTCTCCATTCCCCGGCTGCTGGCCCTGCGCCGCATCGTGTTCGGCGCCGGCCCGCTGCAACTGCTGCTCACCGCCGTGCCGGTGGCGACGGTGCTGTGGCTGGTGGGGCTGTCGCCGGCGGTGGCGTTGATCGGCGGCGGCGCCTTCGCGTTGTCCTCCACCGCCATCGTGATCCGCGACCTGATCGCCCGGGGCGCGGTGAACACCGGCTATGGCCGCGCCACCACCGGCGTGCTGCTGTTCCAGGACCTGGCGGCGGTGATCATGCTGGTGCTGCTGCCGGTGCTCGCCGACCCCAGCGCCGGCGACCCGCTGATCGCCGCCAGCGCCACCCTGGGCAAGGCGGTGCTGCTGTTCGCCGGCATCTACGTGATCGGCAAGTGGGTGCTGCCCCGGGCCCTGGAGGAAACCGGCCGCGCCCGCTCCGACGAAGTGTTCGTGATGACCGCCCTGCTGCTGGCGCTGCTGGCCGCCTGGGTAACCCACGCGCTGGGCCTGTCCATGGCCCTGGGCGCCTTCCTGGCCGGCATGATGCTCGGCGAGAGCCACTTCCGCCATCAGATCGAGGCGGACATCCGGCCGTTCCGGGACCTGCTGCTGGGGCTGTTCTTCATGGGCGTGGGCATGCTGATCTCGCCGGCCCTGTTCGCCCGCTACTGGCACTGGATCCTGATCGGCGCGCTGCTGCTGATGGTCTGCAAGCTGGTGCTGATCGCCGGGCTGCTGCGGGTGCTCGGCGAGCGCAAGGAAACCGCCCTGCGCACCGGCATCCTGCTCGCCCAGGGCGGCGAGTTCGGCTTCGTGCTGGTGGCCCTGGCGGTGACCCACGACCTGATCACCAACGAGCAGGCCGGCGTGCTGGTGTCGATCACCGTGCTCACCATGGCCGCCACCCCGGCCCTGCTGGAACACAGCGGCACCCTCACCCGCCGCCTGCTGCGCCAGTGGGAGCAGGAACCGGACACCCCCTCCGTGGACGAGGACACCCGCGGCCATGTGCTGCTGTGCGGCTATGGCCGGGTGGGCCAGAACCTGATGCGCTACCTGCACCGCTTCCATCATCAGGGGGTGGCCATCGACACCGACCTGGTGCGCATCCAGGAAGCGAGCCAGGCCGGCGAGCGGATCCTGTTCGGCGACGCCACCCGCAAGGAAATCCTGGAGCGCGCCGGCATTCACCGGGCCAGCCTGCTGGTGGTCACCTTCGACGATCCACGCCAGGCGGAGCGCATCCTGCACACCGCCCACCAGCTGTGCCCGGACCTGCGCGTGCTGGTGCGCACCCGCGACGACACCCACCTGGACGACCTGCTCGGCGCCGGCGCCGCCGAGGTGGTGCCGGAGGTGCTGGAAGCCTCCCTGATGCTGGTGGCCCACGCGCTGATGATGCTGGATACGCCGTTCGGCAAGGTGCTGGCCATGCTGCGCCAGAGCCGCCGGGAGCGCTACAAGCTGCTGCGCGGCTATTACCACGGCGAATCCCTGCCCACCGCCGACAGCGCCGGCAATCCCTACCGTCTGCTGCACGCGGTGACGGTGAGCGGCCAGGCGGCCTGCATCGGCAAGCGCCTGGACCAGCTCGACCTCAAGGAAGACAAGGTGGAGGTACAGTCCCTGCGCCGCGAGGACCGCACCCTGGATTACCCGGACGGCGACACCGTGCTGCGCGACGGCGACATCCTGATTCTCTACGGTCCCCTGGACGCGGTGGAGGCGGCGGAGGAAAAGCTGCTGGGCGGCTAAAGCGCATCGCGCCTGAAGTCGCTCCTACAAGGTCGGTATGCTCCTACAAGGTCGGTATATAGGAGCGACTTCAGTCGCGATAACCGCCGCCAATCACCGCCCCTGAAGCGGAGCGCCGGGCCCGCGCCGGCGTACGCCCGGTCCACTGGCGGTAGGCCCGGCTGAAAGCACTGTGCTCCGAGTAACCCAACAGCAGGGCGATCTCCCCCAGGGTCAGGGACCGGTCCGCCAGGTACTGGTCGGCGAGCTGTTCCCTGGTACGGTCGAGCAGCATTTGCCAGCTCAGCCCCCGCCCCGCCAGACGTCGCTGCAAGGTGCGCGGCGAGACATGCAGGCGCGCCGCCACCCGCTCCAGGCTCACCTGCCCCTCCGGCAGCAGCGCCACCAGGGTCCGCTGCAGGGCGCGGTCGAAACCGTCGGACTCCGGCAGCGCCCGCAGCAGGGCCCGGGCCTGGCGATCCAGCAGGGCCCGGGATCCGGCATCGTTGCGTGGCAGGCTCAGGCCCAGGAACGACAGCGGAAAACTCACGCGGGTGTGGGACGCGCCGAAGTCCACCGGGCAGCCGAAGAAAGCCTCATGGGCCCGGCGTGTCTCCCCGCCCGGCGCCGGGAACACGAAACTCACCCGGGCCGGCGCCAGCCGCTGTTCCAGCAGGCGCCGCATGAAGGTCACCATGGCGGCGATGGAAACGCTGTCCGCCAGTTCGCCGATGGACACCGCCGCCGGCCAGCGCAGAATCATGTGCTCCGGCTCGGCGCGCACTTCCACCAGATCCCGCCCATAGAACAGGCTCTCGTAACGCTGGTAGGCCAGCATCACCTCGCCCAGGGTCTGGCAGGTCAGGGTCAGATAGCCCAGCACGCCCACATGGCGGGGCTGCACCAGGGCGCCGATGGCCAGCCCCGGCGCCGGCAGGCCCGGCCGCAGCGCCACCGCTCGCTCCAGCAGCTCGCGCCAGAGCGGCAGCGCCACGATGTCCGCCGGGCCGCGGCTGTCCAGTATCGAGCGCAGCTCCGGCGCCGGCAGGTTCTCCTGGTCGAGCCAGTCGGTGAGCAGTTGAACCCAGGCCCCGGTGACCCGCATGGGCGTAGCCATGGCGCGTGCCTCCTCGTGGCGGATTCATGGCGAATTCGATGATGGCGTAAATTGTCAAAAATGCGGCGTCCTTCGTCAATACACTCCGCCCCGGGGCGACCCACAATGGGCGCTCAATACGGAGGCAGCACTTATGACCCTGATGGAGATGTTCCAGGACGTGTGGCGCGACAGCGGCCTGGACGCCCTGTGGCAGGCGCTCTCGCCGTGGCTGGCGCTGGATGAGCGGCAGATGATCTTCGTGGTGGCCACACCGGTGTTCATTGGCGTGTTCCTGTGGGAATACCTGCGCATCCGCCATGATCCGGTGCGCGTCGACGCCCGGGAGTCGCTGCGCAACTTCCTGCTCGGCGCCGGCTACCAGACCACGGAATTGCTGTTCGCCGGGGTCATCTCCTTCCCGGTGTTCGCCCTGGCCTACCATCACCGGCTGTTCGACATCCCCCTGAACTGGGCCACCGCCGCCCTGCTCTGGGTGCTCACCGATTTCTGCTTCTACTGGTTCCATCGGGGCTCCCACCGGGTGCGCTGGCTGTGGGCCGCCCACGTCACCCACCACTCCTCCGAGCGCATGAACTTCTCCACCGCCATGCGCCAGAACGCCACCAACATTTTCAACGGCGGCTGGCTGGTCTACGTGCCGCTGGCGCTGATCGGCTTCAACCCGGTGTGGATCGGCGTCTGCTACGCCCTGTCCCTGGTCTACCAGTTCTTCATTCACACCACCCTGGTGGGCCGGCTGCATCCGTGGGTCGAGTGGCTGTTCAACACCCCCAGCCATCACCGCGTGCACCACGGCCGCAACCCGGACTACATCGACCGCAACTACGGCGGCGTCTTCATCGTCTTTGACCGCCTGTTCGGCACCTTCACCGAGGAGCGGGACGACCAGCCGGTGGAGTACGGCATAACCCGGCCGGTGTACAGCCGCAGCCTGATCGTCAACTGGTGCCACGAGTACCGGGATATGTTCCGCGACATGGCCCGGCGCGGCCCGCCGGGCCAGCGCCTCAAGCACCTGTGGAAGCCGCCGGAGTGGCGGCGCAACGGAAACCAATAACCGATTACAAAACAAAACCAATCAAAACATTTACCCTTCACCATGCCTGAAACGCCCATATCGCGGGCGTTTCAGTGTTGCACAGCAACGCCATCCATAGCCGAACCGGATTGGCGGGGAAAACTGTCATATTCGAATCATGACCGCGCCGTAGCGTGCCGCCAGATTTTCCATATCGAGGCAGGTCATGAAACGACGCGAATTCCTCAGCCGCTCCGCCACCGCCGGGCTGTCCCTGGGCATATTGTCCGCCTGCGGGGGCGGCGGCGACTCCAACTCCCCGGACAACGGCAATACCGGCCAGCCCGGCAGCGGCACGCCAAACGCTCCACAGATGCCCGCCTATGACGGCCCGGACCCGTTCCAGCATGGCGTCGCCAGCGGCGACCCACTGGCCAATCAGGTGATCCTCTGGACCCGGATCAGCGCCGCCAATCTGGACGAAATCCCGGTCATCGCGGAGGTGGCACGGGACCCGGCCTTTACCGCGCCGGTGTACCAGGGCGTCGGCTACGCGCGCTCCCAGAACGATTTCACCGTGAAGCTGGACCCGCTGCTGCCGGACCCGGAGACCACCTATTTCTACCGCTTCCGCAGCCTGGGCTTCACCAGCCCGGTGGGGCGCACCCGCACCGCCCCGGCCCCCGGCGCGCGGGTCGATCACCTGCGCCTGGCGGTCATGTCCTGTTCCAACCTGCCCTATGGCTGGTTCAACGCCTACGCGCGGGTGGCGCGGCGGGCCGATCTGGACGCCGTATTGCACTTGGGCGACTACCTCTACGAATACGCCCAGGGCGAGTACAACGACCCGGACCTGGCGGCGCTGCGCCCGGTGGATCCGCCCAACGAGATCATCACGCTGGAGGACTATCGGCGCCGCTATGCCTGCTACCGCCGCGATCCGGACCTACGGGAATGCCACCGGCAGCATCCCTTCATCTGCGTGTGGGACGATCACGAGATCGCCAATGACGCCTGGATGCACGGCGCCGAGAACCATAACGAAGGCGAAGGGGACTTCGCCGACCGCAAACGGGCGGCGGTGCGCGCCTATTACGAATGGATGCCCATTCGCATGGGCTTCCCGGACCGGGCCATGCGCATCTACCGGCGCTTCGACTACGGTGACCTGCTTACCCTGATGATGCTTGACACCCGTTTGATCGGCCGCGACGAACAGGTCGGCAGCCCTTCGGCGGCCCGCGATCGGGACCGTCAATTGCTCGGCCAGGACCAGCGCGAATGGCTGTTCGAACAACTGGAATATTCCCGGGGACGCGGCGCCCGCTGGCATGTGATCGGCCAGCAGGTGATGCTCTCGCCGCTTACCCTGGGCACCCTGCCGGACATGCCCAACTGGGACCTGGGCGGTGGCGCCCAGCTCAACTACGACCAATGGGACGGTTACGAAACCAGCCGCCGCGTCCTGCTCGGCCGCATCGAGGCCATGGCCCTGGACAACACCGTGGTGCTCACCGGCGACATCCACAGTTCCTGGGCCATGGACGTGAGCGCCGACCCGGGCAACGCCCTGGTCTACAACCGCTTCACCGGCGAGGGCTCCCTGGCGGTGGAGTTCGTGACACCGGCGGTGACCTCGCCAGCGGCGCCCACCAAGGGGCTCTCCGACCTGGCCCGCGCCGCCCTGGTGCCTCTCAATCCGCATCTGAAATGGGTGGACCTGTTCCGCCGTGGCTATCTGGTCCTCGACCTCACCGGTGAACATTGCAAAGCCGACTGGTTCCACCTCAACACGGTCAGCGAACCGGACGACAGCGAGTTCTTCGCCCGCTCCTACCTGACCCGCGATGGCCAGAACCATGTGGAGCGGGCTTCCCAGCCCAGCGCTCCAAAACCCGACGCGCCGCCGCTGGCGCCCTGACCGCAAGGAATCGAACCATGAGCCTGAAACGACGTGACTTCATTCGTAACCTTTTGATCGGCGGCGCCAGCGTACCGGTACTCAGCGCCTGCGGTGGCGGAGGGGGCGGCAGCGACCCAAACCCGACGCCGGGCGGCGGCACCGAAACCGGCAACACGCCGGACACCCCGGACGCGCCACGAACGCTGCGTTTTATCACCGTCGGCGACACCGGCAGCGGCGGCCAGGGCCAGTACCAGGTGGCCGCCGCCATGGAGGCCGTGGTGGCCGAGCGCGGCTGCGACCTGGTCCTGCTCACCGGCGACAACATCTACGAGGCCGGCGTCACCGCCGTGGACGACCCTCAGTTTCTGGAGAAGTTCGAGTATCCCTATCAGAATCTGGCCCTGCCGTTCTTCCTGTGCCTGGGCAACCACGATTGCGCCAGCACCGTGTTCGGCGGCGGTTCCGACAACCAGCGTGGTGATTACCAGGTCATGTACCACTACAGCCGCCAACGCTATTCCAACAAGTGGCACATGCCGGCCCGCTTCTACAGCCAGGCTTTCGACACCTCCCGGGAAACGCCCTTTCTGGAACTGTTCGTGGTGGACTCCAACCCGCTCACCAGCTTTTATCTAGACAACGACGAAAACTTCAACTGGTCCAACTACGGCTACCCGCAGCAGACCTGGATGAAGCGCGCCGTGGGCAAAAGCCGCGCCCACTGGAAGATCGCCATGACCCATGTGCCCTACCGCTCCAACGGCAAGCACGGCAACGCCGGCGATTTGGATGCCCATCTGCGCTGGCTGTTCAACAACCCGGACGCCGACGGTCTTCGCTACAAGGCGTTTCTGGAAGAGTGCTTCGCCGACCGCGCCGACTTGCTGCTCACCGGGCACGACCATTCCCTGCAATGGCTGCAACCGGCGCAAGCCATGGGCCGCACCGAGCTGATCGTGTCCGGCGCCGGCGCCAAGACCGACGACTTCAAAGACGCCAACCGCAACCCGGTGCGTTACCAAAACGACAGCGAGTACGGTTTCGTCTGGGTGGAGCTCACCGAGGACAGCATGACCACGGTGTTCTATCAGGTCTCCCCACAGGATGGGAGCTGGCGCGTTGGACACCAGGAAACCCGCGCCAAACCGGTAACCGCCGAGGTGGCGGAGCCGGCCTGAATGGCGACCGGCGGCTCAGGCCACCGACAACAGCAATAAAGACAACGCCGGTACCGCCACCAGCAGGGTGATGCGCACCAGGTCCGCGCCCAGGAAGGGCACGATGCCCCGGCTCACCGCGCCCAGGGAGGTGCGCTCGCTGAACTTCTGCACGATGAACAGGTTCATGCCCATGGGCGGAGTGATCAGTCCGATCTCCACCACCATCAGGGCGATGATGCCGAACCAGATGGAAATCTCCGTCTGAGTGAGATCGAAGAACGGCAGGCCCACCACGATCGGGTAGAAGATCGGCACGGTGAGCAGGATCATCGACAGGGAATCCATCACGCAGCCCAGCAGCAGGTAGATCACCAGGATCGACAGCAGCACCGCGAACGGCGCCATGCCGCTGGCCTGCACCCAGTCGGCCAGTTCCACCGGCATGCGGCTGAGCGCCAGGCCGCTGTTGAGCAGGTCGGCGCCGATCACCACCAGGTAGATCATGGCGGACGCCTCGGCGGTACCGATCAGGCTTTTCACCAGGCCATCGCCGCGCATGCCACCGCGCGTCACGGCGAACAGCCCGCAGGCGCCGGCGCCGATGGACGCCGCCTCGGTAAGGTTGGCCCAACCGCCATAGATGCCGAAGATCACCACCAGGAACACCAGCAGCACCGGCGACACTTCCGCCAGGGCGCGCAGGCGCGTGCCCCACGCCGCCTTGGCAATGCGCGGCGCGCCACGCATGGTGCGCATGGCCACCAGGCGGATCACGATCAGGTAGCCGAGCATGGCCAGCAAACCGGGGATGATCGCCGCCACGAACAGCTTGCCGATGGATTCCTGGGTGAGCACCGCGTACACGATCAGCGGCACCGACGGTGGAATCAGAATGCCCAGGGTGCCGCCGGCGGCGATGGTGCCGGCGGCCAGCTTTTTGGGGTAGTGGTGCTTCTCCAGCTCCGGCAAGGCCACCTGGCTCATGGTGGCGGCGGTGGCCAGGGATGAGCCGCAGATGGCGCCGAAGCCGGCGCAGGCGCCGGCGGCGGACATCGCCAGCCCACCCCGCCAGTGGCCGATGAACGCGGAGGCGGCGCGGAACAGCGCCCGCGACAGGCCGCCGTGGATGGCGAACTGCCCCATCAGCACGAACAGCGGAATCACCGCCAGGTCGTAATCGGACACCCGCGCGTAGACCAGATTGTTGATGGTGAACAGCAGGGCGTTGAGATTGCCGTGGTTGACGAGCACGTAGCAGAGGATGCCCGCCAGGAACATGCCAATGCCCACGTGCACGCGCAGGGCCAGCAGCCCCATCAGCACCGCCAGCACCAGCAGGCCGGTTTCCAGACCACTCATGAACGGATCTCCCTAGCCGCCCGGTACAGCCCGCACAGGGCAAGCAGCGCCAGGCTCGGTACCATCAGCCCCTGGGGCCACCACAGCGGCACGCCAAGCATGGTGGAGGTGGAGCCGTAATCCTGGCTGTTCTGCATCAGCAGAAAGGTGCGCCAGCCCATCAAGCCCGCCGCCGCCGCCAGCAGCAGATGGCCGATCGCCAGCAGCGCCCGGTTCACCGGCGCCGGCAGAAAGCCGGCCACCAGATCCACGCGGATGTGGTTATCGGTCATCTCGCACAATGGGAGAAAGGCGGTCACCGCCACCGCGATGGCCATTTGCAGGACCTCGATGTCACCGGGGATGGGCGCGGAAAACAGCTTGCGCCCCACCAATGACACCAGCGACATGACGATCAGCGCCAACACGATGGCGCCACCGGCCAGGGCGAACCCCAGCGACAACCGACGCAGAATTACGCCCGCCATTGCTCACTCCGTTCGCAGCGAGGCGCGCTTCAGCGCGCCAGTTCCGGGGTGTATTCCTTGACCGTTTTTTGCAGGCCGTCGAACAGGGCCTGGCGGTCCAGGCCGCCGTCGTCGGAGGCCACCCAGTCATCCACCACGCTTTGCGACGCCTCCAGCATGGCCTGGTAGGCGGCGGCGTCCAGGGTGATGATGGTGTGCTCGTCGTCGCCGGCGATGCGGTTTTTCACCTGATCGATGGCCTGGTCCCAGGCCTTGCCGAAGCGCACGGTGAGTGCCTCGCCGCTGTACTCATCGACGATTTTTTTCAGGTCGTCCGGCAGGCCCTGGTAGCGCTGCTGATTCATCAGCATGGCCAAAGTGGTCACCGTGGTGGTGGCCTGATCCGGCCCGGTGGTGGTGTGATAGAAAGTGGTTTCGTCCAGCTTGGTGGGCGGCACCACTTCCCAAACCGCCAGGGCCCCGTCGATCACGCCCTTGGACAGGGTGTCGGCGATCTGCGAGGGCGGCATGCTCACCGGCGTGGCACCCACCGAGGTGAGAAAGCGGGAAGCCAGCCGGGTGGAGGCGCGCACCCGCAGGCCTTTCATGTCATCCAGGTTGCGCACCGCTTTGCGGGCGGTGTGCAGGGTGCCACCGCCGTCGCTGTACACCGCCAGCACCTTGTAATCCTTGAAATCATCCTTGGCGTAGGTCGTGGAATAGTCCCAGATGATGCGGCTGGCGGTTTCGCCACCGGCCGGCAGCACGAACGGCAATTCCAGTGCTTCGCTGCGCGGGAAGCGGCCGGCGGAGTAACCCAGCGCCGTCCACACCACGTCCACCACGCCGTTGCGCGCCATGTCCGCCAGTTGCCCCGGCGTGCCGCCGAGCTGCATGGAAGGGTAAATCTCACACTGGATGCGGCCGTCCGACGCCGCCTTCATGTCCTCGCACCAGGGTTCGATCACGTTCTGCTGGGCGTTGGAGTTGGCCGGCAGGAAATGCTCGATACGCAGGGTAACGCTGTCGTCGGCGTGGGCGCCGCCGAGGCTCAGGGTCAGGCCCAGGGCGGTGCCGGCGATCCAGAGGGGGAGGTTTCTTATGCTTGCTTTCATGGTGACCTCTCGGCTGTCTGTGCTTGTTGTTCTCGATGGCGGCGGCCGTTGCCAGGGGCTCCGGGCCGGTCGCCATCCATTAATTTGTTAATGAATACTAAACAGCCTCCGAGCGGCCGGTCAATGCGCCGGCATGAATAAAATCGTTTCCTTTCCGGCCGGGTATACATTCGCGAGCCCAGCCGTTGAAAAGTGCAATTTTTCCCTCGGAAAACACCTGGGCCTCCGCCTTTGCTCTCGCCGATGATGAAAAAAAGCAACGCGGTCGCCAGAGCGACGATCGCGATCACAACGCTGATCAGAAAAACAAAGGAGAAGTCGCAGTGCAGTTCCATCATCACGGCTATGTTTCCAGCGATCCGCGCGTCGAGGACGCCGCCGGCACCGGCATCGACCGTCCCGAGGACCTGCCCGAGCACGTCGACGTGCTGATCGTCGGCAGCGGCCCGGCGGGCATGATCGCCGCCGCCCAGCTGGCCAAATACCCCAACGTCACCACCCGCATCGTGGAGCGCCGTCCGGGCCGCCTGAAACTGGGCCAGGCCGACGGCATCCAGGCGCGCAGCGTGGAAACCTTCCAGGCATTCGGCTTCGCCGGGCGCATCACCGACGAGGCCTACCGCATCACCGAGATGGCGTTCTGGTCCCCGGACCCGGCCAATCCGGACCACATCGCCCGCGCCTCGGTGGCGCTGGATGACGGCACCGGCGAGATCAGCGAATTTCCCCATCTGATCGTCAACCAGGCGCGGGTGCTGGACTATTTCGCGGAGTTCGCCCGCAACGCGCCGGCGCGCATCGAGCCGGACTACGGGCTGGAATTCGTTGGGCTGGAAATCGACCGCGGCGCCGAGTACCCGGTCACCGTCACCCTGCGCCATGTGAGCGGCGAGCGGGAAGGCGAGCAACGCACCGTGCACGCCAAGTACGTGGTCGGCTGCGACGGCGCCCACAGCAAGGTGCGCGAGGCCATTGGCCGCCAGCACCTGGGCAAGGTGGCCAACCACGCCTGGGGCGTGATGGACGTGCTCGCCACCACCGACTTCCCGGACATTCGCACCAAGTGCGCGATCCAGTCCGCCAGCGGCGGCAGCATCCTGCACATTCCCCGCGAGGGCGGGCATTTGTTCCGCATGTACGTGGACCTGGGCGAGGTGTCCGCGGACGACAACCGCCAGGTGCGACAGACCACCCTGGAAACCACCGTGGCCAAGGCCAACCGCATCCTCCACCCCTACACCCTGGAGGTGAAGGATTGCGCCTGGTACACGGTCTACGAGGTGGGCCACCGGGTCACCGACAAGTTCGACGACGTGGACCCCGGCGACGAGGAGCAGGTCGCGCCGCGCGTATTCATCGCCGGCGACGCCTGCCACACCCACAGCGCCAAAGCCGGCCAGGGCATGAACGTGTCCATGCAGGACGGCTGGAACATCGCCTGGAAACTGGGTCAGGTGCTCTCCGGACAGGCGCCGCCGGCATTGCTGGCCACCTATTCCGAGGAACGCCAGGAGGTGGCGCAGAACCTGATCGACTTCGACCGCGAATGGTCGAGCCTGATGGCCAAGCCCGCCGAGGAATTCGAGGACCCCAAGGAACTGGCGGACTTCTACGTGAAAACCGCGGAGTTTCCCGCCGGTTTCATGACCGAATACCACCCGTCGATGATCACCGGCGACACCCGTCACCAGGCTCTGGCCACCGGTTTCCCGGTGGGCAAGCGCTTCAAATCGGCGCCGGTGATGCGGGTCTGCGACGGCAACGACGTGCACCTGGGCCACCACGCCACCGCCGACGGCCGCTGGCGGATCTACGCCTTCGCCGACGCCGGCGCCGAACGGCTGAACGACTGGGCGGAATGGATGCTCAACGCCGCCGCCTCACCGGTGGCGCGTTTTACCCCGGACGGCGCAGACCTGGACAGCCTGTTCGACATCAAGGTGATCTATCAGCAGCCCCACGGCGAGGTGGAGTTCGGCCCCTCCATTCCGGCGCTGTTCCAACCCCGGGTGGGGCCCTTCCAGCTCACCGACTACGAGAAGGTTTACGCCATCGACCCGGAGCGCGACATCTTCGAGGCCCGCGGCATCGATCGCAACGGCGCCGTGATCGTGGTGCGCCCGGACCACTATGTGTCCCAGGTGCTGCCGTTCGAGGCGGTGGACGAACTGGCGGCGTTCTTCGAGGCCAATACCCGACGACCGGGCTGAGACGATCAGCCGCGCCGGTTATGGCGGCGATAGCGCCCCGGCGTCATGCCCGCCTCGCGGGTGAAGAAACGGGAGAAGTAGGCGGGATCGTTGAAGCCCAGGCGGTAGCCGATCTCGTTGATGGAAGCGGTGGTGAAAATCAGCAGCCGCCGCGCCTCCTGAATCTGGCGGTCGAACACCAGCCGCTTGCTGGGTTTGCCGGCGGTGCGCCGGCAAATCTCGTTGAGCCGGTTCTCGGTGACATCCAGGGCCTCGGCGTACTGGGAGAGCGTCCAATGTTGAGCGTGATGGTCCTCGATCAGCATCTGGAACCGCTGGAACACGGCCAGGTCCTCGTGGCGCGCCGGCTGCGACGGCAGGGCGCTGCTCGACAGCCGGAACAGGCGGATGAAGATCAGCCGCGCCAGGCTGCGTACCGCCAGCGCCCGGCCGGGACCGTCGCTGGCGGCCTCGTCGCCGAGCGCCTCGAACAACCGTTCCAGCCGGTCCAGCTCGGCGTGCCGGCGCGGCTCCAGCTGCGCGCGGGCCACGCACAGCGGCCGCACCTCGGCCGGGTCGGCGAGATCGCCGCTCTCCTCCAGCAGGCTCCAAACCAGCTGCTGGCGCACGGTGAGCACGTGGCCGTCGGCGTCCGCCTGGGTCACGAAAGCATGGGTCACGGTGGGCGGCGTGAGAAAGAACAGGGGGCCGTGCTGGTGGTGCTGGCGCTCGTCCAGGTAGACGCGCACCAGGCCACTCTTCACGAAATGCACCTGGAAAAAACGGTCGTGGCGATGGGCCGGCATGTTGCGGCCGAAGAAATCCGCCATCGGCCCCAGGGCGTCGTAGTGCACCTCGGCATCGGCGTAGCGCTGGTCGTACACCTGGCCGATGTTGATGTTGGGAATCGGTTCGTTGTTCTTCATAGGGCTCTCCGGGACCCAGCATAACCGATCGCGTCGGCCGCTTGAATTCATTAACATCTTAATGTACAAAATCCGGCAAAGAACAAACAGGAGTTCCCATGCGCCACGCCCTCGTGGAAATCAACGGCGAACCGACCGCCGTCACCGTGGACGGTGACCGGCCACGCCGCGCCGACGGCGGCCCCCTCGCCGAGGACCAGGCCCGCTGGCTGCCGCCGGTGTCCGGCACCGTGTTCGGCATCGCCCTCAATGACCGCGCCCTGCTGGAGTCCCACCTGGACAGCTTCAACCAGCCCCCTTACGAAAAGCCGCCCACCAAACCGGTGCTGTTCATCAAGACCCCGAACACCCGCAACGGCCACCGTCGCCCGGTGGCGCGCCCCGCCGGCGAGCGTCTGCAGCCGGGCCCGTCCCTGGGCGTGGTGATCGGCAAGACCGCCAGCCGGGTGAGTGAAGCGGACGCCCTCGCCCATGTGGCCGGTTACACCGTGATCAACGAGTTCAGCCTGCCGGAGGACAGCTACTACCGCCCGGCGGTGAAGGCCAAGTGCCGCGACGGCTTCTGCCCGATCGGCCCCTGGGTCACCGACGCCGCCGACGTCGGCGACCCGTCCGGCCTGGGCGTGCGCCTCACCGTCAATGGCGAACGCAGGCAGGAGGGCAACACCGGCAACTTCGTGCGCCCGGTGGCGCGACTGATCGCCGAGCTCAGCGAGTTCATGACCCTGCACGAAGGCGACGTGCTGATCGCCGGCGTGCCGGCCGGCCGCGTGGACGTGGAACCCGGCGACGAAGTGGCGGTGGAGATCGACAAGGTCGGCACCCTGGTGTCGTTGGTGACGGAAGAAGACGCCACCCGGAAAGGAGACCGCTCATGAAACACGCTCGTATCCAGCACCGGGGCCAGGTGCTCGACGTCACCGTCAACGACGACGGCGATATCCTGCTGGCCGACGGCACGCCGCTCGATGCCGGCCAGGTGACCTGGCTGCCGCCGGCCACCGGCACCATGTTCGCCCTGGGCCTCAACTACGCCGACCACGCCGCCGAGCTGAGCTTCAAATCGGCGCCCAAGGAACCGCTGGTGTTCGTCAAGGCGCCCAACGCCTACACCGGCCATGACGGTTACAGCTGGCGCCCGGACAACGTGGATTACATGCACTACGAGTGCGAGCTGGTGGCGGTGATCGGCAAGACCGCGCGCAACGTCCGCCACGCCGACGCCCTGGAGTACGTGGCCGGCTACACGCTCTGCAACGACTACGCCATCCGCGACTACCTGGAAAACTACTACCGGCCCAACCTGCGCGTGAAAAACCGTGACAGCACCACCCCGGTGGGGCCCTGGATCATCGACAGGAGCCAGGTTCCGGAACCCAACAACCTGACCCTGCGCACCTACATCAACGGCGAGCTGAAACAGGAAGGCACCACCGCCGACATGATTTTCGACGTGCCCTTCCTGATCGAATACCTGTCCGGCTTCATGACCCTGCAGCCCGGCGACATGATCGCCACCGGCACGCCCAAGGGCATGGCGGACGTGCAACCCGGCGACGTGGTGGACGTGGAGATCGAGGGCATCGGTCGGCTGCGCAACACCATGCTCAGCGAAAGTGAATTCTTCAAGAACGCGAAGGAGCAGTCATCGTGATCAAGCACTGGATTAACGGCCGGGAAGTGGAAAGCCCGGAAACGTTCGACAACATCAACCCGGCCACCGGCGAAGTGATCGGCCCGGTGGCCAGCGGCACCGAGAAGGAAGTGAACGAAGCGGTGGCCGCCGCCAAGGCCGCCTTCCCCGGCTGGGCCAACACCCCGGCCAAGGAACGGGCCCGTCTGATGCGCCGCCTCGGCGAGTTGATCGACGAGAACGTGCCGCGCCTGGCGGAGCTGGAGACCCTGGACACCGGCCTGCCCATTCATCAGACCAAGAACGTGCTGATCCCGCGCGCCTCGCACAACTTCAATTTCTTCGCCGAAGTCTGCACGCGCATGAACGGCCACACCTACCCGGTGGACGACCAGATGCTCAACTACACCCTGTACCAGCCGGTGGGGGTGTGTGCGCTGGTGTCACCGTGGAACGTGCCGTTCATGACCGCCACCTGGAAAACCGCCCCCTGCCTGGCGCTGGGCAATACCGCCGTGCTCAAGATGTCCGAGCTGTCGCCGATGACCGCCGCGGAACTGGGCAAGCTGACCAAGGAGGCGGGCATTCCGGATGGCGTGTTCAACGTAATCCAGGGCTACGGGTCCACCGCCGGCGACGCCCTGGTGCGCCACCCGGACGTGCGCGCGGTGTCCTTCACCGGCGGCACCGCCACCGGTCGCAAGATCGTGCAGAACGGCGGCATGAAGAAGTACTCCATGGAACTGGGCGGCAAGTCGCCGGTGCTGGTGTTCGAGGACGCGGACCTGGATCGCGCCCTGGACGCCGCCCTGTTCACCATCTTCTCCCTGAACGGCGAGCGTTGCACCGCCGGCAGCCGCATCTTCATTCAGGAAAGTGTCTATGACGAGTTCGTCAAGAAATTCGCCGAACGCGCCAAGAAGCTGAAGGTGGGGGACCCGGAGAACCCGGACACCCAGGTCGGTTCCATGATCACCCAACAGCACTACGAAAAAGTCACCGGCTACATTCGCATCGGCATCGAGGAAGGCGCCAAACTGGTGGCCGGCGGCCTGGAACGCCCGGAGGGCCTGCCCGACCGGGTCGCCAACGGCCAGTTCATCCAACCCACGGTGTTCGCCGATGTGGACAACAAGATGCGCATCTGCCAGGAGGAAATCTTCGGCCCGGTGGTGTGCCTGGGCAAGTTCACCGACGAGGCCCACGCCCTGGAACTGGCCAACGATGTGCAGTACGGCCTGGCCTCCTACGTGTGGACCGAGAACCTGGCCAAGGCCCATCGCGTGGCGCGCGGTATCGAGGCGGGCATGGTGTTCATCAACAGCCAGAACGTGCGCGATCTGCGCCAGCCGTTCGGCGGCATCAAACAATCCGGCACCGGCCGCGAGGGCGGTGAATACAGCTTCGAGGTGTTCACCGAGGTGAAGAACGTCTGCGTCGCCATGGGCCACCATCACATTCCGCGCTGGGGCGTCTGACCCGGCGCGGCGATAAGGAGAAGAACAATGGGAGAAGTCGTTCTCGCCGCCAAGATCTGCCACGTGCCGTCCATGTATCTGTCCGAACTGCCGGGGCCCCATCAGGGGTGCCGGCAGGCGGCCATCGACGGCCACAAGGAAATCGGCCGCCGCGCCCGGGAACTGGGCGCCGACACCGCCCTGGTGTTCGACGTGCACTGGCTGGTCAACAGCGGCTACCACATCAACTGCGGTGAGCGGTTCGAGGGCATCTACACCAGCAACGAGCTGCCCCATTTCATCAAGGACATGCACTACCAGTACGACGGCGCCCCGGACCTGGGCGAACTCATCGCCGAGCAAGCCAACGCCGCCGACGTGCGCACCCGCGCCCACAATATTCCCAGCCTGCATCTGGAGTACGGCACCCTGGTGCCGATGCGCTACATGCACATGGACGTGCCCCCGGAGCAACACTTCAAGGTGGTCTCGGTGGCGTCCTGGTGCGCCTGGCACCGGCTGGAGGACAGCTTCACCTTCGGCGCCGCCGTGCGCCGCGCCATCGAGGCCAGCGACCGCAAGGTGGTGGTGCTGGCGTCCGGCTCCCTGTCGCACCGCTTCTCCGACGACCGGCTGGCCGACCAGAACCTGCACAAGTGGAGCCGGGAGTTCGACCGGAAGATGGATCTGCGCGTGGTGGAACTGTGGAAGCAGGGCCGCTTCAGGGAATTCTGCGCCATGCTGCCGGACTACGCCGAGCACTGCTACGGCGAGGGCGGCATGCACGACACCGCCATGCTGCTGGGGCTGCTTGGCGGCGAGGATTACGACCGGCCGGTGGAAGTGCTCACCGATCTGTACGCCAGCTCCGGCACCGGGCAGATCAATGCGGTTTTTCCGCTGCCCTGGTAGGCCATCCTGATTCAAGGAGAACTCTCATGCCCCATTTCATCGCCGAATACAGCGCCAACCTGGAAGGCGAAACGGACTTCCCCGCCCTGTTCGAAACCGTGCACCGGGTACTGGGCGATTCCGGCGTGTTTCCCCTGGGCGGCATCCGCAGCCGCGCCATCCGCCACGATACCTACCGCATCGCCGACGGCGAGCACGACTACGCCTTCGTGCACCTGAGCCTGAAGGTGGGCAGCGGCCGCGACCTGGCAACCCGCAAAAAAGTCGCCGAAACCCTGTTCGAGGCGATCAAGGCCCACTTCGCGCCGCTTCAGGAAAAACGTCTGCTGGCGGTGTCCTTCGAGATGACCGAGCTGGACCCGGACCTGAACTTCAAACACAACAACATCCACGCCTTTCTCAAAGGGGAGCGCTGATGCTCGACGACGCTTTCATCCGCCAGGCCGTGCAACGGCTCGACGACGCCGAACGGCAACGCACCCAGATCCGCCAGTTTTCCCTGGAACAGCCGGACATCACCATCGAGGACGCCTACGCCATCCAGCGCGCCTGGGTGGACAAGAAAATCGCCGATGGACGCAAGCTGATCGGCCACAAGATCGGCCTGACCTCACGGGCCATGCAGGTGTCCTCGAACATCGACGAGCCGGACTACGGTGCCCTGCTCGACGACATGCTGTTCGACGAGGGCACCGACATTCCCATCGACCGCTTTATCGTGCCACGCCTGGAGGTGGAGCTGGCGTTCATCCTCGGCAAGCCGCTCAAGGGCCCGAACTGCACCATCTTCGACGTCTACGACGCCACCGAGTACGTGATTCCCGCCCTGGAGATCATCGATGCGCGCATCCAGCAGGTGGACGAGGAAAGCGGCGTCACCCGCAAGGTGTTCGACACCATTTCCGATAACGCCGCCAACGCCGGCGTGGTGATGGGCGGCCGCCCGATCCGCGCCATGGATCTGGATCTGCGCCGTGTTTCCGCGATCCTTTACCGCAACGGCGTGATCGAGGAATCCGGCGTCGCCGCCGCGGTGCTCAACCACCCGGCCAAGGGCGTGGCCTGGCTGGCCAACCGCCTGGCCCCCTATGACGTGGGCCTGGAAGCGGGCCAGTTGATCCTGGGCGGCTCCTTCACCCGGCCGGTGGCGGTGCGCCCCGGCGACACCTTCCACGTGGACTACGACGACCTGGGCGCCATCGCCTGCCGGTTCGTTTAAGGATTAACGGATGGACATGCCCGTCAACACCTTCAAACAGGCCCTCGCCGAGGGCCGCCCCCGAATCGGCCTGTGGCTGGGGCTGTGCGACGCCTACTGCGCCGAGCTGGCCGCCAACGCCGGCTTCGACTGGCTGCTGATGGACGGGGAACACGCCCCCAACGATCTGCGCACCCTGCTGGCCCAGCTCCAGGCGGTGGCGCCCTACCCGGCCCAGCCGGTGCTGCGCCCGCCGGTGGGCGACACCGCCCTGATCAAGCAGTACCTGGACATCGGCGCCCAGACCCTGCTGGTGCCCATGGTGGACAGCGCCGATCAGGCCCGCCAGCTGGTGCGCGCCATGCGCTACCCGCCGGACGGCGTGCGCGGCGTGGGCAGCGCCCTGGCCCGCGCCTCGCGCTGGAACAGCGTGCCCGGCTACCTGGACCAGGCCGATGACCAGATGTGCCTGCTGGTGCAGATCGAGAGCGCCGAGGCCCTGAAAAATCTGGACCAGATCGCCGCCGTGGACGGCGTGGACGGCGTCTTCATCGGGCCGGCGGACCTGAGCGCCTCCCTGGGGCACCGGGGCAACCCGGCGCATCCGGACGTGCAGGTGGCCATCGAGGACGCCATCGCGCGCATCCGCCGGGCTGGCAAGGCCGCCGGGATTCTCAACGCCAACCGGGCGCTGGCGCGGCGCTACCTGGAACTGGGCTGCCTGTTCGTGGCGGTGGGCGTGGACACCAGCCTGCTGATGGGCGCCCTCAAGGACCTGGCCGCCGAGTTCAAGGGCGACGACGCCCCGGCGGCCCCCGCCGGCCCATCCGTTTACTGAGCCGCGCCTGATCGGAACCAAGGAACCTTCATGACCGATTCTCCCCTGGCCCTGGCCGACGCCGCCCTGCTGCGCGACCAGGCCTGCATCGACGGCCAGTGGCTCGACGCCGATGGCGGCGCCCGCTTCCCGGTGCGCGACCCGGCGGACCACAGCCTGATCACCGAGGTGGCGGACGCCGGCGCCACGGACACCGACCGCGCCATCGACGCCGCCGAGCGCGCCCTGCCCGCCTGGCGCCAACGGCCCGCCAAGGAACGCTCGCGGATCCTGCGCCGCTGGTTCGACCTGATGCTCGAGCACAAGGAAGACCTGGCCCGGCTGCTCAGCCGCGAACAGGGCAAGCCGCTGGCGGAAAGCCGGGGCGAAATCGACTACGCGGCCAGCTTTATCGAGTGGTTCGCCGAGGAAGCCAAACGCGTCAACGGCGAACTGCTGGCCGGCGACCGGCCCGGCCGGCGGCTGGCCACCCTCAAGCAGCCGGTGGGCGTGGTGGCCGCCATCACCCCCTGGAACTTCCCCTGCGCCATGGTCACCCGCAAGGCCGGCCCGGCCCTGGCGGCGGGCTGCACCCTGGTGCTCAAGCCGGATCCGGAAACGCCGCTCTCGGCGCTGGCCCTGGCCGAGCTGGCCCGGCGCGCCGGCCTGCCCGCCGGGGTGTTCAACGTGGTGCCCGGCCGCGACGCCGCCGCCATCGGCGCCCGCCTCACCGGCGACCCGCGGGTGCGCAAGCTGTCGTTCACCGGCTCCACGGCGGTGGGCAAGCTGCTGATGGCGCAATGCGCGGACACGGTGAAGAAGCTGAGCCTGGAACTGGGCGGCAACGCCCCTTTTATCGTGTTCGACGACGCCAACCTGGACGCCGTCGTTGAAGGCGCCCTGGCCTCGAAGTTCCGTAACAGCGGCCAGACCTGCGTGTGCACCAACCGCTTTCTGATCCAGGACGGCATCCACGACGCCTTCTGCGACAAGCTGGCGCGGGCGGTGGCCGCCCTCAAGGTAGGCCCCGCCGGCGACGAACACGCGCAACAGGGCCCGCTGATCCACGCCGGCGCCCTCACCAAGGTACAGGCCCATGTGGACGACGCCCTTCAGGGCGGCGCCCGGCTGCTGTGCGGTGGCGCCCCCCATGCGTTGGGCGGCGGCTTCTTCCAGCCCACCGTGCTCAGCGGCGTCACCCCGGCCATGCGCGTGGCCCGGGAGGAAACCTTCGGCCCCCTGGCGCCGGTGTTCCGTTTCCACGACGAGGCCGAGGCGCTGGCCCTGGCCAACGACACCCCTTCCGGGCTGGCCGCCTATGTGTACAGCGGCGATCTGGGGCGCGCCTGGCGGGTGGCCGAGGCGCTGGAATATGGCATGGTCGGCGTCAACGAAGGTATCATCTCCACCGAACTGGCCCCCTTCGGCGGCATCAAGGAATCCGGGCTGGGCCGCGAAGGGTCCCGGCACGGCATCGATGATTATCTGGAATTGAAATACCTGTGCGTGGCGGATCCGTGAGCCGCCGCCGCGCGGTACCCAAGGAGCACTCCCACCGCATGGCCAAACCCACGCCTTCTTTGACCGTGGCCCTGCTTCAGGCCCGCGAGGCCGCCATGGGCTTTTTCCGCCCGCTGCTCAATGAGCATGGCCTCACCGAACAGCAATGGCGGGGGATCCGCATCCTCAAGGAAGTCCCGGAGCATCAACTGGAAAGCCGGGACCTGGCGGAAATCGCCTGCATCCTGCGGCCCAGTCTCACCGGCGTGCTGGTGCGCCTGGAAAAAACCGGCTATGTGAAACGCTGGAAGCCGGCCAATGACCAGCGCCGGCTGTGCGTATCGCTCACCGAGGAAGGCCACCGCCTGTTCGATGCCATGAGCGGCGACATGCACAAGCAATACCGCCGCATCAAACGCCAGCTCGGCGCCGACAACTACAAGACCCTGATGGCGCTGCTCGACCAGCTGCAGCGCGTGGAGCCCTAGGGCTCCACGGCGGCCGCCTTGCGCTTGGCGCGCACGCGCAGGTTGAGCATTTCCACGCCGAAGCTGAACGCCATGGCGAAGTAGATGTAGCCCTTGGGAATGTGGAATTCCAGGCCATCGGCGATCAGCGCCGTGCCCACCAGCACCAGGAATGACAGCGCCAGCATCTTCAGGGTCGGGTGCTCGGTGATGAAACGCCCGATGGCGTTGGCGAACACCATCATGAAGCCCACCGCGATGATCACCGCGATCACCATCACTTCCAGATGGTTGGCCATGCCCACGGCGGTGATCACCGAATCCAGCGAGAACACCATGTCCAGCACCGCGATCTGGATCAGGATCGCCATGAAGGAGGCGCCGGCCTTGGGCTTGGCCAGCTGGGGCGCCTCGTCGGCGTCCTCGATGGAATGGTGGATTTCCAGCACCGACTTGGCGAGCAGGAACAACCCGCCCAGGATCAGCACCAGATCGCGCCCGGAGATGCCCTGGCCGAGCACCGTGAACAGATCGGCGGTGAGTTTGGTGAGCCAGGCCAGCGACGCCAGCAGCAGCAGCCGCATCACCATGGCCATGGACAGGCCGATAAAGCGCGCCTTGGGGCGCTGCTTCTCCGGCAGCCGGTCCACCAGGATGGACAGGAAGATGATGTTGTCGATGCCCAGCACGATCTCCAGGGCGGTCAGGGTGGCCAGGGCGATCCACGCCTCCGGCGAAGCGATCCATTCCAGCATGGCTTACTCCAAAAGCGACCCGGCGAGCCGGGCGGCGACGTCGCGGTCCAGGTAGGCCAGCCGCACCCGGCGCTTGGCCAGGCCGCCGCCGGCGGTGTCGATTTCCAACTCGGTCATGCGGTAGCGCCGGTCGAAGGGATTGCGGCTCAACCGCACGGTTTGAATACGGTTGCGCGGCACCACCGCCAGCCGGCGCCACAGCCAGCCCCGGTGGAACAGCAGCAGGTCCGGGGTCAGCGCCCAGCGCGTATAACGGGCGTACAGGTGGCCGTGCAGCAGCGCCACCGGCAGGCCGGCGGGCAGCACCACCAGCCCCGGCCAGCCCCACCACCACAACGCCGGCGGCAGGCTCAGCAGCGCCCAGCACCACAGCCACAGGCGGGTGAGGCGCCGGCGGGTGCGCGCCGACAGTGGCCGCCAGTCCGGGTCGGCCCGGTCCAGGCCCGGCAGCGCCCGGTCGATCAGGGCGTCCACCTGGTCCGGCCGGCAGATCGGCGCCAGGGGCCGGGCGCCGCCGCTCTGGCCGGGCTCGGCGGCGCCGCCGGCCAGATCCGCCTGCAGGGCCACGCGCCGGAACAGCCGGTGCAGCGGCGTGGCCAGGCGGTGCACCACCTGGATGCGCGGCACCCGCAGGGTCACCACCCGACGGGTGAACAGGCCGTGGCGGGCGCGCAGGTCGTCGCCATTCCGCTCCAGGGTGTAATCGTGGTACTGCACCAGGGCGGTGATCACCGACAGCAGCTTGGCCACCACCAGCACGCCGATCACGGTGGCCAGCACCAGAACGATCTTGAGCGCCAGGCCCAGCTGGCTCACGTAGGCCACGCCGGCGTCACGCAACGCCGGCCCCAGCACCCGCTCCAGGGTTTCCACGCCCACCACCTGGAACAGCGAACCGATCACCGCGCCGAGCCAGAACAGGTTGCGGTTGTCGATCAGCCCCATCAGGATCAGTTCGCCGGCGGGCAGCCGCAGCAAGGGCTCCGGGGCGCCGTTGTCGGGCGCCCCGCCGGCGGCGCCCGCCGCCACCGGCTCCGGGGTGGCGTCCTGGTCGCCGTTGTCGCCGCGCAACGCCCGGCGGCGGGCGAACACCGCCTCGCTCAGGGCCTCCGCGCCGGCCACGGACAGCACCCGGATGGTGGCTTCCGCGCCGCCGCCGCTGGAGGTCTCCACCTTGACGTCGGCGACGCCCAACAGGCGGTGCAACAGGGTGCGCTCGGTGTCGATGTTCTCGATGCGCCGGTAGTCGATCTGGCGCAGGTTGCGGAACACCAGCCCCTCGCGAATCAGCAGCCCCTCGGGGCCGTAATCGTAGCGGTAGACCCACTGGTGCCAGAGCCCGGCCAGGGGGCCGAGCAACACCAGCGGCACCAGCATCCAGAGCGCGCCGCCGCGCTCCGCGCCCAGGGCGGCGGCCACCGCCAGGGGAATCATGGCGCCCAGGCCGCCGGCCAGGTGGAATACCCAGCTCAGCGGGTGAAGACGGCGTTCCGGAACCGGGTGGCCGCTTTCATACCGCATCGCCGTCGCCCTCGCGGAGAAGCCGCTCGCGCAGCGCCAGCGCGGTGTCGTGGTCGAGGCCCGGCAGGGTGGTCACGGTGAAGCGGCTGCCGGCGGTATACAGACGCAGGGTGGCGACGCCGAAGGCGCGCTGCAAAGGCCCCTGGCTGACATCGGAATGCTGAATCCGGACCCGGGGCACGGTGATGCGATGGCGCCACAGCAGGCCCCGCTCCACGCTCAGGCCGCGCTCATCCAGGCGGTAGCGCAGGCGCCGGTACCAGGCCGCCGGCCCCCACCAGCCCAGGCCCGCCAGCACCAGCAGCGCCAGCCCCCAGACACCCAGCGCCGGAAGGGCCAGGGCGCCGCCGGCCAGCAGCGGCGCGAACACCGCCGCCAGCCCCAGCATCAGGACGGCGACGCCGACCAGTGTCTGCACCCGCCATACCGCGACGGTGCCCGGATGCACGGCCTCGAAGCGCATGGTTGTTCCCCCCCTGATCCGCGAAACCCCCATTACAACGGATTCCTCAATGGCGGGCCAACTGTTCCTTGCGCAACTCCTCCATCAGGTCCCGCAGCCGGCGGCGCTCGCGACGGCTGGCCAGCCGCTTGCTGTCCCAGCTCTCGGGCACTAGTAAGTGGTCATTTCGCTGGTCGAGAATCCTGAATCGCCGTTCCACGCCGATGGGCAGATCATCCGAGCCATAAATCGCCACCACCTGGATAATCACCGCCCGGACTTGCGCGGCCGTCTGATTATCGTCTCCCTCCTCAAGGGCGACGCCGTTCCGACGCGCAATGCGCTCCACTACCCCCTTGAAATCACCAATGTGCAAAAAATCACCTGGCGGCAACGGCCCCTGGCGCGTGCCGTCGCGCAGGGAGTCCGGCGCCGTACCATGGCGCTGACCGCGGTCTTCGTCGCCCCTTTCATAATCCTGCTCCAATTCCGTCACATCCTCGCGGAAGGTGCCCCGATCCGTTTCCAGGTGGGCCACGATGTGCTCCACGAAAATCGATTCCGCGCTCATGTTACTGATCAGGCAGAGCGCGTCGATGTTACGGCGGCGGCCCCGGTTGATGAGAATACGCGGGCGCCGCTGACGCCGGTAGCCGCCGTACAGCAACTGGGCGTAGACCAGCCAGATCAGCAGGGTGCCGAAGCTGATCAATACGCTCAATACTTTCTGGTGTTGTGAAATCCAATCCAACATGGGTTCCCTCCTCGCTGTTTGAGCGCAGCCTAACGCGCCCCGCCGGCGTTCTTTGCGAAAAGGTGTAAAACCCGGCCACGGCGGCGATCCCCCGACCGCCGCCCCGGGGCCCGCGTGTGCCGGGCCCGGGCATCGTCCGGGGCCATCGCCGCGATAGGCGGGCGCTGCCCGGCGGCTGGTTCATGTGCCCGCCATAAGGGCGTACTATCATGGAGTTACAACCCCCCAAGCGAACGACTCGCCAACTAAGGAGGTGCGCAGTGACACGGATTGGCCAGGACACCCTGAACAGCGCCGAGACCCTGGATGTCGGCGGAAAGACCTATCATTACCATGATCTCAACGCCGTCGCCGATAAGGGCTGGGGTGATCTCAGCAAGCTTCCCTTTACCCTCAAGGTTCTTCTCGAAAACCTGCTCCGCCACGAAGACGGCGACACCGTCACCGCCGAGGACATCGAGGCGCTGGTGCGATGGCCCGAGAAGCGCGCCTCCGACCGGGAGATCAACTACCGCCCGGCCCGCGTGCTGATGCAGGACTTCACCGGCGTCCCCGGCGTGGTGGACCTGGCGGCCATGCGCGACGCCATCGCCAAGGCCGGCGGCGACCCGGACCGCATCAACCCGCTGGCGCCGGTGGATCTGGTCATCGACCACTCGGTGATGGTGGACAAGTTCGGCAATCCCCAGGCGTTCGAGCAGAACGTGGAGAAGGAATACGAGCGCAACAAGGAACGCTACCAGTTCCTGCGCTGGGGTCAGAAAGCCTTCGATAACTTCCGCGTGGTGCCGCCGGGCACCGGCATTTGCCACCAGGTGAACCTGGAGTATCTGGGCCGTGGCGTCTGGTCCAGCGAGTCCGACGGCAAAACCTTCGCCTACCCGGACACCCTGGTGGGCACCGACTCCCACACCACCATGATCAACGGCCTGGGCGTACTGGGCTGGGGCGTGGGCGGCATCGAGGCGGAAGCGGCCATGCTCGGCCAGCCGGTGGCGATGCTGATCCCGGAAGTGGTGGGCTTCAAGATGACCGGCAAGCTCCGAGAGGGCGTCACCGCCACCGACCTGGTGCTCACCGTTACCGAGATGCTGCGCCAGCGCGGCGTGGTCGGCAAATTCGTCGAATTCTTCGGCGAGGGCCTGGCGGATCTGAGCCTGGCGGACCGCGCCACCATGGGCAACATGTCGCCGGAATTCGGCTCCACCTGCGCCTTCTTCCCCATCGACGAGCGCACCATCGAATACCTGGAACTCACCGGCCGGCCCAAGCAGGACATCGAGCTGGTGGAAGCCTACTGCAAGCAGCAGGGCCTGTGGCGTTACGACGACACCCCGGAGCCGGAATTCAGTGACACCCTGGAGCTGGATCTCAGCCAGGTGGTACCCAGCCTGGCCGGCCCGAAACGGCCCCAGGACCGGGTACCGCTCACCGGCATCAAGCAGACCATCACCGACATCATCACCGAGCAGCTCGGCAAGGACGACACCGAAGTGGCCAAGCTCGAGGGTGAAGGCGGCCAGACCGCGGTGGGCAACCACGAACCGAGCTCCGGCGTGGAAGTGACCATGGACGGCCAGACCTTCCACCTCGACCACGGCGACGTGGTGATCGCCGCCATCACCTCCTGCACCAACACCTCCAACCCCAGCGTCATGCTGGCCGCCGGCCTGATGGCCAAGAAGGCGGTGGAGAAGGGTCTGAACCGCAAGCCCTGGGTGAAAACCTCCCTGGCGCCGGGCTCCAAGGTGGTCACCGACTACCTGGCCAAGGCCGGCCTGCAGGAGTACCTGGACCAGATCGGCTACGACCTGGTGGGCTATGGTTGCACCACCTGCATCGGCAACTCCGGCCCGCTGCCCGACGAGATCGACAAGGCCATCGCCGAGGGCGACCTTACCGTGGCCTCGGTGCTGTCCGGCAACCGCAACTTCGAGGGCCGGATTCACCAGAGCGTGCGCACCAACTGGCTGGCCTCGCCGCCGCTGGTGGTGGCCTTCGCTCTGGCCGGCACCGTGCGCATCAACATGGACAAGGACCCGATCGGCCACGACAAGGACGGCAACGAGGTCTACCTGAAGGACCTGTGGCCCTCCAGCAAGGAAATCCAGGACGCCATGGTGGCGGTGAACACGGAGATGTTCAGCAAGGAATACGCCAGCGTGTTCGACGGCGACGAAACCTGGAAGAGCCTGCCGATTCCGGAGTCCAAGACCTACGAATGGAATCCGAAATCCACCTACATCCAGAACCCGCCGTTCTTCGACGGGCTCACCGAGAAGGTGGACGACGTGCAGCCGGTGAAGAGCGCTCGCATCCTGGCGATGCTGGGCGATTCCATCACCACCGACCACATCTCGCCGGCCGGCGCCATCAAGGCGGACAGCCCCGCCGGGCATTACCTGCAGGGCCACGACGTGGAGCCCATCGACTTCAACTCCTACGGCTCCCGGCGCGGCAACCACGAGGTGATGATGCGCGGCACCTTCGCCAACATCCGCATCCGCAACGAGATGACGCCGGACATCGAGGGCGGCTACACCAAGCACCTGCCCGGCGGCGAGGAAATGCCCATCTACGGCGCCGCCATGCGCTATCAGAAGGACGGCATTCCCACCGTGGTGGTGGCCGGCAAGGAATACGGCACCGGCTCCAGCCGTGACTGGGCCGCCAAGGGCACCCGCCTGCTGGGCGTGCGCGCGGTGATCGCGGAAAGCTACGAGCGCATTCACCGCTCCAACCTGATCGGCATGGGCGTGCTGCCGCTGCAGTTCCCGGAAGGCACCACCCGCAAGACCCTGAACCTGGACGGCAGCGAGGAAGTGGACATCCCCAACCTGGGCAACGACCTCAAACCCAGCCAGGAAATCGAAGTGGTGTTCCGCAAGGAAGGCGGCAAGGAAGAGCGGGTGAACTGCATCAGCCGGCTCGATACCGGCGCCGAGGTCACCTACTACAAGAACGGCGGCATCCTCCACTATGTGCTGCGGCAGATGATGAAGGGCTGACGTTCGCCCGCCGTTTCCATCCTTCCCACCGACAAGGGGCGCTCCGGCGCCCCTTTTTATTCGCCCCCGTTTTATCTCCCTCACGCCCCTTTGCGTATACGGCAGGAATATTGCCGTCCTGACGAATTTGTTTGCTGGTCGCGACGACTTTTAAGGACGCTCGGGGATGGGACCCGCCGACGCTCTCCCTGTAAAGAAAGAGCAGGAACGCTCTTTTCGGGGTTGGCTCTGCATTAATGGCACTGATTTCCAATATTGCGGGAAAGCAATAAAAAATGTCGAGGACGGAAGTCAGCATCATGAATCACCCCGTAAAAAGAGCGCCCCGTGTGCACTCCTTTTTGTACATCTATCGCAATCACACCGGCGAGTTCTGGTGGTGCGCGGTGCCCTGGCTGGACGGCCACGGCCGCCGCCGGCAACGGCGCCGCTCGTTCCGCGACCGCCGCTACGGCAGCAAGGCGGCGGCCCTGGAACAGGCCCGCCAATGGCGCGACCAGGCCATCGACGACCCGGCGGTGCGCGCCGCCATGGGCGACCGCCGCCCGCTGATGCTCTACGCCCAGAACGAGGACGAGGCCCCGGACCGGACGGATCAACGCAACCCCTTCGGTCTGGTGGGGGTCACCGTGACCTTCCGCGAGAAACCCCTGGGCGGCAACTTCTCGGTCACCGCCAACCGGGGCCGCAAGCGCTGGTTCTCGATGCGCCGTTACGGCGGTTTCGGCGCTTTCAAACGGGCGGTGGTGCAACGCTGCCAGTGGGTGGGCGCGCCGGTCCCCGAGGACGACGAGTTGCGTCAACGCTACGACCGTTGGGCAAACCGCAACCGGGACCTGCTGCGCCGTTACGGGCTCGACCCCTGACCCCCGCCCTCCAGCAACAACGCCTCCAGCGCCCGCTCACCTTCCCCCGGCGGGCGCTGACGATGGCGCAGCAGGTACAGAGGCCGGCGCAGGGACTCGCCGTCCCCGGGCACCGCAACCAGACGGCCGTCTTGCAAAGCGCGGGCGGCGGCCAGCCGGCTCACGTAGCCGACGCCGGCTCCGGCCAGCAGCGCCTGGCGAACCGCCTCGCCGGCGCCCAGCTGCAACAGACGCTCCGCCGGCGGAAAGGCTTCCCCCAGCCGCGCCTCGATCACCGCCCGGGTACCGGACCCGGGCTCGCGCATCACCCAGGGCCAGCCCGAGGGGTCCGGGCCCAGGCTGGCCGCCAGGGCCGGCGCCGCCACCCGCACCAGGGTATCGTCCCGCCAGTGCCGCACCGCCAGCAGAGGGTGGGACACCGGCCCTTCCACCAGGGCCAGTTCGGTTTCCAGGGCCAGCAGCCGGGCCACGGCGGTGCGCGTGTTGACCACGTCCAGGCGCACCCGCGCCGCCGGATGGCGCGCCCGGAAGGCGGCCAGCAGCGGCGGCAGATAGTAATTGCCCAGGGTGTGGGTGGCCGCCAGTTCCACTTCCAGGCGGGGCGTCTGGAACAGGCGCTCACAGCGTTCCACCTGCTCCAGCAGGGCACGGGCCTCGGGCAGCAACCGGCGGCCCGCCCCGTTCAGATGCAGGCCCCGGCCCACCCGGTCGAACAGACGCTCGCCGAGCCGGTCCTCAAGTTGCGCCAGCCCCTGGCTGACCGCCGGCTGGGTCAGGGCTACCCGGCGTGCGGCGGCGGCCACGCTGCCGGTCTCGGCCACCGCCAGGAACAGGCGCCATTGGCGCAGAGTGGTGTCATTCATAATTTTATTTTAGTTATATCTTTATAATAATTAAATATATTTAACCCCGCGCCCTTGCCATAGTGGCTCCGAATTCATCACGGAGCCCGACCATGTTCACCCAGGTTCTCCCCCGCCCTTCCGAATGGCCCTTTGTGTTGCTGGTGGTGGCCTGCGGGCTGGCCGGCATGGGCCTGGCCAGCACGCCCCTGGCCCACGCCTGGGGCCTGGGCGCCCTGGCCCTGGCTCTGCTCATCGGCTTGCTGGTGACCCAGCCGCTGCCGGCGGCCTGGCGGGAGCGGGCCGCGCCCAGCCTGAACCTGTTCAAGGGCCCGGTGCTGAAAACCGCCATCGTGCTCTACGGCCTGCGCATTCCCCTGGATGCCGTGGCCGGGCTGGGGGTCGGCGTGCTGGTGCTGGACGCGGTGCAGGTCCTGGCCAGCCTGCTGCTGGCCGCCTGGCTGGGGCCGGTGCTGTTCCGCATGCCGCGCAACGCCGCTCTGCTGATCGGCGCCGGCAACGGCATTTGCGGCGCCGCCGCGGTGCTCGCCGCCGAGCCGTTGCTGCGCGGCCGGGACCGGGACGGCGCCATGGCGGTGGCGGCGGTGGTGGTGTTCGGCACCCTGAACATGCTGCTGCTGCCGGTGATGTTCCATCGCTGGCCCGGCCTGTTCGGCGATCCGGCGGACTACGCCCTGTTCACCGGCGCCACCGTCCAGGAGGTCGCCCAGGTGCTGGTGGCCGCCCAGGCCATGTCGCCGGCGCTGGTGGACACCGCCCTGCTGGTGAAGATGGCGCGGGTGATGATGCTGGCCCCGGTGCTGATGGGGCTGGCGCTGCTGGCGCGCGGCGGCGACGGCGGCACCGCCGGGCGCCGCTTGCCGGTGCCGCCGTTCGCGTTGCTGTTCGCCCTGGCCATGGCCGTGAACGGCCTGGGGTTGCTGCCGGATGGCCTGCGCCCGGCCCTGGCCGGCGCGGATGACCTGCTGCTTACGCTGGCCATGGCCGCCCTGGGCCTGAGCACCCACCTGGGCCTGCTGCGCCAGGCCGGCTGGCGCCCGCTGGCGCTGGGCGCGCTGCTCTGGGCCCTGCTGCTAGCAGTGGCCGGCGCCGCCCTGATTTCCGGTCTGGCGTGATCGCCCTCGATATAGGTAGGACATGCCCGACTCGCGCCCGGCGACCGGCGGCACTGTCGCGGCACCCAACCTCTGCTAGACTCGGTGTTTTGGCTGCGGGGGAAATTTTCCATGCGTTTGCTCTGGCCATTGCTGCTGATCGCCCTGGCCGCGCCCGCCGTGGGCGCCGAATCCCGGGACGATGACGCCGCCCGGGCGGCGGCGGAGGAAGCCGGCGACGCGGCGCGGCGCGAACGGGCGGAACTGCGCGACCGGGCCGAGGCGCTGCGCGAACAGCAGGCCACCACCGAAACCCTGCTGAAAAAGCAGGAGGATTATCTGCGCGCCCTGGAGCGCCAGGTGGAAGCGCTTAAACAGCAACAGCAGCGGGACGGCTCATGATCCGCGCCCTGTGGCGATGGCTCACCGGCGCCGGCCGGGAGACGCCTCCCGCCCCGGCGGCCCCGCCCGCCGAGCCCGCCAGCACGGCACCGGGACCGGACGCCACCGATACCTCGGCCCTGCCCGGCCTGCCCTTCCTGATCCGCCCCTTCGAACCGCATGACGGCCCCGCCCTGGCGGCGGTGTTCCAGGCCGCCGTGCACACCACCGCCACCGACCACTACGACGCCGACCAGCGCGCCGCCTGGGCCGCCGGCGCCGACGCGCCCGGCTTCCAGGCGGCGCTGGCGGACGGGCTGACCATGGTGGCGGAATGGGACGGACGGCCCGCCGCCTTCGCGCAGTTGGTGGAGCGGCGCGTCACCTTCGTCTACGTGCACCCGGACGCCGCCCGCCTGGGCATCGCCACCCTGCTCTACCACCACCTGGAAGACGAAGCCCGGATTCAGGGCCTCGATGAACTGGTCACCGAGGCCAGTCTGGTGGCGCGGGATTTCTTCGCGTTTCTGGGCTTCGAGGTGGACGGCGAGGAGAGCGTGCAACGGCAAGGCGTCTCCCTGCCCCGCACGCGCATGCGCAAGCGCCTGGCCTGAAACAAAAAAAACCGCCCGGGGGAGGGCGGCATAAGGGGGTAAGAATCAGCGCTATGAGTTCTTACACGAGAGGAAATCTCAGAGTTTGACGGTCAGCTTGGCCACCTGCTCGCCCTGATAACGGGCCAGGATCAGTTCCTTGTCGCTGGGCTGGCGGCTGCCGTCCGGGCCGGCCAGGGTGCCGGAGCCGTAGGGGGAGGCGCCATGGGCTTCGCTGATGTCGGTCTGCTCCTGGCCCGGGTCCGCGTAACCCAGGGGCACCAGGATGAAACCGTGGTGGGCCAGGGTCAGCCAGGTGGAGATAATGGTGGTTTCCTTGCCGCCGCCGGTGCCGGTGGAGGTGAACACGCTGGCCACCTTGCCGGCCAGGGCGCCCTGGGCCCACAAGCCGCCGGTCTGATCCCAGAAGGTACGCATCTGCCCGCTCATGTTGCCGAAGCGGGTGGGCGTGCCAACGATCACGGCGTCATAATCCTTGAGTTCCCCGGGGCTTGCCTCCGGGGCTTTCTGATCGGTCTTGCCACCGGCCGCCTTGAAGGCGTCCTCGGGCATGGTTTCCGGTACCCGCTTGATGGTCACTTCCACGCCGCCCACGCCGCGCGCCCCTTCGGCCACGGCGTCCGCCAGTGACTCAATGTGTCCGTACATGGAGTAATACAGCACCAGAATCCGTTTCATCGCTCTTCACCTTATCCATTTCCGCGAATGAGATTAAAACTGTACCCATAAAGCGGATGTGAAGGGACGAGGGTGAGAAGAACGAATTGATCGGATTTTTTTATAGGTCCGCCCGCACCAGGCCGGGATCGCCCTCGGCGAACAGGTGCCGCAGGGCCGCGTTCTGCACCCGCCGGCCGTGGCGCTGCTGCCAGCCGCGCAGGCCCGGCAGGTAACGCAAGGCCACGTGACCGGCGAAACGCGGCACCAGGGTGGCGAGCGGAAACCAGGGGCCGATGTCGTCCGGCAGACCCAGCTGGCGCATTTTCTCCCGATTCAGGAAGTACCGGGTGACACTGAGGTGGCGGCGGTAGGCCCAGCGCCGACGCACCCCCGCCAGACGGCGGAAGGACTGGGATAGCGGCTCCCGGGACAGGGCCCGGCCCAGTTCCTGGCTGGTCCAGTCCGGGCGGCTCTGGGTCATCATGGCGTGGTGCAGCAGCACCATGCCGTCCCGTTCCCGCTCCACCAGCCAGCGTTCGTCCACGCCCATCAGCCAGCCGGCGTACTTCCACAGATGCATCACCCCCCGGGACTCCCGCGCCGTCACCGGAATGCCCATCTTGCGCAGGCCGCCCAGCATTACCACGCAGAAGCCCAGATAGGTGGCGGCCATGTCCACCTGGTTGAGCGGCAACCCCCAGCGGGCGTGATCCCACTCCTCCCGGCGATCCAGGTTACGCCGCACCAGGCCATGCACCATGCGCACATGCAGGGTGCCCCGGTAGCCCTCCCCGCCGGGCAGCAGCCCGCCTTCCTCGGTGCAATCGATCCACCACTTGCCGGTTTCCGCCACCCGCCGGGCGGTGCCCTGGCTGAGCGCGCCGGTCAGCACCAGGGACTGGTTGAAGCCGGACAGCAAATAGCCGCCCATCAGCGCCAGATCCCGCAGCACATAGGGGGCCGCCATGCCCGTGGACTGAATGAAGCGGGCGCCCTCGTCCACCAGGGCCGGGTCCAGCCAGGCCGGCGCCGCCACCTGGTCCATGAACGCCCGCAGCGGCGCCGGGCATTCCGGCACCGCGTCCACGCCCTCGCGCACCGCGGTCTCGAACAGGGGCCGCGCCCGGGCCGGGCCATACTCGTACATCCAGTCGATCAGGGCGTCCATGGCCGGGTCGCCCACCCACAGATCGTCCAGCGCCGCCTGGTATTCATCGCGGCTGGGCGCCAGCTCCCGGCCCAGCAGCCGCCGTAGCCAGGCCGGCGTGGGGGTGGCGGTCTTCTCGAACGGCCGCGCCCGGGTGGGGGCGGCGGACGTGTTGGCGGATGTGGTAGCGGAAGGGGTCGAGGGGGCCGGTGCGTTCATGGTGCTCTCCTGATGGTGCGCTCCTGAAAGGGGCTTGCTCAGGACCGGACAGTAATGCGAATATCTATTCGCATTCAATTCGCGTTTCGAGGCGTCATGCGGAAACAGCCAAGGCAAAAACGGTCCCGGGAGATGGTGAAGGCCCTGGTGGAAGCCACCGGCTTGTGCATCCAGCGCCACGGCCTGGACGACACCACCACGGCGCGCATCGCCGAGCAGGCCGGCGTCAGCGTGGGCTCGCTGTATCAGTATTTCGGCGACAAGGACGCCCTGATCGAGGCGCTCATGGACCGCCTGGCGGAGGACATCGCCGGCGGTTTGCGGCGGCTGCCGCTGATGGCGGTCACCGATCTCAACGAGATGGTGCACCGCTCGATCCGCTTCGGCTTCTCGGTGCTGCGCTCCCGGGACGGCCTCTACCTGGAGCTGGTGCGCAACTGGCACCGGCTGCCCACCAACCGCATGGTGGATTTGCTGCAGCAGCACTTCATGGAGCTGTCGCGGCTGTATTTTCTGCGCCACTATCGGGACTACCCGATCCGGAACCTGGAAGTGCGCGTGTTCATCGTCACCAACAGCGTGTTGTTCACCATGGTGCGCCATGTCAGCCAGGGCGACCTCATCGACGAGGAGGAACTGGCCCGGGAGTTGACCCGCATGGTGGCCGGCTACCTGGCCGAGCCGCCGGAGGACGCGCCGCCGTGAGCCCGGACCTGGCCCTGACCTACTGCCGCATGATCGCGCAGACCCTGGAAGCGGACGGCGCCGACCAGGCCGCCCTGCTGGAAGGCACCGGCATCGACGCGGCCACCCTGAAGCGCGGCGAGGGCTTCATCGACTGGCCCGGCGCCCGGCGGCTGATCGCCAACGCCATGGCTCTGTCGCCCCGGCCGGACCTGGCCCTGCGCACCGGCCTGCGCGCGCTGCCCGCCATGCATGGCCCCATGGGCATGGCGGCCATGGCCAGCGCCACCCTGCGCGACGCCATGGTGCTGTTCGCGCGCTTCAACAACACCCGCACCCGGGTGTTCACCACCCATCTGGAGGAAGACCGGGACGCCATCACCCTGCGCCTGGATTTCATCGAGCCCCGGGACTACGCGGTGCGGTTTCTCACCGAATCGGCCCTGGCCTCCGCGTTCGCCTGCCACATCGTGCTGCGCGGCCGCCCCATCGAGGACGGCGCCGTGCATTTCAACTACCCGCCCCCGGAGCACGCCGCCCTGTACCGGGAAGCCTTCGCCGGCATCCGGGTGGAATTCAACGCCCCCCAGGTGGCCCTCACCCTGCCCGCCCACTACGGCGACGAGCCGGTGCCCAGCCACGACCGGGACCTGCTGTGGATGGCGGTGCGCCAGTGCGAGGCCCGCCAGGAGGCCCTGCGCCGCCACGGCTCGCTCAGCGACCAGGTGCTGGCGCGTCTGCGCGGCGAGCCGGAGCCGGGCCTGGAGGCGGTGGCCGAGGCCCTGCACATCAGCCCGCGCACCCTGATCCGCCGGCTCAAGGCCGAGGGCACCCGCTTCCAGGCCCTGCGCGACCGCACCCGGGCGCGGCGTGCCGCGGAGCTGCTGGGCCTGCCCCACTACACCGTGGCGGCGGTGGCCCGGGAGCTGGGCTACACCGACGTGGCCAGCTTCCGGCGTGCCTTCCGCCGCTGGTACGGCACCCGCCCCAGCGACTTCCGGCGCCCCTGAACCTGTCACTTTTTATCCCCCTGTTGGCAATTTCCACGTCTGCCCGTCGGCACCGTCCTGGTAAACACTGTGTGCACGTAACGAGGCGGAGACCCGTGATGCACAGCGACGCGACCGAGACCCTGGAGAAACAACGGCTGGCCCGGCTGAGGGTATCGCCCACCCTGGCCTGGCCCACGGTGGCGATTCTGATCGGCAGCGTGGCCACCATCGCCGCCAGCTGGGTGCTGACCATGAACCATCTATGGCCGCTCTGGGTGGGCATGGTGGTCAACGGCGTGGCCGGCTATGCCCTTTTCACGCCGGCCCACGAGGCGATTCACCGCTGCGCCGCGCGCAGCCCGAAAATGAACGATTTCCTGCTGGCGGCGGCCACCTTCGTGGCGGTGCCCTTCGGCCGCGGCCGGCTGTTCCGGCTGCTGCACATGCGCCACCACCGGTTCGCCAACGAGGAAAACGACCCGGACCACTGGATGGCCCGCAGCCTGTGGACCATGCCGCTGTGGGGCCTGTGGCCGTATTTCTACGTGCTCTACTTCCTGCGCGACCCGAGCCGGGTGCCGGGCCTGAAGGTCTCCGAGGTGGCGCGGGAAATGCTGGTGGCCGGCGCCATCATCGCCGCGCTCTGGGTATGGGCGCCGTTCTACATGCTCACGCTGTGGCTGATCCCCACCTATCTGGCGTTCTTCCTGATGTGCCTGGTGTTCATGGTGCTGCCCCATTACCCGCACACCGGCCGCCAGGACCGGGACCCGAACCGCACCGCCCTGATGCGCATGGGCCAGGAATGGTGGCTCACGCCGGTGCTGATGTATCAGAACTACCACCTGATGCACCACCTCTACCCGACCATTCCCTTCTACCGCTACGGCAAGGCCTGGAGGGCCCGCGAGGCACACCATCGCGCGCACTCCGGCGACATGATCATCGGCCCCTTCGATCTGGGCCCACAAACCCGGGGAGCCGCGAACCCATGACCGGAACCGTTCTGATCACCGGCGCCGCCGGCGGCATCGGCCAGGAATTGACGCGCCTGTTCGCCGCCGACGGCTACCGGGTGCTGGGCTTCGACCTGCGCGGCGACGCCCTGGAAGCCCTCGGCAAGGACCTGCCCGACGGCTGCGATTACCGGCCGGTGGCCATGGACCTGTCCGAGCCGGACGCCGCCGTGCGCGTGGCGGACTGGCTCGACCGGCACGGCCTGCCGGTGGACGTGCTGGTCAACAACGTGGGCTTCGGCCTGTTCGGCGAGCACGTGGAGCAGGACGCGACGCGGGTGGGCAAGATGCTGGCGGTGAACAACCAGCTGCTCGCCCAGCTCTGCCTGCTGGTCGGCAAGCGCATGAAGGACGCCGGCGGCGGCCGCATTCTCAACATCGGCTCCCTGGCCGGCTTCTGCCCGATGACCTATTTCGCCGCCTACAGCGCCAGCAAGGCCTTCGTGATCAACTTCAGCGCCTCCCTGGGCGAGGAACTCAAACCCCACGGCGTGCGGGTCACCTGCTATTGCCCCACCACCACCCGCACCGGCTTCCTGGACACGGCGCAAAGCCGGCACGCCTCTTCCCAGGGCATCACCCGCTTCGTCACCGAGCGCGTGGACGGCCCCGCCGAGGTGGCCCGGGGCGCCTGGCGGGCCCTGCACGCCGGCAAGCGCTTTGCCCTGCCCGGCTGGTCGATCACCGCCCAGAGCGTGGCCATCCGCATGTTACCGCTGCGGTTCATGGCCTGGTTCGTGCGCCGCAAGGCGGAGGCCTGATCACACCGCCAATGCCTGATAAAGTAGGCCGGATTCGAACGCAAGGAACCGGCCATGGCCAACAACACCGACCTGCCCAACCATCTGGCGGTCCTGATCGACGCCGACAACACCCCGCCGGCCATCGTCGAGGGGCTGTTCGAGGAAATCGCCAAGTACGGCACCGCCAGCGTCAAACGCATCTATGGCGACTGGACCAAGCCCAACCTGGGCGGCTGGAAGAAAGTGCTGCTGGATTACTCCATCCAGCCGGTGCAGCAGTTCGCCTATACCACCGGCAAGAACGCCACCGACAGCTCGCTGATCATCGACGCCATGGACCTGCTTTACACCCGGGACCTGGACGGCTTCTGCCTGGTCAGCAGCGACAGTGACTTCACCCGCCTGGCGGCGCGCCTGCGCGAGGCCGGCCTGACCGTGTACGGTTTCGGCGAACAGAAAACGCCCAAACCCCTGGTGGCCGCCTGCGACAAGTTCATCTACACGGAGATCCTGCGCGACGATCAGGATGACGCCGACGCCGGCAAGGCCGCCAAGGCGGCCCAGGAGCGCACCGCCGGCAACACGCCGCCGATCAAGTTCATCGCCCGGGTGATCGACGACATCTCCGGGGAAGACAATTTCGCCCACCTGGGCGCCCTGGGGCAGAACCTGAACAAGCGCCGCCCGGAGTTCGATACCCGGCTGTACGGCTTCAAGAAACTGAGCGACCTGCTGGCCGCCCAGAAGAAGCATTTCGAGCTCAGGAAAGGCGAGAACGGCGGGCTCTGGGTGCGCAACAAAGGCGAGTGAGCCCGGCCCCGGTTCAATCCCGGGACGGGCGGCGCATCCGGCAGGTGCTGGGCATGGCCACGTCCTCGGCGGCAATGCGCGCCACCTTGGCGAAGTTGTAATCGGTGCCCTCGGCACCGTAGGGCATGTCGCCCTTCATCACCGACAGCACCATGGGCTGCTGCACCTGGTGGTCCTTTTTACGCATGGTGTAGGTGCCGGTGTCCATGTCCACGGACATTCCCTCCATGGCGAAGGCGATCTCCACCGGGTCCACGCTGCCGGCCTGGTCGGCGGCTTTCTTGAGCATTTCCATCATCGTGGTCAGGCGCGGATAGAACAGGAAGTAATCCCAATCCGTTTGCTGGTACATCTCCTTCTGACGCTGCCCGATTTCCGGGTCCTCGGTATCGCCGTAATAGGCGTAGATTTGATAAATCCTGTCCACGCCACGGTCCCCGACCTGGGTCACGGTGCCGGGGCTGCCGGCGTAGTAGGTCAGGAAGGGCGCGTCGACACCGAAGTCCGCCAGCGTCTTCGCCAGTAGGACCATGTCCTGGCCCCAGTTCCCGCTGATGATGGCGTCTGCGCCGGACGCCTTGATCTTGGAGACGTAGGGGGTGAAGTCCTTGACCTTGGCCAACGGGTGGAAGTCATTGCCCACGATCTCGATGTCCGGGCGCTTTTCCTTCAGCATTTCCCGCGCCATGGACGACACCGAATGGCCAAAACTGTAATCCTGGTTGATCAGATACACCTTCTTGATGTCCTTCTGACCCTGGATCCAGTTGGTCAGGGCGTTCATCTTCATGTCCGCGCCGGCATCGAAACGGAAATGCCAGAACGAACAGCGCTCGTTGGTCAGCACCGGATCCACCGCGCCGTGGTTGAGATAAAGCATCTCCTCACCGGGATTGCGGCGGTTGTGTTTATCGATCGCCGAGATCAGCGCCGACCCCACCGAGGAACCGTTGCCCTGCACGATATAACGGACGCCGTCGTCCGCCGCCTTTTGCAATTGCACCAGGCTTTCCTGGGGGCTGACCTTATTATCCAACCCGATAATGCGGAACGGATGGCCATTCATGCCGCCATCGGCGTTCAGGCGCTCCGCCTCGAATTTCATGTGGGCGACCAGCGGCAGCCCCACACCGGCCATGGGGCCGGTCAGCGGATCGATAATGGCAATGGTGACCGGGTCCTTGTCGGCGGGCGCGGCGTGACCTGAAGCGATAAACAAAAACGAAAGGAAAATAGCGGTGACCGTGGCTTTCCACGGTGTTTTCTCCACGAACATGGTTCTCTCCCGGGTTGTTATATTATTGATAGAAACCACATACCCTGGAGTATGTGCACAGGAGAAACGCCCTGTCCAGTAACGGAATCGCGGTTGAAGCGGCGATTGGGCGGCGGGTTCTAACGCACCAGCCAGAGGCTGAGAGAAGGAATATAGGTGATCGCCAGCAGCGCCACGATCAGCACCAGCATGAAGGGAATGGTGGCCGCGAACAGCTCGGTGATGGACTTGCGGAACCGGTAGCTGGCGATGAACAGGTTCATGCCCACCGGCGGCGTGATGTAGCCGATCTGCATATTGGCCACGAAGATGATGCCCAGGTGCACCGGATCGATGCCGTAGCGCAGCGCCACCGGCAGAATCAGCGGCACCATGATCACCAGGGCGGCGAAGATATCCAGCATGGCGCCCAGCACCAGCAGCAGGATGTTGAGCAGAATCAGAAAGGCGATCTTGCCCTGCACATGGGTCTGGATGAACTGGAACAACTGCTCGGGCACTTCCGCGTACACCAGGTAATCGGCGAACGCCTGGGCCACCGCCAGGATCAGCAGGATGCCGCCCACCATCACCATGGCTTCCCGGGTAATACCCGGCAGCCGCCGCAGGGGGATTTCCCGGTACAGCCACACTTCCGCGATCAGCACGTAAAGCGCGGTCACCGCCGCCGCCTCGCTGACCACCAGCACGCCGGAGAACACCCCGCCCAGCACCACCAGCGGCAACGGCAGCTCCCAGCGGGCATCCCACAGGGCGGCGCGCAGCTCGCGGCCGCTGAACGCCTGGCGCGGCACCGCGGTGGCGCCTTCGGCACCGCCGCCCCGGGTGGCCCACAGGCAATACAGATACAGCAGCACCACCATCAGCAGGGCCGGACCGACGCCGGCCAGGTACAGATCGACGATCTCCACCGGCGGCATGGCCAGCTGCTGGGAAAGCTGCTGGGCGATGATGCCGTAGATCAGCAACGGCACCGAGGGCACCAGCAGCAGCCCCAGGCTGCCGGAGGACGTCACCAGCCCCAGGCTGAAGCGTTCCGGGTAGCCGGCCTTCACCAGCGCCGGCAGCAGCAAGGCGCCCAGGGCCACGATGGTCACCCCGGAGCCGCCGGTAAGCGCGGTGAAGAAGGCGCAGGCGATCAGCGCCACGAACGCCATGCCGCCGGGCATCCAGCCAAAGGCGGCCTGGCTGAGGCGCATCAGCCGGTCGGCGGTGCGCGATTCGCTGAGCAGGAAACCGGCGAAGGTGAACAGCGGCAGCGCCATCAGCACCACGGAATCCGCCAGCTGGTAGATGTCGATGTGCAACACCGCCAGCGGCGAGCCCAGGGCGTAAAAGCCCAGGGCGGCGGCGCCCAGCAGCACCGCGAACAGGGGCGCGCCGAGCAGCGCCAGCAGAATCAGGATCAGGGCACCGGCGAGGATCATGCCACCGGCCCCCGCATGCTCGGCCGGCGGCCCACCAGGCCCAGGCTGAACAGAATCACATAGCGCAGCGCCATCACCGAGAAGCCCAGCGGGATCACCGCCTGCAGCAGCCAGCTGGGGATGCCGGCGAAGGCGGCGCCGCCGAACTGGCGTTCCTCGATCACGAAACCGAGCCCGTACCAGGCGGTGAGCAGGCAGATGCCGGCGGTGAACAGGTCCACCAGGCCGGTGATCCAGGGCAGAATGCGCTCGGGCAGGAAGTTGGCGGCCAGATCGATGCGGATGTGCTCATCCTTGCGCGAGGCGATCATGGCGCCCAGCAGGCCGATCCACAGCACCGCGTTGCGCAGCAACGGGTCCGCCCACACCAGGCTGGTGCCGGCCAGGTTGCGCAGCACGATCTGCGCCACCGCCAGCGCCACCATCATCAACACCACGAAGACGATCAGGCCGTCCTCGAAGCGGTGGATCCAGCCCAGCAAACGCCGCATCAGGAGCCGTTGTTCCGATAGGCCTCGAGGATGGCGTGCAGCCGGTCAAGCATGTCCTGGCTGAGCTGGCCGTCCTCCACCAGCTTCTGGGTGGCCTTGTCGGCGTAGCGCTTCCACTCGGCGCGCTGCTCATCGCTGGGCGACACCAGCTCCAGGCCCTGGTTCTGCACCGCCTTGAAGGCCGCCTTGTTCTGCTCGCGGCTGTCCTCGTCGATGCCGTCGAAGGCGCTCTCCAGCACCCGGCGCACCACCTGCTGGTCGGCCTCGGAAAGGCGGTCGAAATGGCGCTTCTGGATCGCCAGCAGACCATAGGTATAAAGCAACGGCAGATCGGTGATGTAGTCCACCCGGGAGTACCACTGCAGGGTCAGGGCGGCCACCGGTGGCGCCGCGTAGGCGTCGATGGCGCCGGTCTGCAGGGAGGTCAGCACGCTGCCGATGTTGAGCACGATGGGGGAGAGATCCAGGGTGTCGGCGGCGTTGGCCGAGGCGCTGTCGCCGGAGGGCAGCCACAGCTTGCGGGCGCGCAGGTCGTCCAGGCTGCGCACCGGCTTGCCGGACATGATGTAGGCGAAGCCGCCGTCCACCAGCCCGAAGCTGACCCAGCCGTTCTCCTCCAGGCCCTGCTTGATCAGCGGGTCCAGTTTTTCCCGGGCGGCGTCCACCTCGGCGTAATTATTGAACGTCAGCGGCACGTTGAGAATCTGGCTGTCCCGGTAGTAGCGGGCGAAGGCGCCGCCCTGGGCCATCTGGCCGTGCAGCTGACCGACGCGGATCTTGCGCTGCACCGCCTGGTCGTCGCCCATCACGCCACCGGGGTAGATTTTCAGCGATACCCGCCCGTCGGTCTCCTGTTCGATGGTGTCGCCGGCCTGTTTGAGCGCCTTGACCACGGCGGTGCCGTCCGGGTAGAGCGTGGAAATCTTCAGGGTGGTGGCGAGGGCCAGCGTCGGCATCAGGGCCAGCAAGGCCACGGCGGTTCTCAACATCATTGTCTCCTAGAAATACTCGTCGGCGCTGTCCAGCAGCCGGCGCGCCTCGCGCTTGGCGTAGGCATTCTGCAAAGTGAGGTCGGGCACATCCACGTCGGCGTCGAGCACCTTCCTGAGTTGCTGGTCGTGGAGTTCGCGGTCGAACACCAGGCGCGCGTAGTGCTCGGCGTAGAGCACCCGGGCCATCAGGTTGTCGCCATCGGAAAGCTCGATGGCGCGCAGAAAGTGTTCCCGGGCCTGCTCCGGCTGACCACCCAGGCTGGCCGGCAGCAGGCTGTTGAGCACGCCCAGGTACATGTGCGCCTGGCCATGCTGATAGGTCTCGTCCAGGGCCACCACGCGCTCCATGAGCAGGCGCACCCGGGACAGCTCGGCCACCGCGTTCCAGTCGCCGGAGTGAGTCTGGATGTAGCCCGCCCAGGCGCCGCCCAGGGTGAACAGAGCCGGCACGTCGTCCCGGTCCGCGTCCGCCAGCAGGGTCTCCAGGGCGGGCACCGCCATCTCGCGGACCGCACAGTAGGCCTCGTCGTGGGCGCAGGCGGCGCGCAGGCCGTAATCCAGGGCCCGGGCATTGAGGCGGGCGGCCCGTTCCGGGTCATCCACGAACAGGCCGGCGTAGGCGCCGTAGAGATCGGCGCCGGTGGCGAGCAGGGATTCGCGTTCCGGCCAGTTGACGATCAGGCCGTCGATCATCAGCAGATAGCTGGGCAGGCCCGCTTCCACCGTGGCCAGGTCGCCGTTCTGACGCACCCCCTTGCCCAGGCTGTCTCCCACCCGGGCCAGACCGCAGCCCTGCAGGGCAAGGATCAGGCCGGCCAGCGCCGCGATGGCGATTGTCCGTTGCTTCAAACTACTCTCCCTTCGTTCCGCCGCGATAATAGCGCATGCGCCGGTACAAACCGACCAGCACGCCGAGCGCGCCGCCGACGAGCAAACCGGTCAGGTGGGCGGTGTTGGCGACCACGCCGGACAGGCCCACGTAGCAGATCACCAGCCAGACCAGCATCAATACCACAATCTCCTTGCGCAATTGATACCCGGCCGCCGGGTTCACCTTGCCATACAGCCACAGATAGCCCAGCAGGCCGTACACCACGCCGGACATACCGCCGAAGCGCGGGCCGGTGTCCAGGTACTGGGCGAAGTTGGACACCGAGGCCACCACCAGGGTGATCCACAGCAGCTGCAGGCTGGACTGGAAGCGCTCGATCAGGCGCCCCAGGTCGCACCACCACAGCAGGTTGAAGATGATGTGCAGCACCGAGAAGTGCAGCAGCATGGGGGTGAGCAGCCGCCAGGGCTGGGCCACCAGCCCCTGCACCGTGTCCGGAAACATCAGCGCCTCGTAGAGCGCCGGGCCCATCACATAGGGAGAAAGAAAGATCAGCGCGCAGGCGATCAGGCCGGTGCGGGTCACCGGCCCCAGGCTGGCGAACCAGCCGCCGGAGAACACCCGCTCCCGGGGCAGGCCGGTGACCGGTTCGCTGGCCTGCCAGGCATCGTCCTGCCACTTGCCGGCCAGCGGGTTGTGGAGGAATTCCCGGGCCAGTTCACGGGCCTCGTCCTGGCGGGCGGCGTCCGCCAGGAACAGGGTGTAATGGCCGTCCCGTTCCTCGGTGCGGGTGTCGATGCCGCGCCGCGCCAGCAGATCGGCCAGCCGTTTGGCCAGGGAGGCGTTGTTGATACGAACCAGTTCCAGCATTCCCGTCCTCTAATCCAGATCGTCGGCCAGCGCTTCCACCCGCCGCCAGAAGCAGGGCCACTGCCCGCCGCAGCTTAGCAGTATTTTCTGGAAGTCCCCCACCCGGCCGTAATAATCATGGACCCCGTTGAGGCGGGCGTTGTTCAGCGTGCCCTCGAAGAAGCCGGCGTAGGCGTCCAGCCCCGGCACCGCCTCGGCGCGGGCACGGTAGCCACGGCGCAGGCCGTCGATCAGGGCCGCCTTGCGCTCGCCCATGGCCTCCGGCGGCAGGTCCCCGGTGTACAGGGTGGCCAGCTTGTCGCGGGTGTCGCCCACCAGGTCCAGGAACGCGTCCCGGGCCCGGTCCCGGCGCCGCCAGCGATCCAGATCCACGGCCAGATCGTGGTGGGCCAGGTACCGCAGGGTGCCCTCGCGGGCCACCATGGTGGCCAGGGATTCGTTGAAGCGGGTGTGGTCGGCGATATAAAGGCGCCGGTGCACCAGTTCGTGGATCAGCAACTCCACCAGCGCCGGGCCGGAGCGGTCGATCATGGGGGTGGTCAGCGGGTCGTCGAACCAGCCCAGGGTGGAATAGGCGATGGCGCCGCCCACGTAGGTGTCCCAGCCCTCGGCGGCCAGCTTGTCGGCTTCCTCCCGGGCCGCCTGCTCCTGGAAATAGCCCCGGTAGCTCAGGCAGCCCACGAACAGGAAACACCAGGTCTTGGGCTGGAAGGAAAAGCGCGGCGCGGCCACCACGTTCCACACCACGGCGTCCCGGTCCAGGTGCACGTAGCCGCGGTAGACGCCCTCGGCGGGCAGCGCCAGGTCGCGCTCGGCGAAACCCAGCACGTCCTCCGCCAGGGTCAGCTGGCGGCGCACCGGCTCCGGGGTGGCCGGGTCGGCGAGCACCCGCTCCACCGGCTCGCGCTGGTGCATCAGGCTGAAGTGGCCCTTCATGGCCTGACCGTAATAACCCAGCTGACAGCCGGACAGCAGCAGATACAGGATGCAGGCTGCAGGATACAGCACGTATCGTGCCGTGCCGCCCGAAATGCCGTGCCCGCGCTTGTGGAGGCGGCAGCGCGGGGCACGATGCTTTCGGTCATCCCAGCACGCGCCCCGCGCTGTATCCTGCATCCTGGATCCTGAATCCATCTTCACGCACGGGACATGAATTTCCGTTCCGCGGTGTTGACGCGCACCTTCTCGCCCTCCTGCAGGTATTCCGGCACCTGCACCACCAGGCCGGTCTCCAGGGTGGCGGGCTTGGTGCGGGCGCTGGCGGAGGCCGCCTTCATGGCGGGCGCGGTCTCGGTGATGGCGAGCACCACGGAGGCGGGCAGCTCCAGGCCGATCACCGCCTCGCCCACGCGCAGGGCCAGCAGGCCCTCGCCGTCCTCGGTGATGAAGGCCAGCTCGTCGGCGATGTCCTCGCCCTTGATCGGGTATTGGGAGAAATCCTCGTCGTCCATGAACACATAGTCGTCGCCGTCCAGGTAGGAGAAATGCACCGGCCGGCGCACCAGCGACACCGTGGGCACGTCGTCGTCGCCCTTGAAACGGTTCTCGAACTTGGAGCCGCCGCCCACCTGCTGCGCGCGCACCCGGTAGAGGGTGGCGGCGCCCCGGGCGGAGGGCGACTGGACATCGATCTGGCGGATCACGAACAGGCCGCCGTTGTGCTCGATCACATCGGCTTTCTTCAATTCACTGGCGCGGGTCACGGACCTTCCTCGTGGTGGACGAAACGGAGGCCATGGTAGCAAAAAAACGAATCAGCCAAGAGACGCCATGATCTGCTCACGGGCCAGGCGGGCGCGTTCACGGGGCTCGGCGGCGGGCACCGGCGGGCCGAAGGTCAGGTCCACGACGATGCGTTCACGGCCCAGCAGCCGCCACAGATGATGGTGCAGCTCGTCGTCGTCGATGAACGCCAGGCTCCGGTCCACCCGGCCGGCGGCATCCCGGTAACGCACCGCCACGGTCTGCACCGTGGTTTCCTCGGCGGCGGCGAACAGCTGCGGGAAGAAACGGCGCACCGAGGTGCCGTCCGTGGTGGTGCCCTCCGGGAACACCAGGATGCCGCGCCCCAGGGCCAGGTGCTCGCGAATCTCGCCGGCCTTGGCCCGGGACTCGCCGGCGCCCCGGCGGATGAACAGGGTGCCCACCGAACGCGCCAGCCAGCCGATCACCGGCCACCGCGCCACCTCCGCCTTGGACAGGAAATGGCAGGGCCGCGCCGCCGCGATCACCGGAATATCCAGCCAGGAGACATGGTTGGCCACCAGGAACACGGGGCCGCCGCGCAGCACGCCGTGCACGCGCAGCTCCACGCCCATGATCGCCAGCAGCCGCAGGCACCAGCGCTGCTTGGCAAGCAGGATTTCCGGGCGGTGTGGGTCCCGGGCGGCGCGCCGCCAGGCCGCCTCCGCCACGCCGGCGATGAGATGGCCGACAATGCGCAAGGCCCGCCACAGACGGCGGGCCAGAATCAGCGGCCGGGGCCTCGCCTCGGCGTCCAGGGACCAGTCCCGTTCATTCATACCATCGCTACCGCGCGCTCGGTCGCCCCGGCCTGGCCGGGCTGCAGGAAGTGCTGCACATAGCGGGCCGGCAGGCGGTCCACCTCCATCAGAATAAAGTAATCCAGACAATTGAATTCCGGATCCCAACAGGGCTCGCCGCACACCCGGGCGCCCATGCGCAAATAGGCCTTGAGCAACGGCGGCATCTTCACCTTGGCCGCCAGGGCATCCCCGGGCACCGGCGACAACCGGCAACGGGGCGTCACGCGCAGGCCCGCCGGCGCCAGATGGCCCTCGCGGATACGCTGATCGATGGCCGCCACGTTGTAGCCCTCGCCGAGGGCCACGCTGGCGCAGCCGATCAGGTAGCGCACGTCGTTCTCAAGCATATACTGGGCCAAGCGCGCCCAGAGTACCGTGATCACGGCCCCGCCGCGGTGCTCGGGATGAATGCAGGTGCGGCCGATTTCCGCCACCCCGCCGCGCAGGGTGTCCACCAGGGGCATGTGGAACTCGCCGGAGGAATAGAAACCACCGGTGCGCGCCACCCGGTCGCCGGGCAGCACCCGGGTGTAGCCCACCAGCTCGCCGGTGCGATTGTCGCACACCACCAGGTGCAGGCAATGGCGGTCGAAGCGGTCCCGGTCCAGGCCGAACGGCGCGCTGAAACTGGCGCCGTACTCCTCCGAGAAAATCCGGTAACGCAACCGTTGCACCTTGAGGATCTCCCGCCGTGACCGGGTGAAATAGGCGCTGAAGCGGTTGCCGCCGTCCAGCTCCTTGGGCCGGGTCTTGGGGCGGAACGGCGGACGCAGGGCTTTGATCCTTCCAGCGGCTTGCGCAAGCATAACGAGCTCCCAACATTATTTTCCGGCCAGTCTGGAAGCCCCCGATTGCCGAGCCGTGACACAAACATGACCATCCCGCGACAATCAGCGCGGTGAAGAGAAGGGAGGACGGATGCGTGACGAACAGGCGGCGGAGCCGCGCTACCCCCAGCCGGTCAGGCTGCAACCCGGGGAAACCCGCTACTGGTGCGCCTGCGGGCACAGCGACGCGGCGCCGTTCTGCACCGACCGGCGCTGCCCGGCCGGCGACCGGGTGGCCTACACGGCGGCCAAGGAGGAGATCGTGCTGTTCTGCGGATGTGGCGCCACCAGCCGGCCGCCGCACTGCGACGGCGCCCATGTCGGCCTGAAAAAAAGCAAACCCTGGTGGCGACGCTGGCGTAAAGGCTCTGGCTGATTGCCTCCCGGTTTAAAAAGCAGCGGCCCGGCTCTTCATCGGGAATGAGAATCCGCGGCTGCGTGCCACCTTCCTTAAAACTTCGCATTCGCTCTTTTTCACAATCATTGCACTCCCCCCAACACGCAATTGCGTCCCCTTTTTTAATGCACCCACAGAACTCCTGTCCCCTTTTTTAAAACCGCAATATCGGCACCGCAAAAAAGTAGAATCACAACCATTTTTTGTTTACTTAACAAGTAAAACCAACCAGTCATTACCGGGCTTTCCTCCGAAATTGGCCCGAAATGCCAATCCCATAAGCACCCATTAACACCAATAATTCTTAATTATCAATAACTTATAACCATTTCAAATAGTGAAAAGTCAGTTTTCATATTTATCCTATTCATGCGAACCCTAAGTGGCCGCAGGCTCTCGGGTGCCATCCAATTGATGGCCCCTCCTTTATTAAACAAGGCTGACAAAACCACAAAAAAACAGAGCCGGAAAACGCCAGAAAAATAATTGGAGACTTTCAATAATGAGAGACCGTTCCCCATTTGCGCCGTCGTTCCGAGGAGGACCCACTAATGAATAAAAGAATACTGAAACAGTCCTGCGCGCTGCTGTTATCCGCGACCGTGCTGGCGGCCTGCGGTGGTGGCGGCGACGATCCCGCGGGCCGTGACGCCACCCCATCGAACCGCGAATTAACGTTCGCCTATCCGGACAATGGCCAGACCGAGATCGCCGGCCCCGCGCCGGTGGTCTTGCGTTTTTCCGGCAACGTGACCCTGGACGCCGTGAATCAGGGCGTGACCCTGGTGCGCGCACGCGACGGCGCCCCCGTGGACTTCACCCCCGAGATCGTGGGCAAGGACCCGGGCACCGTGCTGATCCAGCCCGACAATGACCTGGACCCGCACACCCGGTACGAGGTGCGCATCCAGGGTCTGGCCCTGGAAAACGGCACCGCGGACGACCAGACCGTGACCTTCACCACCCGCGCCCTGCAGCGCGGCCCCAGGGAGCTGGTAACCACCAGCCCGGACTTCGAGCTTAACCGCGCCTTCCCGAGCGGCGGGGAGCAGGAACCGGTAATGGATTTTTCCACGTTCCGATTCCAGTTCAGCCAACCCATCGACCCGGCCACCGTGAGCTATGGCCACGACGGCTCCGTGCGGCTGGTGGACGCCGAGGGTGACCTGGTGGCCGCCAGGCTGCTGGTGGACGGTCCCTACATGACTCTGGACCCGCGGGACGAATATCTCACCCCGGGCGCCCGATACACCCTCTACCTGGAACCGGAGCTGGCGAGCCGCTACGGCGAAAGCTTCGCAGGCGAGGATTTCCGCTTCCAGCCCAAGGACTCCTCCCCGAACGGCGAGCCGGTATTCATGGTGCAACGCATCACCGAGCCCGACGACCCGGGCGCCGGCGATGGCGAGTCCAGCCTCACCGGCCAGCCCATCAACCAGGTACCGGTGAACTCCACCTTGCTGGGTCAGGACAGCGCCACCCAGTCCAGCGGCAATGTCAGCGCGGAGCTGGCCAGCACCGTGAGCTACCCGGACGTGACCCCCTTCCGCATCGCGCGGGGCACACTGCTCACCGGCTCCAACATCGACGTGATGATCGGCGGCGCCGTGCCGGCGGGCATCAGCTCCGGCCAGGTGAACATGCATTTTCTCTCCGACGCCACCGGCTATATGGTGCCCAACCCCTACAGCACCGCCGACGACGCCCCACGCGTCGTCAAGCTGTTCATGGACGTGGCCATCAACACCGAGAACCCGGAAGCCAACGGCGGTTTCACCCAGGACCTGCTGCATATCGAGTTGATCGGTCTGGCGAACATCAACCCGGACCAGGGCGCCCTGAACCTGGACGCGGTGTCCATGGTGGAGCCGGACGTGCTCGGCCAGGAATTCGCCAACGGCCTGCTCAGCTTCCAATTGCGCAGCTACAAGGACCAGACCAACCCGCCGGCGCCCACCGTGGACAACGCCGTCCCCACCCTGCAGAGCTGGACCTTCGGCGAGGACGGCGCCACCGGCCTGGACAAAACGGCCATGGTAAAGCCCACCGACCCGATCATCCTCAACTTCAGCGAACCGCTGGACCGGGACACGGTCACCGGCAAGGTGCACCTGTATAAGAACGAAGGCGGTACGCAGACCGAAATGGACACCACCGTTACCGTGGACGGCGGCGCCATCGTGATACGCCCGGCGCAAGCGCTGGAGCACCCCACCGAAACCGGCCCCAGCCTGGAGTACCAGGTGTCCATCGATCCGGGGATCACGGATTTGAGTGGGGAGCCCTGGGTTGAGAGTTTTGATGAGACGTTTGCTTTAAGAACACAGGCGGTAGAACGGGATACTTATAGAAAAGGTGTTATTGCGACGCTGCCCTGGCTGCTCGCGGAAGAAGATCAGCCCCTGCCCAAGAAATCCCCGTTTTTGCTAGCAGTTTATCCTGGCTTTCCTTGCGCGTTGAATACTAATGACCAGGATTTGGCGGCGGGAGTCCAAGGGCGCTGTAACGGCGGCATCCAGCCCGAGTCCATCGACCCCGCCAACCTTAGCGACCTGACCCCCGATGAGATGGCGCAGATACCGCCGGTGGATGACTTGCTACCGGTCGCCGATATGCCCGCGAACCGGCCCATTGTCGTCGTATTCAGCAAAGACATGGATCCCGCCAGTATTGAGCTTGGCCGGACCTTCAATGTCTACGAAATCGATGATCAAGACCAGATCGTTTCCGAAGTGGACGGCAGCCTTTCGCTCAACGGCGATACGCTGCGTTTCATGCCCTCGGACCCTTGGAAAGAAAATACACTCTACCGTTATGAGTTGGCCTCCAATGGCGACATCGATACACCCACGGAAGCCCAAGCGGCCAACCCCACGGGCACGTTGTGTGATGTGGACGCCATGATATGTTCCGATGAGGGTCTGCCGCTGCAAACGCAATTGATGTCTGAGGTAACGATCCATGATGTGCCCAACGCTGTTAACGAAGAAGTGGGGGCACGCTACCGGCCGTACTTTATCTGGGAAGAGAAGTCCCCTTCCCTGACCGGCGGCGGCCCGGATTTGGTGCAATATTTCCAAGGAACGGAGAACAGCGAGGCGGTGCTGCAACTGCTGCGTTTGGCCGATTCCGTTGACGCCAACGCCAACCTGGTGAACGACAGCACTCCGCAAGTTATGGGCCCGCCGCCAATCTATTACGCCCCGCCCAACGATTCACCGCGGGTAACGGGTTCTATTTCCTACAACTTCTTACGTCTGCCTGAGTACAACATCAATGAAACCGACCATGTCACCTGGCAACCGGACCCATCCACAGCGGATCTGGTGGACCGCAACGGTGTACCCATGGACCCCAACGGCGTCAAGGCGCCGCCGAACAGTGCCAAAATTCTGAGCCAGGACATGGGCGATAGAAGCCTGGAGGAAGTAGAGGAAAAAGGCTTTTCGATCACCGGACCTACCGGGGAAGGCACCAATATCAACGACCCCGCCGCCTTTTCCGGCCTTCTGGTCGGCTGCGGTTATGAACGCTACGAGCCATATCCGGACCAGACCGGCTGCGACGTAGCTGGGGAGGAAGAAAGCTATATTGACTTTACCCAAACGCCGCCGCTCGTTACCACGAAAACCTGTTATCAGGGCGTACCCGCCGAATGCGCACAAGACAAGTTCACCTACCTGAACGGCGCGCTCTTTGCCGAAGTAACGGACCAGCCGGTTGGCGATGGGCTCAAAGTTCTCATTCATCCGGGTCATATGGTCACCACGTCTTTCCGAGCCTTTCTGAAGGGAGCGCTTAAAAGCGCAAGAGGGGAAGGCGCTTCCGACTCCGGCTATCAATTGATGCGTATGCGGTATGTGGATGGTGGCCCGATTGAAGCGCGTATCATGGAAGGCGCAGAGGGCCCCGAGCTTAGCGCTTCCGTTCCGCTTTATCTTGACGCCCCTTATCTTGCCACCGATCTGGTAGAGCGCAAAAGGGCGGTCAACACTGCCCACCATAACCTGTACAGCTATGACATAGCGATGGATCTGAGCGGTCCCCTCTCCTTCTTGGATGATGGGCGCATGGTGGCGGAGCAATGGAACGACACCCCCGTCGACATTGAACAGAGAATGAATGTTCCTCGTGTGTCAGCGGACCTGTTGGTACCGGTTGGTGGCACTCACATTCGTTACGTGTCCGAACCTATCAAATAAGCACTTCTTCGGACTATCGCGTAATGAGCAGCGCCGTCGCGGCGGCTTAGGACGCAGGCCAAGCCCTGGCTAATCTGGCCAGGGCTTTTTTCCTCCCCTTCTTAGATAAGCCGTCTCTTTATCGGGGTGCGCCACGTGCCCGAAACTTGTGGTGAGAGTGGGCTTGGCAGGCGAAAGGCAAGTCGAGATCGCCGGCCGGATCCCAGCAACGCGCGTGTATCGAGCGGCCGTACGCCGTAGCCGGTTCAGTCTAAGTGCTGAGCGAGGCCGGCTTTGCTCCCGTCCAGAGGCTGGATCAGACGGATATTCATCCGTATCTGCCGCAGCCGTAGAGGCCATACGGCCACGGTAACGAGGGCCCATATCCAACGAGAAAGATGCTGATTCCTCTTTTAAGAGAAGCAGATTTCGACCTTCAATGTTACTGGCTATCTCTTGCCATCCGAATCAACGAAAAGCCCCCACGATGTGGGGGCATGAAACGTTCAAAAATAATAAAGGTCTCTCTTCATAAACCAGTTTTTAGGGAACGAGCGTGCAACCCTTGTTATCCAGACCGGCAGTATTGAAGGTGGCGCCGGTGTAGGAAAAGGTCCCGCTAACCGGGACGGAGTCGGGTACGGCGACGGTTGAGCCGGTATCGCAGGCAACCGAAGTTGACGTTGAGCCGCCGACCCCGTTCAAAAGGCCACCCGCCAGCGGGTTACCACTAGCATCGTTTACGGAAGTAATGCCGAAGCCATTGGCGTCCGTGTTGATCGTTGCGCCACCGGCAATAATGGAGGCGGCATCGCCGGTCCAGGGGAAATTACCGACAAACAGGAAGGGACAGCCGGCATCGCCCTCTACCGGGCCGGCGGCAACAATCTCCACATCCCCGGCGCAATTAACCTTGGTCGCCAGCGTCAACCAGCAGGTGGTCGGTCCGGAACCAACGTCCAACTCGGTTTCCCCCTTGAAAGTACACATCGCGTACGGCGGTGACATCGCACTGACGCTACCAGCAGCAGCGAAAGCCACGGCGCCGGCCAGAGCCAGCATGCTTGATTTCAGGATTTGCGTTTTCATGGTCAATCTCCTTCTAACCGATTTTGTTTTTGTCCTTCCGGACAATCTGGCAAGCCTCCCGGGCGCCTTCGTCTTTTCGGGACCGGGAACTCCCCGTGGTTAACGAAGTCATACCCGTTCGGCACTTCCAAATTACGCAAATCCCGCAAACGGAAACAATACCCAAACCCGCTGTTACACGGTTTTTATTTTGGTGGCCAACCTAACCTCTTTTAAATCAGCATTTTATAAAAACAGGTCTGACCTATTTTTGGGCATTGCTCTATCGGTATGGCGCTTTTAAAAAAGGGGCCGACTTGTTTTTTGTAAGAGAAAGATTACGGACTAAGCATTTTCTTACAGGGCATGGTGGTGGCATCCGACAGACAGGTCGGATGCCAGTTCGCCTCATTGCCGTGGATGTCGGACGCGCGTTACGTCTTGCCAAGGAATTCGGCATTTACGCGTGCGACGCATACTTTCTAGAGTGCGCGAACTCCAACGGAGGCGAACTCCTTACGCTGGATAAGCCGATGAAACGCATCGCTATCCAACTCGGCATACGGGTACTGGAGCCATGAAATGAGAGTGTTCACTTACTCTGAAGCAAGACAGAACCTGGCGAAATTGCTGGACCTGGCGAGAACCGAGGAGGTGCGAATTCGCCGGAAAGACGGATCTCTGTTCATTCTGCGAGCGCAGAAGCAATCAGCGACGTCCCCGTTCGATACCCCTGGCCTCCGGACACAGGCCACCACCGAGGACATCCTGGACGCCGTCGCTGAGTCCCGCGCCCGCGCTTCGAAGGGCGGCCGCTAGCACGGTTTCCGTTTCTTTCGCTTCTTGCAGGGCCGACCGGGGCCGCGCGGTTCCACCCGCTTACCGGAGACGCGCTCGATTTCATCGATGAAGGCGTCATTCCCCACCAGTTGCCCGCGGCGTACACGGGTTTCGATGAACTCCGCCTCGCTGTCCGACACGCCCATGGCCGTGAATTCCCGGTATTGATTCCAGCGCTCACCGGGGTTGCGGCCCAGAGCCAGGTAGTCCGGATCCGGATCAAGAATGCCCGCGCTCCGCTGTCGGGCCTGTCGGCTGGTCCAGGGCCAACGCCCATCGTCGGTCAAGCCACGCCGGCCGGGCAGGTTTTCCAGGTAGCGCAGGCAGGCCAGCCGCCAGTGCCCCTGTTGCACCAGGCCGCACTGGAAGCGGCTTTCCCATAGTGTGCCGACATGCCCATGGCGGCTGTTGTAAGCGGCGCTGAAAAGCACCCCCAGACGCTGCATGAAGCGGGAGAGATCGGCCGGCTCGCGCCATGGGTTGATCAGAAGGTGTATCTCGTCGGGTAGCAGGCACCAGCCTTGCAGGCTCAAGCGATGTGCGCCCTTCAAGTCTCCCACCAGGGCCAAATAACGCTGGTAATCATCAACGTCGCGGAAGACCGCTTCACCATTGTGCCCCCGCCGCAGTATATAATGGGTGTATCCGGCCATCACCAAACGCCCATTCATCGGCATACCCCCTCCCTGGCTTCCCGTTACGATTCATGTTCAAAACAGCCACGACTCCATGTGGAAACGCTTTATTATTCGGGTTTAGCGCGATTTTTCAGACACAGCTTACGCCGGAGCAATAGCAAAATAAATGAATAAGGGCACAAAAATATGTCCGACCTCTTTTCTTAACTCATTGTTTTAAAAGAGCTTAGGTGGCGAACACAAAAAAGGGCGTTTCATCAAATAACTGAATGCCGTCTTTACGGGCGTGACGCCTCTAATTAACGTGGTTTCAGGCGCGGGCGGCCTCGCCCCCGGTTCGTCACCCTCCGCCCAGTAAGAGCTTCCACCTCATCGGTGAAATCCGGGTCGCCGGTGAGTTGGTTGCGCTCCACCGCATTATGAATCAGGGCGGTTTCCTTTTCTTCAGGGGTATGCCGTACGTACTCGCCATAAAGGGCGCACCGATCGCGCTCGGTATCGGCCAGATTCAGGTAATCCGGGTCCGGATCCAGCATAGTATCGGCCCCCACCGTCATGCGTTCCGTGTAGCTGCTCCAGGGGTACCATTCCGGGCCCGACACCCTGCCCTGGCGCACCGGCAATTGCTCCAGATAACGGACACAGGGCAACAACCACGAGAACTGCACCGGGCTGGAGCGGTAGCGGCTTTCCCACAGCGTGCCGCGGCGTTCCTCGCGCCGGTTCCGGTGTCTCGTCATTCGGGCCGCCAATGACTTCATGAAGGCCCCCAGGGCATCCGTATCGGGCCCGGGATTAATCAGCAAGTGGACTTCATCGGGCAACAAACACCATGCATAAACATCAACCCCGAAACTTTGTTTTAGTTCTTTTACGTCCGCCAGATATTTGAGGTAATCCTCTTCTTCTTTGAATACGGCCTGGCGGTTGTGGCCCCGGTGCAGGATATGATGGGGGTAACCCGGAAGAACAACGCGCCTCTTCCTCGGCATGCTATCCCTCTAATATCGCTTTATTATTGGACGGTAGTCTATCTTCAAAACTCAGCAAAATAAATCAGTTAGGCGATTTTTAAAATATGTCCGTCCCCTTTTTTAAATAACATGTTGCTCACGCAAAAAAGGGGACGTAACTAATATCTAATAATCCGTTTTTTAATCACCAAATCTGATAATCGGGCCATTGACTGGTTTCAAAGTGAACATATGTTTACTTTATTGGAGCGTTTGTCGGAAAAAAAGCAACACTCGTCGCCAACTGTCCTCGGCGGCGTCCGGGTCGTGGTAGGCGCGCAAAGGGCTGTATGGGGACAGCCGCTTGAAGACGAAGGTCTGGTGATCGTTCATGAAGGAGTGGCCGGCGTCCGGGTAGGTTTTGACATCGTGGGGGACGCCCAGCTCGGAGAGATGACGGGCCAGCCGGTCACCGTGGCTCCCGTAAACCCGATCCTTCTTGCCCCAGCCCCCCACCACCGGGCAGATCCCGGTGAGCGCCGAGGCCTTGCGCGGCACGCCGCCGTAGAACGGGGCCACCACCTGGAGGCCGCCCCGGGCCGCGTACAGCAACGCGAAACGCCCGCCCATGCAGAAGCCCATCATCGCCACCTTGGTGACCGGCTGCTGGTCCTGCTCCAGCACCCAGAGACGGCAGGCGTCGAGTTGCTCGAAGGCCGGGCCGTGACCGAGTTCGTGGTCACGGAGGGTGCGAACCACGCACAGTGAGCGGGCGCCGGCCCGGTCGTAGAGATCCGGCGCCAGCACCGGGTAGCCGTTGTCCGCCAGACGCTGGGCAATGCGCGCTTGGTCGTCGCTGAAACCGAAGATGTCATGGATCACGATCACCGCGGCGTTCAGGCCGTTGGGCCGTTCGGGCGGAAACCAGCGGGCGCGCATACGGTGGCCGTCCGGCAGGGTGACGTGGGTCAGATGGGGATCCTTGGCGTTCATGGTCGCTCCTTGTGTGGTGTTTTTTTCGCCAGCCTACCGCAACCCCGTGGCACTGCCAGCGGCGCGGCCCCGATTGGCCCGGCCGACCGAATCGAACACCACTTACAAGGAGGACCCGAATGTATTCTTTTTCGTCTGCTCTGCCCGCGCTGTTCACGGGCCTGTTCGCCTGGGACGCGACGGTGGCCAGCCAGTTCGGCTATTTGTTGATGGCGGTCCCCGGCGTGCTGCTGGGCGCCCTGCTGGGGCTGTTGCCGGGCTGGTTGCTGGGGCGGGGGCCGGCGCGCCAGCCGGGGGTGGCCGCCGCTCTGGCGTTCGTGCCCTGGCGGACGCTGCTGATTGGCTGGCTGGTGGCCCTGCCGGTGTTCGGCTTGGTGCTGCTGGGCATTGGGGAGAAAGCCACCGCCTGGCTGGCGCCGCAGGCGGGTTTCGCCGCCGGACTCTGGCTCAGCGCCAGCGGCGCCACCCGCGCCGGCGGACCACGCAGTCTACCGCTAAGCGCGGTGCGCGCCGCCCGGACCGCCTTGATGGTGGTCAGTGGCGTGATCTTGGCCAGCGCCGTGGTCGGCGCCGGTGGCGTCGGCAAGACCTGGCTGGAGGGCATGCAGATGCTGGACCTGGAGCAAACCCTGCGCGCCACTGGCCAGCACTTCTCCATCCTTCTAACGGTGGACTGGGTGCTGGCCGTGCCGCAGGCCCTGCTGGTCTGGTTCGCCGCGCGACGGAATCCTTGATGGTGGCCGGGGGCCTTGATCGATCGCGGCTAAAGCCGCGCCTACCGCCGCCTGGTACACACGGCAGGAACGGCTTCAGCCGCGATACTCAGCCGGTGTTGCGCATGCCCGCGGCGATGCCGGCGATGGTCACCATCAGGGCGCTTTCCAGGGTGTCGTCGCCGTCGCGCCCGCGCAGGCGGGCCATGAGTTCCGCCTGCAGCAGGTGCAGCGGATCGGTATACGGGTCGCGCACCCGGATCGACCAGCGCATCACCGGGTTGTTGACCAGCAGGTCCTCCCGATCGGTGAGCCGGTGCAGGGCGTCCACGCTGGCGGACAGACGCTGGCGCAGCGTATCGCCGAGGCGCTTGAGGTCCGGGTCGTCGGTGAGGCGCTCCTCGTACCAGGCGGCCACCCGCGGATCCGCCTTGGCGAGCACCATCTCCAGCATGTCGATGACACCCTGGAAGAACGGCCAGTGCTCGGCCATGGCGCGCACCGTGGCGGTTTCCTCAGGGCTGTCCAGGGCCGCTTCCAGGGCGGCACCGGTACCCAGCCAGGCGGGCAGCATGAGGCGGATCTGGGTCCAGGCGAACACCCAGGGAATGGCGCGCAAGGTTTCCACGCCACCGCCGGGTTTGCGGCGCGCCGGGCGGCTGCCCAGGGCCAGGCGGCTGAGTTCGGTTTCCGGGGTGACGGTGCGCAGGTAGCCCACCAGGGCCGGGTCGTCGCGCACCACCTGGCGATAGCCGTCCACGGACACATCGGTGAGCGCTTGCATACGCTCGCGCCAGGCCTCCTCGGGCTCACCGGGGGGCAGCAACGTGGCTTCCAGGGTGGCGGCCAGGTACTGCTCCAGGTTGTAGGCGGCCACCGAGGGGCGGCCGTACTTGAAGCGGATCACCTCGCCCTGCTCGGTGACGCGGATGCGTCCGGCCACCGAACCCGGCGGCTGGGACAGCAGCGCCATGCGGGTGGGCGAGCCGCCCCGGGAGATGGACCCGCCGCGACCGTGGAACAGCGTCAGCGGCACACCGTGGTCGCGGAACAGGCCGGTGAGCCTTTCCTGGGCGCGGAACTGGGCCCAGGCGGCGCCCAGAAAGCCGGCGTCCTTGGCGGAATCGGAATAGCCGATCATCACTTCCTGGCCGTCCACCACCCGCTGCTTGTAGAGCGGAATATCGAGCAGCGCGGTCATGGTGTCGCCGGCGTTGTCCAGATCGTCCAGGGTTTCGAACAGGGGCACCACGCGCATCGGGTGGCGCACGCCGGCGATCTTCTGCAGCAGCATCACCGCCAGCACGTCCGACGGCCCCCGGGCCATGGAAATCACGTAGGCGCCCAACCCTTCCGGGCCCTGCTCGGCGATCACCTTGCAGGTGTCCAGCACCTCGCGCACGTCGCCGTCACACCGGTCGGAGCGGTAAAACGCTTCGTCGATGAGCGGGCGGCGGCTCTCCAGTTCCTGGAGCAGGAAGGCCTGCTTCTGGTCCTCGTCCCAGTCGCCGTAGCCGCCCAGCCCCAGGTAGCGGGTGATGGCGTCCAGGGCGGCGGTGTGGCGGGTGGATTCCTGACGGATGTCCAGGCACAGCAGCGTGATGCCGAAGCAGTTAAGCCGCCGAAGGGTATCCTTGAGCTCGCCGTCGGCGATGGCGGCCAGGCCCACGGCGCGCAGGGAGCGGTCGATGAGCAGCAGCTCGTCGAGCAGTTGCCGGCCTTCGATGAAGCCCTCGCCGTCGGGCACCGGTCGCCCTTCCACCAGGGCCTCCATGCGCCGGCGCGTGATCTTGAGCCGGTCGCGCACGTCGCGCAGCACCACCCGGTAGGGCTCGTGGCTGGGCCCGGTGCGGGCCAGCAGCTCGTCGCTGGCGCGGTGCATGGACAAATCGGCGAGCAGGTTTTCCACGTCGCGCAGATACAGGTCGGCGGCCATCCAGCGGGCCAGCAGCAAGACTTCCCGGGTCACCGCCGCGGTCACGTTGGGGTTGCCGTCCCGGTCGCCGCCCATCCAGGACGCGAAGCGCATCGGCACCCAGGCGGAGGGCGGCGCGTCCAGGCCGGCCACCGCCAGCTCCGCTTCCACGTCGCGCATGGCGCGGGGCACCGCCCGCCACAGGGACTGCTCGATCACCGCGAAGCCCCATTTGGCCTCGTCCACCGGGGTGGGCCGCTCGCGGCGGATCTCATCGGTGCTCCAGGCGGACAGGATCAGCTCGCGCAGGCGCTGGCGCAGGCCATGCTCTTCCTCGGTGGTGAGGTCCGGCCGGTCCCGCTCGGCGAGCAGGTCCGCCATCTGATCGTACTTGCGGATCAGGGTGCGCCGCGTCACCTCGGTGGGGTGGGCGGTCAGCACCAGTTCCACCGACAGCGGCGCCAGGGTTTCCTGGATGCGCTCCGGCGAGACGCCCTGCTTCTTCAGTTCCGCCAGCACCTGGCGCAGGCCCTGGTCGGTGTCCGGGTCGCCGGGGTAGCGTTCATGGCGACGGTGCAGACGCTCGCGGTGATGCTGCTCGGCGATGTTGGCCAGGTTGAGGAACTGGCTGAAGGCGCGCGCCACTTCCAGCAGGGTGGCGTCGTCCAGGGGGCCGAGCAGTTCGCGCAGGCGCGTCAACTCCACCTCGCCCTGGGAGCGGCTTTCCACCGCCGCCTGGCGAATCGTTTCCACGGTGTCGAACAGCCGGTCGCCGGCTTGCTCGCGCAGTACCGCGCCCAGTTCCTCGCCCAGCAGGCGAACGTCCTCGCGCAATGGCGCGTGTGGATCCTGATCCATAATCATCCTCGTGAAGCGCTTTTTTACAACAAGGGTCCATTGGCTATCTTTATTCCATAACCCGGCTGACGCAACATAGCGCGGACCGGATCGAGGAAGCAGTTTCATGGAAACCCCAAGCCGCATGTCCACGGAACAGGGCGTGATCACCCTTCAGTACGTTGCCCGGGCGCTGTTCGCCGTTCTCGCGGTGATCTATTTCAACCATTCCGACGGTTTCTTTTTCGCCCTGCCGGCGGTGACGCCCTGGGTACTGGCGGGCAGCTACCTGGGATTGCAGTTGCTGTTCCTGCTGGCCCGCGTGCCCCATGCCACCCTGCTCGCCTCCGGCCTGGACCTGGTGATCCTGGGCGTGGTGATCCTGATCGACGCCGGCCAACCGCCACCGACCATGGCGCTGCTGTTCCTGGCGGTGCTCAGTAACGGCCTGCTGTATGGCCTGCGGCGCTTTCTGATCATGCTGGCCGCCGCCGAGGTGGTGCTGGCCATCGTCATGCCGATCCGCCTGAGCTACGGTGACGACGGCGGCCACGTGCTCAACCCGGCCGCCTCGGCGAGCCTGTTCCTGCTGGCGGCGCTCACCGTGTGCATGCTGTACTTCGGCCTGATGATCTGGCGCAATCAGGTGCTGGCCCGCCAGTCCGTGGAGAACGCCTGGCGCGATCCGCAGACCGGCTTCATCAGCCGCGCCGCCCTGACCAGCACCGCCGGCTGGCTGATTCCTCTGCACGACCGGCTGTCCTCGCCGCTGACCCTGGTGCTGGTGCACGACGACGACCTCAACGCCCTGGCGGAGGCCGTGGGCCAGCGTCTGCGCCGCAGCGACATCGTCGCCCGCTACGACGAGGAACATCTGGCCCTGCTGCTGCCCTGCACCGCCACCGGCGCCGCCGAGCAACTGCTGGCCGACCTGCGTGCTTCCCGGCCCGGCGTGTGCGCCGCCCTGCTCACCCTGAACAGCGCCAACGCGGCCCTGGAGCAGGCGCTGCACCATTTGCAGACCGCCATGCCGCGCACCCGGCCGGACGAGGGGCACTGGCTGGCCCATGCCACGCCTCTGGCCTGACGGTGGGGGCTTTAACCAAACGGTAACCGTTTCCTCACTTTTTCATCGCGCCGCTGGCGTATGCTCGGGTGAACGACAATGATCGGGGAATCCCATGATTCGTTGGACGCCCGTCCTTCTTTCCTTGCTCTGCGCACCGGCCTGGGCCCAGACCGCCGAGCCGCGCATCATTGGCGGGGACAACGCCCCAGCCGGCCAGTGGCCATGGATGGCGCAGGTCGATGTGTTCTTCACGGCCAGCAACGAAGTTGGCCTGTGCGGCGGCTCGCACATCGCCAGAAATTGGATTATCACGGCCGGACATTGCGTCGTCGATGAGAACGACGAACGAGTTGGAGACAATGACGTTTCAATTCGGTTAGGCAGCGTTTTTCTCTATAGAGAAGGACAACCTTATGCCGGCACCAGTTATACAAGCACTGGTGTATACACTCCCGACAACTTTATTCGTGCCCAGGGCCGCCAGTTCGACAACGACATCGCCCTGGTGCGCATCGACGGCCCGGCCATGAGCGAGCGCCCCAGCCTGATCGGCCAGGCGCGGTTCCAGGATATCCAGAGCCGTGCCTTCGCGGCGCGAGACGAAGCGGTCACCGCCCTGGGCTGGGGCGTTACCCAGCCCGGCGGCAACACCCCGGCGCAGCGGCTCCAGGAAGTGCAACTGGACTATGTGCGCACCGACAGCTGCCTCAGCCAGTGGGGCAGCGGCAACTTCAATGCCGACACCATGGTGTGCGCCGACGAGCTCAACCCGCCGGACGGCCAGCAGCAGGACACCTGCGTGGGCGACAGCGGCGGCCCGCTGTTCATCGGTCGGGACAGCGATCCCTACATCGTCGGCCTGACCAGCTACGGCCAGACCAACTGCGCCGACGACCTGCCCTCGGTGTACACCAACCTGGCCAGCCAGGTGGGCTTCGTGGAGCAGGCTACCGCCACCGCCGGTGACCCGCTGGTGGACCTGGCCCTGGAAAACACCGGCGAGCGGTTGTACGCGGCGGCGGCGGGCACCCTGTCGCGCACCCTGACCCTGGCCAACCGCGGCCTGCGCAACAGCGTCACCGGCGCCAACATCGCGGTCAGCGATGGCGGTGGTCTGGACGTGCGCCTGGACGGGCGAAGCTGCACGGTGGTGAACGACCCCTGCTACGAGGCTCAGGACACCTTGGTGCCCAACCGCGAACAACAGGTGGGGCTGACCGCCAGCTACCAGGGCCTGGCCACCCCGGCGCGGACCACCCTGACGCTGGACGCCGGCGTCGACCAGGAAGAATACCGCGACAAGAACAACCGCCACGAAATCACCCTGATTTTCTCCGACCAGGCGGACCTGTCGGTCAGCGGCCAGGTCACCGAGGCCAGCCGCGACGGCGACGGCCAGGGCGTGGCGGAGGTGCGGGTGACGGTGAGCAACCTGAGCACCGTGAGCGGCGCCGCCGCCAGCCAGGTGGCGGTGAGCCTGTCCCTGCCCGCCGGCACCACGGTGCGCGACAGCTCCGTGCCCTGCGACACGGTGTGCAGCCCGGGGGCTCTGGCGCCCGGCGAAAGCACCGATTTCACCCTGACCCTGGCCACCGGCACCGCCCAGGCTGGCACCCTGGGGCTGAGCGTGGACGCCAACGGCGGCGACTTCCCCACCGACAACAATGACGATGCCGTGGCGTTGTCCTATTCCGCCAGCGCCGACACCGACAGCGGTGGTGGCGGCGGCGGTGGTGGCGGCACCCTGGGTTTGGCGGTCCTGATGCTGGCGCTGGCGGGGGCCTTGCGCCATCGCGACTGAAGTCGCTCCTACAGCGGGCCGCATCGGCGGTAGGAGCGACTTCAGTCGCGATAACCACCCACCGTCCTACCCGCGCGGCTCAGGTCCCGCGCAGCATGCGTTCCAGATAGGCGAGCAGGTAATCCGCGTCGGTGAGCGGCGCCCGGTAGGCCAGGTGGCCGTCCGGGCGCATCAGCCACAGCCGGCTGCCGGGCCCGAAGGCGGCCTGGAACTCCCCGTTCTCGTCCCGCCACCGGTGCACCGCCCGGGCCATGACCCCCTGGGGCGGATCCAGCTCCAGGTCACCACGGCCGATCACCGTGACCCTAAGCTCATTCAGGTACTCATCCGGCAGCCGCGACAGCAGGGCGTGCAGAATCACCCGGGTACGGTGATCCGGCGCCTCGTCCAGCTGCAGCAGAAGATGATGCAACGGCTGGCGCAGCAGTCCCAGCACCCGCCGCGGCCCGCCGTCGCGCAGGGACACCAGGGCGGCGTCCGGCACCCGGTCGCCGGGCAGCGGGCCCTGGCGCCGGCGGCCAATCTCCGCATCCGGCCCGGCCTCCACCAAGGGGGAATGACGGTAATGCACGTCCAATTGGCTGGCCCGGCGCACCAGACGGCGGGCCAGTCGCGGCCGGCCACCGGCCAGGCGCAACAACGAATCCCGGGCGCCGCGCAACGCCCGGGCCCGCACCAACGACGCCCGCGACAGGGCGTCCACCCCGCGCAGCATGTCCTCGGCCACCGGCCGGCGTTCGCGCTGGTAGCTGTCCAGCAGCGCGCCGCCGCCCCGCCCCCGGCAGAACAGCACCAGTTTCCAGGCCAGGTTGAAGGCGTCGGCGATGCCGGTGTTCATGCCCTGGGCGCCCAGGGGGCTCTGCACATGGCAGGCATCGCCGGCGAGCAGAATGCGGTTGCGGCGGTAGTGGCTCACCAGCCGTCGCTGGATGGTGAAGCGGCTCAGCCAGCGGGCCCGCTCCGGCAGGGGCGTGTCCGCGCCCAGAGCGGCGCGCAGGCGTTCGTGAAAATCCTCCAGGCCGGGCTCGCCGGCCTCGTCGTCCGGTTCGCCGTTTTCGCTGATCACCAGCCGCCAGCCGTCGGGCATGGGGATCGCCGCCAGGTTGCCGTCGGCGAGCAGGAAACCGTGGAAGGCGTCGTCGGCCAGGTTGGGCGTCCAGTCCACGTCGGCGAGCAGGAAATGCTCCCGGTACTCGTGGCCGTCGAACGGCAGGCCAAGCAGTTTCCGCACCGTGGAACCGGCCCCATCGGCGCCCACCGTCAGCTGGGTGCCGATGGCCACGTCATCGCCGTCGTATCGGACCACGGCGGTGACGCCGGAGCCGTCCTGTTGCGCCTGCAGCAGTTCCGCGCCGCGCCACAGGTCCCCGCCCAGGCGCCGATAGCGCCGCTCCAGAATCGCCTCCAGACGCGGCTGCGGGCAGCACAGCAGATAGGGAAACGGCGACGCCAGCTCGCCGAAATCCAGGTCCATGAGCGGGCCCTTCTCGCCGTGCACACGGATCATGGACAGCGGCCGGCCCTCGGCGCGCACCGCGTCCAGCACGCCCATGGCGTCGAAGATCTCCAGGCTGCGGGCGTGCAGGCCCAGGGCCCGGGAGTGCTCGGAGCGCTCCGCCTGCCGGTCGATGATCCGGCAGGGCACGCCGGCGCGCAGCAGGTTGATGCCCAGGGTGAGGCCGGTGGGGCCGGCGCCCACGATCAATACCTTGGGGGCGTTGGATCCCGTCATCATGATTGCGGTGCTACCATGGTCGCCCGGAACTGAGATCGAGGTTCCCGATGAAAACCCGTCATGCGCAATTGACTCCTTACATTACCCGCGACGGCACCGAGATTCGCGAGATGATGCACCCGGCGGTGCACGGCGAATTCGGCGCCCGTCATCAATCCCTGGCCGAGGCCCGGCTGCCGGCGGGCGCGCGAAGCCTGCCGCACCGCCACGCCCGCAGCGAGGAAATCTATCACATCACCGCCGGCCACGGCCGGATGATGCTGGCCGGCGACTGGTTCGACATCGCCCCGGGGGACACCGTGGTGATCCCGCCGGGCACCGAGCACGGCCTGGACAACACCGGCGACGCCACCCTGGTGGTGCTGTGCGCCTGCTCGCCGCCCTACCACCACGACGACACCGAACTTCTGTGAGCCGCAAGATCATCCACGTGGATTGCGATTGCTTCTACGCCGCCGTCGAGGTGCGCGACGACCCGCGCCTGCGCGGGCGTCCGGTGGCGGTGGGCGGCGATCCCAACCGGCGCGGGGTGATCGCCACCTGCAACTACCCGGCCCGGGAATTCGGCGTGCGCTCGGCGATGTCCTCGTCCCACGCCCTGCGGCTGTGCCCGGAACTGGTGATTCTGCGCCCGGATTTCGATAAATACCGCCGGGTGTCCGGGCAGATTCACGATATTTTTCGCACCTTTACCAACATTATCGAGCCCCTCTCCCTGGACGAAGCGTTTCTGGATGTGTCGGAGAGCCCGCTGCACGCCAACAGCGCCACGCGCATCGCCGAGACCATCCGCCGCAAGGTGCGCGATACGCTCAACATCACGGTGTCCGCCGGGGTGGCGCCGAACAAATTCCTGGCCAAGGTGGCCAGCGACTGGAACAAGCCGGACGGCCTGTTCGTGATTCCGCCGGACCGGGTGGACGCCTTCGTGGCCGCCCTGCCGGTGAACCGCATCTCCGGGGTGGGCCGGGTCACCGGCGAAAAGCTGGCGGCCCTGGGCATCCACACCTGCGGCGACCTGCAGGGAATGGGTCGGCTGGATCTGGCCCACCACTTCGGCAGCTTCGGCGAGCGGCTTTACCACCTGGCGCGGGGCGAGGACGACCGGCCGGTGCAGACCAGCCGGCGCCGCAAGTCAGCCAGCGTGGAAAAGACCTACCACGAGGACAAACGCACCCTGGCGGAATGGCACCGGGAACTGGACGACCTGCTGGAGCGGCTGCGCCAGCGCATCGACCGGCTCGACGCCAACTACATCATCCAGGGTTTGACGGTGAAAGTACGCTACAACGATTTCCGCATCGTCAGCACCGACCAGGGCGGCGACCGGGTGGAGCGGGAACCCTTCGAGCGCATGCTCTCCCAGCTGTGGGAGCGCCATCCGGCGCCGGCGCGGCTGCTGGGCGTGGGGGTACGGCTCAGGGACCTGAAAAGCCCGCAACAGCCGGATCTGTTTCCCGAGGAACGGGAGAAGGCCCTGCGCCAGCATCGCGGGCCCTGAAAGGCCATCGCGACTGAAGTCGCTCCTACGGCGGGCTCTATTCGCGTCCTACGGCGGGCTCTATTCGCGGTAGGAGTGGCTTCAGCCGCGCCAGCGGGGTGTTATCAGCCGGCCACCCGCGCCGCCGGGGCGGACCGCTCGCCCACCGGCGTCGGCAACCGGGCCAGGGACTGGTCCATGATCTCACGGCCGCGCCGGGCCACTGGCTCCATTTGCGCTTCCAGATAATCTTCCAGTACCCGCACGCGCTCGTTGCATTGCGTCAGGGCGTCCTGGCCCGGGTGCGCCAACAGTTCGCGCACCGCGTCATCGAGTTGATTCAGATACTTGAGCAACATGCCAGACTCCAGAGGTCGTCTCAGCCTAGGGAGCGGGGATGACGCCGCCATGACAGGGTCTCCACGCCGATGGGTCCATAGTGACCCAGTTGGCGGGTTTTGACAGCGACTCCAGCGGCCACCAGGCATGAAATCCTGTAAAAACTGATTTCCATCAAACGAGACGGGACTCCGGTCCCCGGGGTTATACTGCCCCCCTTTCACTCTCAACCGTCACTGGATTCTATGACCTCGACCGTATCCACCATCGTCGCCCCGGAAGGCAGCCTGGAAGTCCTCAGCCAACAGGAGGTCGAACGCCTGCGCGACACTTCCACCAAGGGCCTGCACGACCTGCTGCGGCGTTGCGCCCTGGCGGTGCTCAACGCCGGCACGCCCACCGACGACAGCCGCCAGGTGCTGGAAACCTATCACGACTTCGACATTCAGGTGATTCAGGAGGACCGCGGTCTGATGCTCAAACTGGACAACGCGCCGGCGGGCGCCTTCGTGGACGGCCGCATGATCCGGGGCATCCGCGAGCACCTCTCGGCGGTGTTGCGCGACATCGTCTATGTGGCCAACGAAATCCAGCACGGCGGGCGCTTCGACCTGGAGGACACCGACGGCATCTCCAACGCGGTGTTCCACATCCTGCGCAACGCCGGCGTGCTGCACGCCGGCGAACCGCCCAACCTGGTGGTGTGCTGGGGCGGGCACTCCATTTCCCGGGAAGAGTACGATTACTCCAAGAGCGTGGGCTATCAGCTCGGCCTGCGCGGGCTGGACATCTGCACCGGCTGCGGCCCCGGCGCCATGAAGGGCCCCATGAAGGGCGCCCACGTGGCCCACGCCAAGCAGCGCAACCGCCAGGGCCGTTATCTGGGGATTTCCGAACCGGGCATCATCGCCGCCGAGGCGCCCAATCCGATCGTCAACGAGCTGGTGATCATGCCGGACATCGAGAAGCGGCTGGAGGCGTTCCTGCGCATCGCCCACAGCATCATCGTGTTCCCCGGCGGCGTCGGCACCACCGAGGAAATCCTCTACCTGCTGGGTGTGCTGCTGCACCCCAGCAACCGGGACATCCCGCTGCCGGTGATCTTCACCGGGCCGGCGCACAGCGCCGAATACTTCCGCCAGATCGACACCTTCATCCGCTACGCCCTGGGCGACGACGCCGCCAAGCGCTACCGGATCATCGTCGACGACCCGGAAGCGGTGGCCCTGGCGGTGCGCGACGGCGTGCGCGACCTGACCGAATTCCGGCGCAACCAGGACGACGCCTTCTACTACAACTGGCGCCTGACCGTGCCGGTGGAGTTCCAGAAGCCATTCAACCCCACCCACGCGGCCATGGCCGACCTGGCCCTGCGCAAGGACCTGCCGGTGTTCGACCTGGCCGCCAACCTGCGCCGGGCGTTCTCCGGCATCGTCGCCGGCAACGTCAAGGAAGCGGGCATCCAGGCCATCGAGGAGCACGGGCCCTACCGGCTCACCGCGGAGCCGGGCCTGATGTCACAGCTGGATATCCTGTTGCAATCGTTCGTGGCGCAGAGCCGCATGAAGCTGCCGGGCAGCCACTACGAGCCCTGCTACGTATTGGAGTGATGGTCAGCGGGGCTGCATACGAATCCCACCGTCCAGCCGGATGGTCTCGCCGTTCAAGAAAGTATTCTCCGCCATATGGCAGACCAGGGCGGCGTACTCCGGCGGCTCACCGAGTCGTTTCGGGAACTGGGTCATCTCGATCAGCGGCATCTTCACCTTGTCCGGGGCGGCGTTCATCAACGGCGTGTTGAAGATGCCCGGGGCGATGGTGTTCACGCGGATGCCCAGCTTGGCCAGGTCCCGGGCCATGGGCAGGGTCATGCCCACCACGCCGCCCTTGGTGGCGGCGTAGGCCACCTGGCCCACCTGGCCGTCGAAGGCGGCCACCGAGGCGGTGTTGACGATCACGCCGCGCTCGTTGTCCTCGCCGGGCTCGTTCTCGGCCATCACCGCCGCCGCCAGCCGCGCCACGTTGAAGGTGCCGATCAGGTTGATTTGCACCACGGTGTTGAACACGCCCAGGTCATGGGGCTGGTTGTCCCGGCCCACGGTCTTCATGGCGGAGCCGACGCCGGCGCAGTTCACGCACAGATGGATGGCGCCGAACTTGTCCTTGGTGGCGTCGATGGCGGCCTTCACCGAGGCTTCGTCGGTGACGTCGGTGCTCACGAAGGCGGCGGCCTCGCCCAGGGCGGCGGCGGTTTCCGCGCCCTTTTCCTCGTCGCGGTCCAGGATCATCACCTTGCCGCCCTTGGCGATCAGCGCTTCGGCGGTGGCCCGGCCCAGGCCGGAGGCGGCCCCGGTGATCACGGCGACTTTACCTTCAATATTCATACTGACTCCTTGTTGGGATGAGTACGGCGAACCACACTATAACGAAGCGCCGCCGGGCCGACATTGTTGCTTCCGCTCAGCGGTGTGCGCATTCTGGTTACCATCCGGCACCACCAAGGGGACTGCCCATGAGTCAGCCTGACAGCCAGCCGAGGAACCCTGGTCTCGCCGAACGGCTGGCCGACACCCGCCGCTTCAGCGAAACCCTGTGCGCGCCCCTGAGCGTGGAAGACATGGGCCTGCAGGCCTGCCCGGAGGTCAGCCCGCCGCGCTGGCACCTGGCCCACACCACCTGGTTTTTCGAGACCTTCATCCTCAAGCCCCGGTGTCCGGATTACCCGCCGTTCGACGAACGCTTCGAATATCTGTTCAACAGTTACTACAACGGCATCGGCGCCCAGTACCCCAGGCCGCGCCGGCATCTGCTGTCGCGCCCGGACACCGCCACCGTGTACCGCTGGCGGGCCCAGGTGGACGAGGCATTGCAAGCGCTGCTGGCCACCGACGACGACCCGGCCCTGCTGGCCCTGGTGGCTCTGGGCATCGAGCACGAACGGCAGCACCAGGAACTGCTGCTCACCGACATCAAACACAGCTTTTCCTACAACCCGCTGTGGCCGGTCTACCAGACCCGGGACGACGAGGACGCCCGCGCTCCGGAGTTCGCCTGGCTGAATTACCAGGGCGGCCTGGTGGAAATCGGCGCCCGCCCCGGCGACGGTTTCCACTTCGACAACGAAACCCCGCGCCACCGGCAATGGCTGGAGCCGTTCGCCCTGGCCAGCCGGCCCAGCACCTGCGCCGAGTACCTGGCGTTCATCGAGGACGGCGGCTACCGCCGCCCGGAGCTGTGGCTCTCCGACGGCTGGGACTGGGTGCGCCAGGCCGGCGCCGAGGCGCCGCTGTACTGGTTTCTGGACGACGGCGCCCCGGAATACTACACCCTGGCCGGACGGCGCCCGATCCAGCTCCACGAGCCGGTGGCCCACCTCAACTATTACGAAGCGGACGCTTTCGCCCGCTGGTGCGGCAAGCGCCTGCCCACCGAGGCGGAATGGGAGCACGCCGCCGCGCGCCTGCCGGTGACCGGCGGTTTCGCGGACAACCAGCGCTTCCACCCCTCCGTGGCCCGCGCCGGCGCGCCGGACAGCCCGGCGCAGATGTTCGGCGACGTTTGGGAATGGACCGCCAGCGCCTACCTGCCCTACCCGGGCTTCGCCCCGGAAGAAGGCGCCGTGGGTGAGTACAACGGCAAGTTCATGAGCAACCAGATGGTGCTGCGCGGCGGCTCCTGCGCCAGCAGCCAGGACCATCTGCGCGCCAGCTACCGGAATTTCTTCTACCCCCACCTCCGCTGGCAGTTCAGCGGGGTTCGTCTGGCCCAAAGCACGGAGGCGACCCGTGGCCCGTCCCCAACGGCTATTGCCTAACCTGACGTTCCTGGACCTGCGGCCGCCGATGACCGACGCCGCCCTGGAAGTGGCGGCATCGCTGTCCGCGCCCACTCCGACCCTGGACCCGAAGTACTTCTACGATGAACGGGGCTCCGCCCTGTTCGACGCCATCACCCGCACGCCGGAGTACTACCCCACGCGCACCGAAGCCGGCCTGCTCGCCGAGCACGCCGACGCCATGGCCAGTGAACTGCCCGGCGACCTGGTGATCGCCGAGCCCGGCGCCGGCGGCTGCGACAAGGTACGCCTGCTGCTGGATCGCTGGCGGCCCAGCGGTTACATGCCCCTGGAGATTTCCCGGGAGTGCCTGCTCGACGCCACCCGGGAGCTGGCGCCGCGCTACCCCTCGGTGCGCTTCAGCGCGGTGTGCGCCGACTACTCCCAGGCGCTCAGCTTCCCCGCCGACGACCTGGGGCCGGCGCGGCTGGTGTTCTTCCCCGGCTCCACCATCGGCAACTTCGAACCGGCGGCGCGGACGGACTTCCTGGCCGGCCTGCGGCGCCTGGCCGGCGACCAGGGCTATCTGCTGATCGGCGCCGACCTGCAAAAGGACCCGGCCCGGCTCAACGCCGCCTACAACGACGCCCAGGGCCACACCGCCGCCTTCAACCTGAACGCCCTGCACCACCTCAACCGCCGCCTGAACTGCGGCTTCGACCCGGACGCCTTCGCCCACCGCGCCTTCTACAATGAGGATCTGCGGCGCATCGAAATGCACCTGGAGTGCCAACGGGACCAGACCATCACCGTGGCGGAGCGGCGTATCGAACTGCCGGCGGGCACCCGTATCCATACCGAGAACTCCTACAAGTTCACCGTGGAAGGCCTGTCCCGGGAGCTGGTGGACGCCGGCTTCGCGCCGCTGTCGAGCTGGGTGGACGAGCAGGGGCTGTTCAGCATCCACCTGGCCCGCGCGGCCTGAGCCCGGCCCAGGGTCAGACTCGCCGTAGGAGCGGCTTCAGCCGCGATAACCCGGCGGTTGATTACGGCTAAAGCCGCTCCTACCGGGGCTGCCGAGGAGCCCGGGCCGCGGTTGGCCGGGGCGAGGCGCGGCGGCGCCGAGCGGTGTGGCCGCCCACGCTGTATCCTGTATCCTGAAGTCTGTATCGCGCCGGACCGGCGGCGCCCAGGGGAAGGAACGAGCATCCATGCTGGAACTGATCAGCGCGGCACGGCGCCGCAAAAGACCGCCGACCCATGACCTGTTCGACACCGTGCGGATGGAATTCCGCGTCGGACTGCTGGACATCGACCTGAACCTGCAGCTCAACACCGGCAAATACGTCAAGATCATGGACCGCTGCCGGCTGGAGCACGCCGTCGTCACCGGCCTGCTGCACCGCGCCATCGAGGCGCGCACCAGCACCGTGGTGGCCAACACCGAGATCGCCTACATCCGCGAGCTGCGTCCCTACCAGCGCTTCCAGGTGCACACCCGCCTGCTCGGCTGGGACGACAAATACAGCTATTACGATCAGCGCTTCGAATCCCAGCGAAAGCTGCACACCCACGCTCTGCACCGGCTGGCGCACATGTACGGCGGCAAGACCATCAGCCCCCAGGCGTTCCAGGAGATGACCGGCCTGAACCTGTCGTCCCCGCCGCTGCCGGAGTATGTGCGCGACTGGAAAACCCTGCTGCAGAACAAGCGCCGCCTCACCGAGCGCGATATTGATCCGGAGCGTTTTTGATCGCGATTCACGCCAGCAGCACCCCCATCCCCAGGGCCACCATCAACACAGCGGCGACACGCTCCACCCAGGGCCCGTGGCGTAGCACGCCCGGCGCCCGGCCCCGGGCGATCAACAGCCGGGCCACCAGCAAATCCCAGCCCAGCACCACGGTGAACATCCACAGCCCATAGAGCGCCTGTACGCCGGTGGGCGTGGCCCGGGCGGCGAGTACCGAGAACAGGCTCATATAGAACAGCCCGTTCTTGGGATTGAGCAGCGCCGAAGCCAACCCGGCCAGGAACCCGGCCCGGGGGGCGGCGTTGGCGGCGCCGCCCACCCCGACCACGCCGCCCCGTGCCGCCGAGGCCGCCTGCCAGAAACGCACGCCCAGGTAGAAGAGATAGGCGGCCCCGGCCCACTGCACCACCCGGAACAGAAGCCCGCCGGGCGCTATCAGGGCGAAACCGCCGACCGCCAAGGCGATGAACACCGCATTGCCCAGGGCCACGCCCAGACAAACGCGCACCGACGCCCGCCACCCGGACACCAGGGCGCCGCGCGCGATCAGAATGAAATCGGGGCCGGGGCTCAACAGGGCCAGAAAATGGGCGCCGGCGACGGGTATGAACGAATCCAGCATGGGGCCTCTCCGCGCAAGAAGAGCACACCCTAGGCAAAGCCGCCGCCGGAGGATTGAAGAAAAGTGCGCTCAGCCCGGCCGCCGATAGGCGCCCGGCGTCATCGCCACCCGCGCCTTGAAGGCACGCTGGAAGTGGCTTTGGTCGGCGAAGCCCAGTTCAAGAGCCACCTCGGAGAGCACCGCGCCCGCCCGGAGCAGGCTTCTGGCCCGATCGATGCGCCGATCCAGCCGGAAGGCATGAGGGGTCATGCCGGTGGCGCCCTGGAAACGCCGGTTCAACTGATAGCGGCTCAACCCCAGCCGCGCCGCCAGCGCCGGCAGCGAGGGCGCCTCGGCGAGCGGGTCCGCCAGCCAGCGGCGCACCGGTTCCAACTCCGGGGAGGCCGGCGGCGGCCCCGCCAGGCGCTCGCCGCGCCATTCGCCCCGCCCCAGGAAAGCGGCCAACGCCGCCGCCTTGGCCTCCGGGGCCCGGCGTGAAAACAGGACGTCATTGAGCCGCTGGAAGCGCTCGTAGGCAGGCCGGTCCCGGCGGACCTCCACCTCCGTGGGCAAGGCCCCGGCCCAATGCCGCATCCAGGCCACGTCCACGTACAGCATCTGGTAGCCCCAGGTGCGCCCCGGCAACGGGTTACAGGCGTGGGGCAGCCAGGCGGGAATGCTGATCAGAGTGCCCGGTTCCAGGATCCGCCCGGCGCCCGGGCAACTGAAATCACTGTGGCCGCGATCCACCACGCCGATGGACCAGGTGGAATGGCTGTGCGGGCGATAGCAGGCGCGGCTGTCGCTGGCCCGCCGGCTTTCCACGAACGGCAGGCGCGGGTCGCGCCACAATCGGGCGGAGGAATGGGTCATGACGGATTCCATGATGGCAAGACCGGTATTTTACCGTGGCCAATCCAGTGCACGATACCGTCGACCGCCTCCCCGCTTCCCCGTTACAATCCGGCCATGAGCAAAACCCGCATCGGCACCCCCTGCATCGGCGTCTGTTCCACCGTCTTCGGCGACACGGTCTGTCGCGGCTGTCGCCGCTTCAGCCATGAAGTGGTGGACTGGAACGCCTATTCCGAGGAACAGAAACGGCTGGTCTGGCAGCGTCTCGACGAACTGCTCACCCTGGTGGTGCGCAACTACTTCGAGGTGCTGGACGCCGCCGCCCTGGCGGCGCAACTGGACTACCAGAACCTGCGCTACCAGACCCAGCTGTCGCCGGAGGGCTGGGTGCCGGAGCTGCTCAAGGCCGCCGGCCGCCAGCGGCTGGACTATGCCGTGTTCGGGCTGCGCCCCCTGGCGGAAGCCGAGGGGCGAGCGCCCCGGGAGCTGTACGACCTGATCAGCAAGGAATGCCACGCCCTCAACCAGGCGCATTATGACCGCTCATTCGGGCGGCCGGTGGGTGCCACCGGGGAGTTGGTGCGCCACGCGGCGCGTGAGAAGGGGTTGTTTTAGCTTAAGCGCTGATCGCGACTGAAGTCGCTCCTACGGGGGGGGATAGGAGCGACTTCAGTCGCGATCAGGCGCAGCTTTGGCAGCGGCCGTGCATCTCCACCGGCTGGGCGTTGGCGCGGAAACCTTCCCGATCCAGGCTGCGGTTGAGCTGCCGGCGCAGCGCCGCGTCCATGGGCGCCTCACGCACGGCGCCGCACTCATCGCACACCAGAAACAGGGTCCCGGCATCGTGGCCGTGATCGCAGGCCAGGTGATCGCAGGCCAGATAGCGGTTGGTGGAGGCCAGGCGGTGGGCCAGGCCGGCGGACACCAGGAAATCCAGGGCCCGGTAGATGGTGGGCGGCTTGGCGCCGGGCTGGTGCTCGCGCTGCAGCTCGTCGAGCAGATCGTAGGCGCTTACCGGGCCTTGATGCCCGAGCAGCAGCGCCATCACCTGGCGCCGCTGGGGCGTCAGCCGCAGTCCCTGCTCCTGGCAGCGCCGCTGGGCGATATCCAGTTGTTCTTCCTGCGTGTACGGCATGTTGTCTCCCGGCCCGGTACGCTCCGCCCGACATCGGACGGAGTGTTACATTATCCGGTCATCCGGACCGATTGAACAGGCCCGTTCACACCGCCTCCGCCAGACCCCAGTCCGGGAAGGGGTCTTCCAGGGTCCGCCAGTACTCCACGCCGGCCAGCGTCTCCTTCTCGTCCAGCAGGCAGGCGTCCAGGGCCGCCCGGGTGACCGCCGGGTCCATGTCCTGGCCAATGAACACCAGCTCCTGGCGCATGTCGCCGAAGGGTTCCTCCCACTTCTCGCGAATAAACTCGCGGGTCTCGGGGTCCTCCGGCCAGCGCGCCTCCGGCACCGCCTTCCAGAAAAAGCCCGCCACGCCATGGTGGGCGATGCCGCCGGCCTGGCTCCAGGTGCCCGCCAGCCGCGGCCGGGTGGCCAGCCAGAAATAGCCCTTGGAGCGCAGCAGCTTGCCGTTGTCCCACTGACGATGCAGGAAGTCGTGGAAGCGTTTCGGATGGAATGGCCGGCGCGCCGTGTAGGTGAAGCTGGCAATACCGTATTCCTCGGTTTCCGGGGTGTGCTCGCCGCGCATTTCCTTGAGCCAGCCCGGCGCCAGGCTGGCGCGCTCGAAATCGAAGCGGCCGGTGTCCAGCACCTTGTCCAGGGGCACCGCGCCCTGGCGGATGGGAATGATCTCCGCCTCCGGGTTGAGGGCGCGCAACGTGCCGATCACCGACCGTTGCGCCGCCTCGTCGATCAGATCGGTCTTGCTCACCAGCAGCACATCGCAGAACTCGATCTGATCCACCAGCAGGTCCGCCACGTTGCGCTCATCGTCCTCGCCCAGGCTTTCGCCGGTGTCGCGCAGCTCGGCGGCGCGCCGGTAGTCCTCGGCGAAGTTGGCGCCGTCCACCACCGTGACCAGGGTATCCAGCCGCGCCACCGAGGACAGGCTCTCGCCATCCTCGCCCTCGAAGGTGAAGGTCTCCGCCACCGGCAGCGGCTCGGAGATACCGGTGGACTCGATCACCAGATAATCGAAGCGCCCCTCGGCGGCCAGCCGCCGGACCTCCACCAGCAGGTCCTCGCGCAGGGTGCAGCAGATGCAGCCGTTGCTCATCTCCACCAGCTTTTCCTCGGAGCGGTTCAGGCTCACCTGCTGGCTCACCAGGCTGGCGTCGATGTTGATTTCGCTCATGTCGTTAACGATGACCGCCACCCGGCGGCCATCGCGGTTGTTGAGGATATGGTTGAGCACCGTGGTCTTGCCGGCGCCGAGAAAGCCGGACAGCACGGTCACCGGCAGGCGTTGGTCGGTCATGGGAAGTCTCCCGGGAAATCGTTTGGGGGCAAATATGTTATAACATAACAACACCGGGACAAAAGCGTGCCCGCGAACCGGGTCATTTTCTTTCCCGGCCGCGCCGGTCACCATGGTCGCTTGGATGCCCACAGCGGAGACCTTCCATGAGCTTCAACGGCAAGACCATCGTGCTCACCGGCGCCTCCAGCGGTATCGGCGAGGAAGCCGCCAAACAATTGGCGCGCCGGGGGGCGCGGCTGTGCCTGCTGGCCCGCCGCGAGGAGGAACTGGCCCGGGTGCAGGCCGACATCCACGCCGAGGGCGGCCGCGCCTGGATTTACCCCACGGACCTCACCCACCCGGACAGCGTCACCACCGCCTTGGATGCCCTGCTCGCCGAACACCCACGGGTGGACGCCCTGGTCAACAACGCCGCCCACTCCATCCGCCGCCCCATCGTCGAGGCCCTGGACCGCATCCACGACTACGAGCGCACCATGGAACTCAACTACTTCGGCGCCCTGCGCATGACCATGGGGTTGATTCCGCGCTTTCTGGAACAGGGCCACGGCCAGGTGGTGAACGCCTCCACCCTGTCCGCCCAGGTGCCGATCCCGCTGTTCTCCGCCTACCTGGCCAGCAAGGCGGCGCTGGAATCCTACTCCCGCTCGCTGAACGCGGAGCTGGGCCACAAGGGCATCCACGCCACCATGGTGTACTTCCCCATGGTGCGCACGCCCATGTCCAGCCGCACCTCGATCTACAAGCACATGCGCATGATGAAGGTGGAGGACGCCGCCGGCTGGATTCTCAAGGCCCTGCGCGACCGGCCGGCGCGGGTGGGCAGCCCCCTGGGCACGGTGGGCAGCCTGGTGCTGGCCGCGGTGCCCGGCCCGGCGGTGAAGTACACCCAGCCGTTCTTCCGGCGCATGGACAAACGGCTCAAGGCGAAACTGAATCGCCCATAATTGTAATAAAAACCATTCTCATTCATACTCCGCCCTTCACGCGAACTTCATGCCTGGGGGCGGAAATCATGTCCGGGGTGGCGAAACCCCACCAAACGGTGGAGACCCTCTACACCGAGCACCATGGCTGGCTGCGCCAGTGGCTCGGCCAGCGCGTGGGTTGCCCGGCCCTGGCCGCGGACCTGGCCCACGACACCTTCCTGCGCCTGCTGGCGCGGCCCCGTTCCCTGAACAACGCGCACAGCGCCCGGGGCTATCTGCGCACCGTGGCCGAACGCCTGTGCATCGACCTGTGGCGGCGCCGGGCGGTGGAGCAGGCGTGGCTGGAGGTGCTCGCCGCCCGCCCCGAGGAGGTGGAAATCTCCCCGGAGGATCACGCCGTGATCGTGGAGACCTTCTGCGAGATCGACGAGATGCTGCGCCGCCTGCCGCCCAAGGTGGCCCGCGCCTTCCTGCTCGCCCAGATCGACGGCCTCACCTACAAGGACATCGGCCACCGCCTGGGGGTGTCCGAGCGCACCGTGAAAAGCTACATGGCCAAGGCCATGCTCGAATGCATGAAGATCAACGCCCGCTACCAGAACGCCCGGGGCTGACATGCCGGATTCCTCCGCCCCGCTCCCCGACCACCGCATCCTGGAACAGGCGGCGGAATGGTTCGCCGCCCTCGGCGACGAGGAGGCCGGACCGGACCAGCGCCTGCGCTGGCGCCGCTGGATCGAAACCGATCCGGAACACCGCCGCGCCTGGCACTACGTGGAGCAGGTCAGCGCCCGCTTCCAGCAAGCGCGGGGCCACGCCGGCCGCGACGGCGCCGGCCGCATTCTCCAGCACACCCGGAGCGACCGCCTCACCCGCCGGCGTCTGCTGGGCGGCGGCGTCGCCGGCCTGGCCGCCTGGCTGGCCTGGCGCCACACGCCGCTGCCGGACGCCACCGGACGTCTGATCGCCGGGCTCACCGCCGACCAGCACACCGCCACCGGCGAGATCCGCGACCTGGGCCTGGACGACGGCGGCCGCCTCTGGCTCAACAGCGCCACCACCGTGGACGTGGCCTACGACGACGCCCTGCGCCGGGTCACCCTGCATGATGGCGAGATCCTCATTCAGACCGGCGCGGACCCGCGCCGCCGGCCCTTCGTGGTGGACACCCGGCACGGCCGCCTGCGCGCCCTGGGCACGCGCTTCACCGTGCGCCATCACCGGGACCACGGCTTCCTGGCGGTGTACCAGGGCGCCGTGGCGATCCGCACCCGGGGCGGCGAGGAAGCGGTGATCCAGGCCGGCCAGCAGGCCACTTTCCAGGCTGGCTCGGTGACCCCCGCCGGTGCCGCCGACCCGGCCCGCCAGGCCTGGTCCCAGGGCCTGATCGTGGCCAACGACCTGCCCCTGGGCGAGCTGGTGGCGGAGCTGGCCCGCTACCGCCATGGCCACCTGGGCGTGGACCCGGCGGTGGCCCACCTGCGCGCGCTGGGCACCTACCCCGCCGGCCGCCCGGATCTGGCCCTGACGATGCTGGAGAACGCCCTGCCGGTACGCGCCCGGCAACCGCTGCCCTGGTGGGTCACCATCGGCCCGGCGTAAAACCCTGAACGTTTTTCTTCCCCTTTTTCCGGCTCATCCGTGTTGAGAGGTAGAACGCCGACATTGACACCGGAGGAAGGCACGACATGCCCTCGACACCCACTTTGTTCATCCCCCGCCGGGCCGGCTCGCTGGCCCTGGCGATTCAACTCAGCGTCACCGGCCTGGCCTGGGCCGGCGCCACCACCCTGCCGGCGCTGTGGTCCGCCCCTGCCCAGGCGCGGACGACCGACGCCGCCCGTGTTCGCGTGGACATCCCCGCCGGCCCGCTCTCCGAGGCCCTGAACCGCTTCACCGAGCGCGCCGGCGTCTACCTGAGCGGCGACAGCAGCCTCACCGCCGGCAAGCGCAGCCCCGGCCTGAGCGGCGAGTTCACCGTCCGCGAAGGCCTGGACGCCCTGCTCCAGGGCACCGACCTGGGCTACCGGGTGGAAGCCGACGACACCATCACCCTGGTCAAGGCCGGCGGCAACGTACTGGCGCCAGTGAACGTACACGATGTGGCCCTGACGCCGATGACCGAAGGCTCCGGCGGCTACACCGCCAACGCCATCAGCACCTTCAAGGGCACCCAGTCGGTACGCCGCACGCCGCAGCCGGTGACCGTGGTCACCCGCCAAAGCCTGGACGACCGCGCCCTGCTCGACATGCACGACGTGCTCAGCGCCACCCCCGGCGTCACCGTGGACTACACCGACAGCGAGCGGGTCAACTATTACTCCCGAGGCTACCGGATCGAATCCCTGCAGATCGACGGCGGCCGCGTCGAGCAGGGCGGCTCCATCTTCATCCAGCCGGACATGGCCACCCTGGACCGGGTGGAGATCCTGCGCGGCTCCGCCGGCCTGCTCAAAGGCACCGGCAACCCCTCCGCCACCGTGAACATGGTCCGCAAGAAACCCACCGAGGCGTTCCAGGCTTCCGCCAAGGCCACCTACGGCTCCTGGGAACGCCAGCGCATCGAAGGCGACATCTCCGGCGCCCTGATCCCCTCCGGCCGGCTGCGCGGCCGCCTGGTGGCGGTGTCCGACGACCGGGAATTCTTCCAGGACGCCCGCCAGGAAGACCGCAAGGTGTTCTACGGCGTGCTGGAAATGGACCTCACCGACCGCACCACCCTGGCCACCGGCTACCAGTACACCCACCTGGACGCCACCGGCTCCTGGGGCGGCCTGCCGGCGGACTTCGACGGTAGCCAGCTGGACCTGCCCCGGGACACCTATCTCGGCGCCGACTGGAACCAGTGGAACCGCTTCAACGAGCAACTGTTCCTGGAACTGGACCACTACTTCGACAACGGCTGGCACCTGGAAGCCTCCGCCACCAAGACCCGCTTCCGCATGGAGGACGAAGGCTTCAAACAGACCTACTTCGAGCCCGCCAGTGCCACCAACCCCTATCTGATGAACGTCTCCACCTCCATCTACGACGGCGACGCCAGCGACCAGCGCTTCTACTCGGTCACCGCCGACGGCCCGTTCCGCCTGTTCGGCCGCGAGCATGAACTGGTGGTCGGCGCCGACCACCAGCGCGTGCGCACCCGGGGCACGGCCGGCGTCTGGACCCCCAACGTGCTCACCAACGTGGACATCCGCGACTGGGACCCCTACCACGACATCCCGGAACCCTACGCCAACATCACCACCTCCGGCCGCGTGACCTACACCCGCCAGCACGGCGTCTACGGCACCGCCCGCTTCTCGGTAACCGACCCGCTCACCGTGATCGCCGGCGCCCGCGCCACCTGGTGGGAATTCGAAGTGCCCAGCGACCCGGACAGCGACTACGACGTGGACAAGGAACTGACCCCCTACTTCGGGCTGGTCTACGACCTCAACGACACCTACAGCGTCTACGCCAGCTACACCGACATCTTCCAGCCCCAGAACGAATACAACGCCGGCGGCAGCCTGCTCGACCCCATCGTCGGCAAGGACTACGAAGCCGGCCTCAAAGGGGAATTCCGCGACGGCCGCCTCAACGTCACCCTGGCCGCCTTCCGCATCAATAACGAAGGCGCCGCCGTCGAGGACGCCGGCAGCCCCGACCCCTGCACCCCCTACTACACCAACGGCCACTGCCGCGTCGCCGACGGCGAAACGCAAAGCGAAGGCTGGGAACTGGAAATCGCCGGCGAGGTGCTGCCCGGCTGGCAACTGCTGGCCGGCTACACCAACAACCACACCGAATACCTGGAAGACGACGACCCGGACAACATCGGCGACCCGATCCGCACCGCCGACCCGCGCCACCTGTTCCGGCTGTTCACCAGCTACAACCTGAACCAACGCCCCCAGGGCCTCACCGTGGGCGGCGGCGTGCGCGCGCAAAGCGACATCTACACCACCGGCGCCGGCGACGTGAAATACCGCCAGGCCGGCTACGCCGTCTACGACCTGATGGCCAGCTACGACTTCGGCAACGGCGTGCGCCTGCGGCTCAACGCCAACAACATCCTCGACAAGGAGTACTACAAGAAGGTGGGCAGCGGGGTGAACAACTACTACGGCGACCCGCGCAACTACATGGCGTCCGTGGAAGTGAGCTACTGAGGAAGGCGGGCCTGGGACGGCCCCACAACGGGAAGGATGGTGCGCCAGGAATGAAAGCTGAATTCGGGGGAGGCAGATTATTCGCCAGGCTCGTCTTCAATTCCCTCGAGCAGACGCCGCCCATGAACTACCGCCAAAATCACCACTTCATCATCAGACACTCGATATATTAAACGATAACTATAGACGAATCGCTCACGAAAATCCGGCAACCCCCAATCGGGAACGATGCGCCCCCTGTTCGGATACTCACCCAGCGAGTCGGAGACATCGATAATTTTGTTAACAACGGCTTCGGCGTAGAATAAAGAATCCGCCGCGATGTAGTCGGCAATACCTCGAAGATCGTCGCGAGCGGCTGGAGACCAATTTACTTGGTAAACCATTGCCGGGCTTGCTCTTTTAACTCTTCCTGAGGAATACCACCTTCCTCTTGGTAACTCCTGATGCCATTTCGAACCTTTTTCAGAACGTAAAGGTGGTATTCGATATCATCCAGCGTGGCATCATCCGGCAATTGGCCCAGCATGCGCTCCACGTCTTGTTTTGCGGTTTGCATATCCGGCTCCTGCATAGTCGCGCCTCTATAGCGTTCCCTACAGATAAGGCCCTCGATCACGAGGCTTTTCGGCAACGCCGCTGAGAAAGAAAAAACTAAAAATCAATAATGTAGTGGTGCGCCAGGAGGGACTTGAACCCCCACACCTTGCGGCATCAGGACCTAAACCTGACGTGTCTACCAATTCCACCACTGGCGCAGACGAGCCATTGTAGCAGCCGGCAGGGGGAATGCCACCGGCTCCTTTATGCCGTAGGAGCGGCTTCAGCCCCGATCAAATTTGTGTCCTGGGTGCTATCGCGGCTGAAGCGGAACGCCGCCCGGACGCTCCTCCTATGGTGGGGCTGCTTTACCGCTCCAGGCTGTCCAGGCGGTTGTTCACCTGCAGGCGGTACTGATCGAAGGCGCGGATGGCGTCCTCGATTTCGGAGAGGCGCTGGTCGAGCTGGGCGGCGCCGCTCTGGTTGCTTCTCAGGCTGGCGATGGCCTGTTTCTGGGTCTGGTTCTGTTGCTCGAGCTGCTTGACGGTATCGACCACCACATCGACCTGGGTTTCCACCTGGTTGATCTGGGTGCGCCACTGGTCGCTGCTGTCGTTGACCGCTTCGATGGCGCTGGCGACTTTGCTCTGCAGTTCGTCGATCTGGCCGCGCACCTGCTTGATGCTCTGGTCGTAGCCGCCGACGGTTTTCTTGAGCTCGGCCAGGGCGTTCTGGTTGCTCTTGAGGGCCTTCTCCACGCTATCCAGGGTTTTCTGGTTTTCCTGGATCCATTCCTTGTTGCGTTTGTTGCTGACGTCCCAGAGCTTGCGGATTTCGTCGCCGTTGGTGTCGATGGCCTTGCCGTGCTGGCTGAGGGTATCGCGCAGTTTGCCGGCGGACTGGTCGAGGGATTCGTCGGTGGCGGACAGGCGCGCCTGGAGGTTTTCCAGCTGCTCGGAGGACATGCCCATGCGGGTTTCCATCTGCCCTTGCAGGCGGCTGATCTCACGGTAGAAGTAAGTACACGCTACCGCCAGCACCACGGCCAGAACCAGGGTCAGGAAGACCCAGCCACCGCCACCACCGCCGCTTCGCGGTTCCGGCTGGCGCGGGGCGGGCCGGCGGCTGCCGCCCTTGTTGTTGCCATTGCCGCCGCCGTTGCCGCCTCCGCCGCTTTTCGGCGGGCGCGGTTGTTCGCCGGCGGGCCGGCGGCGGGGTTCGTCCACGGGGACGTCGTCGATATCACCCAGTTTGACGTCGCGCTCTCGGGTCATGGCGAATTCCTGTGTGATTGGATGAAAACACGCATCTTACCTGTCCGCCGGAGTCGGCGCACGGCGGTGGGGCTTGGTGTGGGGAAAGCGCGGGAAAGTTCCACCCCACCCGTCACGACGGTCCGGTCAGCGAGATGTCGGGAGGCGGGGAGTAAAATAAGGATTGTTGATTGCGCCGGAACCTTCGGGCGCTTCCCAGCACCCGTTCCGGCGTCGAGAGCGGTTCGCAATCAAGGCGCGGCCTCGCCGGCGTAGCAGCGCTACGTCAAGAGGCCGCAACGCGGAGTGCGGGCCGCTCTCGACGCCCCGCAGGGCGGCCGCCAACGGCGGCCGCGGAACGGGTGATGGGGAGTGTCCGGAGGTTCCCTTACCCGAAGTTCTTGGCGGCGAAGTCCCAGTTGATCAGGTTCCAGATGGATTCCAGATACTTGGGACGGGCGTTGCGGTAGTCGATGTAGTAGGCGTGTTCCCACACGTCCACGGTCAGCAGCGGGGTGTAGCCATTGTCGTGGGCGATCGGGGTGTCGGCGTCGTCGGTGTTGACGATGTCCACGCCGCCATCGGCGGTTTTCACCAGCCAGGTCCAGCCGGAACCGAAGTTGCCGGCGGCCTTGGCGTTGAACTCTTCCTTGAACTTGTCGAAGGAACCGAACTTGGCGTTGATGGCGTCGGCCACGGCACCGGTGGGCTCACCGCCGCCGTTGGGGCTGAGGCTGTTCCAGTAGAAGGTGTGGTTCCAGACCTGTGCCGCCTGGTTGAACAGACCGCCCTTGGCGCCCTTGATGATGTCTTCGAGGGATTTCCCTTCGTCATCCGTGCCCTTGATCATGTCGTTGAGCTTGGTGACGTAGGCGTTGTGGTGCTTGCCGTGGTGATACTCGAGGGTCTCGGCGGAAATGTGCGGTTCGAGAGCGTCTTTCTCGTACGGAAGCGGCGGAAGTTCAAAAGCCATAGTCATATCCCCTGACTGTTGGTCGAAAAAACCATTCGGACTGTGAAATGTGGAAGCATCATAACAAGCGTCCGGGGGGTGAACCACTGAGTACACAGCGCTTCGCGACCCGCGTTTTACCTTCTTTGACGCCTACTTGAGAATGATTGCTTTTCAAAAAAGTCCGAGTGCGTATGCAGGGAGCACGTGGGGACGTTCCCGCGTATCTCAAGTAGAATAACGCCGTTTTTTCGCGTGGCATTCCACGCGCGCCCAATTCGTTTTCCGGAGGTAACAGCATGTCCAACGACGCCGTCGTGATCGTAAACGGTGCCCGCACCGCCATGGGAGGGTTCCAGGGTGCCCTGGCACCGATGAGCGCGCCGCAACTGGGCGCGGCCAGCATCCGCGAGGCGGTGGCCCGCGCCGGCCTGAAGGCCGCCGACATCGAGGACGTGGTAATGGGCTGCGTGCTGCCCGCCGGCCTCAAGCAGGGCCCGGCCCGCCAGGCCATGCGTCTGGCCGGCCTGCCCGACGGCACGGGCGCCACCACCGTCAACAAGCTGTGCGGCTCGGGCATGCGCGCCACCATGTTCTGCCACGACATGATCAAGGCGGGCAGCCACGACATCGTGGTGAGCGGCGGCATGGAATCCATGAGCAACGCCCCCTATGTGCTGGACAAGGCCCGCGCCGGTTACCGCATGGGCCACGGCCAGGTGTTCGACCACATGTTCCTGGATGGCCTGGAGGACGCGGAGACCGGCCGCCTGATGGGCTCCTTCGCCCAGGACGTGGCGGACCAGCGCGGCATCACCCGCGAGCAAATGGACGACTTCGCCATCGAATCCCTGAAGCGGGCCCAGGCGGCCATCGCCAATGGCTGGTTCGCCGACGAGATCGTGCCGGTGACGGTGAAAACCCGCAAAGGCGAAACCGTGGTGGACACCGATGAACAACCGGGCAACGCCAACATCGACAAGATTCCCGGGCTCAAGCCGGCGTTCAAGAAGGACGGCACGGTGACCGCCGCCAACGCCAGCTCCATTTCCGATGGCGCCTCGGCACTGGTGCTGGCCCGGGAAAGCGTGGCCGAACAGCGCGGCCTGAAGCCGCTGGCGCGGGTGCTCGGCCACGCCACCAACAGCCGCCACCCCAGCGAATTCACCGTGGCTCCCATCGGCGCCACCGAGAAGCTGCTGAAGAAGGTGGGCTGGAGCGTGGACGACGTGGACCTGTTCGAGATCAACGAGGCGTTCGCCATGGTGGCGATGATGCCGATGCTGGATCTGGGCATTCCCCACGACAAGCTCAACATCCACGGCGGCGCCTGCGCCCTGGGCCACCCGATCGGCTCCACCGGGTCGCGCATCATTCTGACGCTGATCCACGCGCTCAAACGCACCGGCGGCACGCGCGGCGTGGCCAGCCTGTGCATCGGCGGCGGCGAAGCCACGGCGGTGGCGGTGGAGCTGATCTGAGGGCGCGGTAATATCCGGTTGCAACATCAACCCCTCTGACCAATACGCAAAGCGCGCGCGGACGCCTAGAATTGACCGTTCAGTCACATTCTGGGGAGTTCTATGTCCGCCCTGCCCGTCATTACCGCCATGGGTGGTATCAATGCCGCCGGACGCACGTCCATGCACCACGGGTTCCGCCGTCTGGTGTTCGACGCCCTGGATTCGGCCCGGCAGGAGAGCACCCTGGGGGCCCTGGCGGCGCTGACCGGCGCCTCCGGACGGCAGGCGCTGCTGAATGGCACCCTGATCCGTGGCCTGCCCGAGGACCGGCGCCTGAACCTGGCGGTGAACGGCCACAGCGACACCCCGGTGACCCTGGAGATGCGCAACCTGGATCTGCCGGATCCCCTGCCCGCCGGCTGGCGGGTGGAAGCGATCAACCGCCAGCGCAGCCGCGTCACGGTGCCGGCCGGCGCCGATCTGCGCGTGCCCACGCCCATCGCCCGCCGGGTGAGCGCCGCCGGCCAGTTGCCGGACGGCTTCGATCCGGGCGCCCTGTACGCCTCGCGCAACCATCCGCGCGCCCTGCAGATGGCCATCTACGGCGTCAGCGATGCCTTCGGCATGCTCGGCATTCCCTGGGAACAACTGCGCGGCCGGCTGGCCCCGGACCAGGTGGCGGTGTTCGCCTCCAACGCCATGGCCCAGCTCGACGACCACGGCCTGGGCGGCATGATGCGGGCCCCGGCCCTGGGCCAGCGCACCACCTCCAAGCAGTGCCCCCTGGGCCTGGGCGAGATGACCGCGGACTTCATCAACGCCTATGTGCTGCGCAGCGCCGGCGGCACCGGTGGCCTGCTGGGCGCCTGCGCCACCTTCCTCTATAACCTGGAGCGCGCGGTGCACGCGATCCGCGCCGGGCGCGCCCGGCTGGTGGTGGTGGGCACCAGCGAGGCGCCGCTGGTGCCGGAAGTGATGGAAGGCTACCGGGCCATGGGCGCCCTGGCCGAGGACGAGGCCCTGGCGGCGCTGGACGGCGCCGACACCCCGGACCTGCGCCGTGCCTGCCGGCCGTTCGGCGCCAACTGCGGCTTCACCATGGCGGAGTCGGCCCAGTTCACCGTACTGATGGACGATGAGCTGGCCCTGGAGCTGGGCGCCGACATCCTGGGCGCGGTGCCGGACGTGTTCGTGCACGCCGACGGCGCCAAGAAATCCATTTCCTCGCCGGGCATCGGCAACTACCTGACCCTGGGCCGCGCCGCTCACCTGGTGCGCCAGTTGCTGGGCGAGGACGGCCTGCGCCGGCACACCCTGGTGCACGCCCACGGCACCGGCACGCCGCAGAACCGGATCACCGAATCCCACGTCATCAACCAGGTGGCGGAGGCGTTCGGCATCCGCGACTGGCCGGTGGCGGCGATCAAGGCCTATGTGGGCCACTCCCTGGGCAGCGCCGGCGGTGACCAGCTGGCCGCCAGCCTGGGCACCTTCAGCGACGGCGTGCTGCCGGGCATCGCCACCGTGGACCGGTTCGCCGACGATCTGCACGCGGACCGGCTGTCGCTGTCCAGCACCCACCAGGAGGGGCGCCCGTCGGCGGCACTCCTCAACTCCAAGGGCTTCGGCGGCAACAACGCCACCGCCGTGGTGCTCTCCCCGGACCGCGCCACCGAGCTGCTGCGTCGTCGCCACGGCGACGCCGCCCTGGACGGCTGGCGCGATCGGGTGGCGGCCACCCGGGAGGCCGCCGCCGACTATGACCGCCGCGCCCTGGCCGGCCAGGTGGTGCCGGAGTACCACTTCAATGATGGCGTTTTGAACGGCGACGACCTCACCGTCACCGACAAGGCCATTCGCCTGCCCGGCTGGGACCAGCCGCTGACGTTCCAGGACGACCACGGCTTCGACGACTACCGTTGATCGCGACTGAAGCGGAACGCCGCCTAGCCGCTCCTACGGCTCCTTGGTCGCGGTAGGAAGCCGCGATCAGCCCCGGAGCCAAATTTAAAGGTTGGTAAAATCCGGGAACCTTCCAAAACATGTATAAGGTGTTGACCCTCTTCGCTGCGTTAAGGTGCGGATAAACGTCCCTCCAACCCCAAGCGACAAGGAGTCATCATGGCGGAATCCACCGGCACACGAGATTTTCCCCGGGCGCTGGTCGGCGCCCTGGTGGCGCTGTTCGGCCTGGCCTTCGCGCTGCAAGGCGGCTGGCTGGCCAGCCTCGGCGGTTCCTGGTACTACCTGATCGCGGGCCTGGGCCTGCTGCTCTCCGGCGCCCTGCTGATCGGCGGCCGACGGGCCGGCGTCACCCTCTACGCCCTGGTGGTGGCCGGCACCCTGCTGTGGACCCTGTGGGAAGCCGGCGCCGATTATTGGGGCTGGATTCCCCGCCTGGACGTCATTCTCGGCCTGGGCGTGCTGGTGGCGCTGGTGGCGCCACGGGTGCGCGACGGCTTCGGCAAGGGCGCCTCCTTCGGCGTGGCCGGCCTGCTGGTGGTGGTGATCGTGGCCGGCCTGGGGCTGGCCTTCGTGCCGTTCGATTTCGTGCGCCCCAACCCGGTGCCCGAGGCGGGCAGCGCCACGCTGGCCACCACCGTGGGCAACGACCAGCCGGCGGACAACCCGGCGCCCGGTGACTGGCCCGCCTATGGCGGCGGCAACAGCGCCCAGCGCTTCTCGCCGCTGGACGGCATCAACCGCGACAACGTGGCCGGGCTGGAACGGGCCTGGACCTACCGCACCGGCGACCTGCTGGAGGAACGCTGGGGCGCGGAAACCACGCCCCTGAAAGTGGGCGACGACGTCTTCCTGTGCACCTCCCGCAACATCGTGATCTCCCTGGACGCCGCCAGCGGCGAGGAAAACTGGCGCTACGACCCCCAGGTGTCCAAGGACGCCATCCCCTACACCGCCGCCTGCCGGGGCGTCACCTACTATGAGGTGCCGCCGGGCGGGCACGCCGGCAACGAGGCCGGCGGCGACGCCCCGGACAACGACGGCGACCACCTGGTGGCGGCCAGCGGCGAAGCCGCCGGCCGGCGCGTGGGCAACGGCGCCGACGACCGCGCCTGCGCCAAGCGCATCTTCTCCGGCACCCTGGACGGTCGCCTGATCGCCGTGGACGCGGCCACCGGCGAACCCTGCCAGGGCTTCGGCGATGGCGGCCAGGTGGACATCAAGAAAAACATGGGGGAAACCCCGCCGGGCTATGTCTCCATCAACTCGGCGCCGGTGATCGTGCGCGACACCCTGGTCACCGGCCACCAGGTGCTGGACGGCCAGCGCCGCGACGCGCCCTCCGGCGTGATCAAGGGCTTCGACGCGATCACCGGCGAGCTGAAGTGGGCCTGGGACGCGGGCCGCCCGGAGCGCGGCGAGCCGCTCACCGGCGACGACACCTACACCCGGGGCTCGCCCAATATGTGGACCACGGCGGTGGGCGACAACCAACTGGGCCTGGTCTACCTGCCCATGGGCAACTCCGCCGCCGACTACTGGAGCACCCCGCGCAGCAAAGCGGAAAATAAATGGGCCACCTCCCTGGTGGCCCTGGACGTGAGCACCGGCAAACCGGCCTGGCACTTCCAGACCGCCCACAAGGACGTCTGGGACTATGACCTGGGCTCGCAACCCAGCCTGCTGGACTTCCCAACCGACGACGGCCCGGTGCCGGCCCTGCTGCTGCCCACCAAACAGGGCGGCCTCTATGTGTTCAACCGCCGCACCGGCGAGCCCCTGGTGGACATCGAGGAACGGCCGGTACCCCAGGGTGGCGCGGAGCCGGAACAGCGCACCGCCACCCAGCCCTACTCCAACTACCACAGCCTCCAGCAGCCGGATCTGACGCCGGCGGACATGTGGGGCATGACGCCCTTCGATCAGATGTACTGCCGCGCGCAATTCCAGAAAGCCGACTACCGGGGCATGTACACACCGCCCAACGCGGACCGGCCCTGGATCGAGTTCACCGGCTACAACGGCGGCTCCGACTGGGGCAGCGTGGCCCTGGACCCGAACCGGGGCGTGATGATCGCCAACTACAACATCACCCCCAACTACAACCGGCTGGTCCCCCGGGAAAAGGCTAATGAATACGGCTGGGTACCGCGTGAGGAAAAGAAAGGCGGCGACCACGGCGGCGCCGAGGGCCAGGGCGACCCGCAGGCCGGCACGCCCTACGCCATCGATGTGAACGCCGGCTGGCGCGTCAAGTGGACCGGCCTGCTGTGCAAGCAGCCGCCCTACGGCGGCATCCGCGCGGTGGACGTAAAAACCGGCAAGACCCTCTGGGACCGCCCCTTCGGCACCGCCCGGGCCAACGGCCCCTGGGGCATCCGCAGCGGCCTGCCATTCACCATCGGCACGCCCAATAACGGCGGCGCCGTGGTCACCGCCGGCGGCCTCATCTTCATCGCCGCCGCCACCGACGACCTGATCCGCGCCATCGACATCGAAACCGGCGAAACCGTCTGGCGGGACGCCCTGCCCGCCGGCGGCCAGGCCAACCCCCTGGTCTACGAAGCGGACGGGCGCCAGTACCTGATGATCGTCGCCACCGGCCACCATTTCATGGAAACGCCCAGCGGCGACTACGTCATCACCTACGCCCTCCCGGACCGGTAGGAGCGGCATCGCCACTGAAGCGAAACGCCGCCGGGCCGCTCCTACACCCCCATCCACGCTACGGAGCCACGCGAGACGCCACCTCGAAGCGTCTTGTCGTGGTCCCCCTTCCGGGACCCTTGAGAACAGGACGTTCGAAAGGGAGCCTACAGGGACGTACTCGCGGCGTTCCCGGAAGGGGGACCACGACAAGACGCGGCCCGATGGAGCGGCGCTTGCGGCCCACACCCCCGAACAGGTAGCTTTACCCCCTTCGCCCGCTGGCCCCAAAAACCCATGAAAAAACGCCACCCGATCCGCGTGCTTCTGCTTCTACTGCTTTCCGCCTGGCTGCTCACCGCCCTCTATCACCGCTACAAGCCGCTCCCGGAGGACGTGGGCCGGGCCTGGCCGGCGCGCGGCGCGGACAACCTGGCGCTGCTGGACGACGACACCTGGGTGGACACCGACGCGGGCGACGACCCGGCGCGCCATTATGACCAGGCGATCTTCGATGAATTCTTCCGCCTCATCGGCCAGGCGGACAAACTGGTGGTGGTGGACATGTTCCTCTACAACGACATGGCCGGCGCCACCACCGGCAGCCTGCGACCACTCAGCGAGCAGCTCACCGAGGCCCTGGTGACGCGCAAACGGCAACGCCCGGACGTGCGCGTGGTGCTGATCACCGACCCCTTCAACACCCTGTACGGCGGCGTCGCCGCGCCGCACCTGGAGCGCCTGCGCCAGGCCGGCGTGGAAGTGGTGTTCACCGACCTCAACCGGCTGCGGGATTCCAACCCCACCTGGTCCGGCCTGTGGCGCCTGTGCTGCCAGTGGTTCGGCAACACCACCGAGGGCGGCTGGCTGCCCAACCCCACCGGCGACGGCAAGGTGACCCTGCGCACCTACCTCTCCCTGATCAACTTCAAGGCCAACCACCGCAAGACTCTGGTGGTGGACGAGGGCGACCAATGGACCGGCCTGGTGACCTCCGCCAACGCCCACGACGCCAGCAGCGCCCACTCCAACCTGGCGCTGCGCTTCAGCGGCCCGGCGGCCCTGGATCTGCTGCACTCGGAGTTGTCGGCGGCGCGTTTTTCCGGCGCCCGGCTGGGGGACAACTGGCCGACGCCGCCGGCGCCGGACGCCGCGGACCAGGGCGACCGGCAAGCCGGCCCCCGCCTGCGGGTGCTCAGCGAAGCGGCGATCCGCGATGCCCTGCTGGACGCGGTGAACGGCGCCCGTGCCGGCCAGCACCTGGACGTGGGCGTGTTCTATCTGTCCCACCGGCCGCTGGTGGAAGCCCTGGCCGCCGCCCGGGAACGGGGCGTGCGGCTGCGCCTGCTGCTGGACCCCAACAAGGACGCCTTCGGCCGCGAGAAGAACGGCGTGCCCAACCGCCAGGTGGCCTGGGAACTGCACCGCGCCGGCGTGCCGGTGCGCTGGTGCGTCACCCACGGCGAGCAGTGCCACACCAAGATGCTGCTGCGCTACGGCGCTCACCGGCCGGCCACGCTGATCCTGGGCTCGGCCAACTACACGCGCCGCAACCTGGATAATCTGAACCTGGAAACCAGCGTGGAGCTGGTGGCGGAGGCCGGGCACCCGACGATTCGCGCGGCACGGGAGGCCTTTCAACAACGCTGGTCGAACCCGGACGGTAAGACGTTCAGCCTGCCCTACCAGGCGTTCGCGGACGATTCCCGCTGGCGCTACGGCCTGTACCGGGTGATGGAATTCACCGGCTGGTCCACTTTCTGACGATTTTCTGTATACATTCTGAATCGACCGCCCGGTCCTCCACCGGGCGCTTTGCACCAAAACCGGTCCTCCCCGTCCCCAAGATGGGCCTTTAACGGGCCCTTCCCCACCGTTTTTGCCGAAATTCTGTATACATCACTGTCTCCCGCCATGGCATGGAATCTGCATCCTCGCCGGTCATCAACGTCCACCGGTCATGAATAAAGGGGGAAACACCATGCGCGCCACCTACCTGCGGAACACCCGAACGCGGAGCCTGCTGGCCGCGGCCTTGATCGCGGTCGCCGGCCACGCCATCGCCGACGATGGCCTGGATAAGATCACCGTCGGCATGAGCTGGTACGCCGAAGCGGAGCAAGGCGGCTTCTACCAGGCTCTGGCGGAAGGCCTCTACGAGAAGCACGGCCTGGACGTGACCGTGCGCGACGGCGGCCCCAGCACCAACGGCATGCAGCTGTTGATGGGCGGCGCCGTGGATTTCCACACCGGCTTCAGCCTCAACACCTTCAACGCGGTGCGCCAAGGCATTCCCCTGGTGAGCGTGGCGGCGGTCATGCAGACCGACCCGCAGACGCTGATCGTGCACGATGGCCAGGGCTATGATTCCCTGGGCGATCTGGACGATGCCCACATGATGATCCCCACCACCGGCCGGGTGGCCTACTGGCCGTGGCTGAAATCCAAATACGGCTTCGACGATTCCCAGCTGCGCCCCTATGCCTTCACCCTGGGCCCCTTCGCCCAGGACCCGAAAGCCGCCCAGCAGGGCTACATCACCAACGACGGCTACTACATGGCGCAGGCGGGGGTGGACGGCAAAAGCCTGTTGATCGCCGACTACGGCTGGAGCCCCTACGGTTACACCATCGACACCACCCAGGAAATGGTGTGCGAACACCCGGACATCGTGCGCCGCTTCGTGGCCGCCAGCATCGAGGGCTACAAGAGCTACCTGGAGGATCCACGGCTGGGCAACGCCGAGGCCAAGAAACGCAATCCGGAGCTCACCGACGACCTGATCCAGTATTCCTTCGACAAGATGCATGAGTACCGCATCGTCGGTTCCGGCGACGCGGAGGAATACGGCATCGGCACCATGAACCACGCCCGCTGGGAAACCTTCTTCGAACAAATGGTGGACGCCGGCGTGCTGCCGGAGGATCTCGACTACCAGCAGGGCTACACCCTGCGTTTCGTCGACCACCCGGAGCAGGACGCCGAAGCGGACGCCGCCAAGGCCCCGCTTTGCCCCTGACACCAGCGACGAGCGACCACGGGGAGATACGCATGCAGACCAGCAACAACCCGGTTCCAGTGGTGGATTTCTCCGCTTTCATCACCGGAAACGCACGGGACCAGGCCAGAGTGGCCGCGGAAATCGGCCGCGCCTGCCGGCAGGTGGGGTTTTTCTATCTCAGCCACCACGGCGTGGACGAGGCGCTGCTCAGGTCGGTGTTCGAGGCCTCCGCCGCCTTTTTCGCGCTGCCCGCCGAGGACAAGAACCGGGTCGCCTGGCGCACCGCCGAGGACAATCTCGGCTATGTGGCCACCGGCCGGGAAAGCCTGGACCCGGAGCAGCCCGGCGATTTCAAGGAAGCCTTCAACATTACCGAGGACGCCGCCATGGACCCGGTGGCGGCGGGCCGCCGCCCGGACAATTACTGGCCGCACCGGCCGGAGGGTTTCCGGCCACTGATGGAAGCCTTCTACCGGGCCTGCCTGGCCACGTCCGACCAGGTGCTGCGCGCCTTCGCCCTGGACCTGGATCTGCCCCGGGACTTTTTCGTCGAACACCATGACAAGCATGACCATGGCCTGCGACTGCTGCACTACCCGCCGGTGAGCGCCGGCAAGCCGGAGACGGCGCCGCGCGCCGGCGGCCACACCGATTACGGCAGCATCACCCTGCTGTTCCAGGATGACGTGGGCGGCCTGGAGGTGCGCGACCTGTCCGGCCAATGGCGTCCGGCCCCGCCGCTGCCCGGCACCATCCTGGTCAATACTGGCGATTTGATGCAGCGCTGGACCAACGATGTGTTCCAGTCCACCCCGCACCGGGTCGGCGCGTCGCTGCCCGAGCACGCCCACCGGGACCGCTATTCCATTGCCTTCTTCGGCCACCCGAACTACGAGTCCGATATCCAGTGCCTGCCGGCCTGCGCGGACGAGAACGGCACCGGCCGTTACCCGCCGATCAACTCCAAGACCTATTTGCTGGAGCGGCTCGGGGTGACCTACTGAGATGAGCGGCGATGATTTACGTGGCGGCGCCATTCTCGGCACCGCCTTTCACACCCCCGAGCAAGGCCGCCTGGAAGTGCTCAAGGACGCCTTGATTCTGGTGGATGGCGAGGGCTGGATCGAACGGGTGACGCTGCCCTCGCAGCCGGATTACGAACAGCGCTTGCGGGCGGCCCGGCAACAGGGCCGGTTATCCACGCTGCCCGCCGGGCATTGCCTGATCCCGGGTCTGGTGGACCTGCACATCCATGCCAGCCAGTGGCCGCAACTGGGCGGCGCCCTGGATGAACCCCTGGAAGTCTGGCTCCGGAAGTACACCTTCCCGCTGGAAGCGGAATACGCCGACCTGGATTTCGCCCGCCGGGTGTACCAGGACCTGGTGGAGACCCTGCTCCATCACGGCACCACCACGGCCTTGTACTTCGCCACCGTGCACCGGGACGCCTCCCTGGCGCTGGCGGAAATTTGCGCCGCCCTGGGCCAGCGCGCGCTGGTCGGCAAGGTGGCCATGGATGACCCGCGCACCAACCCGGACAACTGCCGCGACGCCGATGCCGCCCGCGCCCTGGCCGACAGCCGTGCTTTCATCGAGGATGTGCGGGCCCTGTGCAGCGGCGACACGCCCCTGGTGCAACCGGTGATCACGCCCCGCTTCATCCCCAGCTGCACGCCGGCCTTGTTAAGCGGTCTGGGCCGGCTGGCGGAGGAAACCGGCTGCCGGATACAAACCCACTGTTCGGAAAGCGACTGGGAGGTGGGCTATGTGCGGGCCGAACACGGCGGTACCGATTGCCAGGTGCTGCATCGCCACGGCCTGCTGCGCGAGCACACCGTGCTCGCGCACTGCAACTTCGTCAGTGACGACGACCTGCGGTTGATCACCGCGCAGGGCGCCGGGGTGGCCCATTGCCCGCTCTCCAATCTGTACTTCGCCAACGCCGTGTTTCCGCTGCGGCACGCCCTGGAGCACGGCGCGCGGGTGGGGCTGGGCACGGACATTTCCGGTGGTTACAGCCCCTTCCTTCTGGACAGCGCCCGGCAGGGCATCGCGGTATCGCGGCTGCGTTCCGCGGGGGTGGACCCGACCCTGGCGCCGCAACAAAGAGGCCTGCCCGGTGACGCCCTTTCCGCGCGGGAGGCCTTCTGGCTGGCCACCGCCGGCGGCGCCGACACCCTGGGGCTGCCGGTGGGTCGGCTGGCGGCCGGCTGCAAGTTCGACGCCCTGCATATCGCCGCCGGTTCACCGGCCTCCGGACTGCGCTACTGGCCGGGCCGCACCGGCGATGAGCAATGGTTCGAGAAGATCGTTCTCAACGCCACCCCCGGCGACATCCGCCGCACCTGGGTGGACGGCCGGGAGGTGGCGAGCAAAGGGGAACGCTGAGCGCGGGCCATGGTTCAGCCGCGATGATGGAGCCGCCAAAGGCGGGCGCTGACGGCGCCATTGATCAGCCAGGCCAGGGCCACCAGGGCCCAGGCGGCGGGCCAGCGCTGGGGCTCGGGCAGCAGCTCGCCGGCGGGCACCGCCAGCAGGAACAGCGCGCTTTCGGCCAGGGCCAGACCCGGCGGCGCGGCCAGGGCGGCGCGGCGGTGCAGGGTCACGCCCAGGGCGCCAAGCAGGGCCCGACCGCCGCTCAACGCCAGCCAGATCACGATGATGCCGCCCGCCAGTACCGCCGCCATGAGTGTTTCTCCCTACCCTGATTTGACCGGATCCACGGCCCACCGAGGCCGCGCGGCGCCCATGATGGGGCCATCGGCGGCGGCCGGCAAGTACGATAAAAACTGCTAAATCTTCGCTTCACCCCCTTTCACCCCGATGGCAGGGGCGCATACTGGAGCCTCATTCGTCGTTACCGCATGGAGGTAGTAATGAACAGCGATACGCTGAAAGGCCAGTGGAAACAATTGAAAGGCGATGTAAAGAAACAGTGGGCCAAGCTCACCGATGACGACCTCAAGCAGATCGAGGGTCACAAGGACAAGCTGGTGGGCAAGATCCAGGAGCGTTACGGCTCCACCCGCGAGGACGCGGAACGTCAGGCCGATGACTGGCTGGACAAGCAAGGCTGACGGGAGCGCGGCGGTAGAAGCCGCAGGAGCGACCGTAGGAGCGACTTCAGTCGCGATTGAAGCTTGCTACTGCTTCGTTTATCGCGACTGAAGTCGCTCCTACAGCCTCTCCCAGGGCGCGTTAGCACGGCTTTCACAGCCTGAACCAAGCAACATAAAAAAAGGGCGGGATCCGAGGATCCCGCCCTTCTTTTTTAACACCGGACCGGTTGTTAGCCGAACTGGTTCATGGTGTTGTCCTTACCGCCGGCTTTCAGCGCGGCTTCACCGGAGAAGTACTCTTTGTGGTCATCGCCGATGTTGGAACCGGCCATGTCCTGGTGCTTCACGGTGGCGATGCCACGGCGGATTTCCTTGCGCTGAACGCCCGCCGCGTAGGCCAGCATGCCTTCCTCACCGAAGTAACCTTCCACCAGCTGATCGGTGGACAGGGCGGCGGTGTGGTAGGTCGGCAGCGTGATCAGGTGGTGGAACACACCGGCTTCACGGGATGCCTTGGCCTGGAACTCACGGGTCCAGCGGTCGGCTTCGGCGGCCAGATCGCTGTCGTCGTACTTGGCGTTCATCAGGTCGCCACGGTCGTAACCGGATACGTCCTTGCCTTCCTCTTTCCAGGCGTCGAACACCTGCTGACGGAAGTTCAGGGTCCAGTTGAAGGACGGGCTGTTGTTGTACACCAGCTTGGCGTTCGGCTCTTGCTCGCGGATGCGGTCGACCATGTGCTTGATGTGAGCCACGTTCGGGGTCGGGGTTTCGATCCACAGCAGGTCGGCGCCGTTTTGCAGGCTGGTGACACAGTCCAGAACCACGCGGTCGATGTTGGTGCCTTCGCGGAACTGGAACAGGCCGGATGCCAGACGGGTCGGCTTGAGCAGCTTGCCTTCGGACTTGATCACGATGTCGCCGTTGTTGATCTGCTCGGCGGAATCGATGAACTCACCTTCCAGGAAGGCGTTGTACTGGTCGCCCAGGTCGCCCGGCTCGTTGGTCACGGCGATCTGCTTGGTCAGGCCAGCGCCTTCGGAGTCGGTACGGGCAACGATCACGCCATCGTCGACACCCAGCTCCAGGAACGCGTAGCGAACGGCGTTCAGCTTGGCGATGAAGTCGGCGTGGGGAACGGTCACTTTGCCGTCCTGGTGGCCGCACTGCTTCTCGTCGGACACCTGGTTCTCGATCTGGATGCAGCAGGCACCGGCTTCGATCAGCTTCTTGGCCAGCAGGTAGGTGGCTTCCGGGTTACCAAAGCCGGCGTCGATATCGGCGATGATCGGCACAACGTGGGTCTCGAAGTTGTCGATCTTGTCGATGATCTCTTTCTGCTTGGCTTCGTCACCGGCTTCCTTGGCGGCGTCCAGGTCACGGAACAGGTGGTTCAGTTCCCAGGCGTCGGCTTGCTTGAGGAAGGTGTACAGCTCGCGGATGAGGTCGGCCACGGCGGTTTTTTCGTGCATGGACTGGTCGGGCAGCGGACCGAACTCGGAACGCAGCGCGGCGACCATCCAGCCGGACAGGTACAGGTAGCGGCCCTTGGTGTTGCCGAAGTATTTCTTGATGGAAATCATCTTCTGCTGACCGATGAAACCGTGCCAGCAACCCAGGGACTGAGTGTACTTGGAGTTGTCCGCGTCGTAGGCCGCCATGTCCTCGCGCATGATGCTCGCGGTGTACTTGGCGATATCCAGATGCGTGTTGAAACGGTTCTGCAGACGCATGCGGACAGCGGATTCCGGGTTGATGTCGTGCCAGGTTTTGTTGGCACCAACCACGGAGCTCAGTGCTTCGATCTCTTTGAGGTACTGTGACATGGTCAATCCTTGTCAATAGAAGAATGAACACCGCAGCCGCCGGTCACGCGGGGCAGGGCCCGCCCGACGCCGACTACCGATGCCGCGCATTCTAGGAGCGCGTTTCTCATAAAAACAATCAATCTTGATGATAACCGGTATTCGCGCTGTGAATGCTACCTCAGAATCAGGTGTGGCACCCGGGCATGGCGGATCAGCCGGTCGGTGGTGCTGCCGATCAGGAATTCCCGGATCCGCGAGTGACCGTAGGCACCCATGACCACCAGGTCCAGGTCGTGCTCTTCCTGGTAGCGGTGCAGTTCCGCCTCCACGTCCCCCTTCAGGGACGCCACCGTCACCGGGTGGCCGTTCTCCTCCAGGCGCCCGGCGGCCCAGTCCGCGCCCTCGCGGTCCCGGTCCGAGCCGTTCACCTGCACCAGGTGGCAGGGCAGCTCGCGCAGCAACGGGCTGCTGGCGATCAGGCGCACGCCGTCGCGCATGGAGGGGCTGTTGTCGTAGGCCAGCATCAGGGCGGCGGGCTCGCGGAACGGGCCCACCGCCAGCAGCACGGAGCGCTCCACGCCACGGATCAGCTTCTCCACGTTGTCGCCGATCCGGTCGACGCCGGCGTGCTCGGTGCCCTGCTTGCCGATCACCAGCAGGCGGGTCTGGTCGTCCAGCTCACGCACCGCGTCGAGCAGCTTGCCGTGGCGCTGGCGCAGCACCGGCGCCGGGTGCCCGGCCGTCGCCAGGCGCTCCCGGGCCGCCTCCAGCAGCGCCTTGCCCTCCTCCAGGGCCAGGCGGTTGCGGCGCGCGTCCAGGTCCGCCAGTTCCTTGAGCAGGGCTTCCCGGGTGCCCAGGCCGATGTTGCCGCTCAGGTTGGGCTCGCTGGGGTAACGCTCCTCGTCCAGCACGTGCAGCAACATGAGCGGCGCCCCCAGGCGCCGGGCCGCCCAGGCGGCGTGGTCGCAGATGGTGTCCGCCGCGGCGGAGCCGTCGATGCAGGCAATCACATGACTCATGGTCGATCCTCGAATCCGGGGGCGGCTCAGTGGCCGCCCATCATTTTTTCCACGGCGTCCGGCTTGTCGTGGACGGCGTATTTATCCACCAGGGTGGCGCTGGCCTGGTCCAGGCCGATGACCTCCACCTCGGTGCCTTCGCGGCGGAATTTGATCACCGCCTTGTCCAGGGCGCCGATGGCGGTGATGTCCCAGAAGCGGGCCCGGTGCACGTCGATGGTGACTTTTTCCAGGCCTTCCTTGTAGTCGAACGCCGCCAGGAAACGATCCGCGGAGGTGAAGAACACCTGCCCCACCACCTGGTAACGGCGCTGGTAGCCGGCGTCGTCCGCCTCGCTGGACACATAGAACACCCGGCCCACCTTGTTGGCGTAGAACAGGGCGCTGAGCAGCACGCCGATGCCCACGCCGATGGCCAGGTTGTGGGTGAACACGGTCGCCGCCACGGTGACCAGCATCACCACGCTGCTGCTCGGCGGATGGCGGCGCAGGTTGAGGATCGACTCCCAACTGAAGGTACCGATGGACACCATGATCATCACCGCCACCAGGGCGGCCATGGGAATCCGCGACACCCAGTCGCCCAGGAACACCACCAGCACCAGCAGCACCACCCCGGCCACCAGGGTGGACAGCCGGGTGCGGCCGCCGGATTTCATGTTGATCACCGACTGGCCGATCATGGCGCAGCCGGCCATGCCGCCGAGGAAGCCGGAGGCGATGTTGGCCATGCCCTGGCCCCGGCATTCGCGGTGCTTATCGCTGTCCGTGTCGGTGAGGTCGTCGACGATGGTGGCGGTCATCATGGATTCCAGCAGCCCCACCACGGCCATGGTCAGCGACACCGGGAAGATGATGCGCAGGGTCTCCAGGGACAGGGGCATATCCGGCAGCAAGAACACCGGCAGGCTGCTGGGCAGCTCGCCCTTGTCGCCCACGGTGGGCATTTCCAGGCCGAAGAACACCGCCACGGCGGTGAGCACCAGAATGCACACCAGCGGCGACGGCACCACCCGGGTCAGGAAGGGGAACAGGTAGATGATGCCCAGGCCGGCGGCGGTCATGGCGTAGACGTGCCAGGTGACGCCGATCAGCTCCGGAATCTGGGCCAGGAAGATCAGGATCGCCAGGGCGTTGACGAAGCCGGTGACCACCGAGCGGGACACGAAGCGCATCACCGTGGCCAGCTTGAAGATCCCGAAAATGATCTGCAGCACCCCGGTGAGCACGGTGGCGGCGAGCAGATACTGCAGGCCGTGCTCGCGCACCAGGGTCACCATGAGCAGCGCCATGGCGCCGGTGGCGGCGGAGATCATTCCCGGGCGGCCGCCGGCGAAGGCGGTGACCACGGCGATGCAGAACGAGGCGTACAACCCCACCTTGGGGTCCACCTCGGCGATGATCGAGAAGGCGATCGCCTCCGGAATCAGGGCCAGCGCCACCACCAGACCGGAGAGCACATCACCACGAAGATTGGAAAACCAGTTTTCTTTCAACGGCAGCAAAACGGAATCCTTCTAACAACAACGAAGCACGGAACGCGACGGGCACGCCGACGCGGCAAACCATGAACAACAAAAATGACGGCCGGGGTGGCCGGGATACGCCGTCACGGAAGGACGGCCGACGATAGCCACTCAGAGTGGCCGGGGGGCGGGAACGCTAGGGCGGATTGGACGCCATGAACATATCGAAATCGGGGCCGGTGCCAAAGAGGGCGGCGAGTCTAGCACAGCGCCGCCGGCCCCGCGACCACGCCGCCGGAGAGGTGTAGGAGCGGCTTCAGCCGCGATGGGTGTACCCCGACTCGCCGCCGGGTGATCGCGGCTGAAGCCGCTCCTACAGAAACAAGCCGGGCGCTGACCGTGGGGCGGCCGGTTCAGATCTCCCGGGTTTCCCGGAAACGGATTTCCGGGTGCCGCTCCTGGGCCAGCTGCAGGTTCACGCGGGTGGGCGCCAGGTAGGTGAGATGGCCGGCGCCGTCCCGGGCCAGGTGCTCGTGGGCCTTGCGTTCGAAGGCGTCCAGTTCCCGTTCGCTGTCCGCCTCGGTCCAGCGGGCGGTGCTCACGTTGACCGCCTCGTAGCGGCAGTCCACGCCGTATTCCGCCTTCAGGCGGGCGGCCACCACGTCGAACTGCAGGGTGCCCACGGCGCCCAGGATCACGTCGTTGTTGCGCAGCGGGAAGAACACCTGGGTGGCGCCCTCCTCCGCCAGCTGGGTGAGGCCCTTGTGCAGTTGCTTGCTCTTGAGCGGATCGTTGAGCACCACGCGCTGGAACAGCTCCGGGGCGAAGTGCGGAATACCGGTGAAGCGCAGCTCCTCGCCTTCGGTGAAGGTATCGCCGATCTGGATGGTGCCGTGGTTGTGCAGGCCGATGATGTCGCCGGCGAAGGCCTGATCCACGTTGTCGCGTTCGCCGGCCAGGAAAGTCAGGGCGTCGGCGATGCGCACGTCCTTGCCGGTGCGGCACTGCTTGAGTTTGATGCCCTTCTGGTACTTGCCGGAGCAGACGCGCAGGAAGGCGATGCGGTCCCGGTGGCGCGGGTCCATGTTGGCCTGGATCTTGAACACGAAGCCGGTCATCTTGCCTTCGTCGGGTTGCACCTGGCGCGCGCCGCCGTCCCGGGGCTGCGGCGGCGGCGCCCAGTCCACCAGGCCGTCGAGCATGTGGTCAACGCCGAAGTTGCCCAGGGCGGTGCCGAAGAACACCGGCGTCAGCTTGCCGGCCAGGAAGCGTTCCAGATCGAATTCATGGCTGGCGCCCTGCACCAGTTCCAGGGTGTCACGCAGTTCCTGGGCGTAGTCGGCGCCCACCGCCTGGTCCAGCTCCGGGTTGTTCAGGCCTTGCACTTCGCGCACTTCCTGCACGGTGTGGCCCTGGCCGGTCTTGTACAGCACGGTGGTGTCGCGCAGCAGGTTGTAGACGCCCTTGAAGCTCTTGCCCATGCCGATCGGCCAGGTCACCGGGGCGCACTCGATCTTGAGCACGTCCTCGATTTCGTCGAGCACCTCGATGGGGTCGCGCACGTCGCGGTCGAGCTTGTTGATGAAGGTCAGGATGGGTGTGTCGCGCAGCCGGCACACCTCCATCAGCTTGACGGTCCGTTCCTCCACGCCCTTGGCGGCGTCGATTACCATCAGTGCCGAGTCCACCGCCGTCAGGGTGCGGTAGGTGTCCTCGGAGAAGTCGGCGTGGCCGGGGGTGTCGAGCAGGTTCACGGTGGCGTCCCGGTAGGGAAACTGCATCACCGAAGTGGTCACCGAGATGCCCCGTTCCTTTTCCATCTCCATCCAGTCGGAGGTGGCGTGCACGCCGCTTTTCTTGCCCTTCACGGTGCCCGCCATGCGAATCTGGTTGCCGTACAGCAGCAGCTTCTCGGTAATGGTGGTCTTACCGGCATCCGGGTGGGAGATGATGGCGAAGGTACGCCGTTGGTGGATCTCGTCGCTGGGGTTCATAGAATCCTCGGTCTGCGTCGGCGCGCATTGTAACGCCGGCCCGGGGATTCGTGTAGGCGCGCCGTCAGTCGGATTCCGCCAGGCGCGAACGCAGGCGGCTGATGGCCTGGCTGTGCAGCTGGCAGACCCGGGACTCGGTGACGCCAAGCACGGCGCCGATTTCCTTGAGGTTGAGTTCTTCCTGGTAGTACAGCGCCACCAGCAGTTTCTCACGCTCCGGCAGGGCCTCGATGGCGGCGGTCAGGCGCTCGCGCCGCTGGCCGTCCAGCAAGGCGGCGAACGGCGACGGCGGCGCGCCGCTGCCGGCTTCCGGCTCGCCGCGCTCTTCCACCATTTCCTCGTAGGGCAGCAGATAGCCGTTGTTGGTGTCGGTGAGCAGCTGCTGATACTCGGCCAGGTCCATGCCCATCTCGGCGGCGATTTCACGCTCTTCCGGCGGGCGGCCGAGACGCTGCTCCAGGCGGTGCACGCACTGATCCAGGTTGCGGGCGTTGCGGCGCACGCTGCGCGGCAGCCAGTCCCGGGTGCGCAGCTCATCGATCATGGCGCCACGGATGCGCTGGCTGGCGAAGGTGGAGAAACTGGCGCCGGCGTTGGGGTCGAAGCGCCGCAGCGCGTCCAGCAGCCCCACCGTGCCGGCCTGGATCAGGTCGTCCAGGTCGATGCCGGAGGGCAGCTTTACCTGCAGGGCCAGCGCCTGGCGGCGCACCGCCGGCAGGTGTTGCTCCAGCAAGGCATCGTGATCGATTTTACCCTGTGCCGTGTACATGTGGTTCTCCGCAAGGGGCGCCCGTGACTGCTTTCATTATTGGCATCTGGCCGGCTTTGGAAGCGGTGAATAACGCCCGTTGGGCGGGCTTATTTGCCGGATCGACCGGCGAGGTCCGGATCGGCGTCGTTCGCATCGGCGTAAGCCACCGTCAGGCGCAGCGCCGCCGAGCGCCTCACGGCTCCAGGCCCAGATCACGACCCAGATCGCGCAGGCTGTGGCGAGCGCGCAGCAGCGCCAGCAGCGCGTCGAGCAGGGTTTCCGGCTTGCGCCGGTGGCGCCCGCCGAGCAGGGCCAGCAGCTGGCCACGGGCGTCCAGGGCCCAGTCGCCGTCGTCCAGATCCAGGCGCAAGGCCAGGGAGGCCAGCAGGTCGGCGGCGCCGGCGGGCGCCGCCAGCCCTTCCCGGTCCAGGGTCAGACGGGCACGCCGCTCCAGCGCCGGCAGGCCCTCGGCGCTCAGCGACGCCACCAGCAACGACAGGGTGCGTTCGCGATTCTGGTCGCCGGGCGCCAGCCAGTAGCGCTGGCCCAGCCCGGCGCCGGTGTCCAGGTCGTGAAGGCTGGCGAACCAGGCGCACAGCCGGGCGCTGAGCGGGGCGGCGCCGCCGCCGGCCACCGGCGCCGCCACATCCAGGCGGCGCAGGCGCGCCTGCACCGCGCGGCCCCGGTGACGCAGCAGGCGGCTGTCCCAGGCGACGGCCCGGGCCCGGCTTTCTTCCAGGGCATGCCGTTCACCGCACAGCCACACCCGGCCATTGCCCCGGGCGGAGGCCAGCCAGGGCCGCGCGCCCAGGCGGTGCCACAGGGCCGCGTCCGGCAGCGACGGCAGCAACCGGGCGCCGTCGCCGTGGTCGCTCACCGGGCCCAGGGGCACCACGATCGGGCCGCCCTCGCCAATCACCGGGCGGCCGGCGCTGTTGAGCACGCCGTCGCCGTCCACCTGCAGATCGCCGCGCCGGGTGTAGGCCTCTCCGCCGTCCTCGCTCTGTACCGCCAGCCAGGCATTGCCCTGCAGGGCCACGTCCAGATCACGGCCGGTGGCGTTCATGGGGCCGGCGGAGAAATCCGAGCCCGGCGTGGCGGCCACCACCGAGGCGCGGGTGGGCAGCACACCGTCACCCTGCACCGGCACCGCGCGCATGGCATGGAGCTGGCCCCGGAAGCCGGCGGTGGAGACGTTGGCCAGGTTGTTGCTGACCACCGCCTGGCGGTCCATGGTCTGCTTGGCGCCGCTCATGGCGGTGTAGAGGATGCGATCCATCGTGGCGACTCCCTATCAGCGCAGGTTCACGGCGCTTCGCAGCACCTCGTCCTGCACCTTGATGGTCTGGGTGTTGGCCTGGTAGTTGCGCTGGGCGACGATCAGGTCCACCAGTTCCGAGGTCAGATCCACGTTGGATTTCTCGATGGTGCCGGATTCCAGGCCGCCGAACTGGCCTTCCCCGGCCAGGCCCAGCAGCGGCTGACCGGAGGTGCCGGTTTCCACCCAGGCGTTGTCGCCGGCCATCTCCAGGCCTTCCGGGTTGCGGAAGTTGGCCAGGGCGATGGTGCCCAGCACCTGGGATTTCTCGTTGGAATAGTTGCCGATGATGTTGCCGGTTTCGTCGAAGGTGATGCCCACCAGGGAGCCGGCGGCGGAGCCATTCTGGGTCAGGGTGTCCATGGCGAAGCCGTTGCCGAACTGGGTGGTGCCGTCGAAGTCGATGCCGAAGTTCATCGGGTCGGCGCCGCCACCCGGGGTGAAGGCATAGGTCGGCAAGGTACTGGCCGTTTCGTCGAGCACGCCGTTGCCGTCGAACACCAGCTCACCCACGTTGGTGGCGTCGGCGCTGCCGTCCAGGGCCACGCGCACTTCCCAGGTGTTGTCGGCGGTCTTGGTGAAGTAGGTGGTCATGGTGTGCTGCACGCCCAGGGAATCGTAGGCGGTGCCGGTGTTGGCGTAGGAGTAGGTGTCGCCGTCGGTGGCGTCGAAGGCCGTGACGCCACGGTCGATGGTGTCGGCGGTGGCGTCCATCTGGAAGGAGCCCTGCACCGCGGTGGTGGCCACGGCGGCCATGGCGCCGGCGGGCACCTGCAGGGTTTCCGGCTGGCCGCCGGTGCCGACGCCGGCGGGGAAGCCGGTGAGGCGCGCGCCCTGGGCGTTTTCCAGATAGCCGTCGCTGGTCAGGCTGAGCTGGCCGTTGCGGGAATAGACGATCTCCTCGCCTTGCTGAAAGCGGAAGAACCCGCCGCCGTTAATGGCCAGGTCCAGGTTGCGGCCGGTGGATTCCAGGGTGCCGTTGGAGAAGTCCTGCAACACCGCGGCCACGCGCACGCCCTGGCCGGCCATGGCGCCGGTGTAGACGTCGGCGAACTGGGTGCTGGCACCCTTGAAACCCACGGTCTGGGAGTTGGCGATGTTGTTGCCCACCACGTCCAGGTTGATGGCGGCGGAATTAAGACCACTGAGTGCCTGTGAAAAACCCATCTGATTGCTCCTCGAGGTTGTTCGGGTCAGAGAATCTGGCGGATATCCGCCAGAGTCACTTGTTCGGAAATGCCGCCCAGATCCAGACGCGGCGCCCCTTCCTGGTCCAGGCTGACGCCGTTCACCAGGGCATAGTTGAGTTGCACGGTGTCCAGGCTCTCGCCATCGGCGCTGGCCTCCACCGACACGGTGTAGGCGCCCTTGGGCGCGGTTTCACCGTTGTCCATCTCGCCGTTCCAGGTGAAGGATTCCACCCCGGCGTCCATGGCGAAGCTCTCGAAGCGACGCACCACCTCGCCGCTTTCGTTGCGGATGGTGATGTTCACTTCGTCGGCGGATTGCTCCAGTTCCACGCCGAACGGCGTGGTGCTGCCGTCCTCGCCCACCAGCACCCGCTGGCCGGGCACCAGCACGCCCTTGCCGATCAGGCCGGAGGCCTGGATCGCCTGGCCGGCGTCGATCTGGCCGGTGATCGATTCCAGGGTGGCGTTGAGGTCCTGAATGCCGCTGACGGTGTTGATCTGCGCCAGCTGCGAGGTCATCTCGGCGTTTTCCATGGGGTTCATGGGGTCCTGGTTGCGCAGCTGGGTCACCAGCAGGGTCATGAAGCTGTCCTGCAGATCGGCGCCGCCGCCGGAGGCGGCCGCCGCGCGAGCGGCGCCGGCGCTGCCGTTGATCGCGTTCATAACGCCGGAATCAATGGTCGAGGGCATCAGTTCTCTCCCAGGGTCAGGGTCTTGATCATCAGTTGCTTGCCGGTGTTCAGCACTTCCACGTTGGCCTGGTAGGAACGCGACGCGGAGATCATGTTGACCATCTCGTGGACCGGCTCCACGTTGGGCATGGTCACGTAGCCCTGGTCATCGGCGAGCGGATGGTGGGGGCGGTATTCCTGGCGCATGGGGGCGTCGTCCTCCACCACGCCGCGCACCGACACCCCGCCGATGCCGCCTTCCTGCCCGCGCGCCTCGAACATCACCTGCTTGGCGCGGTAGGCCTCGCCATCCGGGCCGGCCACGCTGTCGGCGTTGGCCAGGTTGCTGGCGGTGACGTTCATGCGTTGCGACTGGGCCGCCATGGCGGAGCCGGAAATATCGAAAAGCGAAAACATGGACATGAGAATCTCCTGGCGCCCTTATTCGGACTGCATGGCGGATTTAAGGCCCTGAATACGGCCGTTGAGCATGGTGAGCGCGGCCTGGTAGCGCACCGCGTTGTCGGCGAATTGCACCCGTTCCACATCCATGTCCACAGTGTTGCCGTCCAGGCTGGGCTGGGCCGGTACCCGGTAGAGCAGATCCCCCACGTCGCGGCCGTGGCTCTGGGCGGGAATATGCCCGGCGGCGGTGGTGCGCAGGGCCAGGCCGCCGCTGGCGCCATTGTCCATGGCGCGGGACAACTCCCGGCCGAAGTCAAAATCGCGGGCCTTGTAGTGGGGGGTATCCGCGTTGGCGATGTTGTTGGCCAGCACCTGTTGACGCTGGTGGCGCAGTCCAAGCGCCTCCTGGTCGTAGTTCAGGGCGGCAGCGAGCCGGTCGATCATGCCGAAACTCCACGAAAGTACGGTTGATTGCAGACTAACCAGGATGGGATCACGACAAAGGCGTGAACAGGGCATGGTTTCGGCCCCATTTCGATTCATCGCCCGGGTGACGGGCTCCTTAGAATGCCGGTATGAAAACGCGATACGGAAACGCGAAGGGAGCACCCGGATCATGAACGCCCGATGCCTTCAACGGGGCCCGCGCCGGCTCGCCGCGCTGCTCGCCGGCCTGCTGCTGGTGCCCGCCGCCCCGGGCGCCCCACTGGACGATGCCCCGGCGGACGACGCCGTGGCGACGCGGGTCCAGGCCTATCTGGAAGAGCGCGCCGCCGGGCTGGACGGCCGGGTCTCGGTCACCGTGGCGCCGGCCACCGCCGCCATGCCACCCTGCCCTTCGCCGCGCCCGTTCATGCCGGGCCGGGATCAGCCCCTGGCGGGTCGGGTCACGGTGGGGGTTCATTGCGATGACGGGGGCGCCACGGTGCGCTACCGGCGCGCCCGGGTGTCGGTGATCGGCGATTACTGGGTCACCGCCCGGCGCCTGGAGGCCGGCACGGTGATCGACGCCGGCGCCCTGGAACGCCGCCACGGCGACCTGGCGGCGCTGCCAGACCAGGCGGTGCTGGACAAACAGGCCCTGCTGGGCCGCGAGGCGCGCCGCGCCCTGGCCGCCGGCCAGGTGCCCCGCGCCCATCAGATTCGCAAGCCGCCCCTGGTGGCGCGGCGCCAGACCGTGACCCTGGTGGCCGGCGGTGACGGCTTCCGCATTACCCGGGAGGGCCACGCCCTGGACGAAGCGGCCCAGGGCGGCCCGGTGCGGGTGCGCCTGCCCAACCGTGAGGTGGTCACGGCGCGGGTCACCGGCCCCGGCGAGGCGCGGGTAAGCTATTGAAAATGGGACCGTCATCACGGATTGGGACTAAAGTTCCCCATGGCGGGGCCGATACTCCGGGATGACAGCGTGATGGAGGGTTTCCCTTGAAAATCGATAACGTTTCCCACCTGTATCCGCCGGGAACGGTGAATCAGGGCAAGGCCGGCGAAAAGGTCGGCACCGACGGCCAGCGACCGGACGCCGCCAGCGCCGGTGAAGTGGCGCATCTGCGCGCGCCCACCGGCGACGGCCAGGACATCGACCAGGCCCGGGTGGAGGAAGTGCGCCAGGCGATCGCCGAAGGCCGCCTGGAAATCCGCGCCGACCGCATCGCCGACGGTCTGATTCAAAGTGTCCGGGACCTGCTCGGCGAGGATCACTGACATGAGCCTGGCGGTCCACCTGCGGCGCCACCGTGAGCGCCTGGACGAATTGACCCTGCTGGAACAGGAACGCGCTCACCTGGCGGCGGGGCCGGTGGATGGCGCGGAACTGGGCCGCCTGGCGGAACGCAAACAGGCTTGCCTGACGGCGCTGAATGAGTTCGAGCAGCGCCGCCGGGAGGTTCAGCGCCGCCTCGGTTACCGCGACGATCACGAAGGCGACCGTCGCGCCGCCCGCCAGGCCGGCTGCGCCGACCTGTGGGCCGCCATCCTGACCACCGCGCACCGTGCCGCCGACCTCAACCGCACCAACGGCGTGCTGATCGGCGTGCGCATGGAAAGCAATCAACGCCTGCTCAACGGCCTGCGGGAATGGGCCGGGCGCGGCCTGTACGGACCGGACGGCCAGGCGCGGATCGGCGGCGGGCGGGTCGACCAGCACGCCTGACCCCCTTCCATCACCACGACAAGCCACACCATCACAGGAACACCAATCCGTGAAAACCCAGGACATGCTCGACGAGGACGAAAAAATCGATGTCTTGCTGGCCTGCCGGCCGGTGTACAACCGAGGCCAGGACGTGGCCGCCATCCAACTGCTGCTGGAGCAGAACGGCGGCGACCAGGGCGCCTCCCTGTCCGACCTGGAACACTCCTCGCCGGTGATCCTGGGCACCTATGCGTCGCTGTTCCAGAACGGCCGCGTGGAAGCGGTGCCCAGCTTTCTGCGGGTGTCCGAGGAAGTGGTGCTGGCGCCCCAGCTCACCGCCCTGCCGAAGAAACAGTACATCCTGGAAATCCCCGGCGACCTGCTGCTGACCTCGGACCTGGTGGAGCGCCTGCGCGGCCTGGCCCGACGCGGCTACCGTCTGGCCCTGGCGGATTACGACCCGGACGACCACGAGCTGGACGTGCTGCTGGACGTGGTGCACATCGTCAAGGTCAACACCCGCCAGCTGGACCGTGACGGCGTGCGCCGCGCCGCCGAGCGGCTGCGCCGCCATGGCGTGGAAATGCTCGCCGACCGGCTCGACGATCGGGGCGCCTTCCGCCATTGCGTGGAGCTGGGTTTCGACTATTACCAGGGCGACTTCCTGCGCGCCCCGGAGCCGTTGAAAGGCAAGAAAATCGCCGGCAACAAGCTCCTTTTGCTGCAACTGCTCTCGGAGCTGCACAGCCCGGACGCCTCCCCGGCGCGGCTGGAGGAAATCGCCATCAAGGACGCCCAGCTCACCTGGCGCATCCTGCGCACGGTGAACTCCGCCGCCATGGGCCTGCGCCGGGAGGTGAACTCCATTTCCCACGCCATCGCCCTGCTCGGCCTGGACGAAATCCGCCGCTGGGCGAACCTGTTCCTGGTGGAGGGCGCCCCGGAAAAACCCGAGGCCCTGACCAGGGACATGCTGGTGCGCGGGCGCATGTGCGAGGCGCTCTCGGAACTGTGCGACCGGGCCAACCCGGTGGACCACTTCATCGTCGGGCTGCTCTCGCAGCTGGACGCCCTGCTCGACATCGGCATGCCGGAACTGATGGAACAGGTGCCCCTGAGCCAGGACGTCAAGGCCGCCCTGCTGCAACGCGCCGGCGGCCTCGGCGAAATCCTCACCGAGGTGGAAGCCTACCAGGCGGGCCGCTTCGACGCCCTGCGCCTGCTCGGCGACCGCCGCTATTACGAAGTGGCCTACCGGCACAGCGTCGCGTGGGCCCGCCAGGTGCAGCAGGCCATGTCCCCGGACTGACCGGGGACGGGCGGTGAACGCCCGTGCTACAGTAGCGCGCGACCGGAATCCAATAATCGATAACAAGGATGCCCCATGCGCGCGCTTTTTCTCGCCCCTCTGCTGATCCTGTCCGCCCTGCTGGTCGCCTGCGGCGACACCCCCGACGACGGCGTGGTCCGTGACGCCCTGGAACAGGAGCTGCAACGGGCCCACCTGGACGAGCTGTTCACCGTCACCGAGGTGGAGATCCTCGAGGCCTACCCCCAGGACAACGACGACCAGCTCACCCTGGACGTGCGCTACACCATGGAAGCCCGCCAGGGCCTGTCCGAATACAGTCAGACGGTGAAAAACGACGAGGAGCGCGACGCCATGGACCGCTTCGCCATGGTCATGGCGCTGGCGGCGGTGCGGGTGGAATTCGGCGATTTCGAGGAAGGCGACACCTTCAACCAGGAACGCCGCCTGGACCTGCGCCGCACCGACGAAGGCTGGCGCATCCCACGCCCGTAGCGGTAGCGGCGCCCGCCACGTCCCCGTAGGAGCGACTTCAGTCGCGATGCCGGCGGCACGGCCCATGATCGCGACTGAAGTCGCTCCTACAGCAATATCCAACCAGCATTGCCACACTCGTAGCCGCGCGTGACGCCACCTCGGAGCGTCTCGTCGCGACCCGGCTGGAGGGTTCGACCCTACTTATGGCTGCCGGCGATCTCGGCCATCATCAGCACCGCGTCCTCCCGGCCCTCGCCCCGGGTACGGTAATAGCCCTTGCGGCGGCCGGTCTCCTCGAACCCCAGCGCCCGGTAGAGACACTGAGCGCCGACATTGCCGGCGCGCACCTCCAGAAACATCACCGCCATGTCCTCGGCCTCCGCCTCCGCCAGGGCCCGGCGCAGCATCCAGCGGGCCAGCCCGCGACGCTGCCAGGCCGGGGCCACGGCGATATTCAGCAGGTGGCATTCGTCGAGCACGCTGGATAGAATCATGAAGGCCACCGGCACGCCGTCCACGGTGGCCACCTGGCAGCGATAACCGCTGCGCAGGCAGTCGCGGAAATTGCCCGGGCTCCAGGGAGTGACCTGGCTGGCCTCCTCGATGGCCTGCACCCGGTCCAGGTCGGCGCTGGTCAGGGCGCGCAGCCGGGCGCCGGCCGGGCCGTCTGCCCGGGCATTGCTCACCGCTCCCACCATCAGCCGCGCCCGTCGAACCCCTCGGTCACCATGGCCCGCCAGCTGTCACGCTTGTGGCGCACTGGCTCGGCGAGCATTTCCTCCAGGCTGCTCACCACCAGCGCCGGCAGGTCACCGAGCTGGAACGGTTGATAGCGCGGTTGCTCGAACAGCGCGCCGGCCAGGTTGTCGTCCAGGCACATCAGCACCCGCTCGCCGCCCTGGCGGCGGGCCAGGCCGGCGACGAAGGCGCGCAGCGCCTGGGCCGCTTCTCCGGCGCCGGTGGGCTGCCCGGCCAGCGGGCAATAGAAACGGCGCGGCCGCTCCCGGCCGGCGCCGAATACCGCCAGCAGGGAACCGGCCAGGGTGCCGGCGTGACGCCCCAGTTCCGGGGCACTGGGGTCTTCCTGCTGGAACACCACCCAGGTGTCGCCGGCCAGGTGCACTTCCAGGGTGAACACCAGAACATCCGCGCGACCGCCACCCTCCGTGAACGCCTCCTGAGTCTCCGCCACCCGCGCCTCTTCCCGGGGCGGTGACGCCTGCCCGGGCGGCGGTTCTTGCACCGGCCGCGAAGGCTGTTCCCCGCGCGCTGAGGGCTCTCTACCCCCCGCTGAGGGCTCTTTACCTTCACCCTTCGCTGAGGGCTTTTTACCTTCAACTACCGCTGAGGGCTCTTTACCTCCCGCTGAGGGCTCTCTACCTTCACCTCCCGCTGAGGGCTCTTCCCCCGGCGGCGCCGAAGGGGCCGGGGCCGGCCGGGGCACCACGGAGGCGGGCACCGCGTCGGCCACCGGCGCCGGCTGGCCGTCGGTCTCCGCGTCCCAGTCCAGCGTTTCGCTGGGCGCCGCGCCGGGCAGGGGCGTGCGCGCCACCCAGGGGGTCAGTCCCAGGGCCCGCAAATAGCTTTGGCGTTGCGCTTCGTTCATGGTCGGCTCGGTGAAAACACGGATGACGCGCAGCTTAGCAAATTCACGCCCGCGCCTGTATCGCGGAACGGCCAAGCTGCCCCACCGCCAGCAGGGCCCCGCTGAGGGCGCCGTACAGATGGGCGTTCACGTAGACCCGGCCGTGGATCCAGGCGCGCAGGTAATCCAGATCATAGCCCGGCGTCTGCTCCCAGATCAGGCGGCCCGCCACCAGCGCCAACACCAGGGAATGCAGCACCGGGTTGCCGCGCCAGCCGATCAGCAGGCAATACACCAGCAGCCCCTGCAGCAGGCCGGACAGGCCCACGTACCAGTCCAGCCCCCGGTCCAGCAGCAACATGGCCAGGCTCACCAAGGGCGCGCTGACCAGGAACCACAGCCAGAACCGGCGGCGGTCCAGCAGATCGCGGAAGAAGAACAGAATCAGCCCCAGGCCGGCCAGGTTCATCAGGGTATGCCAATGATTCAGATGCACCAGGTGGGCACTAAACAGCCGCCAGAGTTGACCCGCCTCAAGCGCCGCCCGGTCATAGCGCAAGGTCGCATTGACCCGGGCATGGGCCAGGCCCAGGATCAGAACCAGGGCGGCAAAGGCGGCGGCGTGGATGAACAGCTTGGGGTCGCGGGCTTTCATGGGCGCAGCATACGCCGGCGGCCCGGAATTGCCCACTGCGCGCCGGCCCCGCCTTGGTTAAACTACGCCGTTTCCCGGCGCCCCGCGCCATACCCACGGACTTCAATCGCCGAGACGCCATGTCCTCTTCGTCTTCCTCCTCCGTTACCCGACCCGGGCGCGCCGCCGTGATCGGCCTGTGGCTCGGCCCCCTGTGGCTGATCATCACCCTGGTGGCGCCGCCGCCGGCGGGCCTGCCGGATCCGGCCTGGGCCTGCGTGGGGCTGGCCCTGTTGATGGCCACCTGGTGGGCCACCGAGGCGCTGCCGATTCCCGCCACCGCCCTGCTGCCGCTGGCGCTGTCCCCGGCGCTGGGCATCACCGACATGTCCACCACCGCCGCCGCCTACGCCAACCCGGTGGTGTTCCTGTTCTTCGGCGGCTTCCTGCTGGGTCTGGCCATGCAGCACTGGCACCTCCACCGGCGGCTGGCCCTGCACGTGCTGCGCGTGGTGGGGACGCAACCGCGCCGCCAGATCGGCGGCTTCATGATCGCCACCGGTTTCCTCAGCATGTGGGTGTCGAACACCGCCACGGCGATCATGATGCTGCCCATCGGCATGTCGGTGATCAGCCTGCTGGACGACGGTGGCGGCGACCGCCGCGAAGTGAACCGCTACGCCACCGCCCTGCTGCTGGCCATCGCCTACTCCGCCAGCATCGGCGGCGTGGCCACCCTGATCGGCACGCCGCCCAATTCCCTGCTGGCCGGTTATCTGCACGACAACCAGGGCATCGACCTGGGCTTCGCCCAATGGATGATCGTGGGCGTGCCGATCAGTGTTTCCATGATGCTGGTGGCCTGGTGGTGGCTGACGCGCGGCGGCTTCAAGCTGGGCAACGGCGGCGACAGTGGCGCGCTGATCGACCAGGAGCTGGCGAAGATGGGCACCATTTCCAGCGCCGAGAAACGGGTGGCGGCGATCTTCGTGCTCGCCGCCCTGGCCTGGATCGGCCGGCCGTTCCTGAGCAGCCACCTGGGTCTGGCCTGGCTCAGCGACACCGGCATCGCCATCACCGCCGGCCTGCTCATGTTCCTGGCGCCCAGCGGCGGCGGGAAGGGGGAGCGGCTGCTCACCTGGGACAGTGCCCGGGACCTGCCCTGGGGCGTGCTGTTGCTGTTCGGCGGCGGCCTGTCCCTGGCGGCGGCGATTTCCGGTTCCGGCCTGGCGAAATGGATCGCCGAGCAGTTGCAGGTGCTGCAGGGCTTCCCGATCCTGATGATCGTGGGCCTGGTGGTGCTGGTGATCCTGTTCCTCACCGAGGTGACCTCCAACACCGCCACGGCGGCGGCCTTCCTGCCGCTGCTGGGCGCTCTGGCGGTGTCCCAGGATATCTCCCCCCTGCTCACCACCATCCCGGCGGCGGTGGCCGCCAGCTGCGCCTTCATGATGCCGGTGGCCACGCCGCCCAACGCCATCGTGTTCGCCGCCGGCCACATGCGCATCCAGTCGATGATCCGCGCCGGCCTGGTGCTCAACCTGATCGGCGTGGTGCTGATCACCCTGCTGGCGCTGCCCCTGATGAAGTTGATGTAGCACGGAGGTCGGCCGGCCCCTCCACCGGGGCCGCGTCTCGTCATGCTCCCCTTCCGGGAACGCCTTGCCCCCCACATGCGGGCCCGGCCACCCGTCACGGATGGGCGGCGTTCGGCGGCGCGCAAGCAGTGCTTCGCAACAGACTTGCCTCCCCCAGGGGGGCTCCCGGAAGGGGACCACAACAAGACGCTCCGAAATAGTGTCAAGCGCGGCTCCGTAGGTTCAGAATAGTTGTAGGGGGGCCATTACTGGCCCCCCTCCCCTAAGAACCTATGTGCGAGTTTCCCGGCAAACGGCTCAAGCCTTTGTAAGCCCATCCTCAGGGGACGGACGGGTTCTACCCCGTTTCCACGGACGGTTTTAAAACGGCGGATAGCTTCCTGTCTTGAGCGGCCACTCTACGTCGCATTCTTGGGTTATGGAACCGCTC